>ENA-OYZM01000016-OYZM01000016.1-human-gut-metagenome-genome-assembly--contig:-NODE-16-length-94024-cov-6.576839_pt1 | contig 94024 bp, 85 predicted proteins | sample MGYA00243291_ERZ653477 | MGnify/ENA primary metagenome ERZ653477 (study PRJEB26926, sample SAMN06165024) | human gut metagenome | biome: ENVO:00009003; feature: ENVO:2100002; material: ENVO:00002003... | reverse complement strand
GATGGGATTGACCTATCTCAACGGCTGGGACGGGCTTGCGGCAACAAGCTATCCCGCACGTCTGCGCCTTGTGGGAAACGTGATTTTGGACGACTGGAAAGAGCTTGCGCAAGTGGACAGCTCCACCCTTATAGAAGTCAACCTCAAATCCGACCAACAAGGCCTTGCCTGGCTTGAACTCAACATCCCCGAAATGCTCAAAGAGGTGTGCAAAAAAGCAGGCTACGAAAATATCATATCCCGTCTTGCAGGCAAAGAATACGTGCACGGCGGCATCGCATTCTACGGCGGCGGCAAAAACTATTCCGTCCTCGACACGAGCGAATACACGTTCGAGAGTATGAAACAATATCTTGTCAACATAGGCGTGTTGAAAGACTCTAGCGATTCCAACCTCAAAATGCAAGGAGAAATGTTGCCAAAGGCGGCAGGGGGCGAAAACTTCCGCTTCGTCATGTTTGACGCATCGAGCAAATTCAACGCGGCAAGCAATCACTATTGATAAAACGAAAAATACGAAATAGTAAGCATTTATATAGAAATCAACCAAAAGACAACTTATCGGCAATATGCTCGTTTGCATGCCGATACGATTGCAAAGTATAAGATAGGATTGCTTTGCAAGCGAGGCTACTCAAGACCTATTCTTTGGGGAAAGAGGAGGTAAAAATGAACAAAAAAACAAAAATAACCGCTGTTTTGTTGACAGTGGTGATTGCTCTGATCTGCGCAAGCGTATTCGTTGCGTGCAACAAAGACTCGCAATCGCAAGGGGCGAAGGTGCTAATCGGATTCGACGCCAACGACGGAAGCGAAATCCATGCCGAATCCGTCGATCCCAAAAATATAACTTATGTGCCTAACGCGCGCGTGGGATACGATTTTGCGGGTTGGACGATGGATAAGGACGGCAACGAACCTCTCGATCCGTCCAAAATCCGACTCGGCACGACTCTTTATGCTCAATGGAAAATCAAGACGTTCTCCGTCAGCTTCTACGTCGGTGATACCCTTGTCATAACCACGACCGTCGAATACGGAAAAGCCGCGGTTACGCCCACCGAAGAAAGAATTGCGGATTGCCTTGAAGAAAACGAGATCTTCGTAGGTTGGAACGGCGATTTTTCAAGCGTAACGAGCGACCTTGCAATCTATGCGAATACCACATTTAAAGAAACCGCCTACACCGTCAATTTCGTAGTCGAGGGCAACGTCGTCAAGACCGCAAGCGGAAAAGTCGGCAACACTATCATTTTGCCGCAAACGAACGAATACGAGGACAAAATCCCGACGGGCTTCGTTTTTGCAAAATGGGTTGACGAAAACGGCAAGGAAATCGAAGCGGACGCAAAATACGCAAAAGACGTAACTTACACCGCAACGTACGCTCTTCAATCTCCGTCTGCGCCCGAAATCAACGTGCTGTATCCGCAAGACAAAACCTCTTTCGTTTACGGCGAAGTTTGCAACGCGAGCATTAATAAGGACGTCGCGCCGAGCGGCATAACCTACGTTTACGAGTGGTTTGACGAAAACGGCAACGCTCTTGCAAGCACACAAGACAACACCGCTTGCGCAATCGAAAACATGCAGGCAGGCGATAAGCGAATAAGCGTAAAAGTCACCGCTTCAAAAGACGGTTATACATCCGTGTCGGCAACCGCTTATGCAACGATAAAAGTCGAAAAAGCAACTTTAACCGCAATAATCGACGACATAAACGTCGTTTACGGTCAAGATTTGCCCGGATACACGCTTCGCTTCAACGGCTTTAAGTACGGCGAAAACGAGAGCGTCGTAAACAAGAGCAACGCAACGGTTTCAACCACGTACTCTAAAGGTTCGGGCGTTGGCGCGTATGCGATTACGCTAAGCGGACTTGTTGCAAGCAACTACAATATCATCGGTGAAAACGGCGCGATAACGGCAACGATCAACGTCGACAAAAAAGCTTTGACTATAAAAGATTCCGTTGCGTTTGAAAAGGCATACGACGGAACACCCCTTTCCGCCACCCTTTCAAACGAGTCGATAAACGGACTTTTGGACGGCGATACGGCAACGCTCAAAGTCGAAACGAAGGGCAACGTCCCCGCCACGTACGAAAACGAATCGGTGCCGGTGTCGCTCACGGTTGTTGACAAGGACGGCAACGTCGTTTCTTCAAATTACGAGTTGACCGCAAACGTCGTTGCGACTATCACCCCTGCGGCCATCGTATATACGCAACCGAGCGACATCGAGCTTACTTACAACCTTCCGATGCCCAAAATCGAAGGCGTTGCGGTAAACACGGAAAACTGCAAAGTTCTTTACAAAACCTCAAACAGCGACGACGAGGCTTGGAGCGCAGACGTTCCTACGCTCGTCAACGCAGGCGTGTACACCGTATATTTCCAAATTTCTCGTCAACACTACAAGACCGAAGAAGGCAGCTTCACCGTCACGATAAACAAGGCAAAACAAACTCTTGACGGAAAACAATATTTTGTAACCTACGGCGAAGAGTTTACGAAAACCCAAGACGTAACCTACGTTCTCGGTCAAGAAATAAAGTTTGCGCTTTCTTGCGAATACAAAGCCGGCAATTCGGCGAGAACTTACGATATCAAGGCAACCGCGGAAGAAAATCCCAACGTCGAATTGACGATCACCAATTGCACGCTCACCGTAAATCGCGCCACTCTCGTAATCGAGATGAAAGACAAAACAATCACTTACGGTGACGCTTTCGTATCCGACTATTCAATCGTCACGGCAAAAGGCTTGTTTGCAGGCGACGATATAAAAGAAGTGATTGCGCTTGGAACAAAATATTCTCAAGGCAACGGTATCGGAAAATATCAAATCGATGCAACGCTTACGGATTCGGCAAGCAAAAACTACTGTTTGAACACGTCACTCAACACGAGCATACTGTTTGTGGAAAAGAAAACCGCAACTCTCACAATCGAGGGTAAGAGCGTGATTTTCGGTGATGTTGCGCCCTCGTTTACGGCAACGATAAACGACTTGTACGGCAACGACGAAATCGAATATACCCTCTCTTGCGGCTACAAACAAGGCAGCGGCGTCGGACGTTATCCGATTTCCGCAAACGTGCCCAAGGCTTCGGACGCCAAAAAGAATGCAAACTATATCGTCAACGTCAACTCGGACGACGCATATCTCATCGTTGAGAAAAAGCCTATTGCTTTGACGGTGCAAGACGCAACCGTAGTTTACGGAAACGCAGCACCGACTTTCACCTACACAACGGACACGCCTTTTGTCGAAAGCGACGTGCCTTCAATCACATTGTCATGCTCCTACAAACAAGGCGCAAAGGTCGGGACGACGTACGCGATTACCCCGACGATTACCGGCAACGAAAATTATGAATATACCCTAACGACCGGCACTCTCACGGTGACGAAGCGCGCCGTAGTTATCGAGCACGAAGATCACAACTTTGCGTTCAACGACGGAGCAAAGGCAAGTTTCGACGTGGCAGGGCACGTAAAAGACGCGTTTGAAAGCGACGTGTTCGGCGGTATCATCCAAACAACGAGCGGCAACATCGCAATCTACGTTGCAAACGGTGCGCTCGGTGAAGATTTCGAGTTTGCAACTCCCCTGTCTATCGTCAACAAAGACGGCGAAAACGTCGAAGATTGCTATGTCGTAACCTACCGTCTTACCGTCGAAATCAAAGAAATCACGATAGCTCACACCGTGCGCAACCTCACGAATCAGGTTTACGACGGCAACGCGCACGAGGTGTACGTTGAAGTCGAGGAAGGCACGAGCGTCACGTATATCGTGAACGGCATAGAGCAAACGGACAGACCGTCCTTTGTCGACGCAGGCGAATACGTCGTGTCTTTCAGATTGACCAAAGAGGGCGCAACGCCCTACGAGGGAAAATTCACGGTGAAAATCGCAAAGAAGCATGCGACCGTAACCGCTCAAAATCAAACGGCGATTTTCGGCGACGACTTCACGCTCAGCCAAAGCGCATTCACGCTTGACGGCGTGCTTGAAAAGGATACGAGCGATGTCGTCGTTACGCTTGCATGCGACTATAAAGTCGGCAACGACAAAGACACATACGCCGTGACGGCAACCGCAACGCACAAAAATTACGACTTTGCAAGCGTAAACGGCACTCTTACCGTCGGCGCAAAGAAAGTCGTGCTCGATGCAAAAACCTACTCCGTAACCTACGGCGAGGATTGCCCTGAACTTGTGGGCTTCACGTCGGACTCGGTGAGCGTAACTCTTGACTTTATCACGCTTTCCACGTCTTATATCAAAGGCGAATTTGCAAGCGAATACGAGGTGTTTGCAACCTCGTCGAACGCCAACTACACCGTTGACGCAAGCAAGGTTAAACTTGTCGTAGAAAAGCGCGCGCTTACGCTGACGCTCGTCGAAAGCAGTCTGTTTGCAACCTACGGAGAGGAAATCGAAATCACATATACGAACGTCGGATTGCTTGCAAACGACGCAAAGCATTTCGGCATCGAATATAAGTCGGGCGACGTTTGTAAGCCCGTCCCGACAATCCTCGGCGCAGGCTCGTACGAAGTAAAAATCATAATGTCCGACAAAATGGCGCAAAGATACGATTTGTCGGCGGATTCCGTCACAAACGGCACTTTAAAAGTGCAAAAAGCAAAGTTAAACGTCGGTATCGACACAAATTCGTTGCATATCGTGTTTGGTGAAGACGCAAATCTCGTTGCGAATTATCGCGGTTTCGTAAACGGTGACGACGCATCCGCCTTGCAAGGCACGCTTGCCTTTGCATGCGACTATCTCACCCAAAAACACGCAGGTTCGTTTGCAATCTCCATGAGCGGACTGTCTGCGGACAACTATACGATTTCGTACGACAATCCGTATTTGTACGTTGAAAAAGCAGCCGTGAGATTGGAAGGACTTGCCGACCAAACCACCGTGTACGGACAAGCGTTTACGCCCGCCTCGACGGGTTGTCACGTAACCTACGACGATACTCTCAATCAATATGCAAAAGACAAAACGAGCGAAATCGTCATCTCCGTCACGTGCGACTATAAACAAGGCGATGTCGTCGAACTGTACGAAATCCGCGCCACGGGCGAGCATGCCGATTTCGATGTTTCGGGAGCTCAAAGTTGGCTCACCGTCAACAAAGCGGACTACTCTGCGGACTTTGTCAACGCAGAGATAGCAAAGAACGATTTGAAAGGCACGTACAATCCTCACACTTCCCTCGACGCGTACAAACTCTCAACGGGCTTTGCGTGGGCAAATGTGTCAATCGTTCCCACTTGCGACAATACGGACGGCTATGACGTGACTTTCTGCCAAGACAGCACCAACTACAACGTCTACGAGGCGAAAATCAAAATCCGTCTTGAAAAAGCGGCGGCAAATCTCCGCGTGGACGGCACGCTCGAATACGATTGGAGCGGAAGCGCAATTTCGTTTGACACCGTGAAAGCAATGATAAAATCCGACAACACGGACAACGGTTTTGTCATCTCGGTTGCAATCGCGGCTCCGTCCGGCGTGACGGAAATCAAGGACGGCGGCGTGTACACCCTTGCCGTGTCCATAACCGAAACCGCCAACTACAACGCGGAAGTCATCAACCCCACCCTCAAAGTGAAAGCTGCGGAAGTGAACGGCGTCAAATACACCGTTGAAGACGCGGTTGAAAAAGGCGGCACGGTGACCTTGGTAGGCAACGCGTTTGTCGCAAGCAACCTTACGATCCCCAGCGGCACAACTTTGATTTTGCCGTCAAGTTTGGATAGCTCGACAAAGATAGGTACGCCAACATATGTCACCGAGAACAGCACGGACGGAGTTAACGGCTTTGTCGATAATTCCTCGGAATACATCGAACACAAATTGACCGTTATTTCAAATGTCAACATCATTGTGAACGGTAATATCTTGGTGCAAGGTATTTTGGGAAGAAGAGGACAAGGGCTTAGTGGTCACACGTCAAATAAACACAGCCAAATCATCGTCGACCAAAACAGCACTATAACCTTTAAATCCGGGGCAACGCTCGATACAAGAGGTTATATTAAAGGCACAGGCTCTGCTATCTTCGAAAGCGGCTCTACCCTTTATTCGCCGTTTGTTGTGCATGATTTTAGAGGCGGAACATCGACGGTAGGATCTTACAACAAAGGCAATATTGCACCGTTCAGCCGTTATGAGATGCCAAACGTTCAATGTCACTCAACCATTTATAGCGGCTCAACCGTCACGGGATATTGCGGACTTTGGATTGGTCATAACAACGAACACAAAACAAGCAACGTTACAATCATTGCTTCTTCAAAAGCTCTTTTGAATTTGACAAGCGGACGAATTGAAAAGACATATAATGCAGGCACTACAACTCTCAACGTCTATGGCGATATAACAGGCGGAAGCTTGACCATGAAGATCAGCGTATCATTTTTGTCGGTAACAGTTGATACGTCAAAAGTTCTATTCCCGTTGACCTATTTGCAAAATATCAATGTAATTTCCGGTACTGCAACCGTAAAATACGGTTATAAATTGTTGCCGGGATTTTCTATTAATATTGCAACAGGCGCAACGCTTAATATCGAAAGCGGTGGGAAAATCATCGCATACGATAACTCTTGGAATGACGAAGCCGGCGGTGCCGATTACTATTATCCAAATAACAAAGGTGACGCACAAATCGTCGTAGGCGGCACTGTTAACGTAAAATCCGGTGGGGCAATTGCCGGTGCTATAATCGGCAATGCAAACGGCTCGGTTGCATTGAATAGCGGTTGCTCGATCAGTATCACGTCATCCGAAGGCTATGGAAAAGCAAAAGGTCCATCATTTATTGATAAACTTCAAGCAGTCTATGTCGAAACGGCAAGCATCCAAAAAACAGCAACTTTCAAAAACTCCGACAACACAACCGTAAACGGTGAGGTTGGCAAAACATACACCTACAACGGTACAAGTTGGAACGCCGCTTGACGCTCAATCAACAACAAAAAGCAGTCCTCACTCCGAGGGCTGCTTTTTTGTTGCAATTGAGTTTGATCATTCCGTTTGGATTTTCTTCATCTTGGAAAAATAGTTGATTTCGCCCACGACAAAGAGCAAGCCTGCCACAACAAACATCGTTATGCCTATGCCGTAGCCTACCGCTCCCGGCACGAGAAAGAAAAACGCAAGCCCCACCGACAATGCGATCAACGCAACCAAAAGGAACAATATCATGACGTTCATATTGCCGAGTTCGGCAACTCTTTTGACAAGGTTTTTGTCTTCCATATCACACCTCCTTTTGAGCTAGCATGCGCAAAGATAAAGATTTTATACAATAGTTCTTTCTCTACAAGAGAGTACATCGCGTACTTTAAAATTATATTTGCCCCCTCTTTCCCTTCCGGGCTTTTCTCCCACCACTCAAATAGGGGACAATTCTCTACAAAAGCAATCGTAGTTCGTGGGGGAGACAATCGGCACTCGCATAGATAAGTATCGTTCACTCATTATGCCACTGCGCTTTGTGCGCCAGGCGTGGCCAACAACACGGCGCAGTCGCTTGTACTACGCACACAAGGACTCCCGCTCGGCAAAAACAAGCGAACTTGTGCTTGTATATCAAAGATGAAAGTGAAGTTTTTTGCCGTGTGGGAAGAGGAGCACAAAGAACCAAGGCGAACAACTGCAACTTGTTGTGGTTGAAGCAAAAGGCGCTTGTGTGTGACGAAAGCTCGGCGCTCCAAGGCTCGCCGCCGCTGCGGCTCGAAATCCGTCTTCGAAAATGCACATACCGTGTATAAGTGCCTATTAAAACTGTTGCAAAAAACATATGTTTTTTGTTATAATATTGTCATAGTTCGTTTTGGGAGAGGCGATATGCTTGTCAAGGACAGAAAATACTTGATCGGACTCAAAGTGTTGGCGACGATTGCGCTTTGTTGCACAATCGTGCTGTGGGGCGCGCTTTGGATTGCGTCGGCAACGCCAGGCAACGAAAGCGGTCAAAGCACGCAGATCGTGTCCGACAAGGTGGATTCGATATTTAACCTGTCTTCCAAATTCAATGCGAAAGTGGTCACGCAAAACGTGATTCTCAACCGCCCCGGAAACAAAATTTATTTTGCAGGGCAACAAGAACAACTGACCGTTTCTTTCCTTCCTAAAAACACGCTTGACAAAGACGTGTATTTTGTGTCCGACCACCCCGAATACTCAACGGTGGACGAAAACGGACTTGTGACTTTTCACTCTTGGGGTTGGTCTAAAATCTACGTATATCTCAAAAGCAATCCATCCATTTACAATTGGGTTAGCGTCGGCTGTTACGGGCCTAATCCCGACGAAGTCGAACCGACGATAGCCTTGCCGTCCTCGATGAAAGTCGGCACTACGAAGGGTGTGAGGTTGAGTGACAACACGCTATCCCCCGTATCCGCGTCTTATTCGTCCTCAGACGAGAGCGTTGCGCTTGCATCGGGCGGCTACGTCAGCGGCGTGAGCGCAGGCACTGCCACGATAACGGCAACTTTCGAGAGCGGAAAACAGATTTCAACGCAAATCACCGTCAAAGAAAATCCCGACTTCATAATGCCCGAAAAAATCGTTTTCAAAGACAATCCCACCCTTGTGCACGGCTCCGAGAAGGCTCAATCCGTTTACGACCTCATAGACCGCGTTGAGCCTGCCGGCGCGCCTTGGGACTTTGTGGTCACTTCGAGCAAGAAATCGGTTGTGAGCGTCAGTTACAACAGCTTCAACGTAATGGGCGTAAAACCCGTGACGTTGACATATACGTCAAGATACAATCCTGCCGTTTCGGCATCCGTAACCGTAAATATCACCAAAATTCCGCCCACCGAACTGCGACTTGCAGGCGCAGACGTCATCACGCCGCACACTTCGACGCAATACAGCGCAAAACATATGCCGCAATACAGCGCAAAACATATGCCGCAATACTACGAAAAGGACGTCAAGTGGGAAGTTGTCAGCGGAAACGCAACCATAACGCAAAACGGAGTGCTTGTGGCAAAGACGTATGGTAAAGTGGTGATACGCTGCACCAGTACCCTCGATCCGACACTGTCCGTAGAAAAAAACATAGACGTAAAACTTTTTTCAAACACCTACGAAATGGTGCGCAAGTTTATGGGACACGGAGGGCTTTCCGCACTGCTCGGATTCGGCATTTTCGGCACGTTGTTTTTGCTTTGCAAGCGCAAGTGGGGGTGCGCCTTATTCAGTGCGCCGCTTGCCTTCGTGTACGCAGGGATAAGCGAGGGCATACAGTATTTCACTCCCGGAAGATTTTGCACGATTACGGACGTTTTGATAGACTTTATAGGCGCGTTGATAGGCATGGGCGTTGCGATTGTGCTTGTTGCGCTCGTACTTGGAATTTGGCGGCTTGCAAGCAAAAAGAGCTTTGATACACTTGCGTATGCATACAAAATCCTCGATTTCAAAACTTTGTTTAAAAAGACGTACAAGTTCGATGCGCCCTATCGTAGAGAACTCGAATCGACGGAGTGCTTTGACGAAAACGTTTTGCAAGACGTTGCTTGCGACGTGAATTGACAAAGCGTACAAACTGCAAAACTTGCTGAAAAACCGTGCAAAAAAAAGGCGGCTTTTTTATTGTTTTCCCCTCGTTTATATTCTCGAAAATCAGTCCATAATCATTGAATGAAAAAGGAAGTTTTGAACGAAAAAAGCATTGTCGCAACCACAGAACAAATTGCCCGAAACAACACCGATATTCATCCCCTTGCGCCCTTTGTCGCAAAGATGTTCGAAGCCGCGATCGACAAAAACGAGCGCGATGTGGTGATCGTGTGTTTCGGCACAAACGCCATTTCGGGTGACTCTCTCGGCCCTTTGGTCGGAACGCTGCTTACGAAAAAATACAACATCGGCGCGTTTGTGTACGGCACCGACGAGGCGCAAATCAACGGCAAAAATATGAAAGAGTGGATGTCTTTCGTCAAGTCCGCACACGAAAACGCACTGCTCGTTGCAGTGGACGCCTCCCTTGGAAACAAGGACAAAGTTGGACAAATCGTGCTGCGCGACGACGGCGTTTGCCCCTCGGGCGTAACGGGAAAATCCGAGAGATTCGGGGACGTCGGAATTTTGGGCATAGTTGCACAAAAACACGGCGACGCTCTGATGCAACTTATGACCGTATCGCCACTTTACGTTGAAAAAATGGCAGATGAAATTGCCATTATGTTGAAATGCGCAATAGGATGACCGAAATTAAGTCAAGGTTTCACATTTGCTTTTTGACAAAAATCAACCTTTGACGTTTTCGCAAAATCGTCATTTTTCATTTTTTTATTGCATATGCGTTCTTTTTTGATTATAATGTTTATAATCATAACTTATGCGCGGACACGCTTGCGCGAGCAGGTGTAACCCATAGCACGCAAGGAGCAAATATGTCAGTCAACTTACTTTGTGCCGATATACCGTATGCGGATATTGCGTTTTTCGTAATAATCGCACTTGGACTTATATTGGGCATCATCAGAGGCTTTGCAAAATCTTTCAAAGGCTTCTTTTTGACGATTGCAATTATGCTTGCGGCTCTGCTTTTGATTGCCCCCACTTTCGACAAGGTGCGCAACCTCGACGTTTTTGTGAATATGGACAACTCCATATCCGCAAAGTTTGAAAGCGGCAACGTGATTTTTTCAACGCCTATAAACGTGCGCGTGGACGCCGAAACGGGCGAAAAATCTTATTGGGTGAGCGTCACCACCGACGAAGGCACGTCCGAGCAACCTCTCGAAAGCAGCATGGGCAACGACCTTACTTCTTCGCTCAAAGGCAAATTTGCCGTGTGGCTTGCAAAGACGTTTATCACCGACGACGGACAGACTATCGGCGGCGTTGCGGGCACTTTCGTGTCAGATATAATCGTTGCAGTCGTTATGTTCGTCGTGTATTGTTTGGCACTGTGGCTCGTGTGCTGGCTTCTTCGCAAGATATTTGCAAAAATGCACACGTCAGATTCAAAGGCTCTCGTTGTGGTGGATCGCACTTTCGGCGCAGTCATATCCGTAGCGTTCGCGTTTGTGTTTATCCTTTTGGCACTTGCAATACTCAACGCGCTCAAAGACAAAATCCCCGCCGTCGACGAAGCTTTGTCCTCTTCGACCGTGTGCGGATATTTTTACGCCAACAATCCCGTTGCAAAACTTTTCACCAAAATCTTTGGTTGACAAATCCTCGTGTATGCTTGCGCATGCACGTTTGATATTTATGGAGTAATTTTATGAGAGTACTTCGCGGAACATTAACTTTCGTTTTGGGTATGATCATCGGTATCATACTTTTCGTCCTCGCTATCGGCGGAGCGGTTTTTGTCGTGGGCACTTCGGTGACCGTGGGACAACTGCAACAAAAAATCACACAAGAAGAAGTCATTGCGCCCGACAGCGCCTTGTACGGACAAACCGTTCTGGACGCCGTCAAGAGCCTCATCAACGACATAAACGGCATCGATTCGCTCACTTTGCAAACGCTCTACGATCACTACGGACTTGCGATATTGAAAGGTTTGAGCGGCATAGATTTCACCACGAAAGACTTCTACACCGCCCCGATCAAAGATATTTTGAACGATATGTCCATCGTGGTCAATTCTTTCACACTCAACGATATAAGCGGTATTGCCGGCGTCGATTTCTCTTCCTACGGCTTGCCTATCCTCGACGAAAACTTGCAAAACAACTTGCAAACCGCACTCAACAACATTATGGGCTCGCTCAACGGCGATTTGTCCGTGCGCAAGATTAAGGACGATTTCGGCATCGACATCGGCACGGGCGACAACAAGCTCATCGCAACGATTCAAGACGTGTCGCTCTCCTCTTTCGGCGAAGTGGTCAACGCAATTACTCTCAACAGACTTCTGGACGTAGACACCGACTCTTTCGTCGTCAAAGGCGAAAACCGCGTTTACAAAAAAACCGATATTTATCAAGAAGTTTCAAAGGCCGAACTTCAAAACAAAAACTACTCCCCCGCTCTCGGAGTTGAAACCTTTATCGCAGGCGCAATCGACACCGACGGCGACGGCACGACCGACAAACTCGTCGAAAAAGAATTGAGATACGTCAAAAAGACCTCTGTCGCAGAGGACGGAACGGAAAGCGAAAAATACGTCGTAGACAACTCCTGTTATGCGGACGATTTCAACGATGACGAAAACGAAAAAACTTTCTATCGTCACGTTCAATACACTCTTTCAACGGACGTTGCGGATATGAACGAGTTGTATATCGCAACTTATGCAAACCGCATCGCAACGCTTGACGGTGGCAAATACACCCTCGTGCAAAAGGAGTTTACCGCTCTTAAAGATATTGCGTTTGCATCCACTCCTTTCGTTTCGGGCGGCAATATCGATATCCAAAACGTGAAATACGCCTTGGAAGACGGCACGTACGAAAACAGCGACGTTTTCTATATCACGGACAGCCCGATAACCAAAGACAGCATGCTCCGCACTCTCGGCGAGGGTGAAATGGCAAGCGGCACGGCATATCTGCGCACACACAAAGGCACGTCCGCAACCGTACTTCAAATCGTCGCTTATATGAGCGTCGTGGAGCTTCAAAATGCGGACGGACTTCTCGACTCGCTCACAGTCGGCGACGTCGTGGACACCGATAAGCCCGGCACGTCAAAAGCGATAATCGCTCTCAAAGATTGCAAAATCACCGCAATCGGCACGAAAATCAACACTCTCAAAATCGACGAACTCATCGATATAAACGACGAATCCGCGCGTATTATGCAATCGCTCGCCGCAAGAGGCTGCACGCTCGACGACCTTGCAACTATTGCCGATTCGCTCACTATCGGTGAGGTTATGGACATCGAATACGACGCATACGTCGCAAGCGCGAGCGGCGCGTACGTGCAAGACAAAGTGTTTGTGGCATACAACAAATACGCTCACGATTTGTCCGAGTACACCCTCTATCAAAAAACCGCAAGCGGCGATTTCTCGGAGTATTCCGGCACGGTTGAAGACGGCGGCGAATATTACGTCGCAATCCCCAGATTCCGCCTATACAATCCCGATACCGACGCAGGACTTGCAAGATATAATCTTTCCTCCGAAGGTGCGACCGCTCTCGCGCTTCAACAAATGGCAAAAAGAGGCTACACTCTCAAAAACATCGGCAGCGAACTCAACACGATGTATTTCGACGAACTCGTGCGCATCAAAGAGGGCGACAGCGTGCTTATGAGAACTCTATCCACAAAGAACGCCACCCTCGACAACATAAGCGAGGTTGTCGATACACTCAAAGTGGACGAAGTTATCCAAATAGACGAAAGCTCCGCGCGTATTATGCAATCACTCGCCGCAAGAGATTGCCTTGTCAAAGATCTCGGCACGGGTGCGAACGAGCTTACGCTTGCAGAAACCATAGACGTTCAATTCTACAAATACACGCAAAACCTCAACGGAAAGTACGTCAAAGTGGTTGAAGAGGACAAATACGTTTATTGCGATGGCAACGCGTATTTCGACTCTCAACGCTTCACAAAGGAAGCGGACGGTAAATACGTCGAGGACGCAAACGGCAAGTTTGCTCACCCCTTCTACTTCACGCTTTACAATCCTGCGGAACATTCCTCGACGCTCACAAGATACGACTGCGCAAAAGAGGACACTTCCGATCCTAGCTACAATCCCTCGTCAAACGTCTTGCAACGCTTGGCATATTCTTCTTTGGGCAACTTTTCAAACGCTTTTTCAAGCCTTACGCTCGGTGACGTAATGGACATCGATATAGACTTGATGGTTAAGGACGAAACAAAGATTGACGGCACGTCTTACTTCTACTACGACGCGGCAAACAGCGTGTATATGCGCCAAAACGACGCGTTCGATCCGTCGTCCGTCGATGCGAAATATCAAAACTTCAAGGTCACCCTCGAGGGTGAAAGCTCCGCCGTCATCAAACGCCTTGCTTACGTCAAAGTGGACAACCTCTCTTCCGCAATGGAAGCGGTGATGAAAGATATGCTTCTTTCGGAGCTTATCGACGTGTACACTTACTCAACCGTAAATACCGTCGTAAACGACTATGGAACAAACAAACCTGCCGACAGCGAAATTTCAAACACGAATCGCTTTATCATCGCTCCCGTAGGCTCGGAAAAGGTGGACGGCGTTGAAAAACAATATACGTTCGTGTACGACAAAACCGGCAAATATATGAAGCGCGATTATCGTTTTGAAAAAGCCACGAATATTACGTTTACGGGTACTATGACTTATTCTTACGAGCAAATCACCGATTTGACCGACAGCGCAATCGCGGCAGGGAACCTCTATTACAAAGGCACAAAGAACGGAAAAACCGAGTATATCCACAACGTTGCGCTCTGCACTTACATGATTGCCCAAAACACGAAACAAGACTATTCGACCGGCACTCTGAAATTTGTTCTCGACACCAATAAAATATATAAGAGAGTCGCGGGTTTGGAATACACGACGCCTACGTACACGAACACCGCCGGTGATCTGTACGTGATAATAAACGGCACTTACGTACCGTACGATTCTTCAAACTACACGCATTATAGCAACGACGTTTATCGTCGCATCGACGGCACTTCTTACGTTGACGTGTCCTCCCCCGACGACGGCACAAAAACCTATAAACGCGCGGAAGGCGAAATATTGTTCTCAAAGCAATATTGCGAAAATATCTACGTCCCCACAAACGAAGAGTCCGGTCAGCTTTACGTCATCATCAACAACGAACCTGTAAGATACGACATCAATTTGCACGACGCAAGTTTGCAAAGATACACTGCGGTTGTCGGCTACCTTGCCGTTGCAAACGAAGCGTACAACTCCTCGGACGAAGTGAACTACACAAATCCGCTCGACCACATCGCGGCAAGAGTTACCGTTGAAAACGAAAAGAGTGAAGCCGTACTCCGTATGCTTGCAAGAAAACAAGTTACGATTTCGAATATCAACGACGTCATCAAAGAGGCAACCATAAGCGACCTTATGGATTTGACGGAAGGCAGCTTGTTCTACGACTTTAAAGACAGCAAGCTGGACAACCTCAGCCAAGACGTAGAACTCAAATTTACGACAATGACCATGGGTGAATTGCTCACCTATGCAAACATCGCGAATATCGAGCCGCAAGTCAAAACTGCAATCGAGCCTATCACGCTCGAAAGTTTCTTCAAGAGCCTCACATACAGCGAAACGGCAGGCATCGTCGTAAACCTCGAAAAAGCGTACGGTTACGCCGCTTAATTTTAATCGCTAAACAACATTGCAAAAGCACCGAAAAATCGGTGCTTTTGTTTTTTAACTACATTATAAAAATCTGGCTTTTTGGCAAAATATGGGTTTGATTTGTTGTTTTTGATTGTTTAAACCTTGTTTTATTGTTTTTCGGACAATTCCAGCCACTCTTCTTCAAGGGGGGCGAGTTTTGCTTGAAGAGAGGATATTTGTTCCTCTATCTCGGCAATCTTGGTGTAGTCAGAATATACGCTTTGGTCGTTGTGCATGGTGTTTTGAAGAGAAGAAATTTGCTCGTTGAGCGCGTTCATTTTTTCTTCCAGAAAACTTATTCTATGCGCTCTGCGCGCCGCTTCTTTGCTTTGCGATACGGGCTTTTCTTTTTTCTTTTCATCAACCGTTTTTACAAAATCGTTTGCAAAATCGCTTACTTGTTTTCTCGATTCGTAATCGGAATACTTGCCGTCGAAAAGTTCCGCTTTTCCGCCGTCGAAAACTATTAGCCTGTTGCAAACTCGGTTGATGAAATACCTGTCGTGAGATACCGTTATCACCGTGCCCGTGTAGTTTGAAAGCAATCTTTCAAGCGTTTCTTTGCCTATGATGTCCATGTGGTTCGTGGGCTCGTCGAGAATGAGAATATTCGGTTTTTTCCTCAAAATTTTGCATAGCGCAAGACGCACTTTTTCACCGCCCGACAAATCGCATATGCGCTTAAACACGTCGTCGCCGGACAGCATAAACGCACCCAGCGCGCTTCTTGCCTCGGTGTTTGAAAGCATAGGAAATTCGTTCTGAAAGTCTTCTAGCACCGTAAGCGTAGAAAAACTTTGAGTTGACGTTTGGTCAAAATACCCCACCTGCGCGTGCAGACCGAAAGTCGCGCTTCCGTCGAGTGCTTTTATTTTGTGCACGATGGTTTTCACAAGCGTGGATTTTCCGCAACCGTTTTGACCTATTATACCGACCTTGTCCCCACGTTTTATAATTGTATTTATTTGACCGAGCGGCTTGTCGTAGCCGAAAACGAGCTTATCCAAAACAACCGCTTTTTCAACCGTTTCGCGCTCGGGCTGGAAGTTGGATTTGAAAGTTGCCGTGTCAAAGTTGCTCGGCGTGCCGACTTCGCCTATACGTTCGATTTGTTTGAGTTTTGCCTGCGCCATGGCGGCTTTGTTTGCCTTGTATCTGAATCTTTCAACAAGTGCGCTAAGCCTATCAATCTCTTTTTTACGCATAATCGAATCTTTGAGCGCCTTGTCGTACGCTTGTTGTTTTTGCGCCGTAAAAGAGGTGTAATTGCCCTGATACCTCTTTGTTTCGCCGTACTCGATTTCATATACGACATTTACGATTTTATCCAGAAACATACGGTCGTGCGACACTATCACGCAGGATTTTTTGTATGCGCAAAGATAGTTTTCAAGCCACTCGATAGCCTCCAAATCCAAGTGGTTGGTAGGCTCGTCCAAAAGCAAAACGTCGGGTTTTGAAAGCAAAAGTTTCAAAAGTGAGATTTTTGTGCGCTGTCCGCCCGAGAACTCGCAAAGCGGTTTTTGCATGTCTTCGTTTGAAAATCCAAACTTCTTCACCGCCGTAAGATACTCTTTTTTGTAGGTATATCCGCCCTCTCTCTCAAACTGCTCACAAAGGCGAGAATATCGCCTTACGTTTTGGTCGCAAGAGTCTTTTTGTAAATCTTCAAGCGCGCTTTCCATGTCTTTTTCAATTTTTATAAGGGACGAATACGCATCCAATATCTCGTCGAACATGGTTTTGGCCTTGTCGTCGTTGCTCGTCTGTTTCAAAAATCCGATAACGGGATTGCCGCTCGTGAAAATTCCGTACGGCGCATCATCCTCGCCTTTTTGATACTCGACTTCTCCCGTAAGCACTTTAAGAAGCGTCGTCTTTCCGCATCCGTTGCGACCGATAAGCGCAATCTTCTCGTTTTCGTGAATGACAAAATCCGCCTGATAAATCACCGGCGTTCCGTCATACTCAACAGAAATGTTAGACACGTTTATTTGCATACCTAGATTTTATCTTATTTTTGATTTTAAGTCCATAAAATATCTCTAATGAAGAAAAAAACAATGATTTTTCTCTTCTAATAGTTTGTTTCACTTTTTTTTTAGGGAAAAATATTCTCAACTTACAAATTTTCTTGGTATAAAACAAAACGAACACTCGAGGTGTTCGTTTTATTCCCTAATGGCGCCTGTTGAGGGACTCGGACCCCCGACACTTCGGTTAACAGCCGAATGCTCTACCGACTGAGCTAAACAGGCATTTGTTTTTCAATGCTTGTTTATAATAATCTTTTCGAGAGAATTTGTCAACGATTTTTTGTATTTATGCACCACTCTATTTATTATTTTTTGCTCGCGCCTCGTAAAACCGATTTTTGGAACTTTAATAGTTTTTTAACACTTGTGTGTTTTTTATTAATTAATAATTTACGAAAAAGGTCTGTTATGGAAGAAAAAGAAAGAAAAACCTCTGCGCCGAAAATAAACACAAGGCTTCGTCACAATATTTTGGAAATGCCGCCGTGTATCAGAACCGCAAGCGGAATCGTGATTTACGGACGGCGAATAAAAAGCATTGTTTTTACAACAGACCTTGCAATCATCCGCAATTGCGACGCCGACGCGGTGTTTGCCGTCTACCCTTTCACTCCTCAACAAGTGATAAGCGACGCAATAATCAAGGCTTCTTATATCCCCGTATTTTGCGGAGTCGGGGGTGGCACGACAAAAGGATTGAGAACGGTTGCCATCGCAAAAGACGTGGAATCACAAGGCGCAATGGGTGTCGTTTTGAACGGCCCGGTTTCAAATCTAAACTTATCCGCAGTGGCTATGGCGGTTGATATTCCCGTTATAATAACTGTAACGAAAAAAGACACCGATATACAAGCAAGGCTTGATGCAGGCGCAACTATTTTGAACGTTGCATGCGCGCAAGATACTCCGGAAGTGGTTGCCGATATACGCAGAAAATTTCCCGACGTTCCGATAATCGCATCGGGCGGAAAATCCGAAGAAAGTATAATGAAGACAATCAATGCAGGCGCAAACGCTATCACCTACACACCGCCTTCGACACAAGACTTATTTAAAGAAATGATGTCTAAATACAGAGAAGAATAGATTGAAATAATCGTATCTAAATTGTGTGATTTTTAGCATAAATAATATTTTAAATATACACTTTTACAATGTAAACTGCCGATTTTGTATTTTTAATCAATAAACCGGCAGTTTTTTGTTTTGTGATAATCCACAATAATTTTGGCATTGTTTATAAAAAAATATTTCTTATCGTGCGAAACGTGATATAATAAATTTGTTATGAAAGAAGTTGTTATAGACGCATTGCTTGACAGTTTGAAAATATTTGCGGTGGTGGTTGTTTTTCAATACATCATTGCGCTTATCGAACCGAAACTGTCAGAAAAAATATCGTTCAAGGGCAAACTTGCTCCGTTGATAGGAGTGAGTATATCCTTATTGCCGCAATGCGGATTCAGTGTGGTTGCAACGGATTTATATCAAAAAAGACACATCACCGTCGGCACGCTTATTGGCGTATATCTTGCAACAAGCGACGAGGCTTTGCCTATCTTTTTAGGCACGCCTGAAAAAGCGTTGCACGTGCTTCCGCTAATTGCGCTGAAATTTGTTTTGGGACTTGTTTTCGGATATACGATAGATCTTATACTTTCAAAAAACAGAAAGAAAGTCGAACATCACGTTGCGCATTGCAATGAAGAATACAAGATAAAACTCACCGATTGCGACGGTGCGGAACTCGTCGAAAAAACACAGGAAAATCAACCGTCCTGCACGTGCGACGATTGCAGAGAATGTGAAAAATTCGAAGTTGAAAGCAACGATGAAAAACAAAAAGAAAAAGACGCTCGAAAGACGCCTAAAAAATCGGCAAAACAAGAGAAAATCGACAGATTTTTGATACATCCGTTTCTTCACTCTTTGGAAATTTTCGTTTACGTACTTGTCGTAAATATTATTTTCGGAATAATCGTATATAAAGTCGGCGAAGAAAACCTGATAACTTTCCTTTCGTCAAACAAATATCTCGCTCCCCTGCTTGCAGTTATCGTGGGTGCAATTCCGAACTGCGTTTCATCCGTTGTTATAAGCGAACTTTATATTATGGGCGGGCTTGGATTCGGCGCGACGCTTGGCGGACTTTGCATGAACGCCGGCATTGCGTTCGTATATCTTTTTAAAGACGTAAAGCACACAAAACGAAACCTTGCGGTTTTTGGCGCGACGTTTGTCATAAGCCTTGCGATAGGATATATTTTCTCGCTGATATTCTCGTTTTCGAGCCTGAATTTTTGATATCCGCACAAGCGTGTTGACAAAGGTGAACAACTAAACACTGTATGTTGACAACCCGATAGGTTTTATCAACAGAAAATAAACGAAATTTTCCAATATCTTGCGATAAAAAATATTTTGGATTGCAAGAGATTGTGGTTGAGGTTTTATTTTCCACTTGTCAACATTGCTTATTTATGTTATCATTATTAAAAATAAAACAATATAGAAATATATAGGCGGAATATGAAACTTATTTGTCAAGGAAACGAATTGAGCGATGCTCTCGCAAAAGTTGTAAAAGCTCTTCCTATAAAGAGAAACAATCCTATTCTCGACGGTGTGAAACTCACCGCACTCGGTGATACTCTCACCATTTTCGCAACCGATCTCGAACTTGCAATCGAAAAGAAAATCAACGCACAAGTGCTTATCGAAGGCGAAATCGTCGTTCCCGGCAAGCTCTTTGCTGACTACGCAAAGAAAATCGAAGAAGAACAAGTCGAACTCGACGGCACGGACAGCTCGAAACTCGTCATAAAGTATCTTGACAGTGAACTTCAAATCAAGTGCATGAGCGCCGACGAATATCCCGTATTCAAAGAAGTCGACACTCAAAACTCTTTTATCATCCTCAAAAAAGAGCTTAAAGACATTATTTCAAAAGTTATATTCAACGTTGCCGTTGACGAGGCAAGACCTTCCCTTCGCGGCGTTTGTCTTAATGTGAAAGACGAAGAAGTCGAAGCCGTGGCATCCGACGGATACAGACTTGCGCTTGCAAAAGCACAAATCAAAAACAACGGCGTTATCGACAAAATCATCGTGCCCGCAAAGAGCATGAACGAGCTTGCTCGTCTTATTGACGACGGCGAGGAAACAATCACCGTGTACGTTGAGAAAAACTATATCATGGTTGACCTTTTCCACACCAAGATCGTCACAAGACTTATCGGCGAGGAATATATCAATTACGAAAAGATTATCCCCGGTGTGTTTACAACCGAAGTTACCATCGACAAAAAGCTCTTTGAAAACGCAATCGACCGTGTGTCGCTCATCAACCGCGCCGAAAAGAAATCTTACGTAAAGATGGAAATCAAAGAGGATACGATATCCCTCAACGCTCACAGCGACGACGGCGAAATCAACGAAAAAGTAACCATCGGCCTAAAAGGCAAGGATCTAACAATCGGTTTCAACTCCAAATATATCATCGACTGTATGCATGCAATCGACGAGCCGTTTGTGACGCTCAACTTCACCACTTCCACCGCTCCGGGAATAATCAAGGGCGAAGGTGACAGGTGGTTGTATCTTATTCTTCCTTTGCGTGTCATCGGCTAAGAAAGCACTATTTAGCGAATAACTGCGTCAGAGCCACTTGTCCGTCAGCTCATGTACTACATGTACATTAGGGCTTTCGTTCAAGTGGTTCTTCCTTGTTCTTCATCTAAATAGTGCTTTCTTAACAATCTAAAAGAGTTGTTTTTCACTTCAAAACAGTCACGTACCCAAAGTACGCTCCTGTCTATGTTGGCAGGCTCTTTCTTGTTCTTCATCCAAATAGCGCAGTCGTTATAATATTAAAAATAATACCAAATGTGCAACTTCAAAGACGGAACACGAGCCGCAACGGCGGCGAGAATATGAGCGAGCTTTCGTCGCACACAAGCTCCTTTTGCTTCAACCACAACAAGTTGCAGTTGTTCGCCTTGGCTCTTTGTGCTCCTCTTCCCACACGGCAAAAAACTTCGCTTTCATCTTTGATATGCAAGCACTAGTTCGCTTGTTTTTGCCGTGCGGGAGCCCTTGTGTGCGTAGTACAAGCGACTGCGCCGTGTTGTTGCGTAGCCGCCACGCAGGCGAAGTGGCATAATGAAAGAATTGTCCCTATCTATGCGAGTGCCGCTCGTTGCAAGCAACGAGCTAGCGATTGTTACGAAGTCAATCGCGTTCGTGTCTCCCCCGCGAACGACGGATAATCTTGTAGAGAATTGCCCCTATTGGAGTGGTGGGAGAAATACCGGCGTGTCCGGAAAGAGGCGGCACATCTAATTTAGAGTACACGCTGCCCCGTTCTTGTAGAAGAACAAAAAAAAGACATCCTCTCGACAACGTGTGTACGTTTGTACATCAGAGTTGCCGAGCAGATGCCTCTATGAATGTTAGCGAATTGAGAACTTAGTGATGGCAGCAAGAGCAATTGCCGTCGTGGCAGCCGTCCTCACCGCAGTCGCATCCGCCTTCCATCTTTTCGACTTCTGCCATAAATTCGTCGAAAACTCTTTGCAAAAGCGCATCGTCCTCGATTGCTTTAAACACGTCGTTGCCGTCCTCGTTCTCGGCAATTTCGTAAATAAGGACTTCGTCCTCGTCGATATCGTCGAGTTTCTCGACGGGTTTCAAAACGACAAACCATTTGTCGTCGACGTCGAGAGTTGCCAGATGATAAAAATCTTCGTCTTTGTCTGCGACTTCGTTGTACAAAGTGATGATGTCGTCGTCTTCGGTCATATTGTTTTGGTCGTCAAAAAAATCTGCCATAGTAGTTTCTCCTTGCGATGCAAAGCGTATTTTCGATTGCATCTTGTTATTTTGATAGTAACATATTTTGCGCAATTTGCAAGCAAAATATCAAATCATTGCAATTTTCAACGATGAGAATCGAGATAGGATTGCAAAATAATGGTTGCGGCAACCTTGTCTATAACCTTTTTGCGCTTATCCCGCCTTACGTCCGCGTCGATGAGCATGCGCTCCGCGGACACGGTCGTCAATCTTTCGTCCTGATACAACACGTCAAGCCCGCTCGCTTGTTCGAGCATATCGCCGAATTGTCTTGTAACCGCCGCTCTGTCCCCTTCCGTACCGTCCATATTTTTAGGAAGGCCCAGCACGAAAGCGTCCGCGTCCTCTCTTTTCGCGTATTCGCAAAAATACGCAATATCGGCATTTATATCGTCTTTTTTTCGCACGTAGGTTTCGCGCGGATTTGCGGTTATGCCCAGCATATCGCTCACCGCCACGCCTATACGCACGTCACCGACGTCAAGGGCGACTTTGCGTTTCATCATTTCATCAACCTCCGATTTGTCAAACCGTTTACGCTCGATTTCTTTTTAGGCTTATTTTCGCCGATAAACTCAAACCATTTGAGCCCGTACTTTCTCAAAAGACAAAGCCCCAAAGCAAGCACGGCGGCGGAAAACGTCGTTCCTACGCTCCAATATATCACCTTAATAATCGTTTCTCCAAGCGATTGTGCAAACGAAGCCAAAATAATTCCCGAAACGAACAGCACGATTGCCGGCAAAACCGACGCAAGTGCGGAAATAATCTGATACACGTTTTGCGAGGAGTTTTTGATATCCGACACCTTTTCCCAGTGCTGATTGCCCTTTTTCATATCGAAAAGTATTGACATACTGCAAACGCCCACAATCATCATAAACGTGTCTATGCCGATAAAAATCGTCGAAACTATATCGATTTTATAGAGCAAAAGCGCAATGAGCATAATCGGCACGAGCAAGACGCTCGGCGCAATCACGGACAGCAAAAGTTTTGCTCTTATGCTGTCTATCGGATTTATCGGCAACGTTTTGCTTGCAAAAAACGACTTACCCTCCCTTGTATATGCCATATTTGCAATCATATTTGCGCCTGCAAGGAAAATCATTGAGTACATCACCACAAAACCTATACCCATCATTTGCGCCATAATCGGAGTCAGACTATCGTCCGCATTAGCCTTGAAGTTGGAGATAAAGTACATAACTACGATAAAAATCGGCGCCATAAGCAAGTTTGCAATCGAAGTCATCGCAAGCGAGCTGTTGCGCATGATGGATTTTATATCCCTTTTCATCAGTGATACGACGACGTTGTTTTGTTTCAAAGACGCGTTTTTGGACTCCGCCGTTTGTGCGCTTTCCGACTTTCTCGTGTTGATTTTTTTGTAGAACAGTGACGACAGCAACAGCATAATCGCAATCATACCCACCGTTATGGCGGCGGATATGCCGAAGTTTTTGCCGGCGTCTATGCCGAGACAGAAGTTTACGATCGCTTTGTCGGGATAAAACACGTTTGCGAGCGTTCCGAGCGAGCCGAGCATCCCTTGCGACATCTCGACATTTCCGTTTTGTCCGAATCCCGTGGTGTTCATATAGTAGACCACGACCATATAAGCACACATCAAAACAACGTAAAACAAAATAGTCAGCACGCTTTTGAGCGTAGGTTTCCCTCTGAAATACGAACCGAGCCACACAACGGGCATTGAAAGCACCACAACCACGAACAAAGGCAGTATCGGCGCAAGTGCGAGAATCACGAAAAACAGCGGATAAAAGCCGTAAAACATTCTTCCGTTTGCCACGTTAAAGGCAATCGCGCCGGTAAGCACGGTCGGCAAAAGCACGACGGCGGATATTGCAAGCGCGTTGACGTAGGTCATCGCAAACTTTGCGAAAAACACCGACGAGGGTTTGAGGGGCAACGTATTCAAAAACGGCGTGTCTTTGGACTCGTAAAGGGTTGATACGATTGAAAACATCGACAAAAACAGCACTAGAATTTGCGTAACCGCAACCAATGCCGTGACGAGCAATGAAAATTCACCTATGTTATTCAATCCCACCGACAAAAAAGCAATCATTGCCGACACAAGAATAATAAGCGGCGATATGGAAATCACAAACTTTATTCCCGTAGACAGTTTTTTCTTGCCGTCTTCGTCTTTCGAGGATGAATTTGCGTTTTTATACAGTGTTTTAAACACCAAAACAAAATCTCTCATAACGTCCTCATTCAACGGTTTGCGCAGCCGAATTGTCGGTGAGTTTCAAGAACAATTCCTCCAAGGATTTATCCTTGTTTCTCTCTTTCAGCTCGTCGATTTGACAACAAGTTATGAGGTGTCCGTCGTCGATAATGCCTATTCTGTCGCACACTTTTTCAACGACTTCCAACACGTGCGAGGAGAAAAACACACTGTTTCCCTTGTCCGCATGCTCGCGCATGAGTTGTTTGAGGTTGTATGCGGATCGGGGATCGAGTCCCGTCATAGGCTCGTCCAAAATCCAGATTTTCGGCTCGTGTATAAGCGCGCCGATTATGTTGAGTTTTTGCTTCATTTCGTGCGAATAGGTGGAAATTTGCTTTTTTACGGAATCCGTAAGCGCAAAAAGCTCGCAATATTTGTCGAGTCGCTCTTGTCTTTGCGCACTCGGCACCTGAAAAACGTCGCAAATGAAGTTTACGTACTCAACGCCGGTCAATCCCTCGTACAACACGTGGTCGTCGCTGACGTATCCGATATGCTTTTTGGCTTCTAGTGGCGCGGTTTTGAGGTCAATTCCGTCTATAAGCACTCTGCCTTCTTCAAAAGAGATAATGCCGGTTATGCTCTTGATCGTCGTGGATTTTCCTGCGCCGTTCGGGCCTATAAAGCCGAATATTTCACCGTCGTTTACGGTGAGCGACAAATTGTCCACCGACGGTTTTTGATTGCCGGCGTAAGTTTTGGTCAAATTTTCGATTTATAACATATCCTCTCCTTTTGCTCAAACAGAAATCAAATTCGATATTCCTTGCATATCGAAGCGTTAATCCCCAAATCGAGCGTCGTATATAATAAAAAAGGTTTTTTACGATTGAAATCAATCGAGTTTCGCTATTGCGTATTCGTTGTCAATCATGCTGTTTTAGGTTTCAAATTCAAGCGCAGTTTTACGCCCTCGAACACGTCGGTCACCATATCGCTGACGCTTTCTTCGTCCCATTCGATATATTTTGTGGCAACCATAGTGGCAAATCCGTGCACGAAAACCCACATTTCGAGATGGAATCTCATCGCAGTTTGTTTGTCGCATCCGAAAATTTTGCAAACGGAATCGATTGCCGACAAGAAAGTCGCATTGTCTGACGATATGATTTTGTTGCCGTTTTCGTCCATAAACATTTGCTTGAAAAACTCAGGATAATCTCTTGCAAAGCCGATATATGCCATTCCGATTGCTTTGTACGGCGGATATTTGCTGTTTTTCACGCAGTTTTCGACGTATTCGTCATAAATCTTCACCATGCGTGCATCGATCTCTTTTTTCAGCTCGTCCATAGTGGCAAAGTTGTAAAATATGGGTTGAATGGAACAGCCGAGTTTGTTTGCAACCGCACGCACGTTCAAACTTTCGCCTTTTTGAACGATGTCGATTGCAACAGAAATTATCATTTCTTTCGTCACGGACGCTTTCTTTGGCATAAGCACCTCGAATTAAATCATATCATATGATATTATATCAATAGATATTTTGCTTGTCAACCACTATTCACTAGACATTTGAAAAGAATCCGCAACAATCTACGGATTCTTTCAAATTTTACTTTCTCTTCTTTTGACGCTCTTTGATTTCCTTTTCGAAGCCGTTTTCGGTAGGCTCGTAAAACACTGCGTCTTTAATTTCGTCGGGCAAATACTGTTGTTTCACCCATCCGCCGTAGTCGTGCGGATATTTGTAGCCGCTCACCCTTTCGTCGTTGCCCTTGTAGTTGGGATCGCGAAGGTAAACGGGCACGGTTTCGTGCTTTATTGTCTTGACGGCGTTCTCCGCTCCGCTCAACGCTTCCACTACTTTGTTGGATTTCGGAGCTTCGGCAACGTAGATTATGCCTTCCGCAAGAGGTATGCGCCCTTCGGGCAAACCGATTTTCTCAAACGCTTGCACGCATGAGGTCGCAACCACGATTGCGTTGGGATCCGCCATTCCCACGTCCTCGCAAGCGTGAATCATGATCCTGCGCCCGATGAGCATGGGATCGCAACCTGCCTCTATAAGCCTTTCCGCCCAGTAAAGTGCCGCGTTGCTGTCGCTGCCGCGCATACTCTTGATAAATGCGGAAATCATGTCGTAATACATATCTTCCGTCATGGAAAGAGCTTTTTGCTGTATAGATTGCTCGGCTTCCTCTTTTCCTACTCTTATAACGCCGTCCTCGTCCGCATGCGTGGTGAGCGCGGCAAGTTCGAGAGCGTTGAGCGCGGTGCGCATATCCCCCGCGCTTGCCCATGCAAGATGAGATATCGCCTCGTCGCTCACTTGAAGATTCATGTTGCCGAGACCTCTTTCCTTGTCGTTCAAAGCGCGCAAAAGTCCTGCTTTAATATCTTGCTCGGACAACCTTGAAAACGAGAAAATACGGCATCTCGACACGATAGCCCTCGTCATGGAAACGTAGGGATTTTCCGTCGTAGAGCCGATAAAAATAATATAACCTTGCTCGATAGCCTGCAAAACGCTGTCGCTTTGCGCCTTGTTCCAGCGGTGACATTCGTCCAAAAGCAAATATGTACGCTTGCCGTACATTCTAAGTCTGTCGCGCGCCTCGTCGATAACCTTTTTTGCGTCCGCAACGCCGCTTGTTACGGCATTGAGTTTGACAAAAGCCGCATTGGTATTTTCGGCAATTATGTTTGCGAGCGTGGTTTTGCCCGTCCCCGGAGGGCCGTAAAAGATGCAACTTCCCAGCTTGTCGGCGGCAATAGCTCTTCTCAAAAGCGAGCCTTGTCCCACGATTTTGCCTTGTCCCAAAAATTCGTCCAAGGTGCGAGGACGCATACGCTCCGCAAGCGGAGCCATGGTTTTTTCGTTGTTTTGAAGGTCAAATAAATCCATACGCTTATTGTAACAACAACTTTTGCTTTTGTAAAGATAATCGAAAACTTATCATACAATATATCGTGCAAAGACGTGAAAAAATCGCAAAATCCATGAAACCGAAACTGTTTCGTGTCGTGATTGCAATCACGATTTTTCTTGCGGTTTTCGTATTTTGCACTGTCTATTTCCGCTCCAACATCGTTCCGACGGTCATGGACAGCTCTGTTGCTCAAATGCGCGCCGTAACCACAAACGCCGTAAACCTTGCTGCAACCAGCGTGCTTTCGGACGGACTGACCTACGAAATGCTTTTCGACATCGTAAAGGATAAAGACGGAAATATCTCGATGATAAAGGCAAATTCGCCGCAAATAAACAAAATCGCAAGGCAAATAGCAAACCTTGCGCAAGCAAATCTCGACTCTTTGGGCACGCAGGAGATTCAAATCGCCGCAGGTACTTTCACGGGACTTGCGCTCCTTATGGGATTCGGCCCCGACGTAACCATAAAAATCACGCCGATAGGTATGGCAAACTGCGATTTCGTATCGTTTTTTCAGTCGGCAGGGATAAATCAGACATTGCACAAAATCTACATAGACGTATATGCGGACGTGAGCATCGTCACGCCGATAGATCAACCCACCATTCAGGTTAAAGCCGAAGTTCTGGTGTGCGAAAACCTCATCGTAGGCAAAATTCCGCAAACTTATCTGAATTTGTACGATTCGTCGAGTTTGCTCAATTTAAATACATAGTGTTTACCTTCAAATTTTCTTCGAGCGCGAGCGCGAAATCAATCCGAAAACGAATCCGCACACGATGACGGTTGTAAGCCCTGCCGCCACCGCACTCATACCGCCCGTAATCGCACCGAGAAATCCGTCTTTTTGCACTCCTTCGAGCGCGCCTTTGGCAAGATTCGAGCCAAAACCCATAATGGGTATCGTCACGCCCGAACCGGCAAACTCTTTCATAGGCTCGAACGCTCCGCACACTTCCAAAACGACGCCGATAAGCATATACGTCACAAGGATTCTTGCCGACGACATCTTTGTTTTGTTGATGAGTATTTGTCCTAGCATACACACCGCGCCGCCCACGGCAAACACTTTGAGATAATCCAAAAATATATCCATATTCACTCCGATTTGCGAATTTTATTGCCGTTTTTAAGTCAAAAACGGATGACTTTCAAGGGTAAAAGCATGAGATATGCCGGGGATTGTTTCCTTTTGCAGCGGCGTATCCTTGTTAAGCAACGCCCCCGTCGGCACGACAAGCACTCGCTTCAACTCACCATTCTGCATTTTTTTGAGGATATATGAGTTGAAAACGGTGTTCACGCACCCTGCACCCGAACCGCCTTGAAAAGTCTTTTGTTCGGGCGTAAAGTAGCTTGCGCCGCAATCCATATAGTATTTCGGCAGAGTAATCCCCTCTTTCGAGAGCAGATATTCCAGCATTTCTTTGCCGTGCCTGCCCAAATCCCCCGTAAAAATACCGTCGTAGTAGTCGGGAGAACGCCCCGTTTCCTCAAAATGCGTAACAATCGTGTCGCAAGCGGCAGGAGCCATTGCCGCCCCCATATTCGCCTCGTCGTCAATGCCCAAATCCACCACTTTGCCCATCGTTCCGCCCGTAACGACGACGTAATGCGTATTCGGCTTTGCGTAATCGTTGCTTTCCTTGTCAAAGTTTTGCTCGATGATATTCGATTTTTCCTTGTCTATGACTTTCTTCTGTTTTTCAATGCTTTTTTTGTACTTTTCAAGCGTCTTTTGGTCGATGTTCATATTGTCGTCGATTGCGATAATATCGTCCTCGTACACCCTTTCGTTCATCATAGACGGCATTTGCGAGGACAAAACGCTGCACCCTGCGCCCGTAACCGTCCATTGCGACGTGGGAGTGCGCTGATTGCCGAGTTCGAGCGGAAAACGATACTGTCTTTCAGCCGACGCAAAGTGACTCGATGTCGAACACGTGACGTTGTTTGCAAATCCGCCGTCAATAAGCATTGAGCCAACGATTATGCTTTCGCTGAACGTGGAGCAAGCATTGTAAAGCCCCAAAAACGCGCACGGAAAGTTGCGTGCGGCAAGAGACGTTGCGGCAAGCTCGTTGAGCAAATCGCCGCCAAGCATAATATCTATATCTTCACGCTTCAAGCCTGCTTTCTTTATAGCTCCGCTCACGGCGTCGCGATGCATCTTGCTTTCGCATTTTTCAAAGGATTTTTCACACCAAATATCGTTTTTAAGCACGATGTCGAACTTGTCCGCAAAGTTTCCGTCCCCCTCTTTCGGCCCGACGATTGTAAATCCGCTTTTAATATATACCTGCTTAGATAGCTGAAAAGTGCGCATTTTCACCTCACATATAAACAAAGTATCCGATAAATCCCACAACGAAACTCGCAACTACGCCGAATACGATAATCGGCCCGGCAATCACAAACATCTTTGCGCATACTCCGAAAAATACGCCTTCTCGATTGTATTCCATAGCGGGCGAAACCACCGAGTTTGCAAACCCCGTTATCGGAATAATCGAACCGCCACCTGCAAAATGCCCGAGTTTGTCATAAAGTCCGAGTGCAGTGAGAAAACTGCCAAGAAAAATCATTATACAACTTTCATATGTCGCAACGTCTTTGTCGCTCATATCCTTGAAAATAAGCTGCAAAATATCGCCGATTCCCTCGCCGATACAACAAATGATACCGCCCACCAAAAACGCCGCCAAAAGCGTGCGCACCATGGGCGATTTGGGCGCATTATCCTTTACGTATTGTTGATATTCTTCTCTATCGATCATATTTTCCTCAACCGTTTGAGTGCTCGTTCGCTCAAACTTCCGCTTGAGCGTCTACTCTTTAATTTCGGATTTGGATGCCGCCAAAATCGAATTGTCGTTGTTCGTTCGGTTTTTCACTTCACGGACGTTTTCCACAACGCCCTCAACGTTGTCGTTTTTCTTGAAAAACACCTCTTTATCCTCAACGTTTCTCGAAAACAGCGCATCCATACGGCAATGATTGCCAAAATTAAAACTTTTACACAAAAAAAGCGTAACTTATATTCGCCTGTGATGAACTCGGCTTTCAAGGCTTCCCTTTCGGCTTTGGTCATTTGCGACCACCCCCTTTGTGTTTTTTTGCATGAAAAAAAAGCACACCATTGTGATGTGCTTCGTGTGTTATATGTTTTTGACTACTATTTGGGTAACCCCCTACTCAACCTTATTTTGCAACAGATTGACCTGGATACTTTTTAATTAACCGCCTTTCAAATTCCCCTGCATCTTTACTATCGTCGAGAATTGCAATGATGTCATTGAGTGTCGAATGCCAATCGTCACTACTCAGCATAATACTTGTAGCAATCATACAAATCATAATATGAACACCCTTATCCTTTGCTTTTCCCGCAAAAATGTCTAATGCTTTTTCTTGTTCTTTTGTCATCTTAAAACTCCTTTTCTCTCCCAATAAGAAAATGCATAGTTCATTTCTTCATTGTTCGCAAATTGATATGTATCTTTGACTGTTGGGTTTTCAAAGTCTCCGTCGTCAAAAACAATTTTATTTTCAAGGCGTACTGCTCGACCACCGTCTTGCGTGTGGTATACAAAGTCACCGTGTTGTTCATCTCCGATAATCTTGTAATACTGCGCCCACTCTTGCTTTGATAGGCTTATTTTACCACTTCCGCTATCGGATTGCAATCTTTTCTTTTCTTCGCCTTGCACATTCGAATAATCTCTTTTGGATGTAGTCCACCATGAACCGTTGTAATAAGCGGAGTAAAAAAACCTCATAATTCAGCGCAATTCAGCACATAAAATGCGGCATAGAAAAGCAAAAACCCCACTGTTTAGTAGGGTTTTAGCGTTTTTAATGGAGAGGGTGCGATTCGTTTAATAGCGCAAGGCTGCACTTGTGCAAATTGCCCAAGCGTCAGCACCGAAAGGTGGTTCGACACGCGAAGCGTGTGGCTGTTTGAAAACAGCCTAATCCACCCCGCTCCACAAAGAAAAACCGCACAAAAAAGTCCACACCAAGCAAGCGATATAGCGAAATTGTGGCTTTGTGTTTTATCCGTGCTTGTTTTGAGAGCGAGTATCGGTTGCGCGGTAGTACCACGAAAATCCAGCTAAAAGGCAAAGGTTTTTCAAAAAAAGAAAAACCGTGCAAAATAGCACGGATTTTCGTGGTGGGTGGATTCGTTTAATAGCGCAGGGCTGCACTTGTGCAAATTGCCCAAGCGTCAGCACCGAAAGGTGGTTCGGTGCGCACAGCGCACGGCGGTTAGAAAAACCGCCAATCCACCCCTCTCCACAAAGAAAAACCGCACTGATTAGTGCGGATTTTCATGTGTGTAAATACCTATTTTGATACAATTTGCGTACACCCCTTAGCCTCCATCTCTATGTTATGTTGTTTACAAATTAATCTGATTTTTTCCTTTACTAATCTAGTAGGTTCGTACTTGCCATTCTCCCACCTATTTACCGAAGCAAAAGAGACGTCTAGCATCTCTGCCAACTCGACTTGTGATAGGTTCAGCGTTGCTCTTACCTTGATAATAGTCGCTGGATAGTCTATTTTCATATTATCGCCTCCGTACAAAATATCAAATCATATATAAAATTATAACACTTTCAAAAGTAAAAAACAAGTAGTTTGCCAAAATATGTCGAGATAAAAATGAAAAATTTATCAAATAAACCTTTCGTTCCGCTGATGCACCTATCGTCCCGTAGCAATATCAATCGTTCCGTTGATAGACCTTTCGTTCCGTAGTTATTGCATATAAAGAAAAAGAACCTTGCAAAAGTGCGGTTAAACACTCCTACAAGGCTCTGATACTAGTTTACAGATAGGGAAATAAACCTTTATGTAAAGAAAAAAAGGTTCAATACTTTTGTATCAAACCTTTGCTTTTCTTATGGTGGAGAGGGGTGGATTCGAACCACCGAAGTCACTGACAACAGATTTACAGTCTGCTCCCTTTGGCCACTCGGGAACCTCTCCGTATGGAGCTGGTGATCGGAATCGAACCAACAACCTACTGATTACAAATCAGTTGCTCTGCCTGTTGAGCTACACCAGCGTATTGAGTTGTTGGTGCCTCGGGGCGGACTCGAACCACCGACACAGGGATTTTCAGTCCCTTGCTCTACCACCTGAGCTACCGAGGCATACGGGATTTCAATCCCCTTTTGAAATTTATGGCAGTGACGGTTGTCACTGCCACAAACTTGATGGCGACCCGGAGGGGGCTCGAACCCCTGACCTCCAGCGTGACAGGCTGGCGTACTAACCAACTGTACTACCGGGCCAAATGATATTTATGTTTTGGTGGGCCTTCACGGACTCGAACCGCGGACCGATCGGTTATGAGCCGACTGCTCTAACCAACTGAGCTAAAGGCCCGAATCACATCGGTGAAGTTGTGCTGGTCGGGGTGAAGAGATTCGAACTCCCGACCTTCTGAACCCAAATCAGACGCGCTAGCCAAACTGCGCTACACCCCGAAAGATTTTCGCGTCGTTCATTGCGACTACAACAATATACAATAAATCCAAAAAGTTGTCAATGATTTTTTTGATAGATTTCAATAAAATTTTGACAGAAAAATATAAGAATTTTTGTTTTGTTCAAAAAGCCGCCAAAATAATCGATTAGATACTGTTTATCCTATTGTCGGAGGCAATATGGACGTTGAATTTATATCAGAAAAAGATTGCGTACGCGTCGCACTTTCGGGCGAAATCGACGAATACGGAGCAAAATTTGCGCGTTGTGCAATCGACGAAGTGATTGAAAACACCCCTACTCTGCGCTCGATGATTTTCGATATGAAAGGCGTAACTTTTATAGACAGCACCGGGCTTGGATTTGTGCTGGGCAGATACAAAAAACTAAAAGCGATGCACGCCGAGCTTTTGCTTGAAAACGTACCGCGTCAGGTTGACAAAGTGTTTTTGGCAAGCGGAGTATATCGCTACGTTCCCGTTGTAGAATAAGGAGAAAAAATGAATTATTTTGAAATGAAACTTTTGGCAAAAAGCAAAAACGAGGCGTTTGCGCGCAACGTCGTTGCGTCGTTTGCGATTGAATGTTCCCCCACCCTCGAAGAAATAAACGACATCAAAACCGCCGTAAGCGAAGCCGTGACCAACGTCGTCGTGCACGCCTACGACAAAAAAGAGGACGGGATTATGCAAATCGAGTGCCGCGTATTCGAGGACGAACGCACCGTAGAGATTGTCGTCAGAGATTTCGGCAAAGGCATCGAGGACGTAAAGGAGGCAATCGAGCCTTTCTTCACCACCGCCGAGGATGACGAACGCAGCGGCATGGGATTCACGATTATTCAAACCTTTATGAACGAGATGGAGGTCACTTCGATAAAAGGCGAAGGCACCGTCGTGACAATGAAAAAGGTGCTGAAATAATGCTGGATCATCAAACCACGCTCGACCTCTTGAAAAAGGCGCAGCAAGGTGACGACGGCGCAAAAGAAAAGTTGATAGAAGAAAATATTCCCCTCATAAAATCCATCGTAAAACGCTTCAAAGGCAGGCTGGAATACGACGATTTGATGCAATTGGGCGCAATGGGATTCGTAAAAGCCATGCAAAATTTCGACGGCGAATACGGCGTCAGATTTTCGACGTACGCCGTGCCTATGATAAGCGGAGAAATCAAGCGATTTTTGCGCGACGACGGAGCGATAAAAGTTTCGCGTTGGACAAAAACTCTCGCTCAAAAAATCAACGCATACGTAGAAGAATGCCTGAAAAACGGCGAAAGCGAGCCTTCAATCGACGCTCTTGCCCAAAAATTCGAGGTAGACGCACAGGAAATCGTATTCGCCATGGATGCCGGGCATTATCTTTTGTCGCTGTCTGCAACCGTGGGCGAGGACGATTTGGAGCTTGGCGACAAAATAGCGACCGAGGAGTGCGAGGACGAAAACATCGACAAAATGCTCCTTAAAGACCTCATCGAAGACCTGCCCGAGCGCGAGAAAAAAGTGATATTTTTGAGATATTTCAGAGATAAAACTCAAAGTGAAATCGCACAAGAACTCGGAGTGTCGCAAGTGCAAGTGAGCAGAATCGAAAACAAAGTATTGCAAAAACTCAAAGACGGAATGAACAACGATTGAAATTTTTGCGGCACGCAACGAAAACCGAGCGCGTCGCAAAAGTTTTTTTGCCAAATGCTTTATTTCTTTTTCAAATCTTTATTTTCTAAATATATACAATACATTGACATATGCCGAAAATAAGCACATAATTTTTTCAAGAAAAAATGCAACGGACGATATTGTTATGGTATGGGTTCTTTTGGCTCTCGGCGGCGCGGTTTGCACGTCGATGACGACGATTCTTGCAAAAATCGGCATTAAAGACGTAAATTCCAACTTTGCCACGGCATACAGAACACTCATAGTCATAGTATGCGCACTTGTGATGTGCCTAGCAACCGGCGATATTTCGCAATTCGGCGCGTTAAGCGGCAAAAATTGGCTATTTCTTGTGCTTTCGGGCTTGGCAACCGGCATATCGTGGCTGTTCTATTTCGGAGCACTCAAAGAAGGCGACGTAAACAAAGTCGCGCCTATCGACAAATCCAGCTTCGTGCTTTCGGCAATCCTGTTTTTGATATTCTTCTTTGACGACACCACAAAAGGCGGCGACACCCTCACGATTTGCATGCTTTGTCTGACAATGGTGCTTATGCTTGCCGGCACGTTTTTGATGCTCCCGAAATTCTCGATTTCGAAAAAGAAAAAATCGCACGAGCAATCTCGAAACTTGCAAGAAAATTTGCAAAACTACGCTGCAACCCAACCTGCCGACGCTCAAAACGCCCGAAACGATACGGCAAACGCCATAGATGCCGCAGCTTTGCAAGCAGAAGAAAAAAAGAGCAAAAAATGGGTAATTTACGCGGTTTTAAGCGCGGTTTTCGCAGCTCTCGTATCCTTGTTCGCAAAGCTCGGCTTGAAAGATATTCCCTCTGACGTCGGTACTTTTTACAGGACTATCGTCGTATTTATCTTCGCGTCGTCCATTGTTTTGGTCAAAAAGGACTATAAAGGCGCAAAGCAAATCACCGCAAAGTCCTGGATATTCCTCACGCTTTCGGGCATCGCAACCGGCGGAGCATGGCTTTGCGAATACTATGCACTCAACTGGGGTGGCGCAAATCCCGTTGCAGTCAACTGCATCGGCAAACTTTCCATCCTTTTGACGATGTTCTTGTCGTGGCTGATAATGAAAGAGAAGTTCACCGCTCGCTCCCTCGTCGGCCTCGGACTGCTCACCGCCGGCATAGGACTGATAATCGGATTCAGTTTGTAAACAGCGCGACTACGATTATTTGCAATAGAATTTAACACAAAAAAACAGGCTTCGATGCTTGTTTTTTTTATATTCAATAAATCTTGCGGATTCAACGCAAAAACACGACTTCGACACTTCACCGCTACGAAATCACTTTCGACGAATACGTTGCCGCTATAAATAAAAAGGTTTAACTAATAATCCGCTTCGATTTGCATATTACAATTTGAATTTACGATTTTCCAAGCGATTATCGCTTTTGGCATACGCTCCTCAACCTCACTTTCCGAAATCTTTTTCATCGAACCGCAAATTTTATAATGCACGGCATTATATTGACATTTTACGCATAGTTTGGTAAAATTTTCTATATAAAAACCAAGGAGGCCCGCAATGGCAAATTATTTCAGCGAACGCGACAAAAACATCACCGCTAGACTTCGCAATCTCAGGAATCAACTTCCCGAATGTTGCGAAGATTTTTTCGTGGGAATCGAACCGCAAACCACCACGCTCACAAGGCTTAATTACGCTTACGATTTGCGGATATTCTTTGACTATTTGCTCAAAAACGTGCGGGCTTTCAGAGACTATCGAGACGTTTTGGACTTCACTGCAGAGGATCTTGACAAAGTGACGCTTGGCAACCTCGAAGCGTACATGGAATACCTTTCCTACTACACCTTCGAGGGCAAAGAAAAAACTAATGCGGAAAAAGGAAAATCGCGCAAAATTTCAACCGTGCGCACGTTTTTCAAATACATGTACAATCACGACAGAATCAGTCAAAACGTGTCCGCAAAGCTCACTATGCCAAAAAATCACGACAAGGACATCATAAGGCTTGAAAAAAAGGAGGTCGAGCGCATTTTGGACGCTGCGGAAACGGGCGCGGGAATGAGCGAACATCAACGAAAAGTGCAACGCAACACGCACGCGCGCGATTTTGCAATCATTTCACTGCTTCTTGGCACGGGCATCCGTGTGAGCGAGTGCGTAGGACTCAACCTCTCTGATGTAGACTTTGAAACAAACGCTTTTACAGTCACGAGAAAAGGCGGAAATCAAGCGATTTTGTACTTTGGCGACGAAGTCGCCGACGCTCTGAAAACCTATATCGACACCGAACGTAAAGCACTTATAGACAGGTGCCAAAAGATGAACGTGGGAGACACCGACGCAGTGTTTTTGTCTTTGCAAGTGACGAGATTATCCGTACGCGCCATTCAAAACATCGTCAAAAAGTACGCTCAAACCGCCGCACCACTCAAAAAAATCTCTCCGCATAAGCTACGCAGCACGTTCGGCACGAACCTATACAGAGCAACCGGCGACATATATCTCGTTGCCGACGTTCTCGGTCACTGCGACGTAAACACGACGAAAAAGCACTATGCGGCAATCGAAGAAGATCACAGAAAACTCGCCGCGCAAGTCGTCAAACTTCGCCCCGACAAAAAAGATCAATAACGGTGCAAAGGGAGTTTTTTTGCAACATTTTGATTGTTTACTATTATATAATATTGACTATTTTATAATAGTTTGCTAAAATTAGATTATCAATTTTCGGAGCGATATATGGACATCTCTTCAGTCAACAGCGACCTTATCCGCGGCAACGTAACAACCATAATCTTGGGTTGTCTTTGGTCGTCGGACAAGTACGGCTACGAAATCCTCAAAGAAATCGAGGACAAGAGCAATTCTCAATACGTTTTGAAACAAGCCACCCTTTACAATCAGCTAAAACGCCTTGAAAAGCAAGGTCTTGTATCTTCATACGACGGCGATCCCGACGACACCGGCGGTGGCAAACGTCGCTATTACACCCTCACAAAAGAAGGCAAAGCTTTTTTGACAAAAGAAAAGAGCGAATACGAGTATTCGCGCACCATTTTGGATAAGCTCGTATCCGGCGACGAATACGACTTCACCGTCCCCGTCCCTTTCGACGCAAGCGAATTGCGCCCCTACTCCAAAACCGAGGACAAACCCAAAGTCGTCTATAAGGACAAAATCGTTGAAAAGAAAGTGTTTTTCGACCGCTACGGCAACGAAGTAAGCGAGGACGAGGCAACCGCCCTGCGTGAAAAAGCCGAGCAGGAAGACGAAGAGGCACGCCGCAAGGACGAGCTACTGCGCTTAAAAGAAGAAGAGGCTCAAAAAGCTGCCGAACAACTGCGTATCAGCGAAGAAGAAGCTCTCAGAAAAGACGAACAATTGAGACAAACCGAAGAAGAGTCGCGTCTTAAAGCAGAACAACTCAAACAACGCGAAGAAGAAGTCCGCCAAAGAGACGAGCAACTCAAAAAGACCGAAGAGCAACTTAGAAAGAGCGAAGAGGACAGAGAGCTTGTAAAATCTATGCTTCGCCGCATGGAAGAAGAAAAATTGCGCGCCGAAGAGGCAAAACGCCTCGCCGACGAAGAAGAAAAACGTCGCCAAGAGGAAGAGACGGAACGCAAACGTCAAGAGCAAGCAAAGCCCTCTCAAACCCTCGAAGAGATGTTTGCAAAACTCGACGCCGAGAGCGAATACAAAAAACAGGAGGAACTGCGCGCTTATGAATACAATTCAAACGCGCAACCTCAGGAGCATACATACATAAACGGCTACACCAATCAAGTCGAACATACTCAACGCTCCCAAACGTCGCTCAAAGACATTTTCAAACAACTTGACGAACGCGAAGCGCAAATCGACGATAAGCTCGCAAAGGAGCAACAAGCCGAGCAAGAGGCGGAGCAAGCAAAGCAAATTGCCGCTCAAACCGCGCAAACGGCAACCGAGCAACAAATCGCACCCTCGCAACCAACTTACGCTCAACCTACGCTCGACCAATACTACCCCGCCGAACTCGAAGGAAAGAATCAAAACTATTCTACCGATGCCGAGAAAGGCAACTTCGTAACGTCGGCAGTCGTATCGAGGCAAGAAGGCGGATTCGATTACGAAAAGGACGACGTGAATTACAGGGACTTTTTCGTATCCTTGCAAGATAAAGGCGAAGCACAACCGCAACAGGAAAAACCGCAACAAACCGACTATTCGGACAGCGATATAAAGACGAGATTGTATGCAAAGGGCTTCAAAATTCGCCCCTACGACAGAGGAAATACCTCCGAATACTACACTTTCAACTTCATACAGTCCAACAGGCTCAATCGCGACACTTTCCTGATTATTATGGCGTTTTTTGCAGCGGAAGTTGCAATCATGTGGGCATCACTCGGCACGAGAATAAGCTATGCTTATTTCCTCCCGATTTTGCTTGTGGGATGCGCTCTTTGCCTTGTGCCGACCTTATTCTATCTCGTAAACCCGACGAAACGGACAAGGGCAAACTTCAACTTCAAACTGTCCATACTCAATCGGACGATGTTGTTTATCGAGCTTACAGTGGTGTGTATCCTCATCGGATTCTTCGCACTGGGCGCAAACGTAAACGACATTGATTTGATTCTTCAATCGATAGTGTTGCCGATGGTGCTGCTCACCAACCTGCCGTTGAGCTCCTTAATATACTGGCTGCTCTATCGCACAAGAAAATATCACACTGCATAAATAAAAACGCTGACGCAAGTCGGCGTTTTTCTTTTATATGCAACAGCAATAAATATAACAAAGCGCGCAAATTGTATTTGCAAAGCGTCGTGTCAAATGCAACCACAAGCGCACGGAATGTAGTTCCGTCGCGGTTGCGTTGAGTGTTCGATTCGCGAAAAACTGCAAAAAAAAGAAGTCCTAAAGGACTTCTCTTGGCAGGGGAGACGCGACTCGAACACGCAACCGACGGTTTTGGAGACCGTTGCTCTACCATTGAGCCACTCCCCTATGCATTTAATGCTTTGTTATTATAGCAATTAGTTTTGTGTTAGTCAATGATTTGAGATTAATTCTACTTAATAATTGCTCAATAATTATTACTTTGTCTTGCAAACGGCAAGCGAATTGTGTACAATACAAGTATGAAAAAGAAAGTTGAAATCTACACAGACGGTGCATGTTCGGGCAATCCCGGCATAGGCGGTTGGGGCGTCGTTATGCTCTACAAAGGTCACAAAAAAGAAGCAAGCGGCGCAGAGCAATCCACCACCAACAATCGCATGGAACTCACCGCTATAATACAGGGTTTGAAAATGCTCAAAGAGCCGTGCATCGTCACCGTATACAGCGACAGTGCGTATTCTGTCGAGCCTTTCCTCAAGGGTTGGATAAACAGTTGGATTATGAAAGGCTGGCGAACATCGAACAAGGACGAAGTGAAAAACGTCGATTTGTGGAAAGAATTGCTTTCGCTTATGCAAATTCACGAGGTATCATACGTAAAAGTTAAGGGACACGCAGACAACGAGCTGAACAACCGTTGTGACGCTCTTGCTCGCGGAGCTATTAAGGAATTGCAAAAAACGCTTCCTGCCCAACTCCCCCCCATTCCCGACGGAATTTAAGGCAAAAGCCGAAAATACGCATACAGAGGTTATCGCATATGAGAAAATACAACAAAAAACACTTGTTTTTCTTGATCCCCATTGGAATTTTGGAAATAGTGATGCTGATTTTGGAGTGTCTGCCCTACGGCGTTGAAATACACTTCGATGTACCCGCTTACATCGGCGCAACGGGTCATTATAGCGAATTTTATCCGTATTTCAGCGGTATACCCTACAATTATGCCAACTTCTACCCCATATATATCGGCATTTTGACGATTGCGGTGATAATTCTTTGGTTTATCAACCTATTCGTCGATAAAAGAGGAGTCGACATTGCGATATTCGTAATGACAATCCTAAAATTCATTTTCGGCGCAGTAGAACTGATATACTCGCAAACGGCAATCAACTGGGCGATGTTCGCGTTATCATTCGTTTTAGTGATATACTGTATCGCAAAAGCTGCTATCAACAAAGAATTTGTAAGGACAAAGAAGCGTCAGGCCACAAACAAGGAAACAGAAAACGAATAATTGGCACTTACGCACTAATTGGATTGTAAATTGAAACGCAAATTCGACAACTTATGCAACCTAAAATTTTGCGATATTAAATATGACTAAAAAAATAAAAACCTTAAATTTACAAAACAAAAAACCGCAATAAGCGGTTTTTTGATATTCTATTAAGGCGTTTTACGAAAAGCGTAATCAGTCAAAATAGTCGATTTGCATGGAATGGCGCACTTTTGCAAGAGTTTGAGCTGCCTTTGCTTGCGCATTTTGAGTGCCTTTTCTCAAAATCTCATACACGGCGTCGGTGTCTTTTGCAAGCTCCAATCTTCTGTCATAGATAGGTTTAAGCTCTGTTTGCAACACCTTGATAAGGAACTTTTTGATTTTGACATCGCCCAAACCACCTCTTCTGTAATGGTCTTTGAGCTCGTCGAGGTTTTTATAGTCGGGCAAAAACTCCGCAAAGTGATCGTCAGTGGCAAAAGCGTCGAGATATGCAAACACGGTGTTGCCCTCAACCTTGCCGGGATCTTCGATGCGAAGATGATCGGGATCGGTGAACATCGACATAACTTTTGTCTTTATCTCGTCGGGAGTGTCCGAAAGATAGATGCAGTTGCCCAAAGATTTGCTCATTTTTGCCTTTCCGTCAGTGCCGGGAAGTCTGCAACATTGCTTGTTTTGCGGCAACAATATTTCGGGTTCGACAAGCGTATCGCCGTAAATGGAATTGAATTTGCGCACGATTTCCTTGCATTGTTCGATCATCGGTTCTTGGTCTTCGCCGGCGGGAACGGTGGTTGCCTCAAACGCCGTGATGTCTGCCGCTTGGCTTATGGGATAAGTCAAAAAGCCCACGGGGATGCTCATTTCAAAGTCACGCATTTTGATTTCGGACTTCACTGTCGGATTGCGTTGCAACCTCGAAAGCGTGACGAGATTCATATAATAGAAAGACAATTCCGTAAGTTCCGGCACGGAAGATTGAATAAAAATCGAAGATTTTTCGGGATCTATTCCGCATGCGAGATAATCGAGCGCAACTTCGATGATGTTGTTGCGCACCTTTTCGGGATGCTCGGCATTGTCCGTGAGTGCTTGCGCGTCGGCAATCATGATGTAGATTTCATCAAATTCACCGCTGTTTTGAAGTCTGACGCGCTCACGCAAAGAGCCGACGTAATGTCCGATATGCAATCTTCCCGTCGGTCTGTCCCCTGTCAAAATGATTTTTTTCATATTGCACCTAATAAGTTTTATATATTATATATACTATATCACTATTATAGAAAAACTGTCAAACTACTTGCATACGCCTTTTCAAAAAAATAAACCGTCGCTTATGGCAACGGTTTGTTTTTTATCAAACAAGGATTATTCAGCTGTTTCTTCAACTTTCTTTTTGCGAGTTGTCTTCTTTGCGGGAGCAGCCTCTTCTTCTGCTTCATCAGCAAGGTTGAGGTTGAGGTTCTTGAACAAATCGCCGAGAGTTGCGGAGGAGCTGCCGGAAACCCATTCTTTGGGTTCGTTGGAGGATTCCTTCTTTGCGCCGCGACGTTCGCGTTTGCTTTCGCCGTCTGCAACTTTTTGTTCGAACTTCTTGACTCTTGAAGATCTCTTTGCCGCTTTCTCTTCGTCGGTTGCTTCTTCTTGACCTTCGGTTGCTTGGGTTTCTTCGGGTGCGGGGAGCAATTCCTTTATAGAGAGAGTGATGCGGTTGTCGTCGAAACCGATGATCTTTGCTTCAACTTCTTGACCGACCGTCAACGCTTCGTTTGCGTCTTTGATCCAGTTGTGAGAGATTTGAGAAACGTGAACGAGTCCGTCTACGCCGTCGTCGATTGAAACGAATGCACCGTAGGGGAAGATTCTTTCGACCTTGCCTTTGATGACCGTGCCGACGGGGAACTTCTCTGCCGCAACTTCGTAAGGTTTCTTTTGGAGTTGTTTGTAGCCGAGGGAGATTTTGCCTGTTTCTCTGTCCATCTTGAGAACCACGAAGTCATAGCTTTCGCCGATGGTGAGCACTGTGGACGGATCGGTGATCTTGTTCCAGGAAAGCTCGGAGATGTGAGCGAGGCAATCGAAACCGCGAACGTTTACGAATGCGCCGAATTGAGTGAATCTCTTAACTTTGCCGGTGACGATGTCGTGCACGTGGATGTTGTCCCAGAAAAGATCTTCTTTCTCTTTCTTCTCTCTTTCGAGGATGATACGTTGAGAAGCAAACAAATATCTCGACTTCTTTTGGGGTTTATCTTCGCTTTGAGCGTTTTCTTCGCCCTCAGCCTCTGTGTTTTCTTTTTCCTTCGGAGGCATAAGCGTCAAGCGAAGGGTTTTGCCTTTGTAATCTTCGAGGTTGCTGACGTAACCCATTCTGATTTGGCTTGCGGGAACGAAGATGGTGTATTGTCCGAGTCTTCCTCTCAAACCGCCCTTGACTACTTCCGTCATAGTCAAAGAGAATTCGCCTTGAGCAAGAGCTTTTTCCGCTTCTGCTTCTTCGAGACGAACGGTGTCAACATCCTTTTTGGACAAAGACACGTACTCTTTGTTGACAGCAAGAATAGTTGCTTGAATTTCATCGCCTTCTTTGAAGTCGGCAGGATTGTAGTTGCCGTCCAAAGATGCTTCACTCTTATCAATGAAACCGTCTTTCTTTCCGCCGATTGCGACGTAGATGCCGCTATCGCCAGCGCTGATGACTTTGCCTTTGATGCGTTTGCCGACTTTGTAGTTGGTGTAGCCGACGGATGTTGCAGATTTCAAAAGGTCTGCCATCGTGGTGGGTTCTTTTTCTTCGACCGGTTGCTCTTGAAGTGTTGCCTCGTTTTTCACTTCAGTTTCTACTGTTTCCACAGCGTTCTTTTGAGTTTCACTCATAAGTCTTGTTACCTCCTGTATCAACCACGGCGGAGTCGACGCTCCTGCGACAATCGATACACTTTGAATATCCTTGATAAATTTTGTTTGATTCAGAGCTTCGTTTGCGTCTTGTGCGAAAAACGTGTTCGGATTGACCTCTTTTGCAACTTCGTACAACCGCCTTGTGTTTGCGCTTGTGCGAGAGCCGAGCACCAATACCGCGTCCGACTTTTCTGCCAATGCGCGCGCTTCGTCCTGTTTCACTTTTGTAGTATAACAAATAGTATTGAAAATGCCAACTAAATTATGGTGTTTTTTTTCAAAATTCTTTGCATTTTCTTCAATTTTTTCAAATTTTTCGGGCAAAATAGTGGTTTGGAAAAGAATTGAGGTGTTTTTTTCGCCTATGGGCAGTTCTTCGGTATCCGAAACCATTTTGCAATTTTTGCCGGCATACGACGCAACTCCTATCACCTCGTCGTGATTTTTGTCGCCGACGATAATGACGTCGTCCCCCGTTTTCGCTCTGTCCTCTGCTATTTTTTGGTTGCGCTTCACTACGGGACAAGTGGCGTCGAAAAGCACCACTCCTCTATCTCGCAACTCCTCTTCGAGCTGTTTGGTTATCCCGTGTGCGCGTATGAGCGCAACGTCGCCTTTTTTGAGATTGCAAGCGTCCTCGATTTTAATGCAAATCGCGCCTTTTCGATTGAGAAAATCCGTGACGTTCTCGTTGTGTACGAGTTCGCCCAAAGTGTAGATTTTTCCGTACTTTTCGGCAAGCGAAACCGCTTGGTTCACCGCACTTTTCACACCATTGCAAAATCCTGCGTTTTTGGCAAGAATAACCTTCAATTTACACCTCGAAAAACAATGCCCGATTTTTGAGCATTATTCCTTATTTGTTCTTTTTTGTCGATTTTTTCTTCTTTTTCGTAACGCTTTCGACGTACTCGTTGCAAAGGCGACGAGTTTCGTCCATTTTTTCTTTTATGACTTGCGTTGCGGCGTGGTTCTCGTCGATTGTACGCGCGCCGTAATATTCTTCAAGCGTAAAAGGCTCGCCGACGTACAGCCAGTTTTTGCGGAAGGCTTTGGGGCTTTGATAATATATCATCGGCACGATGGGTACTTTCGATTTGATTGCGAATCTTGCCGTACCCGTCTTAAACTCCGCCATTTGTTGCGTACCCTCTTTATTCCTCGTACCCTCGGGGAAAATAAGCAGTTGTTTGCCGTCTTTAAGCACACGCAACACCTGCTTTACAGACTCGATATCGGCTTCTCCTCTGCGTACGGGAATCGCGCCCATTTTGTGCAAAAACCAACCCGCTACGGGATTTGTAAACAACTCGTATTTCGCAAGCGCATGCGCTTCCTTTTTGAAAAGCACGAAGTATGGTATCATCGAATCCATTTTTGAATAATGGTTGCAAGTAAAAAGCGCACCTGTCACCTTTTTTGCATTTTCCGCCCCTATGACTTTGGTCGGCCACACGAGCATTTGTATCGGGCGCAAAATCACTCTCAAAAATCTGTAAAAAGCAAAACTTTTTTCGGGTTTATAATACGTTTTAATCCTTGCGAGCGTCTTTTTGTCCATTTCGCTCGACGGAATTATCGTTGACGGTTGTTTTTCGGTGTTCTGCACGGTTGAATCGGCTTTTTTAGTCTTGATGTGTACAACCTCTTTCACGTGTGCGACGACGTCGTCTATACTCATGGAAGTGGTGTCCACGTAGTCCGCGTCGTCTGCTTGTTTCAACGGCGCGACTTCGCGATGCGAATCGTTGTAATCGCGCTGAATTATATCTTGCAAAAGTTGGTCGAAATCGACGATTTCGCCTTTTTCTTGCAGGTCTTTCATGCGACGCTCCGCACGCTCTTGCGGCGTTGCCGTAAGGAAAAACTTGCAGTTTGCGTTGGGCAAAACGAAAGTTCCTATATCTCTGCCGTCCAAAACGACGTCGTTTTTGCTTGCAAAATCACGCTGCAAATCCACCATTTTGTATCTCACGCAAGGCAATGCGGAGATATCGCTTGCGGCTTTGGACATATAATGTTCGCGAAGATACGGCGTTGCGTCTATGCCGTTGACAATGATACGTTGCGCGCCGTTTTCGTCATACTTGATATCCATCGTCAAATCTTCGAGCATCTCCGCGACTTTCTCCTCGTCCTTGACGTCAATGCCCTTTTGCAGTGCAAGATATGCGGTTGCGCGGTACATTGCACCCGTGTCGAGATAGATTATTCCGAGGTCTTTCGCCACCGCTTTGGCAATTGTGCTTTTGCCCGCTCCCGCAGGCCCGTCTATTGCGATATTTATCATATTTCCTCCGATTTTTCAGAGTTTGAATTCTTTTGTATTTTAGGTTTCAAGCGGATAGAATCCGCAAATTTTCATATTTCGTTATCCTTGCGCACTTTTCAGAATATCTCTTGCCGCGCAAACGGCAGTCGCAAACGCAAGTTGCAAGTTGAATCCGCCCGTCAGTGCGTCGACGTCAATCGTTTCGCCCACGAAATACAACCCCTCGACGTCTTTGCACTCGCAAGTTGGTTTCAAACCTTTCAAATCCACTCCGCCCGCCGTAACGATGGCTTCCGAGAAAGGAGCAAGCGATGACACGTCAAAGCGCAAATTTTTGATTGTTTCGACAAGTTTCGCTCTCTCTTGCTTTGTGATCTCGTTCACTTTTTTACTTTCCGCAATATTGGCGCATTTTAGCACGTAAGCGTTGAGCCTTTCGGGCAAAAGAGCGCGTGTAACGTTCTTTATATCCTGATTTTTTCTTTCGTCAAAATCGCGCAAAATGCGTTTGTCCAACGTGCTTTCGTCAAGCGCGGGTTTGAGATCGAGGGACAATCTTACGTTCTGCTTTCTGTTTATATACGACGATATAGTCAACGCGATAGGTCCGGACAATCCCCTGTTTGTAAACAGCATTTCTCCGAACTCGCTCGCAATTTCCTTGCCGTTTTCGTCTATTGCGCAAAGATTGACGTTTTTAAGGGATATACCTTGCAGCGCGGAAACGTTTTGCTTTACGATAATCGGAACAAGTGCTTGCCGAGGTTCGACTATTTTCAATCCGAACGCTCTTGCAAAAGCATAGCCGTCCCCCGTAGATCCCGTAGACGAATAACTCATTCCGCCGGTTGCAACCACGACTTTGTCGCACTCTATGCACTCCCAAGGAGTTACGACCTTAAAACCATCGGCATTCTTTTTTATTTCTTTTACTTCCGTGCCGAGATAGGTTTTCACTTTGAGATTTGCAATCTCGATTTGAAGCGTTTTTATCACGTCGCTCGACTTTTGAGAGAACGGAAAAACTCTGTTTCCTCTCTCCACGACGAGTTTCAAACCCGAATCTTCGAAAAATGCCATAGTATCTTGCGGCGTAAAGCCGTACAGTGACGAGCGCAAAAACTTTTCGCCGTGCACGACGTTTGCAAACATATCGTCAAGTTCGCAATCGTTAGTGAGATTGCACCTACCTTTGCCGGTGATGTAAAGTTTTTTGCCGAATTTTTCGTTTTTTTCCACAAGCGCAACGTTGGCTCCTCCTCTTGCAAGGACAATGGAAGCCATCATACCGCTTGCGCCTGCTCCTATCACGCAAACTCTCATAGCTCGAACTTCGCCTCTTTGAGCTTGTTTAGCGTTTCGACGTCGTTTGCAAGCATTTGCACGGGGGTGACGGTTATATAGCCTTGGTCGAGTTGATAGCAATCGCCTCCCGCGACCTCGTCAACGTGCGGTATTCTGTGTCCGTCGACGCTGAAATAGGTCAATCCGTCCTCGCCGACCGTGCTCACGTATTTTTCCTCGTAAGGCTGATATGCCACGGGCGCGATTCTGACGCCTTTAATATCTTCCTTTTTCACGTAAGGAATGTTGAGATTTATCGTCACGTTTTCGGTTGCGAAAGACAGAAGTCTTTCGAGATTTTTTGCGGTGAACTCAGCCGCAAATTCGTAATCGGGCACACCGTGAGTTCTGAGCGACACCGCAAGCGACGGAATACGCTGAAAAGTCCCCTCTTGCGCCGCGCCGAACGTACCCGAAAAAATGATGTCGCTGCCTGCGTTAAGACAGGTGTTTATGCCCGACACGACGGCGTCGATTTTTTCGTCTTTAAAGAGGTATTTCACGCCGAAAAGCACGCAGTCGCCGGGTGAACCGCTCACTGCGTACGTGGGGATTCCGTCAATATCGCCTTTATTTTCGTAGGTTATTCCGCTGAAAAAGCTCACGGAATGGCCGGAGCCCGACCTTTCGGACATGGGCGCGACGATGCGGACGTCATGCTTTTTTGCAAGAGCCTTTGCAAGAGCCTTAATTCCGGGCGCAAAATAGCCGTCGTCGTTTGAAATGAGAATTTTCATAGTTTCACCGATGCTTTACTTTTGTGTGTTCACTCTGTCGCAAAGAGATTGCAAATATGCGATTTCCATATCGTTGAGCGGACGGTACGTACCGCGTGCAAGTCCTCCGAGACGAAGATCACCTATTGCGACGCGTTTTAAGAAAACGACTTTTTTCTCTACCGCCTCGAACATGCGACGGATTTCTCTGTTTTTGCCCTCGAAAATGATGACTTCAAGGCGCGTAAACACTCCGTTCATGTCCTCCGAGCACTCGATTGCTTCTCTTGCAAGGGCATCCTTTAGATCTATCACCGCTTTTTTTGCGTCCTTAACCTTCTCGATGCCGGTCACTTTGACCTTGCTTCTTCCGTACTTCACGCCGTCTACGGTTACGCCCTTGCGGAGTGCCGCAAGATCGCTTTCGTCGATTGTGCCTTCGATTTTGACGATATAAGTTTTGGGAATCTCGCTCGACGGGTGCGTAAGTTTATAGGTCAAATTGCCGTCGTTTGTCAAAAGCAACAGCCCCTCGCTGTCATAATCTAGTCTTCCGACGGGATACAAACGCTTGTTTTTGTAATCGTCACCGATAAAATCGGTGATAATCTTGCGCGGTTTTGCGTGTACGACGGGTTCTTCCACAATTCCTTTTGCGGCAAGTTTTTCCGTGCGATTCTTGATTTCTTCAAGCTCTTTTTCGCTCTTTTTTCTTCCGCTCTTGTTGTCGTTGTCCTCGTTGAGCGTGGTTACGCAATTTTTGGGTTTGTAAAACAACAGATAGTCGTAGTGCGTCACTCTGACCACTTTTTTGCCGTCTACAAAGATAACGTCTTTGTCCTCGTCGATGTCCGTGCCGACTTCTCTTACGACCTTTTTATTCACGCTGACTCTGCCTTGTTTGACAAGCTCGTCCGCTTTTCGTCTGGAACACACGCCGCATTCCGCAAGATATTTGTTGATTCTCATAAAACCTCTCGCGCCCGCCCTTTGTGCAAGCGTATGTAAACTACACATAATATACAAAAAAAAATTAAATTAAGCAAGCGTAATGAACCAAACAAATAAAGTCAAACGAAAAAATGGCGAAAATCGAAAAGCAAGCGCATCGAAAAATCGAAAACGCTTGCTATAAAACTCATTCGGATTTAACAAAAATAGTTGCATTGCAATCATACGCTTTCGACAACCAGTCTTTCGCTGCCGTCGCGCTTTATAGGGTATTTTATATCTCTCCAATCCCCCGTAACGTTTTGAGAAATTTTAAATTTTACGACGTCGTTTCCGTTTGTCAACATAGCTTTGTCAAGAGGTATCATTTCATAGTTGTCAAAGCCGAAATTTAGCATTCTAACCGTGTCGTTCCACATATCTCCGTGATTGAGCACAACGGTGATAAGCTGCATATCGCCTCGTTTTGCTCCGCCGACAAGACAACGGCCGCTCTTTTTGGTATATCCCGTTTTAACCCCGTTCGCTCCGTCGAAAAGTTTGAGCAATTTGTTCTTGTTTGCGATATATCTGTCCTCACCGCTGACGGCGATTTTCCTTTGTTTCGTATTTGCAATCCGCAAAAACACGTCGTTTTCGTACGCTTTTGCGCAAACAAGTGCCAAATCGTATGCCGTAGTATAATGATTATCGTCGTGCAATCCGTGCGGGTTTACGAAATGCGAGTTTCGAGCTCCTATTTCCTTAGCTCTTTCGTTCATAATATCGGCAAACGCCTCGACGCTTCCTGCAACCTCGATTGCAAGCGTAACCGCCGCGTCGTTGCCGCTTCGCAACATCAAACCGTAAAGTAAATCTTCAACGGTGATTTCGTCCCCCTCTTTCAAATATATCGAAGAGCCTTCCACGCCCTCTGCATATTTTTGAACGATAACCTTTTTGTCAAGTGGCAATCTCTCTATTGCAATCAGCGCAGTCAAAATTTTCGTCGTACTGGCAGGGTAACGCAAAACGTCCTTTCCGTCCTCGAAAAGAACCCTTTTCGACGATTGCTCTATACAAACGGCACCGCTCGTTCCGCTTTTTACTTCGCGAACGCAAAACTCGTCATTTTGTACGTTTTGAGCCGAGTTTTGCGTGTAAGAATTATCGTTTTCAATGTTTTTTATAATACTTTTAATCGGATATACGATGTTACCAACCGAAAACGATGTAATTATCGCAATTGACAGACATACGATCGCAATCGCCGCAACAACGGTTTTCTTACCGAAATCGTCCATACCTCACCTCAATCTTTCTTCATTACGTTTGCGACACTTTTTATAAGTTCCAGCCATTTGTTCTCTTCACTGTCCACTCTTACGAATTTCTTTTGCGCTCCGCACACCAAAAATCCTACCGGGGTTACGCTCACGCCGCCACCGCTCACGCCCGTCGGAGATTTGACGTTTTTCGTATCTTCATAGTCAGCACCGCCGGCAACGAACCCGACGCTAATTTTGCTCACCGGCAACACGATCGTACCGTCGCCGTTGACAATGGGTTTGCCGACAATCTCGCTGCACTCCGCGGACTTTTTCAAACTCTCTATCGTTTGTTTCAACACTTCATCAAAACTTTGCACTTATTCACCCTTTGCCGTCGCAATCGCTTTTACGATTTGCAAGGCATTTATTTTTATATTTATTCCGCACTCTGCGTCAAACCTATCTCTGCTCGCGTCTTGCACGATGGTTTTCGAGATCATCGGCAACATTTTTATGACGGCACACAAGATTGCACCGTCTTTTGCATCGTACGCGCCCACATATGCGATTAAGCCTTTTATATCGACAATCTTGTTTTCAATCAAGAATTTAACGAGGTTGCGTATTGCGTTTGAGCTTATCCCTCTTTGACGTTGTACGATTTTGCCGTTGATTTCCACCCGTATTCCGTTTGAAATCACAACTTTCACTCGCATCAGCGACGCACCAAGAAACTTCACCTGCGCTTTCAAAATCTCGTTTGACAGCGCAAAATGTGCCGTCGCGACGAATCTGATCGGCAACAACAGCATAATCGCAATAATTTCTACGCATATCGCACAGTACGCAATTGCCATATCACTATTTTGCGTAACGTGGCGTTTTTTATGAAAAAAACATAAAAAAAGAACGGATAAACCGTTCAATTTTTGCAGATGAATATAATATGACGATAATAATACGTCAGTCGAACACTTCAAATTGCTCGCCTTCGAGAAATTCGGGGATTTCCTCCTCTTCCTCGTCGACGTCGGCGGCTGCCGCCATACCGGCAAGCGTTTCGTTGTCCACGTCGTCCTCGTCCAAAATGGTGCGATTGTGAAAAAGCGTTTCTTGCGACGGCGCGTTTATAAGCATAAGTTTTTCAAGCACTTCGTCGTAGTCGGGCAACTCGTCGATGCCGCTTATTTGAAATTTCTTCAAAAACTCGTCCGTAGTGCCGTAAAGAAGAGGTCTGCCGACGGTTTCTTTCCTTCCCACAGCCTCGATAAGCCCTGCTTTCAAAAGACCGGTAAGCGCGTATTCGGAGTTCTTGTTGCTTCTCATTTCGTCGATTTCAAGACGCGTGATAGGTTGCTTGTAAGCAATTGTCGCAAGCACTTCGAGAAGAGTTTTTGTAAGCTCTTTCTCGCGCAATGGAGTCAACACGTCCGCAACCGTATCGCCGTACTTGGGATTTGAGGAAAATTGCACTTTTCCGTTGAATTCCAAAAGCACGATACCGCAATTTTCGCTGTATCTTTTTTGAAGAGATTTAATGATAGAATTGAGTTTTTGCGTGGTGAGTTCAGGCACTTTTTCGCAAATATCGCTTTTCAAAATAGCTGATCCGCTTGCAAAAATAATAGCCTCGACAACGTTTTCAATATTTTCCATCGTCACCCTCCTCAAAGTCAATCGGCACGTCCTCCGTACCCTCGATCGCGTATATGGTTATTTCTCCGAAAACTTCCTCTTGTTCGGCGCGAAGTCTGCCGTATTTCAAAAGTTCGAGCACAGCAAGGAACGTCGTTACGATGTCGCCCTTGTCGTAATCGGGTTCAAACAAATCGGTAAACTTCATCTGTTTGCGCACGCTTATCATTAAGCGAATGTTTTCCATTTGCTCGTGCACGGAAAATCTGTCCTTGACAACCTTTTTGGGTATGACTTCCTGTTCGTGAATAGCGGCGTTTGCAAGCACTCTGGCAAATGCGTCCACAAGTTTCGGAAGAGAAAAATTGACGAGCGCAACTCGATAGTCCTTGTCCGTAAACACGGGAGCGCGATAGAAACGGTTGATAGTTTCGATTTCACGCAATTTGTCGCTCTGCTCGACAAGCAAGGCGTATTCCTTGATCTTGTTGATGAGCAATTGACGCTCGTATTCGGGATCGTCCTCGGTGATTTCCTCGTCCTCTTTTGGAAGCGTGCGGATGGATTTTAAGTACACAAGCTCTGCCGCCATGGTGATAAACTCGCCTGCATAGTCGAAGTCAAGCTCTTCTTTTGGCGTGTTGCGTATAATCTCGACGTACTGGCTTGTAACCTCGGATATAAATATATCCTCGATTGCGATTTTCGCGCTTTTTATGAGTTCGTAAAGCAAAGGGATCGGGCCGTCGAAGTCGCTCAAATGATAGACGATTTCGGGTTTTGCAACGACAAAATCGCCCTCGATTGCTTCGGGCTCTACGATTTCCGCATTTTGCGAGGTCTGTGCGGTTTCGCTTTGCTCTCTTGGGGTTTCTTCCGCATGTTGCGGAGTATTCTCACCCTCTTGCAAAGCCTTTCCTTCCTCTGTTTGCAAATCTTCCTCTTGCATTTCTACCTTCATAAAAATAAATAGCGTATAAATATTAACATGCGCACGCAAAAAAGTCAAAACAAATCGAAAATATGCTATTTCAAGCGCAAAAAGCCGCCCTTTCGAGCGGTTTTTTGCAATTTTCAACGGCGTAGAGGAAATTTTAAACTTCAAAAATCTTATTTTTCTTGCGCAATTATATCTTCGTATCGGCAATGCCGACGCTTTTTTCTATAAAAAGATAGAGATTTATTTGATGGTTGACCAGTTCTTTGCGATTTCGCCGATTGCGTCGAAGAAGCTCATTCTTTCCGCGTCCTCGCTTGCGATTATTCCGACTTTGTCAACGACGACGCTGTCTTTGAGAAGGTACGCTTCCCCGACTTTATCTCCCATTTTTACGGGTGCTTTCACGCTAGAGGGCAAATCGTACTTGATTTCGTATTTAGCATTGTCGTCACGAGCTACGAATCTTGCGATATTTTTGTCAACCGTGAGCGCAATATCCGATTGTTTACCGCCCGACACCGAAAGCCTGATATCGAGATTTTCTCCTGCTTTAAGCATAATTTCGTTTGAGAAATTTGCAAAAGCATAATCGAACATCGCACTTACCGCCGCATTTCTGATTTTCGAGCTTTCCGCGCCGATAACAACCGCTATCACGCGCATATCCGCTTTTTTTGCAGTTGCGCAAAGGCAGAATTTCGCTTCGCTCGTAAATCCCGTTTTTCCACCGTCGCAACCTTGGTAGAATCGCACGAGTTTATTCGTGTTGGTGATCGTCGTCGCTCTGCCGTCGGGATGTTTGTAGTCTTCAAGCCAAACTTTCGCGTATTCAAAGAATTTGTCGTGCTTTATGAGCTGTGAAAACATAATAGACACGTCTTTTGCGCTCGAAAAGCTCTCTGCGGCAGGAAGCCCCGTGCAATTTTTGAAAGAAGTGTCGTTCATTCCAAGCTCTTTTGCGCGAGCGTTCATTTTTGCGACAAAGTTTTCCACGCTTCCGCAGACGTGCTCGGCAAGCGCAACGCAAGAATCGTTTGCGGACGCAACTATGACGGTTTTCAATAGTTCGCTCGCTTTATGCTTCGAGCCTGCGTCCAAAAACACTTGCGAGCCGCCCATACTTGCTGCGTTTTGACTTACTTCCACTTCGTCGTCAAGGGAAATATCCCCTCTATCCGCTGCTTCTAGAGTGAGCAAAGACGTCATGATTTTCACCATGCTTGCAATGGGCAAACGCTCGTTTTCTTTGCGAGAGTAAAGCACCGTACCTGTTGCGTAGTCCACCAGATATGCGGATTTTCCAACGGTTTTGAAATCCGTTGCCGCTTCGCATACGGACGAGTTTACGACAAAAACAGTTGCAAGTACAAATGCGAAAATAAGTGCGCACACAACCAGCGCAACGCCGATTTTTGAAAAAGTCGATGCATTGAAAACATATTTATTGAAGGTTTTATTGTCCATTTTTCACCTCACGCTTTTTTGTTAGCGTGCCGAAAAATTCCAAAAGTATGCAATTATTCAAGCAATAAAAACAATATTCTAACCGTTTGTTTTAATAAAGGGACACGACGATAACCTTGAATACCGCGCCGATAATTAAAAAAAGCACAAATGCAATCGCAACGTTTGCGCCAAACACTTTCACAGTTTGCACAAACGACGGTTTTAATCCCGTCTTGCAGCATGCGCAATCAGGTGCTGCGGCTATAACGGCGCACAATACGAAGCAGCAAAACGAACAAAGGAAAAACGGCAAATAAATCAAAAGTAAGTTTAAAAGCCCCGTCGTTTCGTATCTCGCTATTAGCGCAACCGAATACTCTCCCATGACAAACCCCAAAACAAAAAACGGAATCACAATCAAAAATATCGTCTTGGCGTTTATTCCCGAAAGCAAAAACACGACGTAAAACCCCAAAAGCGCAAGCAAACTTACAAAAAATACCTTTGCGGACGAAAACTCCATATCGGCTCTCGCGACTCTTTCAAATCCGTCATCGCCCACCGCTCCGAACGCTGAAATCACACCTACGGTTATGCCAAGCGCAAAAATAATAGTGGCGCATATAATCACTTTTTTGTTGTCGGACACAAACGATTTTATAGCGGATAATACGCTCTTCACGCGCAAAGAACCTTGCATACAATAAGGTTATGAATTAGTGCAACGAATATGACAAAAAAAGAGAAAATTTGTTAACATACCTTGCTATTTGCCAAATAAACCGTCAAGGAAAATGCTAGTATGCGTTTGTGAAAGAAAACGAAATCAAAACCAAAGAGTATCTGCTGAAACTGGGATTTCAGCCAAATCTGAAAGGTTATAGACTGCTTGCAAAACTCATATGCTACGCGCTCGACGGCAGGGACATACTTCCCTTGAAATACAAAGGATACGTCAATTTGTCATCGGATTTTTCGGTTGACAAAGCAAGTGTTGAAAAGGACATACAAAATGCGATTTCGTCCGCTTTTTTGCGCGGAAATATCGACGTTTTATACACGGAATTCGGCGAAACACTTGACGAAAATAAGGGCAAACCAACCAACAAGCAATTTGTTTTGACCGCTCTCGAACGAATAAAATAACGTGATTTAAAAAAAACACACGGTCAAAACAATATCAACAAAATTCAATTCGATTGTTTAGAATATCAATTTTATCTTAATTATCGTCTGAAAACATCGACGGGCGGACAAGTGTCCGCCCTATATTTATACGCTGCGTCAAGCGCAACGAGTAATTGCTTAAATTGCATTTCGATTTATGCCGCGACACGCATTTCGTCTCGAATATCGTCAAGCAACGAACACGATGTGCTTTGTGCCTTGTCAAACATAAATCTCGAATGGACGGCATATCCGCGCGTCGGATCTTGGACGAAAACGTGCGTGATAGCACCGATAAGCACACCGTCCTGAACAATCGGACTTCCGCTCATGCCTTGCACTATACCGCCTGTCTTTTCTATCAATTCTTTGTCGCTGACTTTGACCACCATACCTTTTTCTGCCGGTTCGCTTTGGGACACCACTTTAACGATTTCCACGTCGTAAAACTTCGGCGCGGCGCCCTCAATCGTCGTCAAAACTTGCGCTTTGCCTATTCTTGCCTCGCCTTTTGCGGCAATTCTGTACAAATCACCCTCGAACTTCCCGTCGTATTTGCCGTAAATCCCTATTTGCGTGTTGTCGTAAATCTCTCCGACGCTCTTGGACAATCTGTTTACGTCCGCAACCAGTCCTCCGGCTTTCCCTCTCTCACCTTTGACGACACCGTTTACGGATGCATTGAAAATGTTTCCTTCTTTCAAATCGTCAACTTTGACGATTCTGTCGCTTATTTGATGTCCGAGTGCGGCAAAATTGCCATCTTTTGTAACGAAAGTCAACGTCCCGACGCCTCCAACGTCCTCTTTGAGCGAAAGCCCGAGTTTATACTGTCCGTCGATTTTATCCTTTGCGCACGAAACGTTTTCGAAAACACGCCGATTATTGTGTAAAAACTCAATTTTGACGTTTGACGATTTCAATTCCGAAAGCAAGGTTTTGAGCATATATATTGATTTGACGTTTTTACCGTCTACACTCAAAAGCACGTCGCCGTTTGAAATGATTGATTTTTTCAAAGGCGAAACTTCGCCGTTTTGCGTTTGCACACTCCCTTTGTCAACCACGATTAAACCTTCGCTTTTTATGCTTATGCCGATAGGATTGCCGCCTATCCGCACGTAATCGTTCTCTTGATGCGTGCATAAGTTTAATTTCTCAAACGGTGAATTTTCAAGAATTTCAACGCTGTTTTTATCAAAAGTATTTTTAATTTCGAATTTTTTTAGAATACTTATATTGCTTATAAGCGCAAAAACACCGCAAAATAGTATTGTTGCCACAATAACGGCAAGCACCCTTCTTTGCGTTTTCGAATAGTTTTCCTTATCAGTTGTCTGCATACGTTTATCTTGCGCAGACGGTAAATTTTTATCGCTTGTAAATTTATGTAAAAGAAAAAGCGAACGCAAATGCGCTCGCACTTTTCAAAAATCGTATCGCTTGCAACTTGACGCAAGCCTAATAAATCAGTTGTTCTTCTCTGCTTCCAATATATTGCGCGCCATATATACACCCATAACCGAAGCCATCATAAGACCTCTCGTCCAGCCGCTGCTGTCGCCAAGGCAATGCAAACCGTGTATCGACGTGTTAAGATGGTCGTCCATCTTGATTTTGTTGCTGTAAAATTTGAGTTCGGGGCTGTAAAGCAAAGTTTCGTATCCTGCAAAGCCCGGCACAACCTTGTCAACCGCTTGAATGAAGTTGATGATGTTGAGCATTGCTCTGTACGGCATACCTGCGGTGATGTCGCCCGCAACCGCGTCTTTAAGCGTGGGACGGACGTTCGAGAAGCCGAGTTCTCTTTGCCAAGTACGCTTTCCGCTCAAAATATCGCCGTAGCGTTGCACCATGATTTTGCCTGCGCCGAGCATGTTGGTAAGCTCGCCCACGCGTTGAGCGTATGCGATAGGCTCTTTAAACGGCTCCGTGAAGGAATGTGAGCAAAGGATTGCAAGGTTTGTGTTGTCGCTCTTCTTTTCTTTGTAGCTGTGTCCGTTGACGACGGCAAGATCGTTGTCGTAGTTCTCTTGCGACACGAATCCGCCGGGATTTTGGCAGAAAATACGCACTTTGTTCTTGAAAGGTTCGGGATATCCGATGAGTTTGGACTCGTAAAGCACGTCGTTGACTTCTTCCATAATCTCGTTGCGAACCTCCACTCTCACGCCGATGTCGACAACGCCGGGTGCGTGCGCGATATTGTGTTCCGCACACATCTTTTCAAGCCAATCCGCACCGCGTCTGCCCGTTGCGATGATGGTTTTGTCGGCATAAATTTCTTCTTTGTTGCCGCCCTTGCTGTCTTCGATATAAACACCCTTGCAAACGTCGCCGTCAAGAATGATGTTGTCGCATTGTCTGCCGAATATAAGGTCGACGCCGTTGTCGCGCAAATAATTTTCGATTGCCAAATACAAGTCGTGCGCTTTTTCGGTGCCGAGATGGCGTATGGGGCAATCAACGAGCTTCAAGCCTGCCTGAATCGCTTTTTTGCGGATTTCTTTGACTTTTTGCTCGTTTCCGAGCCCTTCGATATGCTCGTCCGCACCGAATTCGAGATAAATTTTGTCGGTGTAATCGATAAGTTCCTGCGCCTTATCCGCTCCGATGAGTTGCGGAAGCTCGCCGCCTACCTCGTATGAAAGAGAAAGTTTGCCGTCCGAAAACGCGCCTGCGCCCGAAAAACCGGTCGTAATATGGCAATAAGGTTTGCAGTTGCGGCACTCACCGCCGAAAGTTTTAGGGCATACGCGCTTTTCAACGGGTTGTCCCTTCTCGATGATGCACATTTTTTTGTTGCTGCCGTTGCGCAAAAGTTCGATTGCTGTAAATATACCCGCAGGACCTGCTCCGACGATGCAAATGTCGTATTTTCTCATTTCTACCTCGAAATATGTGATAATTTTGACGAGTGTATAAAATAATTTATTATTTTACGCATCGATATTTCCGTCGCGAGAAGTTTTGTACCCCCGCGACCTGTTGGATTATAAAACCAAATACGCAATCTGTCAACACATTCAAATCGTTTTGCAAAAATGTTTTTTGCGCTTTGTCGATTATTGTCAATTTTTGCAAGCCTACGCCATAAAATATACAGCTCGGAGGACTTAAATGGCTTTGGAAAACTTGCTGACTCTTTTGAAAAATCTCATCATATTTTCTTCCTATATGACGGAAAAGAGTTCTTTTCCGAAGCCGTTGTCCAAAGAAAAGGAGCAAGAATACCTCGTTTTGAGCGCAAAAGGCGACAAGGATGCAAAAGAAATCCTTGTCAAGCACAATCTTCGTCTTGTGGCGCACATCGCAAAAAAATACGCCAACTACGGCGACAACGACGAACTTATATCAATCGGTTCTATCGGGCTTATAAAAGCCGTTGAGAGCTTCAAAAGCGACAAAGGCACTTCGCTTGCGACCTACGCTTCGCGTTGTATCGAAAATGCTATCCTATCATAACGGCTACATTTGGAGCATACGGTGAAAATCAAGCTCCCTCCGATGAAAAATGGCGCGTATTTCGCCGCTTGAGTAGCCGTTCTTATTTGATGGTGCAAAACATATCGGGAGAGGTAAAATTTGCTCCCTTGTTCATTCACAGTTTCCCGTTGCTTGCACCACACCATTTGTTAGAATCCGAGAAATTCAATATCCGATTCTCTGACCCGTCGGAGATAACCGAGATTGCGGACAAGCTCCGTTATCACAGATACCGAAAGGCACTCTTGCAAAGAGAGGTTGCGGACTACATAGGCATTGACCGCAGCACTTATATCCACTATGAGGAATACGGGCGCGACTACTACCCGTTAGATAACATGGAAAAACTTGCCGCCCTGTTCGGTGTCCCCGTAACGGAATTGCTTGATGACTTCAATATGTTCTTGTATAACGATCAAGGCAAGCAGATACGCAAAAAGCGGTTGGAATTGAATATGACACAGCGCGAATATGCTGATATGCTCGATGTTCATGTCGGTAATCTGAAAAAATGGGAACAGAACAAAGTGCGTATTTTCAAAAGCACATGGGAACGTTTCTTCAAATAAGAGCGAAAAGGAGGATTTGATTATGAAAAAACTTGTTAGCTGCGCCTTTAACTTCGATACTGTCTGCGTGGAGCTGAAATTCTCTGACGGCAGTATGATAGTCATTGATACCATTGCCGTTGAAAATGAGGTTGCACGGAATATGTATGAACGGTCAGAGCTTGACTACCTTATCTACAATGCACCGCTTGAATATGCCGACCTTATTTTGAACGGCTACCTCGAAACATACCTAAAAGCCGTAACTGAATATAAGCCGCTGGACTAAACACAGAAAAAACAGGCAAGGTAGATCACCCCACAAAAGGGCGTCAGCCTTGCCTGCTTCAATTTATTCAGCGTTGCTCTTTTTATCTTCCTCGCAACCGTCAAGAATGGTTTGTGCGATTGCGTCAATCAATTTTAGTTTTTGCTCTGTGGGGCAATTCAGCTTTTCGATGTACTGCGCCACATATTCAGCGTGGAACTTTGCCACACGAGCGTCAAATAACGCCTGCTTTTCGGGTGTTTCGGGATAATGGACAATTATTTCGATAGCAGATCCCCCTTTCATGGGCTACGGTCATATTTCAATTTTATGCGGATAGGCTTGTCTGATATGAGTATCAGAGGTTGAGGATTCGAGCCGCTTTTTTGAGGTTTTCGGCTGCGTTGCCACGGCGAAAGTTCTCGCCGTCAAAGAGGACGGGAACGCATACCTCTAAAACGCGGTCATAAATGCGCCGATCATCGAGGTCGGTTGCTTTCTGCATAACAGACAGCGCGATATTGGTTGTGATAATCATAGGCTTGTGGGAGAGCAAGCGGCGGTTGACTATATCGAAAACGCGCTCCTTGCCATAGCTTGTATTTCGTTCTGCGCCTAAATCGTCAAGAATGAGTAAGTCGGGGCGTGTAATCCGTTTTAAGTAGCTGTCGCGGTCTGCTCCAAAATTGCCCTGCATACGGTTGACTACATCAGTCATATCGACATAGAGAACGGAAATCATGCGGTCAATCAGAGCGTTTGCGATACACCCTGCGGCGTAGGATTTTCCTGTGCCGACATTTCCGAACAGTAACAGCCCGATACCCTCGCGGCTGAAATCGTCCCATTTCTCGGCATATTCTTTTGCTTTGGTAAGCTGCTTTGTCATAACAGGCGCATTATCGAAACGCCACGCGGCGGCGGGAATATCGCTGAACGCTTCGGAGCGTAAGAGGTTGATATGATTGATACGGTTAAATTCTCGCATTTCAGCCTCGCGCCGTTCTCTTTCCTCGGCGGCACATTTGCAATCGGTTGGGTGGCGGTCAATTCCATTGAAACGGTGCTTTTCTGCGAAGTACGCTTCTTTTGGCGTGTGGCACTTGCCGCAGTATTTCAGCCCATCTTCGGGGTTGATATAATCATCGGGTGCGGTGTTCGCCGCGTCAGCGGTATCAATGATAGCGGACAAAATAGGGTCAATATTCATAGGCAATCTCCTTTATCGGTGTATTCGGAATCGTAGTTCTTTACGGGCTTGGCTTTGTTATCCTCGTCAAGCCATTTTCGGATAGTGGCGTAATGGTTGGCGTAGTGCTTTCCGTTGACCTCCATATATGCTGACAGGCGGTTGATGTAGTCGGCGTACCTATCGGGATAATCAGCTTCAAGCGCGGCAAGCTGCTTTTCAGAGAGAAAAACATTTTGATACTGACCGTAGCGGCGGCGTATCTCTCCTTTTTCTGTCTGAATCATATTTTTATATTCTTGTTCAGTATTACTTGGGGGTAGATTTTGCCCCATACAAGGTGAAGTTTCCTGCACTTCCATAGGGCAAATATTTCCCTCTGGTGGTGAAGAAATCTGCCCCCCATCGGGCAGATGTAGGAATATGTGGTTAGCCCTGTTCCAACCTTGACGGATACGGGTAATCAGCCCTGCGTTTTCTAATTCGTTCAGCGCGGTTTTTACTGTTCTTTCGCTCCTGTTAAGGTCATCTGCCATCTGCTTTATCGTGTAAATGACATACACGTTTCCGTCCTCTGATACCCAACCCGATTTTTGTGAAAGCAAGGTGCGGTTAAGCAGCAGCCCGTAGAGCAGCTTCGCATTTATTGAATGTTCGCTTGCGATCATAAAACGTGGCAAAGGTATGAACGGTGGGAGTGGAGTGTTTTTCTTAAAAAATATCATTCATCACTTCCTTTCAGCGCGGCATAGAAGCTATGGCGGCTCGTCCGTTGGAGGACGCGGAAGTAAGGCGTTATGCCCATCTTTAGAGCGTTTGGAGCAGTAGCGTGGGCACTCGATAACAAGGGCGCGGTAACTCTGTTTGCACTCATGGACGCATTTGCGGCAAAGATCGTTATAGGTGATACGGTTACGGTCATTCAAGAAAAATGCCCATTCCTGTTTTCTTTTTTTGCTCATTCGTGGCATTGGTTAGCTCCTTTCTGCGGTGCGGTTAAATCGTGTGTTCTTGTTTCTTGGGCTTATCGGGGGTAGGCTCGCCGTGAAGTGCTGCCAAATTGTGCTGAATGGTGGCAAGCTCATTATAGCGGGATTGCTGTTCGTGGTAGGCGTTATAGGCGGCGTTTTTCTCTGCAATCAGCCGTTCGATTTCAGCCTGTAATGCTTTATAGCTCGGTATCTTTGTAATGCCGTGGGATTTGAAATAGCGGACAGCGGAATCGGCTATAATAAAATCGCTTTCATGGTCGGCTCGGTATTCTGCACGCTTTTTTTCGGATTTGATAGTTTTAAGCCCATCACGAACGTCCCTTGTCTTGCCGTAGGAGATAACCCATTTTTGCAATTCCTTTTTTTCGGCTATTTCAGCCTCGATGGTTTTCAAAGCAGCGCGGGTATTCTGCAAATCCACGTGGACGGCATTCACAGCAGCGTCAAGATCATCTTGTGAGCTAAAGCCCGTTTCCAAGAGAAATTGGGCTTTTGCCATCTGTTGGAGGTTGTGGACTTTCGCCCATCTTTCATAACCGCATTGGTAAAATCGGTATGGAAATTGGTATGGAATATAACTATATGAATACCATTATCCGTAAGCTGTTTGATAAGAATTTCAAGTACGCCCGTAAGATTCTTTCCCTTGAGCCGAGGGAGGTTTACACCTTTGTTATTAACAACGCTGACCGCTTGAAACATATCGTTCGTGAGGCTATGGCGGCAGAATTGGCACAGCTTCAGTTGGATATTAAGACGGTATCAAAAGTGCAGTTCCGTATTCCGCAAAGCTGTCTGTTTACCTACGATGGAACTGCAAAAACGCAGTTGGAAATGAAAAAGAATGTGTATCGCGGCTATCTTTCCTCTGCCGAGGTGCGTTCTTCTTCCGAGCGCAAATTTGAAAAATACTGCGAACACGCCGATAGCGTGGATTGGGTATACAAGAATGGCGATAAGGGCAACGAATACCTTTCTATCGTCTATGCTGATAACTCCGAAAAGCAGAAGAATTTTTACCCCGACTACATTATTTCTGTTCGTGGTAAGATTTGGATTATCGAAACCAAGGGCGGCTTTGATCGTTCCGGCAATAGCCAAGATATAGATATTTACACGCCGAAGAAATTTACGGTGCTGAAAGATTATCTTGAACGCTACGAACTGAAAGGCGGCATTGTCCGTTATGATGACAAGAGCGAGGAATTGTGTATCTGCACGGAAAACTATTCCGATGATATTAGTAGCGACAGTTGGAAATTGTTGAGTGAAGTTTTGGACTAAGGAATGAGGTGATATTTCTGATTGATCGCATTATTCGTGAAATGCGCGAAGCCCAATCTCGCGGATTATATCTATCTGCATTAGCACTTGCGCTCACTTTGCCCGATACGTGTGGGAAGGCTGAGTACCCACATGAAAAATATACCGGCAATCGATATAAAGATTGGTGCAAAAATTATGTTATCACAGACAGATGTGATTCTCCTTACGGATGTGATATGCCATATCTGAATGAAGATGTCATTTACAATTTGCGCAATTCCTTGCTTCATCAAAGTACGCCCAATGTTGAGCAAACTAAGATCAAAGAAGAACGTTGTCGTGTTGATAAATTTGAACTGATCATATCGGATACTAATACCGCTAATGGTGATTTGAGTATGGTTGCCTACGGGAAAGATATGCGTATTGTGCGCAGAGAGTTGACGATATACATTTCACATCTGTGCTACATTCTTTGTACTGCAGCAGAACAATACTATAAAAATAATCAAGAGAAGTTTGGCTTTATACAATACTCTATTGTGGACGAAAGATCAGATCAACGGTTCTCACAATAGAAAATCAAATAAATGACCAAATAAAAGCGATCAACCGTACAAAGTTGGTCGCTTTTAGTTTTCGTGGCGAAGATGGACAATGTGCGAAGCCTATTTTTCGCCCGAAACGCTACATTTGCACCGTCAGAAGAAATATATAGGAAGTTCATAGGCAAAGAATTTATAAAGGGGCACAGCACACGAAAACGGCAATATTCGCCCCGAAGTATAACGCAAAAACAGCGTGTCCACCTTTATCGAATGTATCATTTACAAGCCTATGCAAGAAAATTAGGAACAATTCGTAAATATTTGGCGTACCTACTTCCATTTTTGCGGACTTTATGTTATAATACTTATAGATACATAACATATAGCTTCGGGAGGACACGTTATGAAAGCTAAAAACATACAGCAGTTTGTAATATATTCAAGAAAATCTAAGTTTACAGGCAAGGGCGAAAGCATTGAAAATCAGATTGAAATGTGCCGTCAGTATATTGCCACGCATTACAGCCAAGAAGAAGCTGATGCTGCACTCGTCTATGAAGATGAGGGCTTTTCGGGTGGTACGCTTGAACGCCCGAAGTTTAAGAAAATGATGAGTGATTCGCAGAAAATCAAGTTTGCCGCTATCGTGGTGTATCGTCTTGACCGTATCAGCCGTAATATCGGAGATTTTGCAAAGCTGATTGAGGATTTGGCAGACCGCGAAATTGGTTTTATATCTATCCGCGAACAATTTGATACTTCGTCCCCGATGGGACGCGCCATGATGTATATTGCCTCCGTGTTCTCGCAGTTGGAGCGCGAAACCATTGCAGAGCGTATCAGAGATAATATGCACGAACTATCTAAAACAGGACGTTGGCTCGGCGGCACTACTCCCACGGGCTACGAATCGGAGAGTATTTCCAACGTAACTGTGGACGGCAAAACCCGCAAGGCTTGCAAGCTGAAAATCATTCCCGAAGAAATCAATTTGGTCAAGCTGATTTTTGATAAATTCATTGAAACAGGCTCACTCACGAAAACAGATCAATTTCTCATGCAGGGACGCTATAAGACAAAGCGCGGAAAGACCTTTACCCGTTTTGCCATTAAGGGTATTCTTTCCAATCCTGTTTATATGATTGCTGACGAGGACGCTTATAATTACCTCGTTGAAAACGATGTTGATCTTTTCTCGGAAAAAGAAGCGTTTGACGGCAAACACGGCATTATGGCATACAACCGTACATTACAGCGTCCTGGTAAGGCAACACAGGAAAAGCCCATGAATGAATGGATTGTTTCTGTCGGTAAGCACAAAGGCGTTATCCCCGGTGCTGTTTGGGTGAAGGTGCAAAACTTGTTGGAGCTGAATAAATCCAAGAGCTATCGCAAGCCGCGTAGCAACGTTGCTCTCTTGTCTGGAATCCTCTATTGCGGAAAATGCGGTGATTATATGCGCCCGAAACTGTCTGACCGTCTGACTGCAACGGGTGATCCGATCTACACCTATCTTTGCACTACCAAAGAGCGTAGCAGAAGTCATGTGTGCGATATGAAGAACGCCAACGGCAATATGCTTGACGCAAAAATTATTGCCACGGTTAAGAGCTTCGGCAAACAAAGCTCCGATATGGCAAAACAGATTACACAGACCAAGAAGCGTATCAATGGCAACCGTGAGGGCTATGACGCAGAGGTCGCAAAAGTTAAATCCCAGATTGAGGATAACGAAAAAGATATTAAGGCACTCGTTATCTCACTTGGCAAGACCGAGGGTACAAATGCCGAGAAATATATCCTGGAACAGATTGACGAGCTTCACGAAAAGGGCGAAGGCTTGAAGAAACGCCTTACCGAGCTTGAAGCAATTATGCAGCAGCACGATCTTGCGGAAATCGAATTTGACCTTATCCGTCAGTTGCTTTCTACTATGGGTGAGAATATCGAGGAATACAGCGTTGAGCAAAAACGTGCCGCCATCAGAACATTTATCCGTAAAATCGTATGGGACGGCGAAAACGCCCATGTGTATCTGTTCCACAATGACGGGGACTATGAATTTCCCAACCCGCCCGATGGTGGAAATACCCCCAATAATGACAAAAATCCTAACGGGGATTCGTCAGAATATGACGAGCCGTTAGGAGAGGATAGCGAATGAAATTCTGATGACGATGCGCACCACAAAAAAGCACCGCTCCAACGTGTCGCTCAACGAGCCGATAGGCGTTGATAAGGACGGAAACGAACTGGTTATCATGGATATGCTCGAATCCGACCAGAACGTCATCGAGGACGTTGAAAACTCGATAATGATGGAAAAGCTGACCGCAATCACGAAATCCGTGCTCGACAAACGCGAATACGAAATCATAAAAATGCGATACGGGCTTGAAAACACCGGCGCGCTGACGCAACGCGAAGTCGCAAAAAAATTTAACATTTCACGCTCCTATGTGTCCAGAATCGAGAAAAAAGCACTCGAAAAAATCAAAAAGTCGGTAAACAAGGAAGATTTGACCTAAACGAACAATCAAGTTCGATTGAAAAAATCTCCATTTGCAGACAAGCATAAACGTCAATATCCGCAAAATTAAAACGCCCTGAAAAGAGCGTTTTTCTTTTGTGCTTCGAATTTTTGTCTATCGTAAAAATTTATACTCCTACGACAAGCGCGGATGAGCCGAGTGGTCAGTTCTCTTTCTTTGTCATCTCTTCTTTAAGCTTTACAAGGCTTTCGATTTCGTCGAGCAAAGTGTTGATGTCCTTAAATTGACGGTGTACGGAAGCATAGCGGACGTATGCGACTTCGTCTATGCCCTTCAATCCTTCCATAACCATATCTCCGAGAGCCGTCGAAGAAATCTCTTGATCGAGCGAGTTGAGAACTTTGCGTTGGATGTCTCCCACGAGTCTGTCTATCGAGGACATTGAAATGGGACGTTTTTCACATGCCTTCATGATTCCGATTTTGATTTTGTTCAAATCAAACGCTTGACGAGAACCGTCTTTTTTGATGACCATGACGGGAGTGGACTCAACGGTTTCATAAGTCGTAAAACGCTTTCCGCACACCACACATTCTCTGCGACGACGGATGGAAGTGCCGTCCTCGTTTTGGCGTGAATCCACAACCTTGCTGTCCATACTACCGCAATATATACATTTCATCTGTCAATCTACCTCGACTATTAATGCGAATATTATACAACGTATTATGAAAAAAGTAAACATTAATTTTTCAAAAAATACCATATTTAGTGGCTTTGCGCGCCGTTTACACACAATTCGCCGTCAAAAATGCGATTTTTATGCAAAATATTGTCGAAATCGTCGCATTTTAAGGAATAAACGTATATGCAACGAATATGATTTAGTATGAACCAACGCCAGTACTCATTTGCGGAACTAACAAGAAAAAGCGTCATAAACGTCGCAGACGGCAAAGAACTCGGCAAAGCCTGCGATTTGATTTTTTCAAGCTGCGGAAACGTGTGCGGAATTGTCGTGCCCGGCAAAAAAAGCATAATAAAAAGCATAACGAGCGCGGACACGATTTATATTCCATGGAATCGCATTATGAAAATCGGCGCGGACGCCGTCCTTGTGGAGCTTGTCGGCAATTACGCTTCGACTATGAGCGACGCGGATACGCAAAATCAAGAACAAAATAAGGATATTTCATATTGAAAAAACACGGAATTAACCGTGTTTTTTCAATATCGTTTCGCCGTTTTTACATCTGTTTATCCGATATTTTGCCGACTGCTTTTTATGCGCACACTACATTTGTAAAAACTATAGACTTAATTATAAACATATTATAAACAACTCAACTTATGCAACGGCTCAATTCATACACGCTCTGATACGTTTTATCGCGGACTTTTCAAGACGCGATACCTGCGCTTGCGATATCCCCACAAGTTTGCTTATCTCGATTTGCGTTTTCCCGTCGAAATAGCGCAGTCGCACGACTTGCATTTCTCTTTCCGGGACGTCTTTCAAAGCCTCGTACAGAGCGATTTTTTCCGTCCAATTTTCGCTCGTTTCCTTTTTGTCGGCAAGTTGGTCGATAAGCTCCTGCCCTTCCTCCGAATCGTTGTACACGGGCTCGTAAAAGGATACCGGCTCGCTCACCGCATCCAGAGCGCACGCAACCTCCGATAGCGGGACTCCGATTTCCTCTGCAATCTCGACCATAGTCGGATCGTTTGCGTTGAAACGCGATAATTCCTCGCGCGCCTTCAAAGCTTTGTAGGCGGTGTCGCGCATGCTCCGTGACACCTTCACCGTCGTTCGATCGCGGATTGCCCTGCGCATCTCGCCGATTATCATAGGCACTGCATAGGTTGAGAAACGCACGTCGAGATTGACGTCAAAGTTTTCAAGGGACTTCAAAAGCCCCACCATACCGACCTGAAACAAATCGTCCGCACTCTCTGCCGATTTCGAAAACCTGCCGACGCAAGACAGTACGAGTCGCATATTCGCACGCAAAAACAAGTCGCGCGCATCCTTATCTCCGTTTTTGATTTTGAGCAGCAATTCGTCACATTCTTTTGCGCTTATCTTGGGAAGCGTCGAAGTGTCGATACCGCAGATTTGAACTTTGCCCATACAAGCCTCCTTTGAGAAGTATGTAGCTTGCAAGCAAAGCACAAAAACAATTTTGCAGGTTTAGATATGCGATTTTGCCACTTTCGAGCGTTATATACGCTCGGTGTTCGTGTAAAACCGAACATATTTAACCAAGTTTTAGCATATCTTTTTTCAAATTGTCCACAATCTTTTTTTCAAGTCGCGAGATATAAGATTGCGATATACCCATCATGTCGGCAATTTCTTTTTGCGTCATTTCGTCCTTGCCGTAAAGTCCGAAACGAAGTTCGAGGATTTGCCTCTCTCTCTGCGGAAGCTTGTCAAACGTGTCTTTTAGTATTTGCTTTTCGTCGCTTGCTTCAACCTTGTTGTACACGGCGTCGGCATCCGTGCCTATGATGTCGCAAAGAAGAAGCATATTCCCTTCCCAATCCACGTTCAACGGTTCGTCAAGCGACACTTCCGCACGCTGCTTTCCCGTCTTTCGCAAATGCATCAGGATTTCGTTTTCTATGCACCTCGACGCAAAAGTGGCAAGTTTTATGTTCTTGTCGGGATTGTAGCTCCCCACCGCTTTGATAAGCCCTATCGTGCCGATAGACACGAGATCGTCCATATCGACGCCGGTGTTGTCAAATCTCTTTGCGATGTACACCACAAGGCGCAAATTGTGCTCGATAAGAGATAATCTTGCCTCTTCGTCGCCTGCAAGAAACTTTCTTACCGTTTCCGCTTCTTCGTCGGGCGTGAGCGGCGACGGCAGCGAATTGCCTTGCGATATGTAGTTGACAAAAGATTTCTCTTTTAGTCCCAGCTTTTCAAGAAGCCTTTGAAACAACGCTTTGATTTTGCCTTTCATATATTTTCTCCGTATTTCTCGTTTTTATTACAATCAAATTGCCATATCTGGCAAAGCGGCGACGATACATGGACGATTTTTTTGTTATCGACAATGGCGCAAATGCAAATTCAACTGTTTAGAACATCGAATTTTGCAGTATCACATCATAATCGCCGAACACCGAGTCGCTCATCGCGCCAAGTGCGTTTTTAGGCACGTTGCCCACTTTTACGCTGTCGAATTTTACAACCGGCATACACTTTTCCCCTGCAACCGTCATTACCGTGGCAAAGCCTTCTATTTGAGTTTTACCGATTTTTTGACACGCGGATTTTGAAAGAATCATAACGGGCAAACCGCTCGCGTCGTCGGTGAGCAGATTTCCGCTGTCGCATAGTCCTTTTAGCAAGATGCTTTCACCGTCAAGAGTTATAGTGACGCCTACAACGGCTTTTCCGCTCGAACTCTTCTTTTTGGCAATAAGGAGCGCGCAAACGATAACCGAAGTACACGCAAGAGCCACTATTCCGAGCGTCGCATAGGATTTTATATCTATTCCGAGTGCAAAGGACAATCCGTAGACGATACCGCCCGTAAAATACGTAACAAGGCAAAAGCAACAAAGCGTTTTCAAATAATCGACAATCTTGACTTTCACGTTTTCCCCATCGCATTTTGCAAGGATAAGACAAAGGATAGGCGCAAGCAAAATTTTAATCAAAATCTGCACAAATTTCGGGACAACGGCGTAAGCGGTTGCAACGATCGCGCCCAAAATCGAACAGCACGCAAGACGAAACTTGCCTATTCTCTTTCGCCGTATAACAAGCGTCGAGAGAGATATAAACAAATCGACGGCAAGATTGTTGAATATGACAAGTTCCACGTACACGCTCACAAGAAACACTATATTTCAAACCCGATGAAAAATCTTTCCTTTTTTGTCGTAAACACATAGAAAAATCCCCGTAATATCTACGAGGATTTTCAAAGATAAAATAATTATTTTCCGAAATTCGGATTGATTAGAATGCAGATTTTATGTCTTTACATTAAAATCAATCTCTGTCTCTTTTCAATCTGCGCAAGAAAGCAGGCACTTGTTTTTTGGTGACGTCGATTCTCGAAGATTGAATTTCGCTCTCTTGCATAACGGGTTGAGGTGCGGGAGCGGGTTGAACAACCGGTTGCACGACGGGTTGTACCGGTTCGGGAGTTGCGACGGGTCTTTGCATTTGACCAAACACGGGTCTATTGGCAAAGATGTCTTGATTGAACACGGGTTGTTCTTGTTGAGCGGGTTGTTCTTCTTCCTTCTCTTCCTCGGTTGCCGCCGCTTGAGAAAGCGCGGTTGCGAAAGATTTTTGAGGTTGAGGTGCGCTGCTTCTTGCAGGAGCAAGGTTTCTATCCACAAATCCCGTTGCGATGATGGTGATTTCGATGTCCTTTTTGTCGGGAACGAACGCCGTACCGAGAATGATGTTTGCGCTGGGATCGACAACTTGTTTGACGATGTCGCAAGCCTCGGTGACTTCGCCAAGGAGCATGTCGTCGCCGCCGGTGATGTTGACGATGATGCCGGTTGCGCCCTCGATGTCCGTTTCAAGAAGAGGACTGAACACTGCGCCGCGCACTGCCTCGATAACTCTCTTTTCGCCCTTGCCGTAGCCGATACCCATATGCGCAAGACCTTTGTTGGAAAGGATTGTACGCACGTCGGCAAAGTCGAGGTTGATAAGTTCGGGATTTGCAATGACGTCGCTCACGCCTTGAACGCCTTGACGCAACACGTCGTCGGCGATTTCGAACGCGCGCTTGAAGGAAATGTTTTTGTCAAGCACTTCGATAAGTTTTTGGTTTGGGATAACAAGGAGCGTATCCACGAAGTTTTTGAGGTTTTTGATACCCTCTTCCGCATTCTTCATACGTTGCGCACCCTCGAAGTTGAACGGCTTTGTAACAACGGCAACGGTGAGAATATTCATGGATTTTGCAATCTCTGCAATCACGGGAGCGGCACCTGTACCCGTGCCACCACCCATACCTGCGGTGATAAACAAAAGGTCTATGTCTTTGAGTGCGGCTTTGATGCGTTCACGAGATTCTTCGGCGGCTTTTCTGCCGATTTCGGGGTCGGAGCCTGCGCCCAAACCACCCGTCATATTTGCGCCGAGTTGAATTTTGCAATGCGGAGGAACAAGCGACATGTTGAGTGCTTGCATATCCGTGTTCATAACCACGAAACTTGCGCTCTTGATGCCTGCTCTAATCATGTTGTTGACAGCGTTGTTTCCGCCACCGCCAACGCCGACGACGACGATATTCGCCTTGCCGGGTTTCTTTTGAGAAACAGGTTGATACTCCTCGTGCGATTCCTCGTGTTGAACTTCCTCTACGGGCTCTTCAACAACTTCCTCTTGCACTGTTTCTTCTTCCTCGGAAGAAGTTTCATCGCTCGGTGTCCAACCGAATTTTTCAAAATCTATCATTTTTTACCTCCGTTGAATAACTTTTTTATAAACGCTCCGAAATCGAATTTCGACAGATTGTCCGCCATAACCAAGAGCGACGCTTTCGAGCTGTCCTCCGGTTTGACGAATCCGGGAAGTTTCGGAGTGATGATTTCAATGTTTTTGCCGAGCTGTTCGCTCAGGTATTTCTTTGCGCCGCGCATCGAAGCAACGCCCTCGCCGGTGAGATAAACCGACATATACGAGGGAGCGTCGTCCTCGATTTCCTTGAATATATCGCTCAAAATTTCTGCGAATACGTCAAGTCTGTTCTTTGCGATCTCGCAAGCGTCTTGTGCGTAAACAGCGTTTTCACCGTCGCTGACAAGCACCGCTTCGTCGCTGTAATTGAGGTTGAGATCCACAAGGCGTTTTGCCTCTTCCGCCATCTCGAAAGGAACGTCCAAAGCCTCGAATATATCCGCGCAAATGTGCGCTCCGCCCATAGAAAACGACTTCATATCCAAGATTCCGTCGCCCTTTGCCAAGCATACCGACGATGACAAATATCCGATGTCGATGAGCATATACACGTTGTCGCGTTGCTCTTTTTCGAGAAGGGACATGCACTCCGCCCAACAAGTCGCAACGTATCTGACGTCGGTGAAACCAAGCTCGTTTGCAACGGTGTCGAACATCTTGACGAAGGACGTTTCGCAAAGCATATAGCTTACGCAAGCCTCCACCGTCGTCGCCTCCATATCGCGAACGTCGGAATATATTTTGTCCTCTCCGTCAACCGAAAAATAGATTGCCGAAGTGTTTATCGTCAAAAACTTGTCGTGATCGAAATCGTCGCCCTTTTTGAGAAGATAAGATATGTCGTCGTCTATGACTCTGCGCTCTCTGTCAAGGCGCACGGAAACTTCTTTGGTGACCACCGTAACGAACTCTGCCGGAACGCCGATGAAAAGACGTTTGGTGCGCGAGTCCGCTTCCTTCATGGCTTCGAGCAAAACGGCTTTTGCGATTTGCACCGTTTCTTGCTCGTCAAACCACTCGCCGTTTTCATAACCTTGGTGTTGCTTTTCGACGACAGACTTAATGCCGAAAACGCTCTGCGCCCTCTTTGCGCCCACGATTGCGCTGACAAGGCGAGAGTTGACGTCCAAAACGGCTATGTCTTTTGTGAAAATCGAACCCATATTCTTCCTCTTTTTTTCTAAAAAACACGCTATCGCGCGCATTATTTATAATAATATTATATATAAAATACTTATCGTGTCAACGGATTTTTATCAAAAAAGTGTTTATTCGGTGCATTTTTTGTCAAAATTGCCACTTTATCGCAAACATAGCGATACTTATCTGTCTTTTGTGCGCAAAACGTATCCGCCCAGCGAGCAAAACACGTCTTCTATTCTCTCGTAGCCCCTGTCTATAAACTCGACTCCGTACACCTTGCTTTCGCCTTTTATTTTCAATGCCGCAATGCAAAGAGCACCCCCTGCGCGAAGGTCGCTTGCAACCACGCTTCCGCCCTTTATCATATAAGGCGAATCGGATTTTTCACACCCGAATATCGTTGCCGTATCGCCCCGAACGTTTATTTTTGCACCCAACTTTTGCATTTCTTTTACATGGGCAAATCGGTTTTCGAACACCGTTTCTCTTATCACGCTCACGCTGTCCGAAAAGCACGAAGCGCAAAGCAATTGCGGTTGCATATCCGTCGGGAAAAGCGGATAAGGAGCACTTTGCGCATGCACGCCGTGTATGCGCCCTGTCGAGCGCACGCGCATATACGTATCGTCCCCGTCGATTTTACAATCTTTGCTTTGCAAACAATTGATCACCGCTCCGAGATGATTTACGTTTGCTCCGTCGATTTCGACGTCGCCGCCGCAAAGCGCGGTTGCGCACGCAACGGTTCCCGCCACTATTCTATCTCCGATAGGCGAAAACCGCGTTCCGAAAAGTCGCTTTACTCCCTCGATTTTCATCACCGACGTACCGTCGCCGCTTATTTTCGCTCCCATCGATCGCAAACACTCTGCAAGCGAAATTATTTCGGGCTCTCTCGCACAGTTGACGAGCGTCGTTCTTCCCTTTGCGAGCGTTGCGCACATCATAAGATTTTCCGTTGCGCCTACGCTTGGATATTTCATAAGAATTTTTGCCCCGATAAGCGACTTTGCGGTGCAGCGTATTCCGCTTTTGGTCATTTCGACCGTCGCGCCCATTCTTTTCAAACCGTCAAGATGTATGTCGAGAGGACGAAGTCCTATCGAGCAACCGCCGGGAAAAGTGGTTTCCACCTCTCCGAGAGTTGCCAAAAGCGCGCCCAGCATAAACATAGACGAGCGCATATCTTTGCAATGCAAATCGTCAACTCGCGCGTGCGTAGCCTGTCCGCGCACGATGATATTTCTTCCCTTGCGTATCACTTCCGCGCCCAACTCTTCAAGCAAAACCGTCATTGCGTCAACGTCGGATATGTACGGACAATTTTGCACGATAACGTCCTCGCTCGTCAAAATTCCGGCGGCAAGAATAGGCAAAACCGCATTTTTTGCGCCGTGCACTTCAACTCGTCCCGAAAGCGAATTTCCACCGATAATTTTCAAATACTGATTCGACATACTTCCCTCGATATAAACTATGCTCGAAAATTTTCCTTTCGTGCCACTCACGCGCGCAAACGTGCGCTTGCGCCTATGCAGAAAAGTCTTTCAAGCTCACGTACGGCATGGAATTTTTTGCAATTCCTTCAAGCACGCCTACGGCGCATAGATACGCAACAAGCGAACTTCCGCCCGCACTCATAAACGGCAACGGCAATCCCGTCGGAGGAATCGCGCCGCAAACAACCGCCATATTGAGCATGGCTTGCACGCTCGTAACCGCGGTTATGCCGAGCGCAAGATAACACGAATATCTGTCCGACGCTTCCCTTGCGATTTTGAGTCCGCGCTTTGCGAAAATAAAAAACAAAATCATAATCGCGGCAATGCCGAATATGCCCGTTTCTTCACCGACTACGGACAATATAAAATCGCTCTCGGCAAATGGCAAAAACAAATATTTCTGCCTCGATGCGAAAAGCCCAACTCCGAAAAATCCGCCGCTTCCCAAAGCATAGTAGGATTGTATGAGCTGATAACCCTCTTCGAGCGGAGATTTCCACGGGTCCAAAAACGCCAAAAGTCGTTGCATGCGATACGGCTCGACGACGATAAGCACCACCGCTCCGGCAATCACCGGCAATAAGAGCAACACAAGATGTTTGACTTTCGCGCCGCTTGCAAAAAGCATAATGAATATCACGCCGACAACGCACATCGTTATGGACATGTTGGGTTCGAGCATGATAAGAACGCACGTCGCGCCACCCAAAAACAGCACGAAAAGCACATTCGCAAACTTGCTCATATCCCTTTGGCTTGCGTATGCCGAAATTGCCATAACCATAAAAAACTTGGCGTATTCGCTGGGTTGTATGGTAAAAAATCCGAGATTCAGCCACCTTTTCGCGCCGTAACTTTCAACGCCTACGACGGGCAAAAACACCGCACCCAAAAGCGCAAGTCCCACAAGATACAAAAACGGCGAAAACTTTTTGAGCGTTTGCGCTTTTACGTTTGACAAAAGCACGCTCAAAAGCACTCCTATCACAAGCGCAACAGCTTGCGTTTTTACGTAGCGAAACGCATCCCCCGTTTGCACTTTTGCCGAATAACACGAGGCGGAATAAATGAAAACAAGTCCCAATAGGCTGAGCAAAATCGCAACAATCGCAAGAGGACGATCGACTTTGCCTTTGCCGAGAACGGACAGTTTCAAATCTTGCAAAACGCCTTGCGCACTCGTTTTACGCGTGACTGTGCGCGCTCGCTTGTATGCGCGCTTTGCACGCATATCGATTGCGCGCTCGCCTGCGCGCATATTCGTAAAAGTCGAAAACTCCGTCATCTTTTTGCAAGATAATCGGCGATTTGAGAGTCGAATTTTTTTGCTCTCTCTTCAAAATTTGCGTACAAGTCGAAACTCTTGCTCGCAGGCGAAAAAAGTATGCTTTCCGTTTTAAACTTCTTTGCAAGTTCGAATGCGGACGCTATCGCACTTTGCAAATCGTCATGTTTGCGGATATTTTTAAATCCGAAAGTTTTTGCGCTTTTGAGAATTGTTTCGGCGTTCTCGCCCTGAACGGTAATCGCCTTTACGCTTGAGGGCAGTTTTGAAAAAAGCTCGTCGAAATTTTCCTCCCCTTTCCGACCGCCGAGCATAAGCACGCATTCTCCCACGCTCGTACACGCGCACAGGCATGCGGACACGTTGGTGGACTTGCTGTCGTTGTACACGTACACACCCTCTGCGATTGCAACCAGCTGACGACGATAAGACGGACGTTTGAAATCCGCAAGCGCAGACGCTGTGCAAAATGCCGAAACGCCCTTTATCATGCACGTCGCAACCGCCGCAAGTGCGTTTTGAAGTTCTTCTCCCTTGAAATCGATTTCGTCGACGGGCACAATCGGATTTCCTCTGAAACACAAAAAGTCGGAAGATACGTATGCGCCCGACGGTTCGATATGCTCGGTCGAAAACGGCACTTTTTGCGACGCCGCCTCGCTTGCCATATTTCTGACGATATCGTCGTCGGCATTGTAGACGAGATAGTCGCTTTCGCTTTGCGCGCGAAAGATATTCGCCTTTGCGTTTTCGTAGTTTTTCATCGTCAGATGTCTCGTCATATGGTCGGGCTTTACGTTGAGCAAAACCGCGATTTCGGGAGAAAAACCGACGCTGTTTTCAAGTTGATAACTGCTTGCTTCTATAACCGCTGTTTCGGTTGCGTCCAGCTTGTCCGCAATTGAGGAAAACGGCACGCCGATATTGCCGACGGCGTGCGAATGTATGCCGGCTCTTTTCAAAATATGGTCGATAAGCATCGTCGTGGTGGTTTTTCCGTTCGTGCCGGTAACGGCGATTTGCTCTGCGGCGCATACGCTCGATGCGAGATTTAGTTCGCTCGTAACGATTTTGTTTTCAAGTCGCGCGTCCAAGAGAAACTCCTTGTTCGGATTCACACCGGGGCTCAACACGATTATATCGGCGTCTTTAAACACGCCGACGGAGTTCGTCGCGCGATCGCGTGAAGGATCGTCATCGTAGACGATGGCTCTCGCGCCCTTTTCTCTCAACAATTCGTATGCGCAAATACCGCTTGCGCCCGCGCCGTACACCACGACTTTTCTTCCGACAAAATTCATATCGCCCTCGCAAATATCAGCGTCAGCGCGCCCCCTACCATGCTGCAAACGAAATATATCGTCACGATTTTCGACTCGTGCAGCCCCTTCATCTCCAAGTGATGATGGAACGGAGCCATAAGAAATATCCGTTTTTTCGTGAGCTTGTAGTAAAGCACCTGCAATATAACTGATATGCCGGAGAGCACGTACATTATGCCCGACGTGACGATTAAAAGCGGATTTTTTGAAAAAACCGCAACCGAAGCGCACGCCGCACCCAAAGCAAGCGAGCCTGTGTCCCCCATCATTATCTTTGCCGGATAGCCGTTGAAAACGAGATAACCGAGCAGTCCTCCGAGCATCGACGCCGAAAACACGCATAGAGACAAAACCTCTTTTGCATACTCGCTATTTCCTGCCTTCACCGCGTCGTCGTATATAAAATATAAGAGTATCGCAAACCACAAAAAGTATGCGACGGACGTGTACCCTGCAAGACCGTCCAGCCCGTCGGTGAGGTTGACGCAGTTGGTGGTTGCAACGTACACGAGCATAACGAAAGGAATAATGCCCCAACTCATATTTAGCGTAAACGTCGAAAAAGGCAAGTTTATTGCGCTACCAACGTCCTTCGACGCATACGCGAACCAGCCTGCCGCAAAACTCAATCCGAGTTGTCCGATTATCTTTTGATAGGGCTTCAATCCGAGGTTTCGGGCGTAACGGATTTTGATAAAATCGTCAAGGAATCCCAGCACGAAAAAGCCTGCCGACAACGCGGCGGCAACAAGTGAAAAACGCTGAAATTCCACAAGCGAAAACACGATCGTCGGCAAGAGAAAAATAAATCCGCCCATAGTCGGTGTACCGCTTTTATGCTCGTGTTGCTTTACGTAGCCCAGCACGGTTTGCTTTGCTTTGAGCTTGCGCATGATTTTTATCACGAGCGGCGCAACGAGCAAGGACAGCGCAACCGACGCAACGAAGTACAAAAGTATTTTTACGAGGCCGCTCATTATCTTGCGTACCTCGCCACCATATCGAAATCGCTGTACGGTATTTTTTTGCCTTTGATTTCAAGATAATTTTCGTTGCCTTTGCCGGCAAGCACGAGTGTGTCGCCCTCTTCCATTTCCGCAAGAGCAAACCGCACCGCTTCGGGTCTGTCCACGATGCACTTTACGTCTTTTATACTCACTCCCCACTCGATTTGTCTGATGATGTCAAGAGCGTCCTCGCTTCGAGGATTGTCGCTTGTAAGCACTATAAAATCGCTGTATTTCGACGCGATTTTGCCCATTTGCGCACGCTTTGTTTTGTCGCGTTCGCCCCCGCAACCGAACAGAGTGATAAGCCTCGATTTCGTTATCGTCCGAGCGGTTGAAAGCAAGTTTTTAAGTCCTTCGGGAGTGTGCGCGAAATCGACGATAATCGTGCCTTTTTCGGTGTGCAAAACCGAAAACCTGCCCTTGACCGCCTTGATTTTTCTCACGGCATGCATAAGCGTTTCACCGCTTATTCCGAGCAGCGAACATACGCTCATCGCGCCGAGCAGATTGTAGACGTTAAATTCGCCGTACAGCGAGGACTTTACTTCAACGATTTCGTCGTTGAGATTTGCAATGAATCGCACTCCGTCTATGTCCTCCGCGACGTTCACCGCAAAGCAATCGGCAGGATTGTACAAGCCGAAACTCACCGCTTTTACGTCGGGTTTGTTTTCAAGGCGTTTGAGAAGGATACGTCCGCTTTCGTCGTCAACGTTTACGACTGCCGTCCTTGCGTGCCCGTCCTCGAAATAAGACATCTTGACGCTTTGATAGTTTGCAAAATCCTTGAAATAATCGAGATGGTCCTGCGATACGTTGGTCAAGACAGCAACGTCCGCCTTTATATCTCCGAGTTTTTCAAGATATATCGCATGTGCGCTGACTTCCGCAATCACGACGTCAACGCCCCTCGTTCGCATTTTGAAAAATAATTCGTTCAGTTCGAAGGGGTCGGGCGTCGTCAGACTTTGCCCGACTTTTTCGCCGAGAATAAAGTGTCCTTCGGTGCCGATAAGCCCGGTTTTTACACCGGCAAAAGACAAAATCGAATCGATATAATGCGCAGTCGAAGTCTTGCCGTTCGTGCCGACGACCGCCACGAATTTCATGCCTTCAAGCGGTCGCAAAAAGCGGTTTTCGCACACTTGCGCATACGCTTTTCTCGCATCTTTTACAAGCACGAATTTTGCGTTTTTCGGCTCTTTTTCGGTGAGCGCGACAAAGGCGCAATCTATCTCGCCGATATGATTGTTTCCGTCGTCGTTTACGCCTTCGAGACAGACGAACAAATCGCCCTTTTCGACTTTTCTCGAATCTATTTTTATTTCTTTTATCTCCGTATTCAAGTCCACGTTCGTCTTTTGGATTTCTACGCCGTAAAGCAAGTTTTCAAGTTTCATAAGTTGCGTCCTCCAAGGATTGATACACTCATAATAATGAGTGTAGAAAACTTTATCAACCCAACCGCAATCTTAGACAAAAACGGAAAATATTTTCGCTTTTCAGGTGAGCAAAAGCACTGCGTTTCGCTTGTCCACTTTTACGCCTACAAGCGGATATTGCCCCTTGACCGTATCCCCTTCGCCGTCGATTTCGAAGTATAAACCGAGCTTTGAAAGTTGATTCTTTGCGCCGAGAACGCTCATACCCTCAAAAGACGGCAAAATAAACTCTTCGCCGATTATGCTCTTTTCCTCTCCCGTATATTCGGGTGCGATTGCAAGATATGCGAATATGCTCTCGAAAATGTCCCCCACCATAGGCGCGGCGACAAGCGAACCGTAATACATATATCCTTTCGGCTCGTCGACGATAAACAGCACTCCGTAGTTTGCGCCCTCGCTCACCGAAAAGCCGAGGAACGACGAGATATATTTCCCTCTTGCGATTTGACCGTTTTCGTATTTTTGCGCCGTACCCGTTTTGCCCAAAATTTTATATCCCGGCACGTATGCGCCCTTTCCGCTTCCCGTCGTAACCACCCTTTGCAAAAGCTCGCGCATGGTGTCGGACGTTTGAGAAGAAATCACTCTTTCTCCGCCCGATATGCCGTAGCTCGCCACAACTCTTTTTGAGGATTTTATCTCGCTCATCACGTGCGGAGCAACTTTTATCCCGCCGTTTATCACGCTCGACGTAGCCGCAAGCAGTCCTATCGGCGTAACCGCAACCGCTTGTCCGAAACCTATGCGCGCAAGGTCGACGTTTTTGACGAGATTTCTGTCGATAAAAATTCCGCTCGTTTCCCCCGTCATGTCAACGCCTGTCTTTGCGGACAATCCGAACTTCGACAAATAATCGTAAAACGAGTTTGTCCCCATACGCAAAGCGCACTCCATAAACACGCAGTTGCAACTAGATTCCACCCCCTGCCCGAAGTCTATCGAGCCGTGGCCTTTTGATTTCCAGCACCGTATTTTTTTGCCGTCCACCACTTTCGAGCCAGCGCAGTAAAATCTATCGCTTGTGCGCACTTTTCCGATATCCAACGCGGCGGCAGACGTCAAAATTTTAAAAGTCGAACCAGGCTCGTACACCGTGGATATTATCTTGCTTTTCGAACGCTCGAAAAGCGTCGCCAAATCGTCGCGCGGCACGTCGTTCAAGTCGAAAGACGGATACTCGCAAAGCGCGGCTATTCCGCCCGTGGAATAATCCATAACGATACACGCAACGCCTTTTGGATCGAACTTCGCAACTGCGTTTCGCACAACGCCCTCGACTATGCTTTGTATGCCTGCATCGAGCGTGGTTTTCACGTCAAGTCCGTCAACGGGCGGAAGATAATAACTTTCACCGTCGAGCGAGCGTCCCACAAGGTCGGTTTGTGCAAGAATCTTGCCGTTGACGCCCGTCAAGTACTTGTCGTAATAGGATTCCAGCCCCGTTTGTCCGAAACCGTCGCTCGAGCAAAATCCCAAAACCTGCGTCATAAAATCACCGTAAGGATAATATCTGAAATTGTCCTCGGCATAATAAATGCCTTTCAAATTCGACGCATAAATCGCGTTGAGCTGCTCTTTTGTGACTTTTGTGGCAACCGTCACTTCGCTCGTGCGCTTGGATATTTTTTCAAGCGTACTTTCATACTCGTATCCGAACACGTCGCACAAAAGTTTTGCCACTTTTTCTTTGTCGGGCGTGTCGCTCGGACGCACGTAAAGATTGTATCTCGTCGCGGTAGATGCCAGAATTTTGCCGTTTTTGTCGAGAATATTTCCTCTCGGTGCGTCGGTGGGAACGTCGCGTAGCCATTGATCTATCGCCTTAACCTGCAACGCCTCGCCCTCGACGATTATCACCACAAACATTTTCGCGAATATCGCCGAAAACAAAAAGACTATCAGCAATAATATTGCCGACAGCCTTTTTGTTGGATTATAAAGAAGATTGGGTTTTGTCTGTTTTTTAGATGCGAACTTCATATCTAGAATCTATTTCAAAAGATTCCGTAATATTCGCTTGTTGAGTTGCTTTCACTTCCGAAGCGGGAGTTACGGCTTTGCCTTGATTGATTTTTGTTGCGTTCACGATGATGAGAGATGCAACGAGAGCAATCACCGCAAGATATACGCCGAGGATGATTTTTCCTTTGGTGTTGAGCCGCGCACGTTGTTTTTGTTCGCTGACGTCTTGCGTTTTTTGAGCTTTGCGAGCAAAAAGTCCCGTGCGTTGAACGCTTTGAGCGGTGCTGTCCTCAAACACTGGAGCGTTGCTCATATTGGTGTGCGCAAGTCTTGCGTAAAGTTCTTGATCGCTGGCTCTCTCGGTATCTTGAGCGGTAAACTCGTAGAAACCTTCGTGAACGGGCGCATGTTGAACTTGCGGCTGAGCATATTGTACTTGATCGTAAGTTTGTGCAGGCGCTTGATACTCTACCGGTTGTTGATATTGTACGGGCGCGTATTGCGCTCTTTGTTGCAAGTTGTCGTAAAAGGGATAATCTCTCGTTTGGTATTCGCTTGATTGCGGAGCAACGTACGGACGAGCGGCTTCGTAATTTCTTACGCTTTCGGTTGAACGCACTTCTCTTGCGGGAGCCATATCGAAATTGTAGCGCGCATTGTTTTGCACGGGTTGATAAGATGCTTGTTGATTTGTGCGCGAAGACTTAAAATCTTCGTATGAGGGAAAACCGGTAACGTTGTTTTGCGTTGCCTCTCTTGTGTTTCTTCCCAACAATTCGTCCAATGTGATTGCCATAGCGTACCCCTTTTTAGATTATCGGTTTTCTAATTTTGCCCCATTTAGAATTCCGATTTCCCTTCCTTAATAATCTTTCTGTTTTATGTTTTTTTATTGTACGGTTTATGTTTTTTGCTCTCAAAGCCTTTCGACGATTCTCAGTTTCGCGCTTTGCGAGCGAGGATTGTTTTGCTGCTCCTCTTCGCTTGCCACGATAGGCTTTTTATTTACGAGTTCCACCTCTTGCACTTTGCCGCACACGCACACCGGAAAGTCGGGCGGACACGTGCAGGCGAGATTGAGTTCTCTAAAAGCGGATTTGACGATTCTGTCTTCGAGCGAATGGAATGTTATCACTGCCATTCTTCCGCCCTTTTTAAGACGTCTTGCCATCGCCGTAATCGCTTCGTCAAGCGCGTTCAGTTCGCCGTTGACGGCAATTCTGATTGCTTGAAATGTGCGTTTTGCGGGATGTCCGAATTTCCATCTCGTCTTTGCAGGATAGCTGTCCTCAACTATCTTTGCAAGTTCGAGCGTAGTTTCAATCGGTTTTTGCGCTCGTTTTGCGACGATATTTCTTGTAATCACTCTCGCCAGTTTTTCTTCACCGTAATCGAAGAGAATGTTCGCAATCTCTCTTTCGTCGTACTTGTTCACCACATCGTATGCCGTCAAGGGTTGCTCTCTGTCCATACGCATATCCAGCGGTGCGTCTTTCATATAGCTGAATCCTCTTTCGGCATTGTCGAGCTGATAGCTGCTCACGCCGAGGTCGAGAAGGATTCCGTCAACCTCGCCGATTCCGAGAGTATCGAGTTCGGATATGAGGTTTTTGTAGTCGTCGTGCACAAAGGTAACTTTGTCTTTGTACGGAGCAAGTCTTTTGCTTGCGGCTTCGAGTGCGTCGCTGTCACGGTCAACGGCAATAAGTCGTCCACCCTCGCCCAGCCTCTTTACGATTTCAATCGAGTGTCCCGCACCTCCGACCGTGCCGTCGACGTAGATGCCGTCGCTTTTGATTTTCAGTCCGTCAAGGCATTCGTTCAGCATCACCGGTACGTGTGCAAATTCCATTTTTACACCCCGTACTTTTTGAGGTCTTGGATCATCTTGTCGATCTTGCCGGGATCGAGCACGCCGTATCTTGCGTCCCAAGCCTCTGCCGGCCAAACTTCGAGGTAAGTCGCTTTGCCGACGAAAACCATTTCTTTGTCGATGCCGAATTTCTCTTTGATGTTTTTGTCAAGAGAAACTCTGCCCTGTGCGTCCTCTTCGAGCGGTCCGCTGAACGAGAACACCGTCGAGGTAAATTCGTCCGTGTCCGACGTGTAGGGATTTTGATTGATGAACGGTGCGAACATTTCTTCAAATCTCTCTTCGGGGACAATGTACAAGCAGCCGTTTTTGCCGGGAAGGTAATACGGGTTCGAGCCAAGCCCTTCGCGGAACTTGACCGGAATCCTGAACCTATTTCTCTCGTCGAGTTGATGACGAGCGTTTCCAAGCATAAATTTCGGCATTCGTTTTTCCTTTTTGAGGGCACTACACCCTTCACGCTTGTTATTGTATAACAATATAAAAGTCTTGTCAATAAAAATTTTCCATTTTTAACCCAAAAATTTTTTGAGTATTTAGTGGCATTTTTGCCGATTATACATTTTTGATTATGTTTACAAGTAAACTATATGCAAGACGGATTTTTCTCGCATATTTGCACCAAGAAAAACGCTACTGTCAAGTGGATTTTTGCCGAAAACAGTGTGATTTTTTATAAATTTTCGTTGTATTTCAAGGTGCTTTTTCTCCACTTTATCCCCTCGAATTTTGCGCTTTGACAACAAAAAATTCCGCTCCGCATATATTGTGGCAAATATAAAAGGAGGTAAAAAGATGTCTTTTTGCAACAACAACTCTACTATAGACAGATGTCCCGGGAACATCAATGGCAATCCGATGAACGGTTTGTGCGAAAAAGTGTGCATTCAGACAACGAAAATTTTTGATGCGTGCATGATGCAAACCAGCATCGACCAAACGGTTACGCTCACCAATATTTCGCCGTCAACGCCCACTCTTCCGCTCACTTTCGTCAGCGGTTCGTCCACTTCTTCCACGGGCACTATAACCGCCCTTACGATAACGCCGATTGCCGACCGAGCGGGACTTTCAAGAGTCACGGCAACCGTTTCGATCCCCATTCAAATCGCCTACACAGACGCAAACGGGGTTTCGGGCACGGGAACAAGCACGGTGAACATCACCCAAGACGTCGTTATGTGCGTTCCGTCGGGCAGCGTAATTTCGCCAGTGGTTGCGGCAACCGTCAATATGGCGTCTCCGCGCGGTACTTACGTGAGCGACTACACGTTCAATATCACGTGTTGCGTAACCGTAATTTTGAGCGTACAAGCACCCGTCAATCTTCTAGTACCCTCATACGGCTACTGCAAGATTCCGCCCTGCACGGAATTCAGTCAGGACGCATGCCAAGGCGTATTCGACTTGCCCTTGTTCCCAAGCTAAACAGCAAGACCACTTGCAATATTTAAGAGCAAGCATGAAAAAAACACGGACACTTTGTCCGTGTTTTTTCGTAGAAATTTTGCAAAAATATTTCGAGCGCGTAATATAGCGCAACGCTTTTTTACAACAATAATTGATAAATAATAATTTATATGTTATATTATCAATATGAAAGTGTTTGCGATAAGCGATTTACATCTCTCAAACGCCGTCGAAAAACCCATGGATATTTTCGGTGACGGTTGGCAAAACCACTTTGCGAAAATAAGCGAAGATTGGACGAGCAAGGTTGCCGACGGCGACCTCGTTTTGCTTGGCGGAGATATGTCCTGGGGACTTACGATTGACGAAGCAAAACCCGATTATGACGAAATCGCAAAACTCAAAGGACAAAAATACGTCGTGAAAGGCAATCACGACTATTATTGGAGTTCGCTCGGAAAAATGAGGACGTATTTCCCCTCTTTCAACTTCGTCCAAAACAATGCGTACAGAGTGGAATCGCCCGACAATCCCGATAAAGCGGTAGTAATTGCAGGCTCGCGCGGTTGGAATATTCCCTCCAAAGACACGCCGGAAGCCGACGTAAAGATATACAAGCGCGAACTTATCCGTCTCGAACTTTCCCTTTCTTATGCAAAGTCATTGCAAAAGGAAGGCGACAAGTTGATTGCAATGCTGCACTATCCGCCGTTTGAGGCAACCTATCAGGACACCGAAGTTACGGCGTTAGTTGAAAAATACGACGTGGATTTCGTGCTGTACGGACACCTGCACGGCAAAAACGCAAGGGTTACGCCCACCGTGCAAAAGCACGGAATAACGTATATCCTCACCTCTTGCGACCTTGTGGACAACAAGCTTATAGAAGTGTGTGAAATTTAATTTTTTGCCATAAAATTCGGACAAAGTATTCTATGATTTTTTGATTTTTAGAATAAAAACATAAAAATAATGCCCGACTAATAGGTTTTGAGCATTATTTTTTTATTTTGGTAAAATTCAATAAACAAGCAATTTCAAATAAAAACCATCACATATTTTCCGCAGAACCGGCACTTTCATTAGAGTTTTCGTTTTCGTCAGAGTACGTATTTTCGACAGAACGTGCGTTTTCAAGCAGCATATCAATTCTAGCAAGCACGCCTTCCTTCCCCGTCTTTGTGCTTGCCGAAGTAACCAAAATATCCTTTGTCCCTACACACAGCGCGGAAGCAATCACCGCAAGGCATTTTTGTTGTTGAGCACGAGAGAGTTTGTCCGCTTTCGTAGCAATGATTGTAAACGGAATGTTGTAGTTGTAAAGATAGTTAATCAGCATTTTGTCATCGTCGGTCGGTTCGTGGCGCATATCGACAAGCACAAACACGTTGACAAGGCGTTTGCTCGTGCGCAAATAGTTTTCGATAAGTCCGCCCCATTTTTGTTTTTCTTGCTTGTTTACCTTTGCATATCCGTAACCGGGCAAATCGACAAAATAGTATTCGCCGTTGTTTATTTCAAAATAATTGAGCAAGCGCGTACGTCCCGGCTCTTGCGAAGTTTTTGCGAGCTTGTTCTGATTGACCATAAAATTGATAAACGAGGACTTGCCGACATTCGATTTGCCTGCTATGGCAATTTCGGGAACGCCGTAGTCGGGCACCTTGCTTGCATCCGCAACGGACACTACGAACTTTGCTTGTTTTATCATCTTTTGCACCTGTTGTTTTTTTGCTGTATTCAGCGTAATTCTTCAACGCAAAACTATAAAAATAGCGCATTAGATGCGCTATTTTTGTCGTTATGCAATACAATCGGTCGTCTTTTTTTCAACCTGTTTTCTCACCACGATAGGCTTCTCTGTTTTGTCAATCGAAGCCTTTGTGACGATAACTTTTTCAATATCTTTTTCAGACGGGATATCAAACATAAGTTCGAGCAACACGTCTTCCAAAATCGCTCTCAAACCTCTTGCGCCCGTATTGAGTTGGATCGCCTTTGCAGCCACCGCTCTCAATGCGTCATCCTCAAATTCAAGCGTCACGCCGTCAAGCGCAAATTGATACTTGTATTGTTTGACAAGCGCGTTTTTAGGTTCGGAAAGAATCTTGACAAGTGCGTTTTCGTCAAGAGCGTTGAGTCCGACGACAATCGGCACACGTCCGACAAATTCGGGGATAAGACCGAATTTGATAAGGTCGGCAGGTTGCAACGCTTTGATAAGTTCGTCGTAGCGATAATCAACCGTTCCTTTCACCGCCGAGCCGAAGCCGAGCTTCGAATTGTCTTTTCTTTGGTCGATAATCTTGTCCAAATCGACGAACGCACCGCCGCAAAGGAACAAAATGTTGGTTGTATCGAGTTGATAGCACTCCTGATTGGGATGTTTTCTGCCGCCTTGCGGAGGCACGTTTGCAACCGTTCCTTCGATGATTTTGAGCAATGCTTGTTGCACGCCCTCACCGCTGACGTCGCGCGTGATGGACACGTTTTCGCCCTTCTTTGCTATTTTGTCGATTTCGTCGATATACACGATGCCGATTTCCGCTCTCTTCAAATCACCGTTTGCGGACTGAATGAGCTTCAAAAGAATGTTTTCGACGTCCTCTCCGACATAACCTGCCTCGGTAAGCGTGGTTGCATCGGCAACCGCAAAAGGCACGTTGAGGATTTGTGCAAGCGTTTTCGCAAGCAAAGTTTTACCGGAACCCGTAGGTCCAAGCAAAAGCACGTTGCTCTTTTCGATGACCACGTCGTCGTTGGCTTTGGAGCGGATTTGATTGATACGCTTATAATGATTGTACACGGCAACCGACAGCACGCGTTTTGCACTGTCCTGACCGATGATGTATTCGTCGAGTTTCTCTTTGATTTCCTTGGGCGTATAAAGGCTCAGACCGTCGTTTGCGGTTTTTTCGTCCTTACCGAGAAGGTAGGCACACTCGTCGATACATTCGTTGCAGATATTTATGCCGTTGGGGCCGCTGATGATTTTTTCAACCTCGCTTTCGCCTCGTCCGCAAAAACTGCAATGTTGTTCTTTATGATAATTTTCCATACTTGATTATACTCCTGATTTGGCAGAAACTGCCCGCTTTGCCCGCAATACGAGCCGAAAAGGCGTATTCTCGTTGTTCGTTATCTTGCAAAATTACTTTCTTGAATAGAAAATCTTGTCCACAAGTCCGTATTTTTCCGCTTCTTCGGCGTTCATATAGAAGTCGCGGTCGGTGTCAACCTCGATTTTGGAAAGAGGTTGGGACGTATTTTGTGCAAGAATATCGTTGATACGCTTTTTGGTTTTGAGTATCTCGTTGGCTTGTATCGCAATGTCGCTTGCCTGACCTTGCGCACCGCCGAGGGGTTGATGAATCATAATCTTTGCATTTGGAAGAGAAAATCTCTTTCCTTTTGCGCCCGACGAGAGCAAGAATGCGCCCATGGACGCCGCCATACCGATACAGATGGTGGAAACGTCGCATTTGATGTAGTTCATTGTGTCGTAGATTGCAAAGCCTGCGGACACAGAGCCGCCGGGACTGTTGATATAAAGGCTGATGTCTTTTGTCGAATCTTTGCCTTCGAGATATATGAGTTGTGCGACAACGAGGTCGGCAACGTTATCGTCGATTTCACCCGTGAGGAAGATGATTCTGTCTTCAAGCAAGCGAGAGTAAATATCGTATGAACGCTCGCCTCTGCCCGTTTGCTCGACAACCATAGGTATAAGTTGATTTTTGATGTTCATTTTTTCCTCCGTTCGCCGCAAAAAAGGTTGTGATTTTGCGGCAAAAATATGGCGTTTTCGCGTGTTTTCGAATTGGAATCGCGCAAAAGCCGATTTTATGCGCTTTCCGCCTGCAATGGCAAGCGGACAGCCTAAATTTTGTTTTTTCAGTGCGCAAGCACTCTTATTTTACACAAAATCGCAAGCGATTATTCTGCGTCGGTTGCGGGTTTTGCTGTCTTTTTGGTTGTTTTTTTGACAACAGGTTTCTTTTCTTCCGCTTTTTGCTCTTCTTGAACGTTTTCAGCCGTTTCTTCGCCTGCCGCTTTCTTTGCTGGTTTCTTTGCCGCAACGTTCTCTTTTACGAGGAAGGCGAGCAACTTTTCGTTCATGATAGAGTTGACGATATAGTCGATTTGCTCTTTGTGCAAAGATTTCTTGAACTCTTCGACGGTCTGAGAAGCGTCGCTTGCAAACTTCTCGATCTTTTCGTCGATGTCCTTGTCCTCGATGTTGATGTTTTCGGCTTTGATAAGCGTTTCCATGACAAGACGCACTTTGACGGTCTTTGCTGCTTGATCTTTGTATTGATCTTCGAGTTGCTCTCTGGTCATGTTGAGATATTTGAGATAATCGTCGAGCTTCAGACCTTGATACATAAGACGATATTCAAACTCGTGCACCATGTCTTCCGCTTCGTGATCTATCATTGCTTGCGGAATTTCAACCGTTGAAGCGTCGACGATCTTTTCCACGATTTCATCTTCGAGATCGCGCTCCGCCTTATCTTCCGCTTCTTTGGTGAGGTTTGCTTTCACGTCGGCTTTGTACTCCGCAAGAGTGTTGAATTCGGAAACGTCTTTGACAAATTCGTCGTCGATTGCGGGAAGTTCTTTCACTTTAACCGCTTTGACTGTGCACTCGAACACTGCTTCCTTGCCTGCAAGTTGTTCCGCTTGATAGTTTTCGGGGAAAGTGACGTTGACGTTTCTCACTTCGCCTGCCTTGACGCCGACGAGTTGCTCTTCGAAACCGGGTATAAACGTGTTGCTGCCCAGTTCGAGATCATAGTTTTCCGCGCTGCCGCCTTCGAATTTTTCGCCGTTTACGCTTCCGACAAAGTCGATGGTAACCGTATTGCCGTTTGCCGCCGCGGTATCGACGTCAATAAGACGAGCTTGCTTTTCTTGCTCCTCGGCAATCTTTTCGTCAACTTGTTTTGCGGTGACTTTCACAGCCTTCTTTGCAACCGCAAGTCCTTTATATTGACCAAGCGTAACTTCGGGTTTTACAACCATAACGATGGAGTATTTCACACCGCCGTCATCCGTCATGTCAACGTCGCAAACGCTGTCGACAGCCACGAAATCGTAGTCCGCGCTCTTTTCGAGTTCCGCCAAAGAAGAATCGATAAGTTCGTTGACGGCGTCGCTGAAAAATACGCCTTGTCCGTACATACCCTCGATAACCTTTTGGGGTGCGTGACCTTTTCTGAAACCGGGAACCGCATATTTATGCTTGGTTTTTTCGTAGGCTTGCTTGATTGCTGCGTTGAAAGCGTCCTTGTCAACCACGTAGTTGAACTTAACTTGGCTCTTTTCCAACTTTTCTGCTGTGTAGTTCATTTGTCCTCCATGTCCGCGCGAAATCGTGCGGATATATATTTTCTTAACAAGTAATAGAAATTATAACATGTGAAAGATTAAAAATCAATGAAATTATGTCCCCTTGGCAAAAATTTCTATGAATAATTGATTTCGAGCGCAAAAAATACTATACTAACCGTATGGGAAGCGACCTTTTTGCATTGAGTGCGCTTGCAAGAGAGCTTAACGATAATCTGCAAGGCGCAAAAATAGACAAGATTCAACAACCCGAATCGGACGAGTTGCGATTTTTCGTACGCTCGAAAGGCAAAAATCAGTGCCTTGTGGTGTCTTGCAACGCAGGCGCGCCGAGAATCCACCTCACGACGAGCAAAAAAGTCAGTCCGCAAGTCGCGCCGAATCTTTGTATGCTTCTTCGCAAATACCTACTGTCGGCAACCATAAGCGACGTTTCGATATACAACTACGACAGAATCGTGCGCATACGCTTCGATGCAAAAACCGAGATGCGTGACGAGGCGACTTTTTATCTTTTCGTAGAAATTATGAACAGATATTCGAACATTGTTTTCACCGACGAAAACCTTGTGATTTTGGATGCAGTCAAACATCTTCCCCTCGACGTAGAGCGCAATCACGTCGTGTTGCGCGGCGTACCGTATTCGCCCGTATCGCAAAAAAAAATCAGCTATCTAACCGACTGTTTTTCAGTTTTTAATGACTTCAAAGGCGGAGATTTGCATAGGTTTATTCAAGACAATATTTCAGGCTTTTCGGGTGCAACTATCGAAGAGTTGTTGCTTAGAGCAAACATAAATTCAAACGTCGGAACTTTTGGCGCAATCGAGCGCGAAAGGCTTTTTAAAACCATAAAGGATTTTGCAAGCGTCGCAACGAATACTCCCGAAATTCCTCTTTGCCCTTGCATAATAAACGATAAAGAGGTTTATCCCATAGAGTATCGCTCGCTTGAAAACTCCGACAAATCGAACGTCAAGACGCTTGAGAGTATGAGCGATGCGTACGACGCTCTTATTACCGATTGCGACAAGGATATCCGCAACAAAGCAAGGCTCAAATCTCTTGCCACAATCGCAAAACATCTTCGCCAAAAGGTTGAAAAAAACATAGCAATCGACCTTCAAAAACTTGCCGAGTGCGAGGATATGGACAAATATAGATTGTGGGGCGAGCTTATCGTCAACTACATTTATCTGGTGAAAAAAGGCGATGATAAACTTGTGTGCGTCAACTATTACGACAATTCTCAAGTGGAAATTCCCCTCGATTTGCGCCTTACTCCCTCAAAAAATTCAACCGCATATTACGCAAAATACAACAAACTCAAACGCACCAAAGAGTTTGTGAGCAAAAAGCTCGAAAAAGACAAAGATTTGCTCGAATACGTCAAGTCGATAGAGGACGAAATCGCAAACCTCCCCTACGAAAGCGACACTTCCGCCATCGAACAGGAACTGGAAGCATTGGGCGGTGGCAAAAAGAAATCGTCAAAAAATAAGGTGCGCAAAGAAAAAGCCGAGCCGCCATACGTTTACTTTGTGGACGGATTTTATATCTATCGAGGCAAAAACAACCTCCAAAACGACGAACTTACTTTTAAAATAGCATCGTCCAACGACGTGTGGCTTCACCTCAAAAACGAACACGGCTCGCACACGATTATAGTAACCGAAGGGCGAAAAGTGCCCGATAACGTGCTTAAAATCGCAGGCGAAATCACCGCAAGCACAAAGCAAGCGTCTTGCGAGGTTGACTACACCGAACGTCGCAACGTCAAACGCAAACCCGACGGACACCCCGGGCAAGTAATATATGTCAACTACAAGACCATGATATCCGAACCCAATCCGCACAAAGACCTCGAAACACGCAAATAATCGAAAGATTTAAGCTTATTCGAAGCGTTATTATACACGGAATGTCCTATTCGAAGACGGAACTGGAGTCGCAAGGCGACAACCGGTCGCTCGAGCGTCATTGCGGTCAAGGCAATCGTCCTATGTCATTCCGAGGAGTGAAGCGACGTGGGAATCCCATAAATAGAAACAAAAACCGTTTGACGATTGCCACAAACCGCATTAGCCCTCGCGCCTACTACCGCGCAGAGAATTTGCGCTATCAGTTCGAGCAAGGACAAGAACTCCTGCCACAGTTGCGCCAAATTATCTGCTTGGTGGAAGTCGGGCGGGACACCCACACCCGATTAGAATGAACGGCGGTATGGGCGCGACGCGTTAAGCAACACATAGCCAAAGCGAACGAGGCGGATTGCCTTGCAAACGCCGAAGTCCAAACACGTGAGGAAGGGGGAGATTGCAATAAAAGTACTTTTCCCCTACTCTCTTGTAGAGGACGAAAGAGCACTCCGCGATTTTATCACGGAGTGCCTCTGACGCAGTATTTCGCTCAATCAAACGATTTTTTAAAAGTTCGCCAAACAGATGAAAGACAAGGAAACACCCCTCGAAAGACAACTCTAATGTACAATATGTACATGAGTTGGCGGGCGACGAGCGTTGACGCAGTATTTCGCTAAATCAAACGATTTTTTAAAAGCTCGCCAAACAGATGAAAGACAAGGAAACACCCGTCTGAAACAAAACCTAACGTACTTTTCGTACGTGATTTTGGAGCAGACGGGCGTTGACGCAGTATTTCACTGTTTGGCGAGCTTTTAATGGATGATTGTGCCGGTGTTGACACCATAAACCGCATTTCTAATGCTGTCTTTTTGCATCAAAGCAAACACGACGATGGGAATATTGTTGTCCATGCACATTGTGATTGCGGTGGTATCCATGGCTTTAAGTCCTTTTTGAATAACGTCCATGTAAGAAATTTCGCTGAATTTCTTTGCCTGCGGATTGAGTTTCGGATCGGAATCGTAGACGCCGTCCACGTTTTTGGCAAGAAGAAGAGCGTCCGCTCCGATTTCGCAAGCACGGAGTGCCGCGCCGGTGTCCGTGGAAAAATACGGATTGCCGGTGCCGCATGCGAAAATAACGATTCTACCCTTTTCGAAGTGGCGGATTGCCTTACGCAAAATATACGGCTCTGCAACTTTGGTAATCGTAAGTGCGGTTTGCACACGCACGGGCACGCCGAGTTGTTCGAGTTTGTCTTGGATTGCAAGAGCGTTCATAACCGTTGCGAGCATACCCATATGGTCTGCCGTGGAACGATTCATTTTGTCATCGGCTTGTCTGCCTCTCCAAAAGTTTCCACCGCCGATGACAATGCCAACGTCAACGCCCAACGCCTTTACGTCTGCGATTTCCTTGCAAACGTAAGTGAGCTTTTCGGCGTCGATACCCGTTCCGTTTTCGCCCGCAAGTGCTTCACCGGAAAGTTTGATAATGACGCGTTTATACTTCAGATTTTCTTGTGCCATAGTCTGATAATTCCCTATTTTTTGAATATCTAATGCGTTCAAATGTGATTTTGTCTAAAAAAAAGGAATGAGGGCGCTCATTCCTTTTTTCAAGTTGATTATTTGTTGAGGTGTGCTTGAGCCATAACCTCGCCGACGAAATCGTCTTCTCTCTTTTGGAGACCTTCGCCCATTGCGTAACGGGTGAAACGAATGACGCTGACGTCGCCGTTTTGTTTGAGGTATTGAGCAATCGTGATGTCGGGATTCTTGACGAAAACTTGTTCGGTGAGGCAAACCTCTTTGTAGAACTTGTTGATTCTTCCGACGAGCATCTTTTCGATGATTGCTTCGGGCTTTTTGCTATCCTCGTTCATAGCTTGCGCTTTGAGAATTTCTTTTTCGTGCTCGACTTCTGCTTGGGGCACTTCGTCGCGAGTTACGTATTGAGAGTTTGCAGCTGCAATTTGCAAAGCGACGTCGTGAACGACTTCACTGCTTGCGCCTTTGCTTGCTTCAACCATAACGCCGATTTTGCCGCCCATGTGGATGTAGGTGTCAACGACGGTGTCGTTTGCTTCGTAAACGGTGTAACGACGGATGGAGAGTTTTTCGCCCATCTTCATAACGTACTCGTTGGTGACGGATTGCATAGCCGCAACGACGTCTTCAACGGATGCGGGAGCATTGTCGAGGATATATTCCGCAACTTTGCCGACGTACTCTTTGAACACGGGGCCGCCTGCGACGAAGTCGGATTCGCAGTTGACTTCCAAAAGAACGGATTTGCCGTTTTTGCTTGCAGCATAAACGATACCTTCGGCTGCGATACGAGCTTCTTTCTTT
>ENA-OYZM01000010-OYZM01000010.1-human-gut-metagenome-genome-assembly--contig:-NODE-10-length-106514-cov-8.085507_pt1 | contig 106514 bp, 93 predicted proteins | sample MGYA00243291_ERZ653477 | MGnify/ENA primary metagenome ERZ653477 (study PRJEB26926, sample SAMN06165024) | human gut metagenome | biome: ENVO:00009003; feature: ENVO:2100002; material: ENVO:00002003... | reverse complement strand
CAGCCTCGGTCTCGTGGGCTCGGAGATGTGTATAAGAGACAGCTATTTTTTTCGTCCTGTAAAGAGCAAATTTAATTTTTATATAATTTTTTATATTTTTTCTTAACTTTCTTAGGTTATTACTGCATTTTACCTAATTTTTCATACCATTTATCGATTATTTTGCCGCATGGTACTCGGCTGCTGCTGCGATCAGGCCGCGGAACAGCGGATGCGGACGGTTCGGACGGGATTTGAACTCCGGATGTGCCTGCGTTGCGATGTAGAACGGATGATCTGAAAGTTCTACCATCTCAACGATTCTTCCGTCCGGAGAAACACCGGAGAGAACCATGCCGTTTTCGGTCAGTGCTTTCCGGAAATCGTTGTTTACTTCATAGCGGTGGCGGTGACGCTCGGAAATCTCTTTCTCACCGTACAGCTCCTGTGCTTTCGATCCGTCTGCCAGGACGCATGGATATGCGCCGAGACGTAACGTACCGCCGATATCCTCGATTCCATCCTGATCCGGCATCAGTGCGATCACCGGGTGCATGGTGTTCGGGTTCATCTCGATGCTGTGTGCGTCGTGGTAACCGAGAACGTTTCTTGCATATTCAACAATCGTCAGCTGCATGCCGAGGCAGAGGCCGAGGAACGGAATCTTGTTCTCTCTTGCATATCGAATCGCTGTGATCATGCCTTCGATACCGCGGTTTCCGAATCCGCCCGGTACCAGAACACCGTCCACATCGCTCAGATACTCTGCCACGTTCTCCCCGGTTACCAGCTCGGAATCCACCCATTTCAGGTGTACGTTTGCATGGCTTGCAATTCCGCCGTGTTTTAATGCCTCAACAACGCTCAGGTATGCATCATGCAGCTGGATATACTTTCCGACGAGCGCAATCGTCACCTCTTTGTTCGGATGGCGGAGTGCTTCTACCATATGGGTCCAGTCGGACAGATCCGGTTCCGGGCATGGAAGGTGAAGGCTCTCGCAGACAACCTGCGCCAGGTTCTCTTTCTCCATGGCAAGCGGAGCTTCATACAGATACTCCACGTCCAGGTTCTGCAGAACATGGCTTGACGGAACGTTGCAGAACAGAGCAATTTTATCTTTGATCTCGGTGGTCAGCGGATGCTCGGACCGACATACGATGACATCCGGCTGAATACCGATTCCCTGCAGCTCTTTTACGCTCGCCTGCGTCGGTTTTGTTTTCATTTCACCGGAAGCTTTCAGATATGGAATCAGGGTAACGTGGATCAGAATGGCGTTCTCGTGTCCGACGTCATGCTGGAACTGGCGGATTGCCTCCAAAAACGGCTGGCTCTCGATATCGCCGACGGTTCCGCCGACCTCAATGATGGCAATACGCTCCTCGTCTACTTCTTTTCCGCGGTAGAAACGGCTCTTGATTTCGTTTGTAATGTGCGGAATGACCTGTACGGTGCCTCCGCCGAAATCACCGTGGCGTTCTTTCTGCAGAACAGACCAGTATACTTTTCCAGTCGTCACGTTGGAATTTTTATCCAGGCTCTCGTCGATGAAACGCTCGTAGTGGCCGAGATCGAGGTCTGTCTCTGTGCCGTCATCGGTAACGAAAACCTCGCCGTGCTGAATCGGGTTCATCGTACCCGGGTCAACGTTGATGTACGGGTCAAATTTCTGCATCGTCACTTTGTATCCTCGGGCTTTTAAAAGCCGTCCAAGGGACGCCGCCGTGATTCCCTTTCCAAGGCCGGAGACTACTCCGCCTGTCACAAAGACATATTTTACTGCCATATTGATTTCCTCCTGCTTTTCTCTTCTGATATTTTCTTTTCCGTCACAAGTTTCTCTAAAAAACAAAAACGATTATAACACATCTCGAATTTCCTGCAACTTTTTTTTACTATTTTTTATTATTTTCGACATTTTCCACGAAATCCTAAATTTCTGCACCATATTTTATACATATCACGATTTTCTTGACATCATCCGTAAAAATGAGTATGATAATCAATGTTTTTAAAACATGCAGGTCTACAACTGAAAAAAGGAGAATACCTATGCAGCCATCGTCAAACAATTGTTATGATACCGGTCTCCGGGAGGAATGTGGTGTTTTCGGCATTTACGATCTGGATGGTGCCGACGTCAGTCCTTCGATCTACTATGGCCTTTCCGCCCTGCAGCACAGAGGACAGGAGTCCTGCGGAATTGCCGTCTCTGACACCAGCGGTCCAAAGGGCCATGTGAAATCCTACAAAGGCCTTGGCCTTGTCAACGAAGTTTTCAAAGAATCCAAATTAGAAGAGCTGTCCGGCAATATCGGCATCGGCCATGTCCGGTACTCTACCACCGGTTCCACTACCGTAGAGAATGCACAGCCGCTCGTTCTGAATTATCTGAAAGGCTCCCTTTCCCTTTCGCACAACGGAAATCTGGTCAACGCTATGGAACTGCGCGAGCAGATGGAAAACACCGGCGCAATTTTTCACACTTCGATTGACTCTGAAATCATCGCCTACGGCATTGCGCGGGAACGCGTTCATTCCAAAACGGTAGAAGAAGCGATTCTGCGCACAGTAAAAGAAATCCGCGGCGCCTATGCCCTTGTCATCATGAGCCCGAGAAAACTCATCGGCGTGCGCGACCCATATGGCTTAAAACCGCTCTGCATCGGAAAGCGGGACAACGCCTGGGTTCTCGCCTCGGAAAGCTGCGCCCTCACTTCGATCGGCGCCGAATTCGTCCGCGATGTCGCTCCGGGAGAAATTGTAACGTTTGACAAAACCGGAAATCTGAAATCCGAATTTATGCCGGTTGACGTAAAAAAAGCGCATTGTATTTTTGAATATATTTATTTTGCCCGCCTCGACAGCAAAATAGACAATATCAGTGTCTACGAAGCCAGAATCCGCGGCGGTGCAACTCTCGCAAAGACCTACCCGGTTGATGCAGACCTCGTCTGTGGTGTCCCGGACTCCGGACTTGCCTCCGCAAAGGGCTATTCCGAAGAATCCGGCATCCCGTTCGGTCTTGCGTTCCACAAAAACAGCTATGTCGGCCGTACCTTCATCAAGCCGACCCAGAAGGAACGGGAATCCAGCGTCAAAATCAAGCTGAGCGTTCTCGAATCTGTTGTAAAAGGAAAACGGATCGTGCTCGTCGACGACTCCATTGTCCGTGGAACAACGATTTCCAACCTGATCACGATGCTTCGCAAAGCCGGCGCGACCGAAGTCCATGTCCGTATCAGCTCTCCGCCGTTCCTGTATCCGTGCTATTTCGGCACCGATGTTCCTTCGAACAAACAGCTGATCGCAAGCTCTCACTCCACGGAGGAGATCCGCCAGCAGATCGGAGCCGACTCTCTTGGCTACATGCCGATCGAGGAACTCCAGAACATGGTCGGCGATCTGCCGATCTGCCGTGCATGCTTCGACAGCCATTACCCAATGGAAGTACCGAAACAGGATATCAGCGCTCTTCTCGAAAGCTAATTCTATTTCGTCCCCCTTACCGCGCAGACACTGCGTCAGGTAAGGGGGCTTTTTTGTTTCATGCATACTTTGACGTAATGTTTGCATACAATAGCATCAAAAACAAAGGATCTCTTCATGGATCTTACAGACATCATTTATTCCAACGATTACATCAACATTCTGATCCAGAATTACGTGGCACAGTCCGAGCGGTACCAGATGCTGTTTCCGGAATCAAGTGCTCTTCTTACGCTGAACCCGCAGTATTCCGTTCTCTTTCTCGAGCGGAGTCTGCTGCCGGAAAATCTCTTCGGCGCAGTTCCCTTTACCGGGCTTCCAAAACTTTTTACGCCGCTCTCCACGCTCTCACTGGAAGTCTCCGGGATTGTCCAGACGCAGAATCTCTACGGCGGCGGATATACAGGCAAAAATGTAATCTTCGGTTTTCTGGACACCGGCATTGATTACCGCCACCCCGCATTTCTGCATGCCAACGGACAGAGCCGGATTCTCGCCGTCTGGGATCAGACGGACTGGACGGGAACGCCGCCGGCGCAGTTTCCTTACGGCAGTCTCTATACCAAGTCCGATCTCGACGCGGCACTTGAAAGCGGCGATCCACTCTCCCTTGTTCCAGTCACCGATCCCGACGGGCACGGCACGTATGTCGCAGGCGTGGCCGGCGGTACTCCGGATGCCTCCGCCGGATTTCTCGGCGTCGCACCGGAGGCAGATTTTGCCGTTGTTAAATTAAAACCCGCCAAACAGAATCTGAAAGATTTTTATCTTGTGTCCTCCAATGCTCCCGTCTTCGAGGAAGATGACCTGCTCTCCGCCATGCACTTTCTGAATGAAACCGCAGCTGCGGAAGGAAAACCGCTCGTCCTCTGTCTGGCACTCGGGACGAATCAGGGCAGCCACTCCGGCACGCTCCCCGTTTCTCTGACCTTGGCGCGCTACGGCAACACGCCTGGTGTGATCCCCGTCTGCGCGACCGGCAACGAAGGAAATGCATCACACCATTATTATGGCTCTGTATCCGAAACTTACACCCCGAAAAATGTAGAGTTTCTCGTTTCTGAAGGAAACCGCGGTTTCACCCTGGAACTCTGGGGACAGGCTCCACAGCTTTTTTCTGTCGGTTTCCGCTCTCCCGGCGGCGAGACGATTCCGCGGATTCCCGTCTCTTTGAATCAGGAACAGCGGATCACCTTCGTTCTGGAGCGCACCGTGATCTACGTCAACTACGAAGTGGTCCAGGCCACGACCGGCAGCCAGCTCATTCTGATCCGCATGCTGGATCCGACCCCCGGTATCTGGACGCTTCAGGTTTACCGCGCTTTTCCATCGCCGCCGGATTTCCACATCTGGCTCCCGATCACCGGATTTTCCACCTCCGATGTGACATTTCTGGAACCGGATCCATACACGACACTGACGACACCTTCTGCCACGGTTCCTGTTCTTTCTCCCTCCACGTATCAGGCAGCAAACAACAGTTTTTCCCCGGAATCCGGCCGCGGCTTTACCCGGCTTGGTGAAATCAAGCCCGACTTTGCCGCTCCCGGCGTCTCCGTTACCGGACCGGGACCGGCCGGCTCCTATGTAAGCTTCAGCGGTTCGAGTGCGTCCGCCGCCATTACATCCGGCGCCGCTGCTCTTTTTCTGCAATGGGGCATCCAGCGCACTCCCGCCCGCTATTTCACGGCACAGGAGGTAAAAAACTACCTGATCCGCGGTGCAGACCGAACTGATACTATTACGTATCCGAGCAGAGAATGGGGATATGGCCGATTACAGTTATATCAAAGCTTCACAAGCCTTATGACAAACTGATTTTCCCGCTCACAGGTTTGCTTCTATGGTATATCCGTTTGTTGATGCAAACTTTTAATGTGCAACTGCCTTGTTTTTGATTGTTTTCCGTTGTATCATTACGTATTATCATTATATTTATAAAACTAAAAGGGGGATTCCTGACTATGAATTACGAACGCTTGAACGATCTTCGCCTTCTTGGACTTACGATTGCCTACTACCGAAGAGCAAAAGGAATGACGCAGGCCGAACTTGCCGAGGCGGTACATATCAGTCGTACCCATATGAGCAACATCGAAGCGCCAAATACAAAAACCTCTATTTCGTTGAATCTTCTGTTCGATATCGCTGAGGCACTTGACATTCCGGTGAAAGAGCTTTTTGATTTTCAGGGACGCAGTCTGTAGGGTCTTTGAATTTTTCTCTTTAAGAGTAACCCCGCCCGGCAGTTTTTCATATCATGAATTGTAAGCAAAATGATTCCTTTGGAGGAACAAACATGAGTGATTTAGCTGCTACAAACTGTGGATGCGGATGTGACAACGGCTGTGGCTGCGATAATGGATGCGGTGTTTCCAACAACAACCTGTTCGGAAACAATGGCTGCAGTATTATCTGGATTCTGCTTCTCCTCTCCTGCTGCGGCGGATGTGGATGCGGAAACAACAACAATGGCTACAATTCCGACTGCTGGCTCGTTCTGATTCTTCTGTTCTGCTGCGGCGGATGGAACAACAACGGCTGTGGATGCGGCAACAGCAATAACTGCGGATGCGGCTGCTGACCTTTTTTCAGTCCTCCCAGATGTTCGGGCAGAAAAAGCCCCGGGTGCGGATCAACCGCCCCGGGGCTTTTTTTCACCAGAATTCTCTTTCAGCGAAACCGTTTCGGTTTCCGTGCTTCTCTTTCCCGCTTTTCCATCTCTTCTCTTTTTTCTTTTTTTCTCATACATTCCAGATCTATTTCATAAAAGGCATTCCCTTCGAGTACCTGTTTTCTTTTTGCTGTTTCTTTTCCATCCATTTTCCGGCGGTCTCCTTTTTCTTTCTTCCTCTTATCATATGTTTTTTCCCGCCTTCTGTCATTTTTTCCGGCCTGGAACATAAGATAAAGAGAAATAAAAAGACAAATGCAGGAATGCTGCCAGGAAGGATCTTAATTTGAATCAGGAACAGGAACAAAATGTGGAACAGATAACACCGCTGGACCAGATGATCGCACAGGATCAGCTTCAGATGCTGAAGGCTGCCATTCCCTACGCCTCCTTCGGCCTGCAGCCCTCCCTTGCGATTTTGAGCAAATGGCTCGAGCTCCAGCGGACCATTCAGCTTTTTTCCCGTCCGGCCGACCTTTCCATGATGTCTGTTGATGCCCCGCACGTCTCTCCGCTTGAGATGCTGCAGGATATTTCCCGTTTTGCCGCCGGTCCGCAGCGGGATCTTCTCTCCCAGATGTTTCAGACCATGCAGATGGTCCAGATGCTTCAGAATATAAATCCCGGAAATGAGGAGGATCTGCTATGAGTTCGGATGATAAGCAAAACGACTGGTCGCAGGACCCCTCTCTTTCCGGAATTGACTTTGCCCGGCTTCAGGCACTGCAGCAGATGGCCTCTCAGAGCCGCGGAAAATCCCAGGCGGAAATGATGCCGTTTCTTCTCTCCCTGATGCAGGGAAATCAGGGCGGCGCACAGTTTTCCGCCTCCGAGGCGGACCTGATCATCTCTGCCATCAAAGCCGGAAAATCCAAACAGGAAGCGGCAAAAATTGACCAGATGGTACGCCTCTTCCGCTCCGCTGCTTCCGGGAAAAAACGCTGAAAAACTACAAACCAAAAAACGCTGCCGGTCTGGAATCCCAAACCGGTCAGCGTTTTTATTCTGTGCTTTTTCCTGCCTAGTTCTGCATGGAAAGCACGTTTTTATTTTTTACCAGGTAATCAATCAGAGAAACAACGGTCAGAATCAGTGCAACCCAGATCAGCACGGTATTCAGCACGGAAAGTGCCGGAATGTCGGCGATCAGAAGAATGATCATAATCATCTGGCTGATTGTTTTCGATTTTCCCCACCAGCTTGCTGCGATGACAATTCCATTGTCCGAAGCAACCAGGCGGAAACCGCTGATGATAAATTCTCTTGCGATGATAATAATAACCATCCACGCCGGAAGCTTGTCCAGCTCTACAAAGCAGATCAGTGCAGAGCATACCAGCAGCTTATCTGCCAGCGGATCCATAAACTTTCCGAAATCGGTAATCAGATTGTCACGTCTTGCAATGTAGCCGTCCAGAGTATCCGTGATGCTGGCAGCGGCAAAGATTACCAGTGCAATCCATTTGGACGCGCTTCCGCCCACGCCAGACAGCAGGAAGAACACGAAAAACGGAATCATAATTATCCGCAGAATCGTTAATTTGTTTGGTAAATTCATTGGCTTATCTCTCCTATCAGATCATATTCCAGAGCGCCGGTAATTTTCACTCTTACGAAATCGCCGGATACGAGTGTTTCCGGTGTATTGACAAATACATAGCCGTCTACCCCCGGTGCGTCCGCCTGGCTTCTGCCCACATAGGCATCCTCATCCGCCACTTTGCCCTCGATCATAACAAGAAGCTCCTGGCCGATCCTGCGCTCGCCGAGTTCTGCAGAGATATCCTGCTGCAGCTCCATCAGTTCTGCCTGACGGTCCAGTTTTACCTCCTCGTCGATCTGATGCTCCATCGCAGCAGCCGGTGTTCCCTCCTCCGGAGAGTAGGTGAATACGCCGAGACGGTCGAACTCCATGTCGTTGATAAACTCGAGGAGTTCTTTGTGCTGCTCTTTTGTCTCTCCCGGGAATCCTGTGATCAGCGTGGTGCGCAGTGTGATATCCGGCATCTCGCTTCTCAGGAAATCAATTTTGTCGATCAGCTCCTGTTTGGATGTTCTGCGACCCATGCGGCGCAGGATCTCATCGTTGGCATGCTGAATCGGCAGATCCAGGTAGTGACAGACTTTCGGCTCTTCCTTCATCGTCTGAACGAGTTCCGGATAGATGTCCTCCGGATAGCAGTACAGAATCCGGATCCAGTAGAGCTCCGGAATTTTGCAGAGCTCTTTTAACAGAAGGTGGAGAGACGGCTTTCCGTACAGATCGATACCATAAATGGTTGTCTCCTGCGCAACGAGAACGAGCTCTTTGACACCCTGTTCTGCCATCTTCTTCGCTTCTGCTATCAGTTCCTCCATCGGAACGGAGCGGTACGGTCCGCGCAGCTTCGGAATGATGCAGTAGGTACAGTGCTTGTCACAGCCCTCTGCAATTTTCAGATATTCGTAATGGCCGCCTGTCGTTACAACGCGCTGTGCGTCAATTTTCGGCAGTCCTTTCAGATCGGCATACTCCTGGAAGCGGTCGCCGCCGAGGACATCCTGAATGGCATCCAGGATTTTGTCATAGCTGTTCGTTCCAAGTACGGCGTCAACCTCCGGAATCTCCTCAATGATTTCATCGCGGTAGCGCTCTGCCATACAGCCCGTTACCAGAAGAACCTTACAGCTTCCCGCTGTACGGTACTTCGCCATTTCAAGAATATTTTGAATGCTTTCTTCTTTGGCGTCGTGGATAAAGCAGCATGTGTTTATCACGATAACCTCTGCATCTTCCTCGGAATCGGTGATCTCGAAGCCATGCTCTACCAGAAGACCCAGCATATGCTCGGAATCTACCAGGTTTTTATCGCATCCAAGGGAAATAAACAGAATTTTCATATTATTCAATTACTGGCTCCTCTTTTGTTTCCTCTTCCGCTTCAACTTCAGATTCCGGAAGGATTGTAACCTCTCCTTTGTACATCTCCTCTACGGCGATGGAGAGCGGTTTCATGCCTTTTTTCACTTTTACAAGCGGTTCAGCTCCGCCAATGATCTGTCTTGCACGTTTGCTTGTTGCAAGTACCAGAGAGTAACGGCTGCTGACAACCGGTGCCTCGTCCAGATCCTGGCCCTCGTTAATAGTTGCAATCAATTCCTGATAAGATGGATGAATCATAATAAATGCTCCTTTCTATTTTTCCAGACTTTTTTTCATCTGTTCGATAAAGTCTTTCTGGTTGCTGCTCATGAAATGCTGGCTCTGAATGGTCTCATGCATCTGTTTTACGCAGGTTTCGAGGTCGTCGTTGATCAGGACATAATCGTACTGGTCCATGCCCTGTGCTTCCTCTTTTGCACGCTCCATTCTGCCTTTGATAACTTCTTCTGTTTCCGTTCCGCGTCCCCGGAGGCGTCGTTCCAGCTCCTCGGCGGTCGGCGGTGTGATGAACACAAGAAGGGTGTCCGGACGTTTTTCCTTGACCTGAAGTGCTCCCTGGATTTCAATCTCAAGCAGAACATCTTTTCCGGCATCCAGCTGCTCCTCTACGTATGCCTTCGGCGTTCCGTAGGAATGTTTTACGTAACGCGCATACTCGAGGAAGGCATCCTCTTCTACCATGCGGTCAAACTCTTCTTCTGTACGGAAAAAGTACGATACGCCGTCTTCCTCGCCCGGACGCGGGGCTCTTGTGGTGACGGAGATGGACAGCGCATAGTTGTCGTACTCCTCCATCAGGCGTTTCATCAGTGTTCCTTTTCCTGCTCCGGAAAAACCGGATACTACAGTAAGTATTCCTCTACTCATTTTCAGATTCCCCTCGCTCTTTTTCTGTTTCCCAGCCGCCGTTGAATCTACGGCTGATCGTTTCCGGCTGCAAAGCCGAAAGGATGATAAATTCTTCTCCGGTGATGAGCACTGCTTTCGTGCGTCTTCCCTGCGTCGCATCGATGATGCGGTTGCTTTCCTTTGCACGCTGCACCATACGCTTGACGGGCGCCGCCTCGGGACTCACCACTGCTATTATTTTATCCGAATTTACGACATTGCCGAATCCGATGTTGATCAGTTTTGCCACAATCCGTCCTTTCCTGTACCTTCTGAAGTCTTTTTCAGAAAATACATCTACCCATACGGATTTATTATAATTCATTCAGAAAGCCTAGTCAAATCTTTTTTTCTGTATTATAATGAAAATACTAGAATTTCAAACAAAGGAGATATTTTCTATGGCTTTTGATGGAATTACCATTGCAAATATTGCACAGGAACTGAATCAGACCATCGTCGGCGGAAAGATCAACAAGATCGCGCAGCCGGAAAACGACGAGCTGATGATTACAATAAAAAACAACCGTACCGTTTACCGTCTTCTCCTCTCGGCAAGTGCTTCGCTTCCGCTGATCTACCTGACGGATAACAATAAGCCCGGCCCGATGACCGCACCGAATTTCTGTATGCTGCTCCGCAAACACATCGGCAGCGCCCGCATTCTCTCCGTTACCCAGCCGGGACTCGAGCGTATTCTTATTTTTGAGCTCGAGCATTTGAACGAACTCGGCGATATCTGCCGCAAGAAGCTGATTGTGGAGATCATGGGAAAACACAGCAACCTGATCTTCTGTCAGGAGGACAATACGATCCTTGACAGTATCAAACATATTTCCGCCAACATGAGTTCTGTCCGTGAGGTTCTTCCAGGCCGCACCTGGTTCATTCCGCACACGCAGGATAAGAAAGATCCGCTCACGATCACAGAAGAAGAATTTTTCGATTTCGTCTGCACGAAACCGATGGCTGCCGCAAAGGCAATCTACACTTCCCTTACCGGCTTCAGCCCGCTGATGGCGGAGGAAGTCTGCTGCCGCGCCGGCATCGACGGCGGATTTGCGGTCAATGCACTCGAAGAAAATGCGAAGCTTCATCTGTTCCGCACCTTCTCTTATCTGATTGAGGATATCAAAAACGGCGCATTTACGCCGAACATCGTATACCAGGGCGATGAGCCGAAAGAATTTTCCGCACTGAAACTGACGCAGTATCAGGATTTGCGGGAGGAAACATACGATTCGATCTCCGGTGTACTGGAAACATACTATGCCATGAAAAACCGCATCACCCGCATCCGTCAGAAATCTTCCGATCTGCGCCGTGTCGTCAATACCGCACTCGAACGGAATGTCAAAAAATATGACCTGCAGCAGAAACAGTTAAAAGACACCGACAAGCGGGAAAAATACCGGATTTACGGTGAGCTTTTAAATACGTACGGCTACAGCTGCCAGCCGGGCGATACTTCGCTGAAGGCCGTCAATTACTATAACGGCGAGGAAATCACGATTCCGCTCGACGGAACGCTCTCTGCCGGCGAAAATGCGAAAAAATACTTCGACCGCTACGGAAAGCTGAAGCGGACCCGTGAGGCACTCGAGGAACTTCTTGTCGAGACGAAAGAGGAAATCGACCATCTCGAATCCATCAGCACGGCGCTTGATATTGCGCTCGATGAGGCGGATCTGGTGCAGTTAAAAGAAGAGCTGATCGAGTACGGCTACATCCGCCGCAAGGGACCGACAGGGAAAAAGCAGAAAATCACCTCCCATCCGTTCCACTACCGCTCTTCCGAGGGCTTTGACATTTATGTCGGCAAGAACAACTTCCAGAACGAGGAACTTTCGTTTAAATTCGCCTCCGGCAACGACTGGTGGTTCCACGCGAAAGGCCAGCCGGGCAGCCATGTCATCGTAAAGACGAACGGTAAAGAGCTGCCGGATTCCGTCTACGAAGAGGCCGCTGCTCTCGCCGCCTATTACTCGAAAGGCAGACAGGCACCGAAGGTGGAAATCGACTACACCTTAAAGAAAAACCTGCGCAAACCAAACGGAAGCAAACCGGGCTTCGTTGTTTATTACACCAATTACTCCATGATGGCGGAGCCGAACATCCGCAATCTTCAGGAAGTACAGGACTAAATTCAGAATACAAAAGACTTTTCGCACATTCCTATCTGTTCCTCTTTGCGAAAAGTCTTTTTTTCGTAAAATTTAATACTTCCTTCATTTCTTTTTCGATGCTCTATGGTATACTTCTTAGTATGGAAAAAGATTCCAGACGTGATCTTTTTCAAACAAACCACAGTGAGGCTGTCTCTTCTTTATCAGGACAGCCGGAGAGGAATATAACTGTTATGAACAAAACAATTCCCGAAATCATTCACCGCCGTGTTCCAACGACGCGTTATGAGGCAGACCCTTCCGAAGGCCTTTCCGCCGAGCAGGTTGCCGAGTACCGCGAGAACGGCTGGACCAACCGCGCGGTGGAACCTCCGTCCAAGACAACGGCCGAGATCGTAAAGAGCAATGTCTGTACGTATTTCAACCTGATTTTTCTGATTATTGCCATCTTTCTGATCCTTGCCGGTTCGTTCCGGGATCTTACGTTTCTGCCGGTCATCATCGCGAACACGCTGATCGGTATTGTACAGGAAATCAAGGCGAAAAAGACGCTGGAAAAGCTGTCAGTTTTAAACGCGCCGAAGGCTACTGCAATCCGTGACGGGGCTGAGGTAACACTCGCCGCGGAGGATCTCGTACTCGATGATATTGTTGTATTTACCGCAGGAAAACAGATCTGCGCTGATGCCGTCGTGCTTGAAGGTGAGGTACAGGTCAACGAATCGCTGCTTACCGGTGAATCCGATGAGATTACCAAGCGCCCGGGCGACGAGCTGATGTCTGGAAGTTTTATCGTCTCCGGAAGCTGCAAGAGCCGTCTGACCCAGGTCGGTGAAGATTCCTACATTTCCCGTCTGACCCTCGAGGCAAAGGCCATGAAAGAGGGCGAACAGTCCGAGATGATCCTCTCCCTCAACAAGCTGGTAAAGGTTGTCGGCATTCTGATCATTCCGATCGGTCTTCTGCTCTTCGGCCAGCAGTTTTTCGTCTCCCACGAAACGTTCCGTGAGAGCATTACCTCGATGGTGGCCGCCGTGCTCGGCATGATCCCAGAAGGTCTTTACCTGCTTGCGAGCGTTGCCCTTGCCGTCAGCGTTATGCGGCTGGCTTCGCAGAAGGTTCTCGTGCATGATATGAAATGTATCGAGACGCTGGCTCGCGTCAACGTGCTCTGTGTCGATAAGACGGGAACCATCACCGAGACAAATATGAAAGTACATGATCTGATTCTGGTCGGCTCCAGTTCAGTCCCTGATACAGAATCCGGCGAAAATGCTCCCGCACCGCAGAAAGAAGAGCTTTCCCTTGCGGTCGGTGATTTCGCATCTGCCATGTCAAACGACAACATTACTATGGCGGCACTGAAAGAATATTTTAAAGACAACAACGGCAAAACTGCCGTTTCGATGACTTCGTTCTCCTCGGAATTCAAGTATTCCAGTGTGACATTTTCGGATGTCTCCTATGTGCTCGGTGCCCCGGAGTTCGTTCTCCGCGATGATTTTGCACGCTATCAGAGTGAAATTGAAGCGTATACCTCAAAGGGATTCCGTCTTCTCGTCTTCGGCACATCCGAAACTGTACCAGATGGAAAAGCACTCTCCGGCCGTGTCACGCCGCTTGGCTACGTGCTTCTCTCCAATCCGATCCGAAAAGAAGCACCGGAAACGTTCCGCTACTTCGAAGATCAGGGTGTCCATGTCAAGGTCATCTCCGGTGATACTCCGGTAACGGTATCTGAGGTTGCCCGCCAGGCAGGGATTGCGCACGCAGAGGATTATATTGATGCTTCCACTCTAAAGACACCGGAAGAGCTCGAAGAAGCAATCCTGAAATACACCGTGTTCGGCCGTGTCACACCAGACCAAAAACGCCAGTTTGTCCAGGCTTTAAAGAAAAACGGCAAGACCGTTGCGATGACCGGCGATGGTGTCAACGATGTGCTCGCATTAAAGGATGCCGACTGCTCCGTTGCGATGGCATCCGGAAGTGACGCTGCCGCACAGGCTGCACAGCTCGTTCTGCTGGACAACAACTTTTCGAAGATGCCTTCTGTCGTACTGGAAGGCCGCCGCGTTGTCAACAACCTGCAGCGCTCGGGAACGCTGTTCCTGGTAAAGAACATTTTCTCGTTCCTGCTGTCCATCTTCTCACTGATCTCGATGGTGACGTATCCGCTGGAGCCGTCCCAGATCTCGCTGATCAGTATGTTTACGATCGGTATTCCAGGCTTCCTGCTCTCGCTGATGCCGAACAAAAACCGGATCGCGGGCCACTTTATCACGAACATTCTGACACGGGCCCTGCCTGCGGCGCTGACCGACTTTTTGATGGTCGCAACACTCGTCGTCTTCGGCCAGGAATTTGCGGTCGGCTCGGAAGATATTTCGACCGCTGCCACCGTACTGCTCGCCATTGTCGGTTTTATGATTCTCTACCGGATCAGCAAACCGCTCAACTGGATGCGCTGGACGATCCTGATCGGCTCGATTATTGCCTTCATTTTCTGCAGTACCTATCTGAACCAACTGTTCGCCATTTCTGATATGTCCAGAAAATGTATCATGCTGCTGGTCGTATTCTCTGTCGCAACAGAGCCGGTTCTGCGATATTTGAGCATCCTCGTGGATTCCATTTCCTCTTTTTACCGGAAGCAGAAAATTTTCTTCCTGCGAAAACGGGAAGCGAGAAAAGCGAAATAAAACGTAAAACCAAACATCAAAAATGCCGTACAGCGTTGGAAATTTTTCCTCCGCCTGTACGGCATTTTTTGATTTACCAATCACAGTTTCTTACTTTCTCATCTCCGGATCTTCCGCGTAATGCGTCCGCTCGCCGCCGATGTATTTCGGTCTTGTCCGCGCGCAGACAACGTGCGCATCTCCGATCGTTTTCTGCGATACCCGGACCGGAACGGCTACTGCCTTCAGCTGCATGCCGATCAGCACATCACCGATATCAATACCTGCATGCGCCTGCACACGCTCTACGGTGACAGCGTCCTCCAATCCATAGTATGCCGCCATCGCAAACGATCCGCCGCCATGCAGCCACGGTACCGCGCAGACCGGCTCGTAACCGTATTTTTCTGCCGCCGCACGCTCCAGAACAACCGCGCGGTTCAGATGCTCACAGCACTGCGCCGCCAGATACAGCCCGTGCTCCTTCGTACACGCATACAGCGCCTCAAACACCGCCTGCCCGATCTCCTGGCTGGAATCCGTTCCGAGCTTACTGTTGTGAATTTCACTCGAAGAACATCCCACTACCAGAATCTGTCCCGGTTTCATCTGCGCCGTCGTAATCAGCTCCTCTGCGACGGCACGCACTTCCTGTCTGATTGTTTCAAGATCCATTTTGTATCCCTCCTTGCTAAACAGCAATATTTATGCAAAAGGAGACTGACTCTTTTTCCAAGAATCAGCCTCCTTTCTTCAGCTTACATAATTATTATTTCTGAACGATATTCACAATTCTTCCCGGTACGTAAATTTCTTTTACGATGTTTCCGGTCAGTTTGTCTGCAACTGCCTCTTTTGCAGCGGCGATTGCGGTCTCTTTATCTGCATCTTTGGCGATTTTGATCGTTCCGCGCATTTTGCCGTTGATCTGAACAGCGATCTCGGCTACTGCCTCTACGGTCTTCTCCTCGTCAAACTCCGGCCATGCGGTCTGATACAGACGGCCTTCGTATCCAAGGTCTGCCCACAGTTCCTCGGTCATATGCGGTGCAACCGGATTCAGCAGGATCAGAAGGGTTTCGAACTCTTTTCTCGTTACTTTTCCGGCTTTGTAGAACTCGTTGACCAGGGTCATCATGGCTGCGATCGCTGTGTTGTATTTCAGGGACTCATAGTCGCTGGATACTTTCTTGATGGTCTGGTGCATTTTGGACTCCAGCTCTTTGGAGTAGGAATCTCCGTCTACCAGGCTGTCCTGCAGTTTCCATACACGCTCGAGGAAACGACGGCATCCTTTTACACCTTCCTGAGACCAGGATGCACTTAAGTCGAAGGCACCGATGAACATCTCGTACGTACGCAGGGTATCTGCACCGAACTCAGCTACGATATCATCCGGGTTGACAACGTTTCCACGGGATTTACTCATCTTCTCGCCGTTCTCGCCGAGGATCATTCCGTGGGAAGTACGTTTCTGATACGGTTCCGGGCAGGTAACTACGCCCTGATCGTACAGGAATTTATGCCAGAAACGGGAATACAGAAGGTGAAGGGTGGTGTGCTCCATTCCTCCGTTGTACCAGTCAACCGGCAGCCAGTATTTCATAGCTTCTTTGCTTGCCAGAGCCTCTTTGTTCTTCGGATCGGTATAGCGGATGTAATACCAGGAAGAACCAGCCCACTGCGGCATGGTATCGGTCTCACGTTTTGCAGGTCCTCCGCAGCACGGGCAGGTGGTGTTGACCCAGTCTGTCATGGCAGCCAGCGGAGACTCGCCGTTATCGGTCGGCATGTAGCTCTCTACATCCGGCAGCTCCAGCGGAAGGGATTCTTCCGGAACCGGAACGTAACCGCATTTGTCGCAGTGTACGATCGGAATCGGCTCACCCCAGTAACGCTGACGGGAGAATACCCAGTCACGCAGCTTATAGTTTGTTTTTGCTTTTCCAACGTGGTTCTCTTCGAGCCACTCAAGAATTTTCTTTTTTGCTTCCGCAACGGAAAGTCCGTTCAGGAAACCGGAGTTGACAAGAATTCCCTCTGCAACGTCGGTGTAAACTTCGTTCTGTACGTCGCCGCCTGCAACAACCTCGATGATCGGCATGTTGAATTTCTTTGCGAACTCCCAGTCACGCTCATCGTGTGCCGGTACTGCCATGATGGCGCCGGTGCCGTAGCTCATCAGTACATAATCGGAAATCCAGATCGGGATCTCTTTTCCATTAACCGGGTTGACTGCGGAAAGTCCGTCGATCATGACACCGGTCTTGTCTTTTGCAAGCTCGGAACGCTCGAAATCGGATTTTCTGGCTGCCATCTCACGGTATGCGCAGACCTCATCCCAGTTCTTGATCTCATCTTTGTACTGGTCGATGTACGGATGCTCCGGGGAGAGTACCATGTACGTAACACCGAACAGGGTATCCGGACGTGTGGTGTAGATGGTCAGCTTCTCCGGTTTATCTTTCAGGGAGAAATCAACCTCTGCTCCGTGGGAACGTCCGATCCAGTTTTTCTGGGAAGTTTTGACACGCTCAATATAGTCAACGCCGTCCAGACCGTCGATCAGCTTGTCTGCATACTCGGTGATCTTCAGCATCCACTCGCTCTTTACTTTGCGGACAACCGGGCTTCCGCAACGCTCGCACACGCCGTTTACAACTTCCTCGTTTGCAAGACCTACCTTACAGGAAGTACACCAGTTGATCGGCATTTCTTTCTTGTAAGCAAGACCTGCTTTGAAGAGTTTGAGGAAGATCCACTGGGTCCAGTGATAGTACTCCGGATCGGTGGTGTTGATCTCTCTGTCCCAGTCAAAGGAATATCCAAGGGACTGAAGCTGATCTTTGAAGTGATGTACGTTGCTTTTGGTAACGATCTTCGGATGGATGTGGTTCTTGATCGCATAGTTCTCAGTCGGAAGACCAAATGCATCCCATCCCATCGGATACAGTACGTTGTAGCCCTGCATTCTGCGCTTTCTGGCTACGATATCCAGTGCGGTGTACGGACGCGGATGGCCTACGTGAAGTCCCTGTCCTGACGGATACGGGAACTCAACGAGTGCATAGTATTTTGGTTTTGTATAATCATCTGTGGCGGCAAAGGCTTTCTCGTCCTGCCAGATCTTCTGCCACTTTTTCTCAATGTTCTGTGGCTCATATCTTTTACTCATGGGTAACCTCCTGCATGTTCAAGTTCAAAGTTCTTTTTTCTCACACTGCCGCATAGGACAGCATGCACATTTGAACATATAGCTGTATTCTATCACTCTTTCCCTGTTTTTACAATTTATTTTTTCCTATATCCTCCGTTTTTCTTCAAAAACAGCAGAAAAATCCGGTTTCCGGGCGAATTCTGCTCCCGAAACCGGATTTTCTCTGTTTTATCACACTATTTTATAAAGCTTTATTCTTCTGCTTTTTCAACCTTCGAAGCTCTTGCCTCAATCTCTTTTGCCTGGATATCGGACGGAGCCTGCTCATATCTCGCAAACTCATAGGAGAAATCACCGCTTCCGCCTGTCATGGAGCGGAGTGTTGTGCCGTATCCGTAGATCTCAAGTTCCGGAACATCAGCCTCGATAATCGTATGGCCCTTGTGATCCGGGTTCATGCCGAGCACACGGCCGCGGCGTTTGTTGAGATCGCCCATGATATCGCCGGTGTATTTATCGTCTACAGTGATCTTCATCGAAACGATCGGCTCAAGGAGAACCGGGGATGCTTCCATAAAGCCTTTCTTGAACGCCTGGATCGCTGCGGTCTTGAATGCCATCTCGGAGGAGTCTACCGGATGATAAGAACCATCATACAGAACGGCTTTGACGCCGACTACCGGATAAGCAGCCAGAGGGCCTTTCTGTACGGCTTCCTGGATACCTTTTTCAACAGCCGGGAAGTAGTTCTTCGGAACGGCGCCGCCGACAACTTCCTGCTCGAAAACGTATGGTTTCTCGAGATCTCCGGAAGCGGAGAAGCGCATTTTTACATGACCGTACTGGCCGTGGCCGCCGGACTGTTTTTTGTATTTTGCTTCTACATCCGAATTTTTGCGGATCGTCTCGCGGAAGGCTACCTTCGGACGGGACAGCTCTACTTCTACTTTGTAGCGCTCCAGCAGCTTGCTGACGATAATATCGATGTGCTGGTCGCCCATGCCGTACAGCAATGTCTGATGGTTTGCAGAATCATTGACTGCCTTCATAGTCAGGTCTTCCTGCATCATCTTGGCAAATGCCTGGGAGATCTTATCTACATCGGCTTTGTTCTTCGGTTTATATCGTTTTGCGGTATATGGAGTCGAAACATCCGGTTTTCCGTAACGGACCTGATTGTTCTTTGTCGCAAGGGAATCGCCGGTTTTTGCATCGCCGAGTTTTGCGATGGCACCGATATCTCCTGCATGAAGCTCCGGTACTTCGATCGGCTTGGAGCCTTCGAGCACGTACAGCTTGCTCAGTTTTTCTTCGGATTCCTGATCTACATTATAGAGCACATCATCGCTTTTAATAACGCCGGAGCAAACCTTAATCATTGAATATTTTCCAAGGAACGGATCCACGATCGTCTTGAAAATGGTCGCGCTCTTCGGTTTCGCAAAGTCGTAATTTGCCTCGAAAATTTCGTTCGTATCGAGATTGATGCCGGCACACGGACGGGCAGACGGATCCGGGAAGTATCCGCAGATATCATCAAGAAGGTTCGATACGCCCTGCAGATTGACCGGGGAGCCCATGCATACCGGAACGATGGTGCCGTCTCCTACGTTCATGGCAAGCGCTGCGGAAATCTCTGCTACCGAGAACTCTTCTCCGCCAAAGTAGCGGTCCATAAACTCTTCACTTGTTTCTGCCACGGATTCCATCAGGGTTTCACGGTACTTCTCCAGATATTCTACGGAGTAATCTGGAATCGGGCATTCTTCTTTTTTATCTTTTTCGATATATCTGCGGCCTTTGTTCTTTACAATATTGATATATCCTACAAATTTACCGTTTTCACGCAGAGGCATATGAAGCGGTGCGATTCGTTTTCCGTACAGTTCGGTGAGCTGCTCAACGACTTCTCGGTAGCTGACATCGTCCTGATCCATTTCCGTTACGAAGATCATACGCGGAAGATTGTATTTCTCGCAGAGTTCCCATGCTTTCTGGGTTCCGACCTGCACGCCGGCCTTTCCGGATACCACGATTACAGCGGCATCTGCTGCGGAAGCGGCTTCCTGTGCTTCTCCTACGAAATCAAACATTCCAGGAGTATCCAGAACATTGATCTTATTTTTTCCCCATACGACCGGGACAAGCGTTGTGGAAATAGAGCATTTTCGCTTGATTTCTTCTTTGTCAAAATCGCTGACGGTATTTCCGTCCGTCACTTTTCCGAGACGGTTTGTCATACCGGAAAGATAAGCCATAGCTTCGGTCAGACTTGTCTTTCCGGAGCCGCTGTGCCCCAGCAGCACCACATTTCTGATTCGGTCAGTTCTAAAAACGTCCATATGTAATACCTCCCATGTAAGTAAATTTGCAGATTGCAAGGCCGCTCTTATTCGCCTTTCTGCTTTTTATCAAGATTCACGTCTTCCGTTCCTCTTATCATAGTCACTATTCTACTAAAGTTTTTGCTTTTTTGCAAGTATATTATTCATATTTCACAATATATTTCTGAATTTTTAAATTTTATATGTATTTTAGCTGGTTATTCTGCCTTTCTTCCGCTTTTCTGTCTGGCTTTTCTGTGGAATCTGCCGGATTTTGCAAAACAAGCAAAATTGCTGCCTTTCAAAAATACTTTGTCACTTTAAAGCAAGAAATCTTTGACATTTGATTTCAGATGCTTTACAATGTCTTTTATACGATTTACCTACGAAAATTGTCAGAAAGGACTACTTGAATTATGTGTGATACATCCGAAAAAATCTGTATCGGCTTTATCGGCCTTGGCCTCATCGGCGGCTCCATTGCAAAAACCCTCAGAAAGGTTCACCCGAAGTATAAACTGATGGCCTACTGCCGCACCAAAGCGACGATCGAAGAGGCAATTCAGGAAGGCGTGATTGATATCGCGCTGGAAGAACGGGACGACCGCTTTGCCGACTGTGACTATATCTTCTTATGTGCTCCTGTCAGCACCAACATCTCCTATCTTCCGTTCGTGAAAGGCATCGCAAAACCGGGCTGTATCATCACAGACGTCGGAAGTGTAAAAGGAGAAATCCATCAGGCGGTTGAGACCCTCGGCATGACGCACCAGTTTATCGGCGGCCATCCGATGGCAGGCTCCGAAAAGACGGGATATTCCAACGCCACCGATTACCTGCTGGAAAATGCTTACTATATGATTACACCCGGACCAGATGTTGAGATCGCGACAGTTTCCGCTTTCGTTGATCTTGTCCAGTCCTTAAAGGCGATCCCGATGGTTTTAACATACGAAGAGCACGACTACATCACCGCAGGTGTCAGTCATCTGCCGCATATCGTTGCCGCTACCCTGGTCAATGCACTCGCATCCCTGGACACACCGGAAGAGCAGATGAAAACCGTTGCTGCAGGCGGCTTCAAGGACATCACCCGCATCGCTTCCTCCTCCCCGGAGGTATGGCAGCAGATCTGTCTCTCAAACCAGAAGCAGCTCTCGAATGTGCTGGATTCCTATATCCGCCTTCTCGTCCAGGCAAAATACCTGGTTGACAACAAAAAAGGCCACGAGCTCTACAATATGTTTGAGAGTTCCCGCGAATACCGGAATTCCATGGAAGATTCTTCCTATGGACCGACAAAGAAAGAATACGTCGTTTACTGCGACCTGCTCGATGAAGCCGGCGGAATCGCAGCCGTTACAACAATTCTTGCCATCAACCAGATCAGTATTAAAAATATCGGCATTACGCATAACCGCGAGTTCGAAGAGGGTGCTCTCCGCATTGAATTTTATGAAGAGCAGGCAGGCATTCTTGCCCGGAAGGTCTTAAAAGACCATGGCTATACCATTCATATCCGCAATTAAAAGCGCGTATATCTTGACAGGAGGAAGTTACGTTATGCAGTTCCAGAAAGCAGTACGTCCTCTGCGCGGAGAAATCTCCGTGCCGGGCGATAAATCCATTTCCCACCGCGCCGTCATGTTCGGTGCCATTTCAGAGGGAACCACAGAAGTCACAAACTTTTTACAGGGTGCCGACTGTCTCTCCACCATCTCCTGCTTCCGCAGTATGGGCATTGAGATCGAGAACACGCCGGAGCGCATCCTCGTTCATGGAAAAGGCCTGCACGGGCTTTCGGCTCCGTCCGCCGTTCTCGACTGCGGAAACAGCGGAACAACGACACGCCTGATCTCCGGCATTCTTGCCGGCCAGAACTTTTCCAGTACACTGACCGGTGACGCCTCCATTCAGAAACGGCCGATGGGACGCATCATCAATCCGCTGACCCAGATGGGCGCTTCCATCCGCAGTATTCCGGAAAACGGCTGCGCGCCGCTTGCGATCAACGGCCATCCGCTCCACGCCATCTCCTATCTTTCGCCGGTCGCATCCGCACAGGTCAAATCGTGTGTCCTGCTTGCCGGACTGTATGCTGACGGAAAAACAAGCGTTACCGAACCGGCTCTTTCCAGAAACCATACGGAGCTGATGCTGAAATTCTTCGGCGCCGACGTTGCCTCCGAAGGGCTGACCGCATCGGTTCTTCCGGACCCGGATCTCCATGGAAATCTCGTCCGTGTGCCGGGAGATATTTCCTCCGCCGCCTACTTCATCGCCGCCGCGCTGATAGTTCCAGGCTCTGAGGTGCTCCTGAAAGATGTCGGCATCAACCCGACCCGCGACGGTATGCTCCGCGTCTGCCGCGCCATGGGTGCTGACATCACACTTCTGAATGAGCAGAACTCCGGCGGAGAACCGGTTGCAGACCTTCTCGTGCGCTATACGCCGTCTCTTTCCGGCACTGTCATCGAGGGCGAACTGATCCCGACCCTGATCGATGAAATCCCGATCATCGCGGTTCTTGCCGCCACAGCGAACGGTACAACCGTGATCCGGAATGCGGAGGAGCTGAAAGTCAAAGAATCGAACCGTCTTGATATCATGGTAAATGAACTCACCGCGATGGGTGTTTCCCTGGAAGGCACGGACGACGGCATGATCATTGAGGGCGGAAAACCGTTCCACGGCGCCCAAATCGACAGCCGCCTCGACCACCGCATTGCGATGTCGTTTGCAATCGCTTCGCTTGCCGCAGAGACACCGACGGAAATCCTGCGCGCCGGCTGTGTGGATATCTCGTATCCGACATTCTACCAGGATCTGGCGCGGCTGCAGGCATAAAAAACGTTTAAACAAAAAATGGATTGTGAAGATCATTTCCTCACAATCCATTTTTTTGCTTTTACCCTGTTCTTCCGGCCGTTCCAACCGTTTCTCCCTGCCGTACCCGCGTTTCGATTCCAAGCCGCGAATAATTCCAGATCCGTTTTTCCGGCACTGCGCTTCCCTTCTGTGCCAGAACGATCACTGTCGAACCACCGAAGGCAAAATAGCCTTTCTCTTCGCCGCGCTGTACACGTCTCGCCGCTCCGGCATTTTCATTGACAATCTTTCCGACCATCATCGCGCCGACCTCCATCTGCAGCAGTGTGCCGAAATTTGCGGACTGCAGCAGCGTGTAGGTTCTCGTATTTTCTTTATAGATCGGGCAAAAATCATTCGCCGCCGGATTGACCGTGTGGAGCACACCCTCAATCCGCCGTTCCGTCGAACAGACGCCGTCATCCACAAAGAGATACCGGTGATAATCGTCCACGGAAAGCCGAAACAGAAATAACGTTCCGCCCTCATACCGTTTTGCCAGCTTCCGGTCGCGCAGAAGCTGTTCCAGCGTATATTCTGTGTTCTTGATCTCAAACTTCCCGTTCTCATGAATCGGATAAACCGTAAGCCGCGCATCACACGGGCTGATAAAATCCTGCGGCGCATTGGAAAACGGACGTGCATCCATTTTCAGCTTCCGCACAAAGAAATCATTGAACGAGATAAACTGCTTTGCGGTACATTCCTTCAGTGAAATATGATTTTTCTTTACAAACGGTGCAACCAGCGGCACCGATAAGCGGCTGTCCAGAAAGCAGCCTGCCGCACGAGATACAAATGACTGAACCAGCGGCTGCATCGCGGCTCTTCCGGCGGCATGGCTGTACATCATGTGCAGAAAACGGTCCTGCAGATCATTTTCCTCGCGGATCAGATCAAGCTTTGGATGATTTTTCCCCTGTTTTCGGTAAGGATAAGCGCAGAGTCTCAAATCGTTCTTCCTCCCTTCCAGATCAGAAGTCCGCGGAGCACAGCCACTCCAACGACCGCTACCAGCACAGCAAGCTCTTTATTCGTCGGCTTGCGGAAGCGGAAATCCGTGATAAACAGAACGCCGACCGCCAGCACCAGCAGATGCAGCCAGATCAGAAAGTATCCGCGGCAGAGCGGTGCAAAGACGAACAGCAGCGGCAGAGCTACTGACATCGAGGTAATCGGCAGTCCCTGGTAATATTTCCGGTTCTCCGAAGTTTCATTCTGACGCTTCTCTTCCATCACGTTAAAATATCCCAGACGGATCACGCCCGCAAGACCGTAGAAAATAAGAATCGGAATGCTGTAAAAATGTGTCATGCCAAGCTCATAGCAGAGCACGATCGGAAAGACGCCGAAACAGACCACATCGCAGAGCGAATCGATCTGAATACCGAACCGCTTTTCATCTTCGGTCCTGTTTTTCTTCGTCCGCGCAATTTTTCCATCGAACATATCGCACAGTCCGGAAAAAGCAAGACAAAAAATCGCCCAGTTAAAGTGTCCCCGCGTTGCAAGAAAAATGCCGCTGATAGACGATGCAAAGCTGATATATGTTAATATTACGGTATAATCATAGAACCCTATCATATGTAGTTCCCCCTCTTTTTTCTCTTTTCGTATTCCCGATCGTAAGCTGTGCGACGATGGTAAAGACTGCACTCACCAGCAGCTCCCCGTAGTAGCCGAGCCCTCTGGAAAGCACCATTGCCGGAAGAAGCAGCGCGCTTCCAAAGACCGGCGGGAAAATTTTCAGGAACAGTGTCTCACTGATTCCCATTCCTCCCGGAAGCGGCAGCATGTCAACCGATACGGAAATGACCGCCTGCAGCAGCACAATGGTGATAAAGGAAATGCCTGATAAATGGAAGGCGCGGTATACGAACCATGTTGCTGCAAATAAAGCAAACCTCTGTGCAAAGGTAATCGCAAGGACATTGACCAGCACCATTTTGTGGGTGCCAAGATACACTGCCGTATTCTGGTAGACTTCCATGGAAGCTTCCAGTTTTTTCAGGCGGTTTTCTTTTCGTTTCATCAAATGCAGTTTTTCCACGATTTTCAGTCCAAAAACCAGAATCGTCCGCGCAAGCGCCGGATGAAAAACCAGAATAAGCATGGCTGTGACACAGAAGACATTCAGACCGATTCCCAGATAGAAAACCGGAAGGATTTCTGTCATATACCGGTGCAGGAAGCCCTGTCCGAACAGAACAAGCCCAAGTCCCACCACGACCAGCACCGCTTTGTAAGTGATCGTGACGATCATCAGAATCACCGTCGATACCGGAAGAGATATTTTCTCCTTTTTCATATAGTAGAGCTGCATCGGCTGGCCGCCGCTTGCGGACGGTGTGATACAGCTGAAAAAGAATCCGACGGAAGAAAACAGAAAACACGTCCGCCTCTTCACCGGAATCTGGAAGGAATGCATCATGTACCAGATGATGATCGATTCTCCCCAGATAAAAAACACGACACAGAGCAGTCCCGGCAGCAGCCACCGCACATCTGCGCGCCGCATTGCTTCCATCATTGCGCCAAGGTCTTCGCCGTGGAAAACACCGTATATCGTCAACGCAAAAATCGCAACGAGAAAAACGGTATTCACGATCATTTTTTTCTTACTCTGCACGGCGTTTCCACCTCCTTCGTTCCAATATCATGCCATACCAGGCCCCAAGATGCGTGCGTCCCGCGATCTGCCACGTCACTTCTGCCAGAAGCGCTCCGCCAATCACATCTGCAATCACATGCTGCTTTGTCGTCAGTGTAGAGACAAACACGGCAAGTGCCGCCCAGAAAGAGAACCGCTGATACCAGCGCGGAATCTCCCGTCTGCCACGGACTGCGATATAGCAGAACCAGCTGTTCAGGCAGTGAATCGATGGGAACAAATTGTCCGCCGCATCCATCTGGTAGAGCAAGGCAAGCATATGATTCCAGAATCCCTGTTCCGGGATCGACGGCCTTACGTTCGTTGTCGGCAGCAGCAGATAAAATGCCATACAGACAAGCCGCGCCAGAACATCTGCTGCAAAGAACCGCCAGACAAATTCTTTCTCTCTGCTTGCGGCAATCAGATAATTTACAATCCAGACCAGATAACAGCCAAAATAAATCACGATCGTCCACGGGATCACCGGGATCTGCTGGTCCAGCATCGTTTCTATATTGTAATGTTTCCACGAACTGGTAAACGGCCGCGTTCCAAAATAAGCGATAAAATTCGCTGTCAGCGTCAGAATTAGCGGCAGGATACCATAGTATGGAAACTTTCTTCTCTCGTCTCTCTTCAAAATCCGTCCTCCCTTGTCTCAAACACGTATCAGTATACGCAAAAACATTCCCTGACACAACCCAGTTCCGCTCGTTTTCAGAAACCTTAATAAAATCTTCTGTTTTTCGGCAGGAAAAAAGAAAGATTTAGAAGATTCGCTGGACAAAAAACGACCATATAGGGCTTCGCGGGTGTTCCTATATGGTCGTTTTCTTTCAGCATCGTATTTTTGTCATAAACGAATTTTTTATTCAATCATCATGGCATCCCCAAAGGAGAAAAAGCGGTATTTTTCTCTCACAGCCTCTTCATAAGCTGCCATAATATGCTCTTTTCCAGCCAGTGCCGATACCAGCATCACCAGTGTGGACTCCGGCAGATGGAAATTGGTGATCAGTCCGTCGATCATCTTGAAGCGGTAGCCCGGATAGATAAAGATCTCGGTCCAGCCGCTTCCGGCTTTTAAAATGCCGTCCTCGCCGGTTGCCGACTCCAGAGTACGGCAGCTCGTTGTTCCGACTGCGATCACACGGCCGCCTGCTGCTTTCGTATCGTTGATCAGTTTTGCCTGATCTTCTTCTACCACATAGAACTCAGAGTGCATGTGATGCTGGGTGACATCCTCCACTTTCACCGGACGGAAGGTGCCAAGGCCGACATGCAGGGTTACATGGGCGATCTTTACACCGGCATCCTGTACCTGCTGCAGAAGCTCTTTTGTAAAGTGCAGTCCTGCGGTCGGAGCGGCTGCGCTTCCCTCGTGTTTCGCGTATACCGTCTGATAGCGGTTCTTGTCCTGCAGTTTGTGTGTGATATACGGCGGCAGCGGCATCTCGCCAAGCTGGTCGAGGATCTCCTCGAAAATGCCGTCGTAATGGAACTGGATCAGACGGTTTCCCTCATCGACAATATCTACAACCTCTCCGGTCAGAATGCCGTCGCCGAAGGAGATCACCGTGCCGACCTTACATTTTTTGCCCGGTTTTACGAGGGTCTCCCAGATATCATTTTCTCTTCTTTTTAACAGAAGGATTTCGATTGCTGCATCGGTGCCGACTTTCGAACCGTAGAGACGCGCCGGAATTACTTTGGTATCGTTGATCACAAGGCAGTCGCCCGGTTTTAAGTATTTCAGAATATCACGGAAATGGCCATGCTCATATTCACCGGTTTCTTTATTCAGATGCATCAGGCGGGAGGCGCTGCGGTCTTCGAGCGGATCCTGCGCAATCAGTTCTTTTGGCAGATCATAGTAAAAATCTGAAGTTTTCATTGGTTTCCTCCATTCTATTGCAAGCCGGCGCATAAGGCCGGTGGTCTACAAAATATTGAGTTCTATAACTCGCTGCACGCTTTCTTTTTAAGTCCAACGCCCCTTATTATACCATTGCATCTGCCATCTGACAAGAAATTTAGGAAACCATTTCTGCGATTTTTCTTTTATTCAATCACCGCTGTGCTTCCCACACCGTCACGGCTTCTGTTTTTTGTCACAACGATCTTTTTCTCGATCCGTTCTTTTAATTCCGGCACATGGGAGATAATGCCGACCATACAGTTTCCGCCGGCAAGTCCCTCCAGTGCCTTGACTGCCTGATTCAGAGACTCCTCGTCGAGCGAACCAAAGCCCTCATCCACAAACATCGCATCGAGCTGGATCCCTCCCGCGTACGACTGGATTTCATCGGAAAGGCCAAGTGCTAGTGAAAGCGATGCCTGGAAGGACTCACCGCCGGAGAGAGTACGGACGCTGCGCTCTGTTCCGTTATAATGATCGATGACATTCAGATCCAGACCGGCTTTTTCTTTTTTATTTGCACCGTCCTCCTGCCGTTTCAGTTCATACTGCCCGCCGCTCATGGTCAGGAAGCGGAGATTGGCTTTTCGCAGAATCCGGTCAAAATAGGCCATCTGAACGTACGTCTCGAGTTCGATTTTCCGCTTTCCGCCAAGAGTGCCGCCAGCCGTATCAGCGAGTGCGCGTACCCATTTGTACTCCTCTTCCACTGCCTGCATCTGGCTCTGCTGATTCTGCACTGCCTGATATGTGGCCCGGTTCGTATTCGCCGCATGGTACTGTTCGCTGTGTTTCTGATCAATCTTTTGTTTCTGCTCTGTCAGCTCTGCAATTTTTTCCTGCAGTTCTGTTTCGGAAGGAAGGGTATCTTCTGTCTCTGCAGCCTCTTCGAGGGAACGGATTGCTGCAATGGCTGCGCGCACTTCGGTCAGATGATTTTTTACCTTGTCGAACAATTTTTGGGCTTCCTGCTGTGCCTGCTCTAACTGCGCTTTTTTCGCACTCCACTGGGAAATGTCGGTCCGCAGCTGTGTTTCATCTTTTCCAGCAAGCTGTGCTTCTTTTTCCCCGATCTTTTCCAGCAGCGTTTTTTCCATTTCCCTTACTTTTGTTTCCAGTAGTTCTTTTTCGTGAATGGCTTTTTCCCGCTGTTCCATCTGCTCTGTCCCAGTCTGAATGATCCGTTTCAGAGCTTTCCATTCTTTTTGTTTTGCAAGAAGCTCTTTTTTACGTATCGAAACTTGATTTTTCTCATGCTCCAGAGCTTTTTCACATTCCAATGCCGCCAGCATCAGCTGCTGAAGCCTCTCTTTTTTTTCCGGTTCCTGTTGAAAAGTACCCAATCTGTCTTTAGCTGTCTGCAGCTGTCCTGCATCGGCCTTCTGATCTTCCGCCGCAGTTTTTAAGATCTCTTCTATTTTCTGTTCCAGCTGTACAGAAAACGTCTGTTTTTCTCCTTCCAGCCGGCCAATCTCTGCCTGTTTTTCTGCCATCACCTGTTTCCGTTTTTCCCGCTGCTTCTGTTCCTGCTGCTGCTGTTTTTCATATGCCGCATATTCTTCCCGGCGCGTTTTCTGACGCTTTTCTTCTGATGCAAGCTGTTTTTCTGTTTCCTTGGCAGCCTGTGCAAACTGCTCTTCTGATAGCTGTGCCAGACGTTCCTGTTCTTTTTGGCATTTCTGATCCGCTGGTGCTTCTTTTGTCCTTGCCGGAGCAGCGGCTCTCCAGGCAATCCGCCGTGCCAGTTCTTCCCTTGCCGCTTCCGTCTGTCTTCCGAAGTTTCCCGCCGCTTCGCTTAATGCCGCGGTCACTTCATTCTGCTTCTGCAGTTCTTCTTTTTTCTGATCCAGTGTTTCTTTGTCCGGCGCATGCTCCGCCTTTTTTGCCAGTGCCGGATGATGCACAGATCCACAGACCGGGCACGGGGTTCCCTCTGTCAGATTTTCTGCCAGAATCCCCGCCTGCGCATCCAGAAACAGCCTTTCCATCTCCTGATATGTTTCCCGCACATCATTTCTGATTTCCAGACTTTTTCGATACGCCTCCTGCTTCTCCTTCCACTCTCTCTCCGCTGCCGTCCAGTTTCTCAGCAGCTGTGAAAATTCTTTTCCTACCTGCCGCCATTTTTCCTCCTGCAAGGCAGCATCCTGTCTTTCTGCCAGCCGCACCGCCGTCGTTTCCATCTGAACCGAAAGCGCATTTTCCTGCTCCTGCAGATGCTTTAACTCTTCGGTCAGAACTGCGGCCTTTTGATTCGCCGCAAGAACCGCCTCACGGTAGGATGTCATCGTTTCAAGCCGTTCCCGTACCTGTGTCTCTTTCTGCTCCGCCCGTGCCAGAAGCGTCTCCGTTCCGGAAAGTGCTTCTTCCTGTTCTTTTTGTTCTGTAATCTGCGCTTTTGCCTGTTCCTGCTCCGTTCGCAGCCCTTCTTTTTCTTCCGCTGCCGTCTGCAGTTCCTTTCGCCGTTCCAGAAGTTCCTCTTTTTCCTGTTTCATCTTCCGCAGCAGTTCCAGGCTTTCCTGCCCTGTGCGGATCTGTGCTTCCAGTTCTTTGCAGACAGAGGCCTCCCGGTCTGCCTGTTCGCTCTTCTGCCGTTTCTCCGCCTCTTCCGGGATCAGCTCCTCCAGTTCTTTTTCTTTCTGGGCTTTTTCCTCCTGCCGCTTCCGGCTCTCTTTTACCTTTCCAAGCAGCCGGTTCTGCTGTTCAATCTGCGTTCCCAGTGCACTGCGCTCCTCTTCCAGCCTGGAAAGGCGCTCCTGATCCATCTCGATGCAGAGCGCCAGCAGCTCCATGCCGCGCATCACCTCTCCGTCAAATTTTTCTTTTTTCAGCTTTGCAAGTTCTTTCTGAAACACCGCATCCTCCGGGCAGACAATCCCCTCGAGATACTGGCTGATGCTCCGTTTTTTCTCATCATACGTTTTCCACCGCGCTTTCGCCGCATCCCGCAGCCGGTTCTGCAGTTCCTGATAAATTTCCGTATGGAACATTTTTCGGAAAATTTCGCTCCTGTCTGCCGTTCCCGCGAGGAGAAGTTTCTGAAAATCGCCCTGCGCAATCATGGCAATCTGCCGGAACTGACGCTGATCCAATCCAAGAAGCTGCGTTACCGCCTTGGTCACTTCCGTACTTTTTGTGACCGTCTGCCGCTCGTCCGGGAAAATCAGCTCTGCATTCGCCTTCTCTGTTGTCATCCCCTGGCCGCGGTCTTTCGGGCGCAGATACTCCGGATTCCGTTTTACGGTGTAATCTTTTCCGCGGTATGTGAAGGTGAGTTCTACAAAGGTGCGTACTTCCGGTTTCGCATATTTGCTGCGGAACATCTCCCCTTTCCGGATTTCACCGCTCGCCTCGCCGTAGAGTGCAAACGTAATCGCATCAAAAATTGTCGTTTTTCCCGCGCCGGTATCTCCTGTGATCAGATGTAATCCACCGCCGCCCAGCTGTGTAAAATCCAGATCCATCCGGTCCGCGTACGGGCCGAATGCACTGATGGTCAATTTCTTTGGCTTCATTCCTTCATCCCCCGCAATAGTTCTTCTACAAACTGTTCCTGCACCTCTGTCATCGACTGGTTATTCTGCAGCTCATAAAACTCCTGAAACAGCTCCAGCTCTGACTTCTCCTCCACACGTTCAGCCGCACGGACTTCTGCATTCGACCGCGTTCGTTTATTATCATATTCGAGACGCATCAGATTGGGATAAATGGTCCGAAGTTTTGCCATGCCGTCCGGCACATCCTCTTCATCTGTCAGGGTCACCTGCAGGTAATCTTCGCAGTCTCTGTTCTCATAAAATGATTTCGCCGTCACTTCCAGATACGTTCCGCGGATTTTCCGGAGATCATGGAGTGGTTTCAGCGGAATCGTACGAAGGTCCACGCTGCCTTTTTCTTTTAATTCCACGACGGTAATCGACTTCTCCTGACCCGCCTCGGAAAACGAATATTTAAGTGGTGCACCGCAGTAGCGCACCGTCTCGCGGCCGACTTTCTGCGGACTATGGATATGGCCGAGCGCCACATATTCAAACAAAGCAAAGAGTTCTGCCGGTATCTGATCCACATCACCGACCTGCAGTTCTTCGGCATCGCACCGCTTCGCCCCTGTCACAAACTGGTGCGCAAGAAGCACATTCCGCTCCTTCTCATCGATTTTGGTCTGCTCCAGCGCAATCCGCACAGCGTCCGCCGCAGACTGCACCTCCTCCGCACGCTCCGGAAGAGCATGACGTATCGTCGACGGCCGTAAAAATGGAAGAAGGTAAATCCAGACCGTTCCATATGCGTCCTGCATCGGAATCTTTTCTACGGTTCCGTCATATACCTTTGAAAAATAAATGCCGCTTTTCCCCATCAGACTCGATCCAAACGCCAGACGCTCCGCCGAGTCGTGATTACCGCTGATGATAAAAGCCGGAATTTTCTGCTCCGAAAGCCGGGTCAGAAACGCATCAAACACCTGCACCGCCTCTGCCGTCGGAATCGTTCGGTCATACACATCCCCGGAAATCAGAATCCCATCCGGCTTTTCCTGATCTGCTGCATACAGAATCTGCGTTAAAATATATTTCTGATCCTCGATCATGGAAAACTCATTCACACGCTTTCCAATGTGAAGATCGGATAAATGAAATAGTTTCACGAAAAACCTCCTCTGTACTTATATTCTTTTCTCATTATACAATATCCACCTTCAAAAAGAAATCATCTGTTCGATTTTTGTAAGTATTTCAGGATGCAAAAAAACTCCCGTTCACACAGGAGTTTCTGACGTAGCGAGAGGGGGATTCGAACCCTCGACACCGCGGGTATGAACCGCGTGCTCTAGCCAACTGAGCTATCTCGCCATATTCATTTTCAACATCGTTTTTCATAAAATATGGGGCCTATAGGGCTCGAACCTATGACCCTCTGCTTGTAAGGCAGATGCTCTCCCAGCTGAGCTAAGACCCCACATCGGTGTTTTGTCTGTTGGCTTTTTATCTGTATCACCAACCGACTTCATTAGTATAGCATTCCACCCGCCAAATGTCAACACTAATTTTCAAATTTTTTCGATTTTTTTCAACTTTTTCTCCCGCCACTCTTTCAGGTACTGCTCCTGTTCCAGATCTTCCCGTTCTTTCTCCCATCCTGCCGCCCGGCAGAGCGTCCATGCAAGCAGAAGAAATACGGCAAAAATCCCCGCCAGACAAACGATTTCCATCTTTTCTGACCGCCTTTCCTGTTCTGATTCTGCTAAAAAGCAAAGGATCTCCTTACTATTGTATCCGGAACGGCGGCGCTTTATTCCCTTTTCAGAATAAAAAGACAAAGCCGCCAGATTTCCCTTTCACCGGGATTCTGGCGGCTCCATTTTACTCAAAATTAAAATTCACATTCACGTTACGCTTCGTCAATCGCTTTTCCAATATCATGGCGGTAATATTTATTGTCAAAGTCAACCCAGTCAACAGCCTTATATGCATTCGCACGTGCCTCTTTCAGGGTATCGCCAAGTGCTGTCACGCCGAGGACACGGCCTCCGTTTGTCACGATCTCGCCGTCTTTGAACTTCGTTCCTGCATGGAAGCAGTAATAGCCCTCATGCTCTTTGAACGTCTCGAGTCCGCGGATCGGGAATCCTTTTTCGTAGGAAACCGGATAACCGTTCGAAGCCAGTACGATGCAGACACACGCATTATCTGCAAACTGCAGGTCGATCTGGTCGAGAGTTCCGTCGATGCAGGCTTCAAATACATCAATGATATCTGTCTTCATACGAGGAAGCACAACCTGTGCCTCCGGATCGCCGAAGCGGGCATTGTACTCGAGCACCTTCGGTCCGTCCGGTGTCAGCATCAGTCCGAAGAAGATAACTCCCTTAAACGGTCTTCCCTCGGCTGCCATCGCATCTACGGTCGGCTGATAGATATATTTCTTACAGAACTTATCCACTTCTTCGGTATAAAACGGACTCGGGGAGAAGTTGCCCATACCGCCGGTGTTCAGGCCGGTGTCGCCGTCTCCTGCTCTCTTGTGATCCTGTGCGGAACTCATCGTCTTGATCGTCTTTCCATCCACAAAGGAGAGAACGGAAACCTCACGCCCCGTCATAAACTCCTCGATGACCATCTCGTTTCCGGCACTGCCGAATTTCTTGTCGAGCATGATCGTCTTGACGCCCTCTTTTGCTTCCTCTAAGGTATTGCAGATCAGAACGCCTTTTCCAAGAGCCAGACCGTCGGCTTTCAGCACGATCGGGAATTTTGCAGTCTCGAGATATTTCTCTGCCGCTTCTGGATCGGAGAATGTCTCGTATGCCGCCGTCGGGATATGGTATTTTTTCATCAGGTCTTTGGAGAACGCTTTCGATCCTTCCAGGATTGCCGCATTCTTTCTTGGTCCGAATACGCGCAGTCCCTCTGCCTCAAACGCATCGACAACACCGCCGACCAACGGATCATCCATGCCGATGACGGTCAGGTCAATCTCTTTTTCTTTCGCAAAAGCAACGAGCTTGTCAAACTCCATCGCTGCAATATCGACACACTCTGCGTACTCCGCAATTCCTGCGTTTCCAGGAGCGCAGTAAATCTTGTCTACCTTCGGGCTCTGCGCCACCTTCCAGGCAATCGCATGCTCTCTTCCGCCGCTTCCTACAATCAGTACTTTCATCGCTCTTACTCCTTTATCTTTACGTGTCCGTCTTCTACCGTTACCTTTCCATTTGCAATCAGATCAATCGCACGCGGCATGATGACCCACTCGGCCTCTTCCATGACGCGCTGCTGCAGTGCCTTCGGTGTATCGCCCTCGTGCACTTCGACTGCCTTCTGCAGAATAATCGGGCCGGTGTCTGTTCCGCCGTCCACAAAATGAACCGTCGCTCCCGTCACTTTGACGCCGCGGGATAATACGCCCTCGTGCACTTTCAGTCCGTAATAGCCCGTTCCGCAGAACGACGGAATGAGGGACGGATGAATGTTGATGATCTTATTCGGATAAGCATCCACAATGCTCTGCGGGATCACAACCAGGCATCCTGCGAGCACAACGAGATCGACGTTGTACGACTGCAGTTTCGCCAGCAGTGCCTCGTTGAATGCTTCTCTCGATGCAAAGGTCTTCGGGGAAAGGCATACCGCATCAATCTCCTTCTTTTTCGCACGCTCCAGCGCATACGCTCCTGCATTGTTGCTGATGACAACGGAAACCTCCGCGTTTGTGATGGTTCCCTCGTCAATCGCATCCAGAATCGCCTGCAGGTTCGTGCCGCCGCCGGAGACGAGAACTGCTAATCTTAGCATAACTGTACTCCTTTTTCTCCGTTTTCAATGTGGCCGATCACATATGGCGTATCTCCTGTGGAACGGATGGCTTTCATCGCTGCGTCTACATCTTCCGGATCAACAGCCAGTACCATACCGATACCCATGTTGAAGGTGTTGTACATCATCTGCTCGTCGATATTGCCTTTCTTTGCCATCAGATCAAAGATCGGCGGTACGGTGTAGCTGTCTTTCTGTACAACGGCTACGGTGTTGTCTTTGAGCATACGCGGAATGTTCTCGTAGAAGCCGCCTCCGGTGATGTGGCTGCATGCTTTTACGGTTACACCGGCATCTTTGATGGCGCGGAGTGCTTTTACGTAGATACGGGTCGGTGCAAGCAGGGTCTCGCCGAGGGTTGCGCCAAGCTCATCATAGTATGTATTTAAAGAATCTTTTGTCATATCGAAAACTTTGCGGACAAGAGAAAATCCGTTGCTGTGAACGCCGGTGGAAGCCATGCCGATCAGTACGTCTCCGGCTGCCAGATTTTCACCGGTAATCATGTCTTTCTTGTCACATACGCCGACAGCAAAACCTGCCAGATCGTACTCATCCTCCGGCATCAGGCCCGGATGCTCTGCGGTCTCACCGCCGATCAGTGCCGCATCGGACTGCAGACAGCCTTCTGCAACGCCTTTTACGATCGAAGCGATCTTCTCCGGATAGTTCTTTCCGCATGCGATGTAGTCGAGGAAGAACAGCGGTTCTCCGCCGGCACATGCGATATCGTTCACACACATGGCAACGGCATCAATGCCGATGGTGTCGTGTTTATCAAGAATCATGGCGAGCTTCACCTTGGTTCCGCATCCGTCTGTACCGGAAAGCAGCACCGGCTCTTCCATTTCTTTGATTTTTGCCAGGGAAAAAGCGCCGGAAAAACCGCCAAGGCCGCCTAATACCTCCGGGCGCATGGTTTTCTTTACATGCTCTTTCATTAATTCTACTGATTTGTATCCAGCTTCAATATCTACTCCTGCGTTCTTGTAATCCATGGTGAACCTCCCTTGTCCTTTGTTTTTATTTACTGTAGTTACGGTATCCTGTTTCCTGCAGTTTTGCGTCTTTTGCCTCAACCTGCTCTTTCATTTCCTGTGTATATGCTTTCAGTTTTGCAAGCAGTTCCGGATCGGAAGTTGCAAGAATCTTTGCTGCCAGGATTCCGGCATTGGCACCGCCATTGATAGCAACGGTTGCTACCGGAATGCCGCTCGGCATCTGTACGATGGAGTACAGGGAATCACGACCTCCAAGCGATGTGGTATGCATCGGAATTCCGATGACCGGCATTGGGAAAATAGCTGCGCACATACCCGGCAGATGAGCTGCCATACCTGCGCCTGCAATGATAACCTTGAAGCCTTTCTCCTCTGCGGTTTTTGCATATTCGAAAAACACATCCGGCTCGCGGTGTGCGGAGATGATTTTCATCTCGTACTCAATTCCAAATTTTTCCAGCATGTCGGCTGCTTTGCTCATTACCGGCATATCAGAGTCGCTGCCCATCACAATTCCTACTTTAGCCATGTTGTTCTCCTTTTCTGATTAACTGTTCTAAGCGTTATTCATTAGTTATGCTTATATTTATGTTTTAATCATTCAGTTCTGCTTATAATATACTAAGCAGGCGCAGAAATGTCAACCCATAATCAGCCAAAAGGTTCATTTAATTCTTCCGTTCCCGGCAGGACGAAGCGTCCGTCCTCAATGAGAGGGATCGTCGTTCCGTCTGCTTTTTCGACCGCAACCGACTGCAGTTCGCGGTACGGAATCGTGATGTCCGTGTGGCATCCGAAGTATGCTTTCGACGGATCTTCTTTCCGTTTTGCCGAAACCTCGTTCTCGCGCGCGATTACTTCTTTTCCGTCCGGGTTGTACATCGGGCTGTCCTCCGCCCAGGCGTAGCAGGTGTCGCCCATCGCAAAATGCGGGCCCATCTTCTCTGCGATCAGGATCGGCAGTTTTCCGGCGATGCCGTACTGCTCTGCCATCACGTACGCCATCGTGTTCGTTCCGATGGCAAACTCACCGATCGGCAGCGTCCTGTGGTGATACAGCAGGTTTTCTTCTATATAAGTACGATTGTCCTCTTCTTTTTCGAAGTTTGCGCAGTCATACGCGGTGATCATGCCGTCGGTCAGCGTCAGGCAGAGATCGCGGTAATACAGCTCGTTCAGGTAGACTCCCGTCACATGGAGCACGCCTGTCGTGCCGGTAAGGCTCGGGGAAGTAAAGACCTCTCCGACCGGAATATTGCAGTCGGCAACACAGTTCTCGAAATTCGTCTCTTTCGCAGGATCGTTCAGATGATGCAGCATCACGCGCAGATCCGTTCTGTTCTCTCCTTTTCCAAGCACATGCACGGAAACACCCTCGTCGAGCGCATCGATCAGGTACTGCTGGATGCGCTGGTATTTTTCGTAATCGAGCGTGTTGATCTTTACGATCTCACAAAAAATTTTTTCGTAGCGCGGATCGATCTCCGGCATCGGGTAGGCGATGATCGTGTAGCCGTACTCGTCATCCTTGATATAGCGGTTTACAATCTGGCCCGCCTCGTTCTGGAAACCGACACGGAGCTTTTGCTGGCGCTCATTTAAGTGCAGTGCCTGTTTTTTATTTACCGGCTCAAACGGAACTTCGCCGAAGGTTTCTACCACGGCAGGGCCGGCATAGCCGTCCGCCAGTTCTTTGTACTCGTCGTATTTCACCTGCATCGCGCGGAGCCGTCTCTTCACGAGATCCTCGTTGAGATACAGCGCCTCATCGCTCCGGTGATCGTAGTCATACTGCTTATTCGCAGACGCACCGGCAACCCACGTTCTCCGCGCGCCGCGGGAAATCACCGGCTCGAGTCCCATCTCGCGGAACTGTAATATTGCCGCACGGATCATGCGCTCAAAACCGATGTGGAAGCGGATGCTGACTGTCTTCTTTTTCGACAGATCTTTTCGCGCCACGAGAAAGCACTTGCGGAAGCCTTCTGTGTAGGTGCGTGCCATCGCGTCGATTTCTTCCTGGCTGAACGTATTTAAAAAGCGGGCTGTACCCTTCTCATTTTCGGTGATATATTCGCCGTACTGGTACAGATACCGCAGATCCGTCAGATCAGATTCCATCACAATATCCTTCACAAAGTGCAGTGACGGGTCGACGATTTCGCGCACCTGGTATTCCTGGCGCTCCTCGGCATAATCGCTCACATACCAGTAAATGCTCTCTTTTACATACTGCGCGGACGGCAGCGTCTCCTCCTCGAACATCGCATACAACTCGAGATACAGCTCCATCGCCGCAGTCAGCTCCAGCAGGCGGTCCTCATAGACCCAGACAACAGCATTTCCCAGCTCCCGGTACAGGCAGCAGAGGCTCCTTCCATGCGTTTCACCAAGTGCCCGCACGGCAAATGCCGGGTTTCCGTAGGAGGTCTCATACCGCTCCCCGATCACATCTTCATACGGCTCGCGGTTAAAAACAGCCAGCTCTTCCTCGGATGCTGTTTTTAGATATCCTTCTGCGATTCTGCTCCGGATCTGGTCCATTTTGCAGAGGTACTGTGCCATCTGTGCAAAAAAATCGCGGTACGGCTGCGGAACGCTTTTTTCCGCCGGAATCTGGCGGATCCGCTCAATTGCAAGCGCATACCGCTCGTTTAATAATTCATCCGTCATAAAAAAATCCCTTTCTGTTTCTCTTTAACTGTTACGAGGGGCAGATCTGCCCCTCATTCTTCTTAACTTATTCCTGTTTTTCTTCCCGGTCGTCAATAATTTTTCCATCCCGGATACTCTGTTCGAGAATCTCTTCCATATAACTCCAGATCTCCTCGGAGCCGGTCGCCGTCTTCTCGTTTCGTTTTAACGGCTGGGAAATCCGCACATTGTGGCGGGTCCAGTCTTTTCCATCGTTCTCATGATTTAAAAGCAGCGGCTGGAAATTGTCCATCACATGGGCAAAGCGCGCTTCCGGTGTCTCATACGCTTCGAACTCGAGCCAGAGATCCATCAGCATTTTTCCCTGATCCTCCGGCAGCAGGCCATAGATGCGCTCGGCCGCTTTGTGTTCTCTCTCGTCTTTTGTTTTGTTTGCCTCCGCGTCGTACGCATACGTGTCGCCTGCATCAATCTCCACAAGGTCGTGGATCAGCAGCATAAGCATCGTTCTGCCGATGTCGATTTTCTCATTCGAATATTCCTGCAGCAGAAATGCCATCACCGCCATGTGCCATGCGTGCTCCGCGTCGTCCTCCTGGCGCGAATAGCCGCGGATGTGCGTCTGGCGCAGGATCTGTTTTTCTTTATCAATCTCCAGAATAAAATTCAGCTGTTTTTCAAAACGTTCGCGATCCATCTTTTTCCCCTTTTCTTTTATATGTACTCCCGGAGTCTTTCTGTGCTTGATTTTACGAGAGTACATTTATCTCACACCGATCAGAAACAATGCAAGCCATGCGACCAGCATGCCGCCGCTCGTAATCGAGCCGAGAACCGACATTCTGTGGCTGACCTGTTCTTCTTTAAAGCTCTTCATTCCCACATAGAAGCCGTATCCCGACAGAAGGAATGAGAACAGTCCCGCTGCTCCGAGAAAAATGCCTCCGTTTCCGCGGAATGCAAACGATACGACCGAAGCCAGCAGAAACAGAAAGACCGAAGCACCTGCCATATAGAGAGCTTCCTTTCCGCCTTCCGACGGCTTCCGGACAAAATTGTAATTATACTTCTTCCTCGCCATATTTCCATCTCCTGAATTTATTGCAGATCAGGAATGCGCCGCAGCCGATCATGGCTCCAAGCGTATTCAGGATCAGATCATCTACATCAAAGCAGCCCACCTTCGTGATGAGCTGAATCGTCTCCACGCAGAGGCTGAACAGAAAACCAAGAAGCGATACTTTCCAGAAACTCTCCATTTTTTTGTGCATCACCGGAACGATAAAGCCGAACGGCAGAAAACCGATCACATTGCCCGCCAGATTTAAAAATGCGGCAAGGAATCCCACCTTTTCGCGGTAAATCCAGAACCGTCTGATTTCCTGAAACGGCACCAGATTGTAACGGTAATCCAGTTCAAAAAAGTTCCTTCTCCCGTATTCTTCTGCAAAAAACAGAAAATAAACGAGCGCAAGAAGATACACCAGAAATAAAATCCGTCCCACAACGCGGATTCTGGCTTTCGTCTCCTGCTTCATCTTCGTTTCCCCTTTCTGCGTGGTATCAGAAACGCCGGAATACCTCTTCGGCGCATGCGCTTCCAAAATATTCCGGCATTTTCTTAAAACATAATTTCCCCGCGTCGTTTCAGCAGACCTGCTCCGCTTACGATCATCAGGACACCGGTTGCTACCCCTACCACAACCAGTACTGCGCCCATGGCGATATTTCCGCCGCCGACACGTCCCATGGTTTTATAGATTTTTTCATTCATCGTGCAAAACTCCTTTTTTCAAGTGTACCACGTCTTATTTGACACCGTACTCCTCATAATAAGCATCAATGGCAGCCTTCATCTTGTCATCGATCTGGATTTTGCCCTGGCATGGACGGTTGTACAGATAGGTGATGACATCCTCCATGGTTACAATGGCATTTGCCGGGAAGCCATAGGTTTCCTGGATTTCCTCAAGTGCGCTCTTGTCGCCTTTTCCGCGCTCCATACGGTTTAAGGATACCATCAGACCTTTGATCTCCACATTGCCCTGTGCCTGGATGATCGGGAACGTCTCCTCGATGGATTTTCCGGAGGTGGTAACATCCTCGATGATGACAACGCGGTCGCCGTCTTTAATTTTGCTTCCAAGCAGCAGTCCTGCATCTCCGCCGTGGTCTTTTGCTTCTTTCCGGTTGGAGCAGTAACGTACTTCCACACCGTAGAGATCATGAATCGCAATGGCGGTTACAACGCTGAGCGGGATTCCTTTGTAGGCCGGTCCAAACAGAACGTCGAAATCCAGTCCATAATTGTCATGGATTGCTTTTGCATAATACTCGCCGAGACGTTTTAACTGGCTTCCGGTTACGTAAGCGCCCGCATTCATGAAGAACGGGGATTTTCTTCCGCTTTTCAGAGTAAACTCTCCAAATTTTAATACCTGGCTCTCGACCATGAACTCAATGAACTCCTGCTTGTACTGTTCCATCTTCTTTTTTCCTCCGTATTTCCGGGCTTTTCCAGCCCTTAATATCTATTTTTTCTGCTTACTACACCATTTTTACACCATTTTACAATTAACCGCACTGTCGGTCAACTCTTTGCATTTCTTCAATTTCTACCCTTTGCATTTCTTTGCGTTCAAATTTTTGCATTTCTTTGAACATAGTATCTTCTGTTACATGACAATATAAATCCATTGTCATTTGAAGTGTTGCATGTCCCAAAATTTTTTGTAGTGTTTTAGGATTCATGCCGCTTTCAATTGCCCGCGTAGCAAAGGTATGACGAAATGAATGCGATGTGAAATTTTCTAAATATTCATCTGTTTCATTTACTTTTTTTACAATTAACGCTATAGCTTGCTTAATTAAAAACACCTGTGTTGGTCGATTGTTTTTTGTAGTAAATACCAGATTTTCATATCCTTTTGGCGCAATCTTTCCTTTTAAAACTACTTTCTGCTTTTGTAACCATTGTCTTTCTAATGCACAAATAGCTTTGTGTGTTAATGGAATAATTCTTTTTCCATTTTTTGTTTTGGTATCATGCATTTCAAAGACATACTTTCCATCTTTACTAAAATAGCATAGCGTATGTCTCACATATAGAACTCCGCGCTCAAAATCCACATCTTCCCAGCATAATGCACATATCTCTCCAACTCGCAAACCGGTTTCTAATGCCAGAACAAACAGATTATAATAGAACGATTTATCAGCTTCTGCCTTTGCTAAAAATATTTCTGTTTCGCGAACAGTTAATACTTTTCTTTCTTTTTTCTCTTCTTTTGAAATAGTAGTATTTATCTGTAACGCCATATTTTTAACTATTAAATCCGTATCTACCGCTTTATTTAGCATATCTACCAGTATCTTTTTTGAACCTTTTCGCGCATTGTCTGTACTCAATTTATTGATTGCTTCTTGCACAACAATCAGATTTAATGATGTTAATTTTCTCCAGCCAAGCTCTTTTTGTACTCTTTTGTAGCGTGTCAAATATTCTCGCTTTGTAGAATCTCTACAGTTCTTTTTGCAGGTATTCATCCATATCTCAAACCATTGATCCAATGTTACATTCTTGTCAACTACATTAATAGCCTTATCATTATTATACTGCTCAGTTCGCAGTTTCTGTCTGACTTCGTTTAGGCTCTTTGCATAAATAGTCTGACGTTTACCAAAGCGATTTACAAATCTAGCTTGATATAGTCCATCTTTTCTCTGTGTGATACCAACACCTAATTCTTTCCCGTTGAGTGATTTTCCCATCACTTCCTCCTTCCCTAGCAAACTCGGGAAAAGAACTATTAAATTTCTTTTCAATTCTATCACATTTGCTATAATATTTCAAATCATGAATTTGACTAGAACGTAAAGATTTCTCTTTAAATTCTAGTCAATATCACAATTCATAAAATCTGCTGTTTTAACCAAGTATCCAGTCTTTCCCTATGCGCATATAAACGATTGCCAATACGCACAGTAAAGCCATTTTTCGGATTTCTTAATAGTTCTCTGGTTTTTGTTTCACCTATTCCCAAATACTCTCCCATTTCTTTCACATTTAATAATATCTTTTCTATGCTAATCACCCCTTCATTCTTTGACAAATGGATTTCTAGCTTCATTTTCTACAGGATAGAACCCTTCGTTCTCTTCTAGCGCTCTACGTTTTAAATCTTCAATATTTTTATATTCATTTGCTGGAATTGAATACCTCTTAAATTCCCCATTTTGCACATAATGATATACGATAATATCCAATCTTCTTAATAACTGATCTATTTTATCTCTGCCTTTTCTATAATCATCCACCAAAAAATCATAAATTTCTTCTGGCCCATATGATGACGTTATAACACATGTTGTCCATAAATTATATGTATTTCCATATCTACAATGGGTCTGTGCTCTACTAAATTTTCCCAATATAGTGAGTAACTGGTTATATGTGAACATGTCACTTTCTAGGTCGTCAATAAACAGTATCGGCGGAAGTCCTTGTTCAATATACAGATCAAACCCTCCATTTTTTTGATCTGTCAATAAATATACATTATCCGATGTATATTTTTCACACAATTCATAATAATAATCTGATTTACCGCTCCCAGATTCCCCGATGTGCCACTCATTATATGTACTCTTTTTTAATGGCTCTTTCTTTAACCGCTTTGCTATATACTCGCTTTTAATTATTTTTTCATACCTTCGATAATGAATCGATAATTCAAAAATTTCTTTTGGAGTTGCGCCATTTTCTAACAATTCCTCTATTTCATCTAAATCATTTCTTTTTCCCTGTACATCCTGTATCGCTTCTAATCCATATTGGCATAAGACCTGTTCGCCTTTAGATTCATTTTTTCCTTCCTTTAACAGATACCCTTTCAATGCCTTTTTTCCACCCATTTGTGGTTCTACATGCGCATTTCCAAGAATTTCTGAAACCTTTTTTAATGTTGTTGTGTTCCCATAGCAGGCCATATGCGCATGATAAAGCCCTTCTTTTGATACGCAAACTACAACACCTGCTTTACGACCTTTTCCACTATTTTCCCATAAAGACACAAGATATTCTGCTAGATATTCTGGATTTTCATATTCTTTTTTATCCAATCCGACATTTTCCATGTTTTTGATATGAACCGTAATCATCCAACTTCTTCCTCGCGTATCGCTTGAAAAAATTCCCATTCTGTCACACTTTCCTTTCCAGTCACATTCTCGATGTGACCACTAAGATCCTCTATTTACAGTAAATTTTGCCTATATTCACAGTTACATAGGTCATGAGGTAATACTTACCTCATGACCTATGCGTTCAACGCCCGGCTTATGGTTTTCCCAACGCCTGCCGCTGACCGTTGCCTTTCTGAATCAATAACTTTTTTAATTTCTCTGGTTCGCTTAAAAATGGAATTTGCAATGTTGCTAGTTCTTTTTCCGGCATCGAAATATACCCACAGCACTTCGGCAGATGCACACTCTTATTAATCTCACAGTTTGGAAATAACATCCCCGCACTTTCACTTGAAATCGTTGATCCCATAAAAATTCTGATTCCAAATTGTTCTCGAATTGCCGTATCAATCGTTTTACTACTGAATTGTTGGGAAATGAATATCAGTTTATAACCAAAACTCCGCCCCATAAAGGCGATATGGCCTATTTTGGCCATCAACCCTTTAAACTCTCGGCTGTCTTTATTCAAAGCAAAGCTACTAAATTCATCGAAAATCAGATACCTTTCTTCTTTTCGTCTATTTTTAATGGTATCCTCAAAAGACACATAAAAAGAGTTCAATAATTCATCACAGCCGGTATATTCCGCATAATTGTCAACAATACCGTCCCAATCGCCGCCAGCTTTGAAGTCACAAATAGTAATATCTTTTTGTCCTTCCAAAAGCTGTTTCACAATTAACTGAGCTAAAACAGTCTTTCCACCGCCCGTGCTACCAGAAATCAATAAATGTGGCACTTTGTCGGTATCCCAGAAAAATGGTCTTTTCATTCCATTTTTCCAGGACTCACGACAATATCCTATATTAATGAACATGCCGCAGCTCTTCTTCCAGCTCCGTATCACGCAGAACCCCACCATTTTTATCTACAGCTTTCCGGATTTCCTGTCTGTACAAGTTCAAAAACGGACGCATATCTTCTTCCCATTCAGCATAGTAAAGAAGTATGAACGTGTAATCTGTACCCTTTGTGTATCTTGCAAAGATGTTCCACTTCAAATTATAAAACTGCACATACTCTTTAAATTTAAGCCTCAGCAAGCGCGTCAATTCCTGCATCTCACCATCATCCAATTCATGGTCTGGCACAAATCTTATTCCTATCGTGGGAACATTCCGAACAATCCCATTCTGGGTTTCGATCTCGAAACCTTTTTTGGCATATGGTTTCGTAATAACTTGTATATCGTTAGCCAACGTTACGTCAAACGTGTGTCTAACTTTAGGTTCCGTGAACAAAATTTTTAATGCACGTTTTATATCTTTTTTTAATGCGTTTACCGTGTCCTCAAGGCTATACTCCACATGAATTGCTTTTTCCGTCACTAACCCCAGGCATAACATCATCATTAAAAATACACCAATTTCGAACATTTGCTTCCTCCTTAGTTTAGTATGTCGATCCTTTTAATCGGCTGGTAAATATGACCTTTGATAGTAATTGCTTTCCCATAGATGATTTCGATTTCGTCTCCTATTTTAAGCTGAGAACAATCCTGCTCTCCAACATAAATCGACTCAACTTTTTCGCCTACACATCCGCGTCCGGATTCAGCATTCATATAATACGGTTCAAACGCGTCTGTGATGTGTAATGTGTACTTCTTTATTCCGTTCGTTGTTGTGAAGTTTATTCCGACTATCTTCATTTTTATTCCCCCTTTCTGCGGTGCGCCTCCGCTTTTAAGCTCAAGTCTATTTTAGCATCCTTTTCATGTACGCGTAATTCTAATAAGAAAGATCGAGTATGGTAAATTTTCATTGCCTACTCGATCTTTTTTTAGCGTTCTTTTAATATTTTGATACTTTTTCTCAACCCATCATATATTTCTTCCGGTAATCTTTTTATTTTTATAGCACATTGAACTGACATTTCTAATATCTCGTCCTCATCTGCTCCAGTTATTTCAAGTAACATCTCTTTTAAATCTGTTTCCCCATATTTCTCAATATAGCATTCAATACTTTCCATATTGTATCGAATCTCTTTTTCCGGATTAGTTACTATATACATTTTCCCCATTCCTTTTTTCAAAAAACTTTCTTCAATTTTGCATAAATGACATACATTTTTTACAACTTCCCTCCCTGTACTTCGCAAAACGCCACTTTCCTGTTCTCTCCATTTTCCCATATTATCTACAATACATTTTATAGCGTCATTATGCGATTTTGACTTATAGCAATTCATTTTTCTTATTTCCTTTGCTATATCAATCATGGAGATTCTTTGAAAGTCCGCAACAAAGTCTAAAAGCGCATCGAAATAGTACGCTTCTATATCTTTCGGTTCAATTTCTATATTTCTCATAATTGTGGCTACACTTGCTCTCGTATCAGAATCAAGTTGCATAAATTCCCTCATGATCGGTTCTTTATACATTATTATCGGTGCGCCCATCTCCACCTTTTGCGTATTTTCCCCACTGATCCCTATCACAATTCCTTGATCCGTTATTTTATAACGAAAATATATTTCTCTATCTTGAAAGTTCATTTTTTTCCTCCTTTTTTCTATATATAATACCATAGCTTCCATCTACCACGTAATACGATTATGGTAATTCGTATATAATTTTTTCAACAAGAGAGCCAGCAGGAAAAATCCTACCGGCTCTCTAAAGTCTATTATTTTTCTAATCCATTCGAAATGTCAATGGCTGCCCTACGGCGTATCGCTCTGCTTGTCCATTGACATTTCTATTTTTTCTCCGTTTTTCAAATTCATAGTCTCAATATTTTCAACGTCATGAACATATTTTATTAAGTCTTCAACACCACATTCAAAATAATGCAATAACTTGCAAAGTAATTGTGCATCCAGGCGCTGAAACTCATTTCTACAATATCTGTTAAAATTCGATCGTGGAATATCCAATTCTTTGCAAACCGTATTTTTACTAACCCCTTTTTGCTTAAGTAGCTCTTCAATTCTAAGCTCCAAATGTCCAATTCCCATAATATCTTCACCTCAATGTGAATTATATCCAAAAATATTTTGTATAGTAATTCACTATAAAATGAGGTACTATATAGTTAGGTGGTGCAATTTTATTGAAAGGAGCTATACTATATTGAAAAAATATTTTCTGTTGTTACTTCCGGTTATTTTTCTTTTTATTCTCTATTTATCACTACCAGATTTTTTGATTTTTAACAGCCTGTCATCTAATTACAATTCTATTCGTGATACCGAATTGCAAGTAGCTGTGTACCATCAAAAAAATATTGATTATTTGATAAACGAAATTGCTCAAGAACACAACATGATTAATGGAACGCCAACCACACTTACCATTCACTTATATCATTCGAAACGAGAATTTCAAAACGGATATAAGCCCTTCTATTCAATTTCTATTGATTATTCTAAAAAAATAGGAGATTGCCCAAACACTGGCAATCTCCTACTGATTCAATTTAATAATTCTTTTCCTTTTGCTACACCATCTACTACACCATTTAGTCAACAAATTACATTATGTTACGATATTTTATAACATTTTATTTTTTTCAATTTCCTACAAGTATGGCGTTTTTCGCGAATACAGTACCCTTTCAAACGGCACAAACATGAACTCGATAAACTCCTGCTTGTACTGTTCCATCTTTTTTCCTCCATATTTTCAGGGGAAGGCATCTTTTTTCGCAATGCCGCCCGTTTTTACTTCTATTCTTTTCTATACTACCATAAACGCCTCTGTTTTTCCAGTCCAGACACAGGATTTCGCATAAAAAACGTGACATCCTCCCCTACCTGTAGAGGTGGGGGCTTCCCTAACCTCGGTAGGTTTGGTTCTCGTTCGATAGCACCAATGTGCTAAGCATAGGCGAGCTATCCCCGTGTGTCCCACGGTTTTATTATATTACGTTACGGTCATGCCACTACCAGCCGCATTCCCTCATTTCTGATATTGACAGCCGCATTTACATCTCTGTCGTGATGGGTTCCACACTGCGGACAATCCCACTCTCTGACCGCAAGATTTTTTGTCTCTGCGTTCCTGTAACCACAAACGGAACAAATCTGACTGCTGGCGAAAAATTTGTCCACCTTCACAAGCTTTTTACCCTGTTCCTCAAGTTTGTATTTCAAGAACCCTGTGAACATTCCCCACCCGTTATCTGAAACAGATTTTCCAAAGTTCAGCATCTGTGACATTGCTTTCATATCTAAGGATTCTATACATACACAATCATAAGCATCTGCTGTCTGCCTCGACAGCTTATGCAGAAAATCCTTTCGTTGACTGGAAACCTTTTCGTGGAGTTTTGCCACCTTGATTCTCTGCCTGCTACGGTTGTTCGAACCTTTCTGCATTTTGGAAAGTCTGCGCTGCTCCCTCGCTAATTTTTCCTCTGCATTCCTGTAATACTTCGGATATGCAGGTTCATTCCCGTTGCTGTCACGATATAATTCATGCATGGAAAAATCTAACCCCAGAAAACGCCGCATCTCTTTTTCCTGTACTTGATTTTCGTACTCAAAAAGAATACTTGCATAATATTTTCCGCCTGGTGTCTGGCTTACTGTTACAGATTTTAATTTGTATTCTTTCGGAACAGCTCTGTGTTGTTTTAACCGGACCTGGCCGGCTTTCGGCAATTTCAAATATCCATTCAATATGGCGATGTTTCCGTTGATACAGATCGTTGAATAGCTCTTTTTATTCTGTTTTTTAGATTTAAACTTTGGAAAACCTGTCTTCGGCTGTTTGAAAAAATTCTGAAATGCCGTATCAAGATGCCGAAGCGATTGTTGTAATGCGACACTGTCTACTTCCCTCAAAAATGCGTATGCTTCTGTTTTCTTCATTTCAGCCATTTCTTTTGCACAAACCGTGTAGGTTACCGTGGTTTTGTTCTCCTCATACTGCCTGATTTTTCTGGCAAGCCAATGGTTGTACACCATTCGGACACAGCCGAACGTTCTGGCAAACAAAACTTTCTGCGCATCATCGGGGTATATTCTGAATTTATATGCTTTGTTTGCCATGTTGGTCACTTCCTTTTTCGATCCGTTTGTCCCTGACTTTCGATGTATTTTTGGATTACTTCCATCGGGGCACCGCCCGTTGTAAGCAGGCAAAAACTCTGACTCCAGAAATGTTCTTTCCACAGCTTTTTCTTTATCTGCGGGAATTCTTTTTTCAAAAGTCTGCTGCTTGCACTTTTATATGCGTTTATGAACTTGCTTATTTCCGTATTGGGGTGGGCCTTGAAAAGTATATGCACATGGTCTTTATCGTGATTCCATTCTTCAAGGGTGATATTGTAATTTGGAGCAATATACGCAAAGATCTCTTTTGCCCTGCCGGAAATTGCGTCATCAAAAACCTGTCTGCGGTACTTAACCACAAGAACAAGATGATAGTGCAGTAAAAACACTGAATGTGCATTATTATCCAAATCCATTGTATTTCGACCCCCTTTCTTCTATTCGACTGATTCTATTATACCATGATTAGAACCCAATATCAAGAAGATAACGGACGCAATTCATCTCTCACCTTAGAGGTCGGAGTCTTCTTGCTGGAAGAGGATAAATTTTATTCTCTAACGCAAAAAATCCCTCCGCCCAGAGAACGGAGAGATTTTGATATGTTTTCTTTTTAGAAATCTACTTCTGTATCATAGTAGCAGCATTTCAGCAGTTTTTCCATCTCCTCAACAGATGGCTGTCTCGGGTTGGATCCGGTGCAGGCATCGGCGATGGCATTTACGGCGATGTCGTGCAGTCTCTCCAGGAATACGTCTTCCGGAACGAATCCCTGCTCGGTCGGATAGCTGTCTTTTCCGTAGTTCTTGATGCACTGCGGAATGTTCAGTTTGTCGTTCATGCCGCGCAGATAAGCGATGAGAAGTTTGATTTTCTCTTCGGTTGTCTCGCCGCCCAGTTTCATCTCGTCAGCGATGACTGCGTAACGTTTTGCTGCGGTCTCATCTTTTGCATTGAAAGCGATAACTTTCGGCAGATACATGGCATTTGCTGCTCCATGGATCAGGTGAGCGCCGTAATCAGCGAATGCTGCGCCTGTTTTGTGTGCCATGGAGTGAACGATACCAAGCAGTGCGTTGGAGAATGCCATACCAGCGAGACACTGTGCGTTGTGCATGCTGTCACGTTTTGCCATATCTCCGTTGTAGGAATCTACAAGATCTGCCTGGATCATACGGATCGCATACAGAGCCAGCGGATCGGTAAAGTCACAGTTTGCAGTGGAAACGTATGCCTCGATCGCATGCGTCATAGCGTCCATACCGGTGTGAGCAACTAACTTCTGCGGCATGGTCTCTGCCAGATCCGGGTCAACAATTGCGACATCCGGTGTGATCTCGAAGTCTGCCAGCGGGTATTTGATACCTTTTTCATAGTCGGTGATAACTGCGAATGCGGTTACCTCCGTTGCCGTTCCTGATGTCGAAGAAATTGCACAGAAGTGAGCTTTCTTACGAAGTTTCGGCATTCCGAATACTTTGCACATCTCCTCGAAGGTGATGTCCGGATACTCGTATTTGATCCACATTGCCTTTGCTGCGTCGATTGGAGATCCGCCGCCCATTGCTACGATCCAGTCCGGCTGGAACTCTTCCATCGCTTTTGCACCGCGCATAACCGTCTCTACAGACGGGTCAGACTCAATTCCTTCGAAAAGCTGTACTTCCATGCCAGCCTCTTTCAGGTAATCCACTGCACGATCCAGGAAACCGAAGCGTTTCATGGAACCGCCGCCTACACAGACCATTGCGCGTTTTCCCTCAAATGTTTTCAGTGCCTCTAAAGCACCCTTTCCGTGGTATAAATCTCTTGGTAATGTAAATCTTGCCATTGTTCAGAACCCCTTTCTTGTTTTGCTTCTGATCAGGCGGCTCCGGCAGATCAGATCAGCAGATTTTTCTGTTTTTCCACTCTCTGTTTAAGCCGCCTTTTGTCTTTTGTTTTCGACTTTGTTATTATTATAACAAACTTTTTCAGGGATTACCAATACAAAAATGATATTTCCTGATGTCAATTATATATGTCTTATTTACTTCCGTGCCGTCCGCTGCAGCAGCAGATCACCGTACTCGTGGCCCAGCGTGTCGTTCGTCCGCTTCAGATAATTGCAGTCCGCCATAATAAGACTCGTCGGAAAATCGCCGGACTGTATCATATGATCGCTTTCCGCTTCCAGATATTTCACGAAAAAACACTCCCAACCCCTTTCAGCGCCTCCGCCAGATCCTCCCGAAAATCCTCATCCCCTCTCCGCAGACTATTCACCCTGCACCCAAACACCCTCTCATGCCCCGTACAGTGCAGATACCTGCCGTCCCCCAGATACATCCCCACATGCCCTCTCCAGAACAGCAGATCCCCGGCCTTCGCCCGTTCCTCCACCAGACACATCTCCTCCCCTTCTCTCCAGATCGCCTTCATCGGATACCCTTCCCTGATATCCGCATCCCGCCAAATCAAAACCCCATTCATCAAATACACCATAAACACCACACCCGAACAGTCAATCCCATCCGCCGCCTTCCCGCCCCACCGGTACTGGCATCCAAGATACCCCTTCGCACACTCCACAACCTTCCTCCGAAACTTCTCTTCCGACCACCCCTCCGGAATCCCCTGCTCCACAAAAAACCTCTCTTCCGATTTTCCCCACAAAAACCGATCCGAATCCAGTCTTTTTCTTAATGCCACCTCCGGCACAAACCCACTGATCCCATTCGCCAGTTTCACCCTGCAATACCCATTCTCCGTCTCCTCCATTTTCTCCACAAAACACCCCCGTCCCAGCGTCTCCAACATCCGCGCCTGCACCCGCGCTCCCCTCATCACATCCGCAAACCCGCGTGTCACCACATACGTATTCCCTGCCTTTTCCCTCTCCTCCATCCACTCCCGGCTTTTCTCTTCAATCAAATTCCTCTCCATCCACCCCCGATACCCATAATGCGTCCAAACCTCAATCCACTCCCCCTCATCTTCCCACATCACGCTCCATCCAAAAAACACCTCATCCACCACATCAACCCCATTCTCCTCATACAAAAACGCCCGCTTCACTTTAATGATCCCATACTTCATCTCACATACCACCTTCCATTTTCTATATACTATGCACCCACCACAACACTCTCACGCCGATCCGCCCCCGGCGGATCCAGACCTACTTCGTTTCAGCTCCACACAACCAGACCTCACTGGAATTTGCGCCTGCCGTGTGGCGGGCATAGAAAAAGAGGGCAGAAACTGTGAGCCCGGAACAGGTGCAGGAAAATGGGATGTTTCCCGTTTCCCCGTGCCCATTCTGAGCCACAGTTTCGCCCTCTTTTTCTCGCCCGCCGCACCGCAGATGCGAAGCCGCTCGAGGCCGTCCGTCTTATCTCACCGCCCCGATCAGCGAATTAATATCGTCAACCTTATGCCTTCTCATATACTCTTCGATACCGCGAACCGTTTCAACAGTCGCATACGGATTAAAGAAATTCGCCGTCCCAATCGAAACCGCCGTAGCCCCCGCCAGAATAAACTCCAGCGCATCCTCCGCCGACGCAATACCGCCCATACCAATAATCGGCACTTTCACTGCCTGCGCCACCTGATACACCATCCGCACCGCAATCGGCTTCACCGCCGGCCCCGACATACCGCCAGTCTTATTCGCAATCGCAAACTTCTGCCGTTCAATATCAATCTTCATCCCAGTAAGCGTATTGATCAGCGACAGCACATCCGCCCCGCCGGCTTCCGCAGCCCGCGCCATCTCCGTAATATCCGTCACATTCGGGCTCAATTTCATAATAATCGGCTGCTTCGCATATTTTTTAACTTCTCTGGTGATCGCCTCCACCGCCTTCGGATCCTGTCCAAACGCAATACCGCCCTCTTTCACATTCGGGCACGAAATATTAATCTCCAGCAGATCCACCGGCTCCGAAGTCAATCGCTCCACAACCTCACAGTAATCCTCCGTCGTCCGTCCACACACATTCACCACAATCTTCGTGTCAAACTGTTTCAAAAACGGAATATCCCTCTCACAGAACACATCAATACCAGGATTCTGCAGTCCGATCGCATTCAGCATTCCGCCGTAAACCTCCGCAATACGCGGCGTCGGATTCCCCGGCCACGGCACATTCGCAACACCCTTTGTCACAACCGCGCCAAGCTCCTTCAAATCCACAAACTCACTGTACTCCGCGCCGGAGCCAAACGTACCAGATGCCGTCATAACCGGATTCTTCAGTTCCACACCCGCCAGATTCACACTTGTCTTCATCGCTTTTTCTCCTCCTCGCGTCACTTACAGCTCAATTTCCGTACTTAAAAAGACCGGTCCGTCCTTGCAGATCCGCTTGTTGTGCACATGTGAATGACCATCCACCTCAGTCGACTGGCAGACACACGCAAGACATGCGCCAACGCCGCACGCCATCTTCTCTTCCATCGAAATCCAGCATGGAATTCCCTTTTCCAGACCGTACGCCTTAATCGCACGCAGCATCGGAGCCGGACCGCAGGCAAAAATTACATCTGCTTCCAGATGATCCTCGCGCACCGCATCCATCACATTGCCCTTCACACCGGCACTTCCGTCCTCCGTTGCAATATGAAGATCGCCTGCCGCAGCAAACTCCTCATTTAAGAACAACTCATCGCGGTAACCACAGCAGATGATCGTGTCCGTTCCAAGATCCTTCGCTGTCTGCAGCATCGGCGGAACACCGATACCGCCGCCCATCAGCATCACACGTTTTCCCTTACCTTCCTCGATCGGGAATCCATTTCCAAGCGGCCCTAAAATATCAACCTCATCCCCCGCTTTCAGATGCGAAAACTCCTCCGTTCCTGCACCTGCCACACGGTAGACAATCCGAAGTCTTCCTCCCTCCCGGTCGATCTCACAAAGAGAAATCGGACGCGGCAGAAGACGGCTGCCGTCCTTCGAAAACAGAGAAATAAACTGGCCGGCCTTCGCCTCTTTCGCAATCACTTTCGTGGAAATCCACATGCTGTAAATTCCTTTTGCAATGCACTCCTGACTTTCCACAGTACAGCATTCCTTGATTTTCATAAGCTGAACACTCCTTTTATTTTCTTGAATCGGCGAAAAGCCCAAAATATCCTCCGGCGGACATAACATCTACCCGGCAGACCTTCTGAGCTTTTCACCCTGTATTCTTATTTTGCAGCAGCAAGCGCCCCGCTGATATCCTCAACCATATCCTTTACAGCTGCTCTCGAAGCATCCGCAAAGTTCTCAGTGCCAAACTCGGCATATTTTTCCTGTTTGTAAGCAGCGATAATACCTCTCGAAGAGTTTACGATTGCACCCAGTCCGTCCTCATTGAAGAAGTGAACGAGGTCTTTTCCTTTTCCGCCCTGTGCACCGTAGCCCGGTACCAGGATGTAGGATTTCGGCATTACCTTACGCAGCACCTTGCCCATCTCCGGGTACGTAGCGCCGACAACAGCTCCCACATAGCTGTAATCATCGCCCATGTGCTCCTCGCCCCACGCGGCAACCTGCTCTCCGACCCACTCATACAGCGGACGTCCGTCGATGATGCGGTCCTGGAACTCGCCGCTGGACGGGTTCGAGGTTTTTACCAGAACAAAGATACCTTTTTTCTCCTCTTTGCAGACCTTGATGAACGGTTTTACGCCGTCAGATCCAAGATACGGATTGACAGTTGCAAAATCCTCATGGAATCCGGCGTAGGATTTGCTTCCCACCTGCACGTGGCCGAGGTGGCCGACTGCATACGCCTCAGAAGTAGAACCGATATCGCCTCGTTTGATATCGCCAATGACAACGAGACCCTTTTCCTGGCAGTAGGAAACGGTCTTCTCATACGCTGCCATTCCCGGAACGCCGAACTGCTCATACATGGCAACCTGCGGTTTTACAGCCGGAATCAGATCGTATGTTGCGTCGACAATCGCTTTATTGAACTGCCAAACGGCCTCTGCAGCTCCTTCGAGTGTCTCTCCGTACTCGGCAAATGCCTTTTTCTGTACGTGCTCCGGCACATAGTTCAGCATCGGGTCCAGACCTACGACGATCGGTGCATTTGTTTTTTTAATGTTTGCAATCAGTTTGTTAATCATCTGCTTACTCTCCCTCTTCTTTCTTTTCTTATAGAAATTACTCAGCTTCGTATACAATCTTGCCGCCGCATACGGTAGCCATAACTTTTCCTTTGACTTTCTTGCCGCCGAACGGAGTGTTTTTGCCCTTGGAAACAAACTCCTTCGGATCGATCACATACTCTGCTTCCGGATCGATGACAACCACATCGGCGTCCATGCCAGGTGCAAGAGAACCTTTCTTGTCCAGGTGCAGGATTTTTGCCGGATTGTAGCTCATCTTCTCCGCCATCTGCATCGGGGTGATGATCTCGGTATCCACAAGTTCGGTGATGGTAAGAGCCACGCTCGTCTCCAGTCCGACGATGCCGAACGGAGCTTTCTTGAAGGACTCCTGTTTCTCGGTCAGCGCATGCGGTGCATGATCGGTGCTGATGACATCGAAGACATCGTCTTTCAGACCCTGGCGCAGTGCCTCGAGATCCTCTTTCGTACGGAGCGGCGGATTCATCTTGTAGTTGGTGTCGCCCTTTACGATGTCGTCGCTGCAGAGGGTAAAGTGATGCGGGCAGACCTCGGCGGAAATCGAAACGCCGGCCTTTCTCGCCTCACGCACCATATCCACGCTCTCTTTGGTCGAGCAGTGGCACAGATGCAGGTGTGCACCTGTCTCTGCGGCAAGTACGATATCTCTTGCAACAATCGTGTTCTCTACGGAGTTTGTGATGCCCGGCAGATGCCACTCTCTCGAGTTTGCATCCTCATTCATGCAGCCGCCGTTTACGAGGTTCTTGTCCTCGCAATGAGCCAGCACCGGAATGTTTTTCTCTGCGGCAATCTCCATGGCCTCTTTGTAGAGCAGCGCGTTCATAACGGATTTTCCGTCCTCGCTGATCGCCGGGATGCCGGCTTTTACCATGCCCTCGATATCGGCGAGCTCTTCACCCTTCTGTCCTACTGTGATGGCGCCTGCCTGCAGTACATTAATCGGAGAAAAACGGTCTGCTTTGATCGTTACATAGTTGACGCGGTCCGGGCTGTCGATGACCGGTTTTGTATTCGGCATCGCTACCAGCGTTGTCACGCCTCCTTTTGCTGCTGCTTTCGAACCGCTTTCAATATCTTCTTTATATGTCTGCCCCGGGTCGCGGAGATGTACATGCATATCGATGATGCCAGGCATTACATAGCAGCCTTTTGCATCTATTACCTGCGCATCTTTTACACGGATTCCTTTTTCAACCCGTGTAATAACGCCGTTTTCGATCAGAACATCACTGATTTCGTCTTTTTGGGTGGCCGGGTCGATGACCTGTCCATTTTTGATTAAGATACTCATCTTACGTTCTCTGATCCTTTCTTTTCTTCTGGCCGTCGTCCGACCATTTATTCCTTTTTATAATACACGAAATCTTTCCTGAAATAAAGAGTTTTTTCTTGACTTTTTTGATTTGCAAGATTATAATAGTCTCAATCGAGAAGATGTTGAGATGTAATACGTGGTCACTAGCTATTAGAGATTATATTAGCATTCACCTTCAATATAATCTGTAATAGCTAGTGAATTTTTTTACCAAAAGTTCACTCGCTTATGGGGGAACATATGCATTCCCACATCATGCTTATTTTTTAATTTTATGGAGGTAACTCACAATGAACAAGGGAACAGTGAAATGGTTTAACGCAGAGAAGGGCTATGGCTTCATCACAGGCGAAGACGGAAACGATGTATTCGTACATTTCTCCGCTATCCAGGGTGAAGGATTCAAAACTCTTGACGAAGGTCAGGCGGTTACTTACGATCTTACCGAGGGTGCTCGCGGAATGCAGGCTTCCAACGTTGTTAAATGCTAATTAACCATAAGCGAAAGGCCGGGGGATGTATGTCCTCCGGTTTTTTAATTTACGCGGGCAACGAGCCAAAGTCCATGCCTGCACGAGACCTTGGCGACTGCCGCGATAACTTGAGAAACTCGCGGAGCGTGTTTCTCATAGTTTTTTCTAAATCTCTATAACAAAAGCGCTTATCACCCCGGGATTTTCCCGTCTGTGGTAAGCGCTTTTACTTTCTTTAACAATTCTGCTTATTCCGCTGTACTTTCGCTGATGGAATCTGCTGTGCTGTCACTTGCCGTATCTGCTGTGCTGTCCGAAGATGTATCGGAAGCATCAGAGCTGTCGCTGGTGTCATCTGCACTGCTGTCGCTGGATGTGTTGGTCTCGCTCAGATAATTCTGAATATCCGTCACGTTCATCGTTGTGGTTTCTTTCGTGCGGTTCGCCTTTTTCTCTGCTACCGAGTTCTGGTAAACAGCAACGGAGAACCAGCCGATCAGGGTAGCCAGAACAACGACGAAAGCGGTAACTTCCAGTCTCGTGATCCATCTTTCACGTCTCATGATTTTCTCACGGTTCGCTTTTTCCTTTTTATAGCGGTCAACTTTTTCCTGACTCATGGTTCTACTTCTCCTTTGATTTCTAAAAAGTGCTCGGCGGCACTTTCAAACATGTTGAAAATTATACTACATTTTCAACAAAAAGGGAAGAGAAAAGTTATAATGCAATGATAATTCCGCCGTCATTTGCATACATACTGCTGACGCCCTGGGTATCGAGTACGAAGACATCCTGTACCGCAAGGCGCTCCAGAAGGGCTTCTTTTACCATCTCGGCGCGCTCCGGGCAGTTGCAGTGGGAAACGGCGAGGGTCTTTGTCTCTACATGCTGTGCGTCATTCACAACGGCATCAACCATCTTCATCAGCGCTTTGTTGATGCCGCGCGCCTGGTCGAGCTGAACGATATCGCCCTCCGGTGTGGCTCCCATAACCGGTTTGATCTTAAGCGCGGATGCAACAAGTGCTTTTGTTTTGGAAAGGCGGCCGTTTTTCCGCAACGTTTCGAGATTTTCCAGCACAAAATAGGTATGCTGTGTGCTGATGTAGAGTTCTACTGTCTCAACTACACGTTCAAAGCTCATACCGGCTTCTTCACACTCCACGATTTTTTTCACAATCAGTGTCTCACCGATGGATGCACTTCTGGAATTAAACACATGAATTTTCAGGTCCTCATCTTCTTCCTGTGCCAGGTTGGCTCCAAGCACTGCACTGTTATAGGATCCGCTGAGCTGTGCGGAAAGCGTTACCGCATAGCAGTGCTTTGCCCCGTTCAGAAATGCCGTGCGGAAATACTCCGGAGACGGGCATGCGGATTTTGGGCATTCCGGGCACTCCGCCACTTTTCTTAGGAATGACTTCTGATCAAATGTTTCGTCATCCAGAATGGATTCACCACCGACTTCCAGGGTCAGCGGTGCAATTTCAATATTTCCTCTTTTTTTCATATCTGCTGTCAGTTCACAGCAGCTGTCTGCAACAATGTGAAAACTCATATATTTTGTCCCTCCAAACTTGATTCCGCTTTTTCTCACTGCGGACGTTTCGTATTTCCAATCACCGCTCTTTTTCAAACCTTCCTGAACTAGGGACGAATTCGACACAGTGAATTTTTTGATATTTTGTCATGTAGTTTTGATAACTACATTTTATCATAACATACTTAGTGCTCCATTGCAAAAAGTTTTTTCCCAATAAAAGTTTTTCCGTTAAAAGTTTTTTCCTTTTCTTGTCGCACTCCCCTTTTTGCGGTATACTACGGTCATACGGCTTTTTTGTTTATGGATATTTTTCCATTGCTTATTTTCAGGAGGTGGTACGTATGGAATGGACTTTTTCGGATTCGGTCCGGCTTTCCCTGCTTTCGTTTTCGGAAGCTTCCAAAGCCTGCGCGGCGCTGCCCGGATTTTCTCTTTTCCGGCGCAGTCTGCAGCCGGAGCGCATCGAATACTGCCGCGCAGAGCTGCTGCCTGACTGCCTGGTCGGATCGCTTGCCGTCCCGGACAAGACGCATCCGCTTCACCTTGCATTCTCGCTTGCGTTTTATCTCGACCGGGGGCAGCTTATTCTGGCAGCCGACGAACAGACACTTCCGGCTTTGCAGAGCCTCCTCTTCCCGGAAGAACCGCTCGATACTTCCGATGTCTTCCACCTGTTTTTCTCGTTTCTGGAATCGCTGATCCAGGAGGATATGCTCTATCTGCAGAATTTTGAGAAGCGCCTCGCGACAATCGAGGAGTCTCTTCTCGACACTCTGCCAAAAGAGCTGCAGCGGACCCTGATCACAATCCGTCGGGAGCTGCTCGTGTTCCATGCCTATTACCAGCAGCTTCTCGACATGTGCGAAATACTCTCCGAGGACGAAAATCACTTTCTTCCCCCGGAATGCGCCCGTCAGTTTTCGCGCCTTGGAAACCGCGTGGACCGTTTGTACGACCACACCCAGATGCTGCGGGAGTACGCCCTGCAGATCCGCGAGATGCAGCAGGCGCAGATCGACCTGCGTCAGAACGATACGATGCGGATTCTGACGGTCGTCTCGACGATCTTTTTCCCGCTTTCCCTGATCGCCGGCTGGTACGGCATGAATTTTACGCATATGCCTGAGCTTTCTGCCCCGTATGCGTACTTCATCCTGATCGGCGTCTGTATTCTCATTGTTGCTGTTGAAATTTGGTATTTTAAAAAGAAAGGCTGGTTTTAACTACGGATGATTATCCTGCAGATTACACAGTTAAAGAATTTTATGAACACCCTGCTCCGTCTCGAGACATTTGACCGCTTTCCAGTCTCCGAGGCGTCGATCACAACGTTTACGACGTTCTCCATCGACGGCAGTCTTCACACGGACTTTTTCGATCCCGATGACGCGCAGCTCTTAAAAGAAAAAGGGCGGACGCGGCTTCTCTGGAAAGATGTGAAATCGTTCTGCTATTCCGTCATCAAAGGAAAACGGACACCCCTGCAGTTCAAATTTGTGTTTCAGCTTCCGCAGGCGGCGTGCGAAAAAATGATCGCGGACCATGCGCTGCCGCTGGAAATAGAGAACGTGTTTGGATGCTTTCTGAATTTTCAGTATAAGGACGGAAAACTCTTACTTACCACCGGAACTTCCCTCAAAATCTTTACGATGGACAAGTCGCTCGACCGCGTCTTCGATGAGGAAGTCCGCCAGTTTCTGCTGAAAAATGAAATTGCATTTGAAGAACAGATATAAAGACAAAATACTTATTTAGAAAGGTTCTCTTTTTATGAATCAGATTATTATGTGGATCATGGCAGTCGGCGCGGTACTCGGCGGCGTCGACCGGATCGCTGGCAATCGCTTCGGACTTGGAAAACGGTTTGAGGAGGGCTTTACGCTGCTTGGACCGACGGCACTTTCCATGTCGGGCATCATCTGCCTCACCCCGCTGCTCTCCCGCTTTCTCCGTTTCGCCCTCGTTCCCATCTGGAACTTTTTTGGGCTGGATGCGGGACTTCTCGCCGGCATTCTCGCCATTGACATGGGCGGCTACCAGCTCGCCGGGGAGCTTTCGGCATCGCAGGAGATGGTGCGCTACGCAGGACTTGTGATTGCGGCGACGCTTGGCTGTACCATCACCTTTACGATTCCGGTCGGCATGGGAATGCTGAAAAGCGGCGACCGCCTCTTTTTCTCCCGCGGCATGCTGATCGGCACGGGCACGCTTCCCGTCACGATGATCGTCGGCGGACTGCTCTCAGGGCTCTCTTTTCTGCAGATCGTACTTCAGTCGCTCCCGGTGCTCCTCTTCTGCTTTCTGCTGATGTTCGGCATCTGGCGTTTTCCGGAGCAGACCGTGCGCGCGTTCACGGTATTTGCAGATGTGATCCGGCTTCTGACGACGATCGGCCTCATCGCGGGCGCGTTCTGCTATATGACCGGCTTTTCGCTGCTCCCGGACCTTGCGCCGCTGGAGGACGCGATGGCGGTCGTCTCGTCCATCGGCATTGTACTGCTCGGCAGCCTTCCGACGGCGGAGCTTTTACAGCGGGTGCTCAAAAAGCCGCTCTCTTTTATTGGAAGAAAAACCGGCATGAACGACAGCAGTGCCGCCGGCCTTCTGATGGGCATTGTCAGCCCTGTTCCGGCGATTACAATGATGGAAAAAATGGACGAGCGCGGAAAGATTGTAAACACAGCTTTCCTCGTCTCCGCCGCATCGACCATCGCCGCACATATGGGATTTACGTTCGGCACCGATCCTGATTTTGTCGTGCCGCTTCTCGTTGCAAAGCTCGCCGGAGGCATCGCCGCCGTCTGTGCCGCACTGTTTTTCACGAAGAAATCTGCTTATAGCAAGACCAGAAAATAACGCAAAAAAGGCAGTGCTGCAGGGCGCGAATTACAAGGAACGGATTTGAAGGCGTACCGGGGTACGACGAAAATCCGTGACGCAGTAATTCACGTTCTGCAGTGCTGGATTTTTTGCATTATTTTCTGGAATTGCTATAATTGTTTGAGACCATACATAGCAACGCAATAAGACCTGCGCCGTTTGAAAGCGCAGGTCTTATTGAATTTCTTACTTATTTTCTATTTCTTATTTCACCATATCCTCTTTGATAATTCCATGCTCTTTTAAGAGATCTCCAACTACATTTCCATCTACCAGTTTCAGCAGAGGTTTTTTCAGCAGGTTGAGCGGTCCAGGAAGCTCGATTTCCAGCGGGGATTTTCCATCCATCAGTTTCACGGAGCTGTCCAGCAGGTCGCGGATATCGTAAACGCTGCCCCATACTTCCGGCACGCCGCGGTCTACGCCGAGGAGTCCGTAAACAGCTTCCATTGCGGTACGAACGGAATACTCTGTCGTGAAGATGGTATCTCTTGGTGTCTCAGCGAACTGTCCAAGGAATGCGAAGTTGACGCAGCCATCCGGGATGACATCCGGGCGGTCGCCCTTTCTTCTTGGCATAAAGAATGCGGTGATGTACGGCATCATGGTCGGTACGCAGACAGCGCTGTTCTCTGCCAGCTCCGGAATCTGGTCAACCGGCACGCCGAGGTGGTACAGCCACTCTTCGGTGATCTCTTTACCAGTGCACTCTTTCATCGGTTTCTTCACATAGTCGCCAGGTACGTCGGTGAACAGGCTGTAAACCCATACGCATACCTTATCTTTATCCTGCTCTTTGAACTGTCCCTGACGGTTGATGGTCCAGCTTAAAAGCCACTTGGAATCCTGGCAGCTTACGATACCGCCGGTAACAACCTTTCCGGTTCTCGGATCACGTTTGCAGATATTGGTGATATACGGAATGATCTTATTGTCGAGAGTGGTAATTGTTGCGGATTCCCAGTTTGTCTTTGCAATATCGGAGCAGAATTTCTCCGGATGTCCAAAGGACGGATCCTGTTTTGCAATGTTTTTCCACAGGCTCCAGCAGCCGCTCGTGCGGACCTCTGCATCACCGTTCGGTGCATGGTTCTGATCGCCGTAGATCGTGCCTTCGGTACAGCTTCCGTTGGTAACGAAGACGAGGTCATTCTCGGTGAGAACGATGCCTTTCTCGACGCCGTTTACTTTGCACTCGATGGCTTTTGCTACTTTCTTTCCATCGTTGATTTCAAAGATAACGTTGGTTACTTCGGTATTGAACTGGAAGTCTACGCCGGCATCCTCGAGGTATTTCTTCATCGGAAGAATCAGGGATTCATACTGGTTGTACTTCGTGAATTTCAGTGCGGAGAAGTCCGGCAGTCCGCCGATGTGGTGAATGAACCGCTGGAAGTACAGCTTCATCTCCAGTGCACTGTGCCAGTTTTCGAATGCGAACATCGTTCTCCAGTACAGCCAGAAGGTGGAATTGAAGACTTCATCATCGAAAACATCCTCGATCGTCTTGTCGTACAGATCCTCGTCTCTTGTCATGAAGAGTTTCATGATCTCCATGCAGCCTTTCTGGCTCAGGTTGAACTTGCCGTCGGTATGGGCATCCTCGCCGCGGTTCTTCGTTGCACGGCACAGGGAGTAGTTCGGGTCTTTTTTGTTCAGCCAGTAATACTCGTCGAGAACGGATACGCCAGGTGTCTCAATTGACGGGATGCTGTGGAACAGATCCCACAGGCACTCGAAGTGGTTTTCCATCTCACGGCCGCCTCTCATGATGTAGCCGCGGGTCGGATCGTAGATACCGTCGCAGGCACCGCCGGCGATGTCCATGGCTTCCAGAATGTGGATGTGATCGCCTTTCATCTGGCCGTCTCTTACGAGGAAGCACGCTGCTGCGAGGGCTGCGAGGCCGCTTCCTACGAGGTATGCGCTCTTCTCATCGACGCCTTCCGGTTTTTCCGGTCTTGCGAAGGCTTCGTAGTTTCCGTTGGTGTAATAAATGCCTTTGCTGTTTTTCTTATCTTTTCCGCGCTCGGTGTTGCGGTAATCATTCTTTGGTTCTGATGTTACAGTGGTTGTCTCCGCTGCTTTTTTTGCTCCACTCTTGTTTTTTGCCCGCAGCACTGCTGCTCCAGCTCCGATGACTGCTGCTGATGCGATTCCGAATTTTAATCCTTTTTTTGACATAGACGTTCATCCTTTCTTTTCTAAATACGACTGCCGGAATGTTTTTTCGAATTTCCGGTTCGTATAGGTTATGCTGCTTTCTTTGTTTTACAAGTTTCTATTTGTGTTGCCATTGTCTGTTGACAATTTGAATCTTACTTCATTTTTCCCCGCTTTTCCATTTACAAAACAGGGCGGATGATTAAATTTTTATCATCCGCCCTGTTTTGTAAAGTGTAACTATATTTTATTTCTTTTTTCAAAATTTCGGATGGAATTGACGACATTTCCTTCCATCGTGCGGTGCATTTTTTCCGCAATCATATGGTAATCCCCTTTCATTCCGTCTTTGATCCAGTCGAGCATGACACCGGTAAAGCTATACTTATAGAAATCTGCGATAAAACTCTGATCCGCCTCGGAGATGCCGGTTCCCTTTGCTTTTTCCTGTACGACACCGTACAGCAGATCGTGCGTCAGATGAAAGAGATATGTTTCGATCTGCTCCCGGCTTACAGAGTGATAGACATTCATAATAAATGGTTTATTCTCGAGCACTGCCTCAAAAATCTGCTGCAGGCCTTCCTGCCATGTCTCATACGTTTTCTTCCCCTGCAGCGCCTGCGTCGCATCCTCCAGGCACGACCATTCGACAAGATCGTAGATATCCTTAAAATGATAATAAAACGCCATCCGGCTGATGCCGCAGTCTGTCGTCAGATCGTTGATCGTAATTTTGTCCAGCGGCTTTTTCAAAAGCAGCTTTTTTAATGACGCTTCCAGCGCCGCCTTTGTCGCATTTGTCATGTATTTCCTCCATTTTTCTTTTATGTACCCTCGGAATCTTTCTGTTCGAAACGCTTCTATGCTTTTTCATTGTAGCATATCCATTCTCCAGAAACAACTGCGCAGCCCTTCTGATCAGACTTTACAAAAAGTTTAGAAAGTACCGTAATACCAGTAAATTCAATACTTTCCGTCGTTCTGTTAGCACTCTTTTTTCTCGAGTGCTAATTTCCCCTTGACTTTTCCCTGTGCCAGTATTACTATAACTATCAGAGCAGTAAAAAAGCTGCAGACATCTAAAAAAGCATGATATTCCCGCTTTGCTGGATCAAAATATTTTTATAAGAAAAGGAGTGTGTTTCTCATGAGTGCGAAACATGGAAATCTTTCAATCAACAGCGACAATATTTTCCCGATTATCAAAAAATGGATGTATTCCGACCACGATATCTTTGTCCGTGAGCTCGTTTCCAACGGCTGCGATGCCATCACCAAACTAAAAAAACTGGACGGCATGGGTGAATATACTCTGCCGGATGACTACAAAGCAGCCATTCAGGTGATTGTAAACCCGGATGAGAAAACCTTAAAATTCATCGATAACGGTATCGGTATGACCGCAGACGAAGTCGAAGAATATATTACCCAGATCGCCTTCTCCGGCGCTACCGAATTCCTGGAGAAATACAAAGACAAAACGAATTCAGATCAGATGATCGGCCACTTCGGTCTTGGTTTCTACTCTGCTTTCATGGTAGCAGATGAAGTTCACATCGATTCTCTTTCCTATAAAGAAGGATCCACCCCGGTACACTGGACCTGTGACGGAAGCACCGAGTACGATATGTCCGAGGGCAGCAAGACAACTGTTGGTACCGAAATCACTCTGTTCCTGAACGAGGACTGCCTGGAATTCGCAAACGAATACCGTGTCCGCGAAGTTCTGGAAAAATACTGCTCCTTCATGCCGGTTGAAATTTTCCTGTCCAAAGCAAATGCGCCGCAGGAATACGAGACCATCGATGAAAGCGAATTAAAAGACGACGACGTTGTCGTAGAGCACATCCACGAGGACGCAAAATACGAAGAGAAAGAAAAAGAAGACGGAACGAAAGAGCAGGTTGAAGTTTCCCCGGCCAAAGAGAAAGTAAAAATCAACAAACGCCCGGTTTCCATCAGCGATATCCACCCGCTGTGGACCAAACATCCAAACGAGTGCAGCGATGAGGATTATAAAGAATTCTACCGCAAAGTCTTCAACGACTACCGCGAGCCGCTGTTCTGGATCCACCTGAACATGGACTATCCGTTCAACCTCAAAGGTATCCTCTACTTCCCGCGTATCAACACCGAGTACGATTCCATCGAGGGAACCATCAAGCTGTACAACAACCAGGTATTTATTGCCGACAACATCAAAGAAGTCATTCCGGAATACCTGATGCTCTTAAAAGGCGTCATCGACTGCCCGGATCTGCCGCTGAACGTATCCCGAAGCGCACTGCAGAACGACGGATTTGTCAAAAAGATCTCCGAGTACATCTCCAAGAAATTCGCTGACAAGCTCTCCGGCATGTGCAAAACCGACCGTGAGAATTACGAGAAATACTGGGATGATATCAACCCATTCATCAAATACGGATGCATCAAGGACGAGAAATTCTCCAAGAAGATGATGGACTATATTCTGTTCAAGAACATCGACGGAAAATATCTGACTCTTGAGGACTGCATCAACGAGAATAAGAAAGAAGAAGCTCCTGCAGAGAACACCGAGGAGAAGGCTGAAACTACGGAGAATACCGAAAATACGGAAAACGCTGACGAGAAGAAAGAGCCGGAAAAAACGACTGTTTACTACGTCACCGACGAAGTTCAGCAGAGCCAGTACATCAACATGTTCCGCAGCCAGGGCATGGATGCTGTCATCCTGAAACACAACATCGACTCCGCTTTCATCACCCATGCAGAGCGTTACAACGAGCATGTAACCTTCCAGCGCATCGATGCAGATCTGACCAACGATATGAAAGACGAGTCCGGTGAGGATCTGACCGACGCTACAAATACTCTGACCGATCTCTTCCGCAAAGTCCTCGACAAGAAAGATCTGACCGTCAAAGTTGAGAACCTGAAAGACGAAAATGTATCCTCCATGGTAACGCTTTCCGAGGAGAGCCGCCGGATGCAGGATATGATGAAGATGTATGGCATGACCGGCATGGATCCGTCCATGTTCGGCGGACAGGAAACCCTGATCCTGAATGCAAAACATCCGCTCGTTCAGTACATTCTGAAGAATGGCGAGAACAACAACACATCCCTGTTCTGCGAGCAGCTGTATGATCTGGCAATGATCAGCCACAAACCGCTCTCTCCGGACGAGATGACAAAATTCGTAAGCAGAAGCAATCAGATTATGATGCTCCTTGCAAAATGATAAAGCACAGGCACAGCAAAACGCACCTCTTATAAAACACGCCGGATTTCTGGAATTTACCAGATGTCCGGCGTGTTTTTTCCTGCTTTTTTACTTTACGATTTCTGATCCAGATGGTAGAATAATTCTATTCGCCCTATTGAAAAATAAGGAAAATCACACGAAAGGTCTGGTATTTATTTCTATGAAAAAAGGAAAGCCATCCGCCCTGCTCCCGATCGCCGTTTTTCTGGTGTTTTATCTGGGGCTCGGCATTTATTCCGAGTATATTTTAAAAATTCCGATGGGCTTCTACAACATCCCCATCGTCGTCGCGTTTCTGGCAGCGATCCTCGTCGCCTGTCTGCAGAACCGCAGTGTCCCGTTTGAAGAAAAGCTCGCCCTCATGGGACAGGGCATCGGGGACAAAAACATCATCACAATGCTGCTGATCTTCCTCGCCGCAGGCACGTTTGTCGGCGTTGTCGGAAGGAGCAGTGCAGAGAGCGTTGCCTATTTCATGCTCTCCTGGATTCCGGCAAAGTATGCCGTCGCTGTGCTCTTTGTCGTTGCCTGCTTCGTCTCCACGGCCATGGGAACCTCCGTCGGAACGATCACGCTTCTCGTGCCGATCGCCGCTGCTGTTGCCGAGACCTCCGGCTTTTCGCTGGCGCTCTGCGTCGCCTCCGTCATGGGCGGATCCATGTTCGGCGACAACCTCTCTTTCATCTCCGACACGACAATCGCCGCCTGCAACGGACAGGGCTGCGAGATGAAAGACAAGTTCCGCGAAAACTTCTGGATCGCTCTCCCGGCTGCTCTTGCCGCGCTGGCGCTGATCCTTGTAATCTCCTTCCGACAGGCGCCGGGCACACCGATCGTCCACGAATACCATCTGCTGCAGACGGTTCCGTACCTGCTCGTGCTGATCGGCGGCATCGCGGGCATTCAGGTGTTTGTCGTACTCCTTATCGGTATTGCTTCCGGTGCCGTTATCATGCTCGGTACGGGACAGACGACGCTCTGGGATATGCTCTCCAGCATGGGAAGCGGCACTTCGGGTATGTTTGAGACATGTATGGTTGCGATTCTTGTCGCTGCGATGTGCGCACTGATCCGGGAAAACGGCGGCTTTACTGTCCTGCTTCGTGCCATTCACAAAATCTTCCGCGGAAAAAAGGGCGGCCAGCTCGGTGTCGGCATTCTCGTCGCGCTGCTCGACATTGCGACCGCAAACAACACCGTCGCGATCGTCATGGCAAACCCGATCGCAAAGCAGATGTCCGAGGACTACGGCATCACCCCACGGAAAACGGCATCGCTCCTCGATACCTTCTCCTGCATCTCACAGGGCATCCTGCCGTACGGCGCGCAGATGCTCGTGGCGATTTCCGCGGTGCATGAACTGGGATATGAGCTCTCCGCCTTTGAAATCATGGCAAACCTCTTCTATCCGGGCATGCTGCTTGTCAGTTCGCTGATCTTTATCTTCGTTCTGCCGGACCGGAAAAATGCCGAAAGCAATGCTTAAAAAGTTCCGTATCGGATCAACTCAAAAAATTATGTTAAAATGCCCACCGATTTCACTTTTTCGTTTGATCGGCGGGCATTTTTTTGCTTTTTTTTGCAAAAATTGCCAAAATTGCAGTAACATTTACGGTTGAAATTCTTTTATGCGGGTAGTATAATCGGGGTCGTGACATTGAGAAGTAATGATGTTATGTGGGTTATGGGGAGAAAGGACAACAGACAAAGTGAAATTATTAAGACAGTTCCTTGTAATTATGGCGGTTTCGTTCGTCGGAGAAATCCTGCACGCCGTGCTGCCGCTTCCGATTCCGGCAAGTATCTACGGCCTTGTGCTGATGCTGGCGCTTCTGATGACGGGGGCATTAAAACTTGATGCCGTCGAGGACGCAGGCAAGTTTATGATTGAGATCATGCCGGTCATGTTCATTCCGGCGGGCGTCGGCCTGATGGAATCCTGGGGTGAATTAAAAGCCGTTCTCGTTCCGGTTCTCGTGATTACGCTCGTCAGCACCATCGTCGTTATGGTTGTGTCCGGACGCGTGACACAGGCGGTCATCCGGCTGGAAAGGAAACACAAAGGAGGGGACGCAAAATGACAAATATGCTCTGTGAATCTGCATTTTTCGGCGTTGTCATCAGCCTTCTGGCGTATGAGCTCGGCATGCTGTTAAAGAAAAAATTTGGGCTTCCGCTTTTCAATCCGCTGCTAATTTCCATTGCAGTCGTCATTGTATTCCTTGCTGTTTTCGATATCGATTATCAGAATTATAATGACGGTGCAAAATACTTGAGCTATCTGCTGACTCCTGCAACGGTCTGCCTTGCGATTCCGCTGTATGAGCAGATGGAGGCATTGAAAAAGAATATCAAAGCCATCCTCGCCGGTATTCTCTCCGGCGTGCTGACGAGCCTTACCGTGGTTCTCGCGCTGGCGCTGATCTTCAATCTGAATCATAAAATGTATGTAACACTGCTGCCGAAATCCATCACAACGGCCATCGGCATGGGTGTTTCGGAAGAGCTCGGCGGTGCGGTGACGATCACGGTTGCCGTTATCATCATCACGGGTGTGCTGGGAAATATGCTGGCGGAGACGCTCTGCAAGCTGTTTCACATTGAGGAACCGATTGCAAAGGGCATCAGTATCGGATCGGCCTCCCATGCGATCGGTACGGCGAAGGCCATGGAGATGGGCGATGTCGAGGGCGCGATGAGCAGCCTTTCGATTGCAGTTGCAGGTATTCTGACTGTGGTCGGAGCGTCGATTTATGCGATGTTTATCTAAAAACGAACACTGATAAAAAACAGAAAAAATCCGGGAATGGAAAGCAATGTAAAACTTTCCGTTCCCGGATTTTCTATCCCTGAAATTCTATAGCTAAAAATTAAAATTCCGACTGCAGAAACTCTTCAATAAAAAGAAGCGCAGTAGCACTCCGGCCCTTCCGGGTCGATGCAGATATGCTCGAGCGTTCCGCTGTGCATCGAAAGCCCCATCGTCAGCTCCTGCACAATCTGCTGCTTCGCCGTCTGGCGGTGCTCATAGATGTACTGATACACACTTTTCTTATTAATCTTTTTTAACGTAATTGTGGTAATACTCTTTTCGTTCACGCAAAAACGTCCTCTCTTTTACCGCTCCATCACATTGATCGACTCGATGCCGACGCTTCCGCCGCGCACGACTTCGATCTTGCCGAATTCCTCTTTCATCAGCTTCACAACTGCATCGTTTTTCGTCGCCGTCTGGACAAACTCGAGCAGCAGGCTGTCTTTTCCGTAGTCGATGACCTTCGCCTTGAACGTCTCAGCGATCTGGAACAGCTCGACTTTGTCAGCTGCGCTGCAGTTGAATACCTTGATATACAGAATCTCTTTCATGCGCACAAACACGTCGGTGAAGTCGATGACTTTGATGACCTCGACCATGCGGTTCAGCTGTTTTTTGATCTGCTCAAACGTCTCATCGTCACTGACCGTGGCGATCGTCATACGCGATACGGTCGGGTCCTCGGTCGTTCCGACGGTCAGGCTGTCCAAGTTATAGCTTTTTGCGGAAAAAAGCCCGGAAATCTTGGAAAGGACACCAACCTGGTTTTCTACGTACAGTGAAATCCATCTTTTTTTCATTCCCTTATTCATCGCGCTCTCCTCCTAACAGTCCATAATCATATCTTCGAGCGTTCCGCCCGGCTTGATCATCGGGTAAACCATCTCCTCCGGATCGATGATAAATTCGATGATCGTCGGAGTCTTGGTGTTTTTCTTCGCCTCTTCAAACGCAGCCGCGATATCCTCTTTCTTCATGACGCGGATGCCTTTTGCGCCGTAACTCTCAGCCAATTTGATAAAATTCGGCGTGTATTCCGGGTACTCTTCTCCGTCTGTTCTGCGGGAAAGTGCACCGGCGCGCAGGTTTGTCATGCTGTACCGTTTGCCGTAAAACAGCTTCTGCCACTGGCGTACCATGCCGAGGTATTCATTATTGAAGATACACAGGATGACCGGCAGCTCCTCGAGAACGGCAGTCGCCAGCTCCTGAATATTCATCTGCATACCGCCGTCACCGGAAATCGCGATGACCGGTTTGTCCGGGTTGCCGATTTTTGCTCCGATCGCGCCCGGAAGGCCGTATCCCATCGTTCCAAGGCCGCCGGACATAATGATCTGGCGGTTTTCGGTAATGTCGACGTACTGACTTGTCAGCATCTGGTGCTGTCCGACGTCGGTGACGATGATCGCATCGTCAAACTGCTCGTTGATCGCGTTGAAAATATCGAGCGGTCCCATCACGCCGTTCTGGCGCATCGTCAGCGGATGCTCGTTCTTCCAGGCATCGATCTGGGCAAGCCATTTCGATGTTGAGCATGGCTCTACGTACTCTGCCATCTTCGTGATCGCCTCTTTTGCATCGGCTACGATCGGGATATCGACATGGATGTTTCGAGAGATCGAAGCGGTGTCGATGTCGATGTGGACGATCTGCGCGTGCGGGGCAAATTCATGCAGCTTTCCGGTGATACGGTCATTGAAACGTGTTCCGATCGAGAACAGCAGATCGCACTCGCTGACTGCCATATTCGCCGCATACGCGCCGTGCATGCCAAGGTTTCCGATGAACAGCGGGTGTTTCGTGGAGATCGCGCCGCGTCCCATAACGGTTGTGACAACCGGCACCTGTGTTTTCTCGACCACTTCGCGGAACACTTCCTGCGCATGTGCGATGTTGACACCGCCGCCGGCAAGGAACAGCGGGCGTTTTGCTTTCGAAAGCATCTTTAACGCACGTTTTAACTGACCAATGTGAACGCTGGTGTTCGGTTTGTAGCCGCGGATGTTGACGTTTTTCGGATACTCTGCGCTGCCGAACTCTGCCATGACATCTTTTGGAAGGTCAATGAGAACCGGTCCCGGTTTTCCGGTGCGGGCAATGTAGAAGGCTTCTTTGATGATGCGTCCGAGATCTTCACGGTTTCTTACCGTCACGCCGTATTTCGTGATGCTGCGGGTGATGCCGACAATATCAACCTCCTGGAATGCATCGTTTCCGATGAGGTGGCGGGCTACCTGTCCGGTGAAGCAGACAAGCGGAACGCTGTCGTAGTTTGCCGTTGCAAGACCGGTGACCAGGTTGGTTGCACCAGGGCCGCTGGTAACGAGGCATACGCCGACTTTTCCTGTCGTTCTCGCATAGGCATCCGCCTCATGCACCAGCGCCTGCTCGTGGCGCGGCAGAACGATTTTGATTTCATCCTGTTTGTAAAGCTCATCGCTGATATCAATGGTGCAGGCTCCCGGATAACCGAAGAGATACTCGACACCCTCCTCCTTCAGAGCCTTTACCAGAAGTTTGTTTCCTGTAATCTGTTTCATATGAAAACCTCCTGTTCTAAATTTGCTGCATAAAAAATCCCCGAACATAAAACACCTTTTCTGTGCCTTACGTTCAGGGAGAATGTTTCCATCCACGGTACCACCTGAATTCCAGAAGAATACACTTCTGCTCATTCCGTACAGGATTTAACTTTTTTCATCCGATACGGCATCCCGGTAACGTGGGAACTACGTTGGAGCCTACTTGGAAAACATTGCTGTCCGCTTTTTCTGTTCAGTCCACTGCTCGAGGGCTACTTCCGCAGGCACGCTCACGGAGATTCTCACCAGCCATCTCCTCTCTTTGCTTTGCGCCGCCAGGTACTCCTCCCTGTCACTGCATTTTAGGTTTTGTTTTTTCTTAAATTACTGTCTATTATAGTCAGAAATGCCGCTCGTTGTCAATCGTTTCGCGCCCTTTTCTTGACTTTTCGCCCTGCGCGTGCTTTACTTAATCAGGTTTGTCTAATTAAAATAAGGAGTTTATACCCATGATGATTACATACACACAGGAAGAACTCTCTTCCATTGTCCACGCATTTGCTTTCCCGGGAACGATTACAGACTGGACGCCGCACGGGAACGGCCATATCAACGATACGTTTCTGGTGCGCTCCACCGAAAACGGCGTCCTCCGCAAATCGATTCTGCAGCGCATGAACCGCACCGTTTTCCACAATCCAACGGAGCTGATGCAGAATATTGCACAGGTAACATCATTTCTGCGGAAAAAAATCACAGCCGCAGGAGGAGATCCATTCCGCGAGACGCTGAACCTGATTCCGACGACAGACGATGCCTGGTTTTTCGTCGATGAGCGCGGAGAATTCTGGCGCGCATTTCTCTTTATTTCCGATGCGTCCTGCTATGATGCCGTGACAGATCCAAAGCTGTTTTACGAGACCGGTAATGCTTTCGGCCGCTTCCAGCAGATGCTCTCCGATTTTCCGTCCGCCTCTCTTTTCGAGACGATCCCGGATTTCCACAACACACCGCTCCGCTACCAGGCGCTTTTACAGGCGGCACAGGCGGATCCGAAAGGACGGCTGAAAAACGTTTCGGATGAGATGGCGTTTTTCCTCGACCACGCAGACGATTACGGCGTAGCCGAGCGCATGAAGGCCTCGGGCGAGCTGCCGCTCCGCGTAACGCACAACGATACGAAGCTGAACAACATTATGATTGATGACAAAACCGGCGAGGGCATCTGCGTCATCGACCTAGACACCATTATGCCGGGACTGTCGATCTTTGACTTCGGCGATTCGATCCGCTTCGGCGCGAATACGGCCGCTGAGGACGAACAGGATGTCTCGAAGGTGTCTCTTTCCCTTCCTCTCTTTGAGAGCTATACAAAGGGCTTTCTCGCAGGCTGCGCAGGCTCTTTGACCCGCGCGGAAGTCGAAATGCTGCCGATGGGTGCAAAATTAATGACCCTCGAATGCGGCATCCGTTTTCTCGCCGATTACCTGATGGGCGATACCTACTTCAAAACCGCTTACCCGGAGCACAACCTCGTACGGGCGCGGACACAGATCGCGCTTGTAGCGGATATGGAGGAGAAATGGGGCGAGATGGAGAACATCGTCGCACGGGCTTCGTTTTCCCACTAAGCACCCGCATAAATTCACAGCATCAAAAAGACACAGCTGGAAGTATCTTTCTGCCTCCTGCTGTGTCTTTTTTGTTAATATGTTTTATATTATGCTCTCGGAACGCTGACAATCCGCAGACCGTATTTCTTCAGCATCTCACCGCCCTGTACTTTCTCGCCGGTCAGGATATCTTCTTTTCCGTCGAAGACTGCCGGAAGCGGAATCTCCTCATCTTTGAAGTTGATGATAAAGTACAGATCCTCTCCGTCTGCCTGGCGTTTTGTGATCTCGAGTGCTGTTGCTTCTCCAATCACCGGCTGGATGGCTGCGCTGTCTGCTGCCATAGCAAGAACTTTTGCAAGGCCGCTCTCAGAAAGGTCGGTTCCGACATAATATACGGTTCCTTTTCCGAACTGATTTTTTGCAACAGCAGTCATGCCTGCATAGAAATCGCTCTCATACTGTGCGATTTCTTCAGCTCCTTCGAGGTGCATCAGGTCACATACAAGACGGCACTCTTCCTCGGTTCCGTCTGCGAAACGGATCTTGTTTCTCTGCTCCGGTGCAAGAGCGTCGATCTCTTCTACCCATACGCCTGCCATTTTTCTGAGCGGTCCCGGGTATCCGCCGAGATGAACGTTGTCCGACTGTCCGACGATACCGCTCATGTAGGTGGTGATGAGGGTTCCGCCTGCCTGTACATAAGCCTCCAGGCTCTCTGCCACACCGTCTTTTACCATGTAGAGAACCGGTGCTGCAACGAGGTCATATTTGGAGAAGTCCGCGTCGATCGGGATCATATCGACAGCGATGTTCTTGTTATAGAAGTAATTGTACATCTGCTCGATCTGGTCTACGTAACGTAAATCGCGGTTCGGTCCGCTGGTGTACTCCAGTGCCCAGTAGTTTTCCCAGTCGAAGATGATGCCGACTTTTGCGTGGTTCTCGGAGCCCATCACACGGCTTCCGATTTTCTCCAGTTCTTTTCCGAGCTGGGTTACCTCACGGAAGACACGGGTATCTGCGGTTCCTGCGTGTGCGATAACAGCACCATGGAATTTCTCGCATCCGCCGACGCTTCTTCTCAGCTGGAAGAACTGAATCGTGTCTGCGCCGTGTGCAACGGTCTGATAGCTCTGTGCGCGCATCTGGCCCGGTTTCTTTAAGGAGTTGTACGGCTGCCAGTTCTGCTGGCTCGGAGTCTGCTCCATCAGCATGAACGGTGCGTCTTTGAGGCCGCGCATCAGGTCGTGGGTCATAGCTACGTGGCTCCATGGTGTATTGTAGCTCGGGTAGTTGTCCCAGGATACGATATCCATTTCTTTTGCCCACTTGAAGTAGTCGAGGCCTTTGTACGTTCCCATCAGGTTTGTGGTGATCGGGGTTTCTTTGTCGTATTTGCGGATCGCGTCACGCTCCATTTTGTAGTTGTTCAGCATGCCGTCGGAGTTGAAACGCATGTAGTCGAGGGACATTCCTGCAAATGCAGTGCCGCTTCCCCATGGCATTCCGTCTCCCAGATCGTTCGGCGGTACAATCTCGTCCCAGTCGTAGATGGTATGGCCCCAGAACTCCATGTTCCATGCCTTGTTGACTTCATCGAGTGTTTTGTATTTGTCTTTCAGCCATACGCGGAACGCTTTTGCACAGTTCTCGCAGTAGCACTCGCCGCCGTACTCATTGCTGATGTGCCAGCAGACGATGTTTTTGTTGTCGCCGTAACGCTCTGCCAGTTTTTCTGCCAGGCGTTTTGCATATTTCTGGAAAACCGGGCTGTTCGGGCAGGCATTGTGGCGATGACCGAATTTGTGATGGCGTCCTTCGAAATCGGTTCTTGCCACTTCCGGATAACGGTGTACCATCCATGCCGGGAGTGCGCCGGTGGATGTTGCCATGACGATCTGAACGTCCTCTTTTGTCAGGGTGTCTACGATCTCATCGAGCTCTGTAAAGTCGTACTCATTCTCGGACGGCTGGATTTTTGCCCAGGAAAATACGTTGATCGTGGTGCTGTTGATGCCGGCCTGATGGAAAAGTTTCATATCCTCATCCCAGATCTCTTTTGGCCACTGGTTTGGGTTGTAGTCTCCTCCGTATAACATTTTTTTGAATTTTGGCTGCATTTTTTTGATTCCTCCTGTGTTTGGATATCTCGTTTTGATGGCTCTATTATATACTGGTCTTTGTGAGAAAAGTATGATATGCTTGTCTAAAAAGTATGAATTTTCGAAACTCATTCCGGAATCTTATTTTAGACTTTTCTTTCAGAAAGGAACTGACTGTTATGCCTATTTTCTTTAAACCATCCGCCTCCGATTTTTCCCTCTCCGCTGACAGCATCGGCAACCGCTGGCTGCAGGAGCCCGTTGTGCGCCCGAACGGATTCCCCTTATATCACTGGATCCAGACGGAACGCGGCGAAGGGCTGCTGACCCTCGAAGGCCAGAAACTTTTGCTGAAACCAGGTGACGGTGTTCTGATTGCTCCGCATGTGCCGCATGAATACCGCGAAAACGACGGCAGCGGGATGTGGTTTACATCCTTTCTGACCTTTGACGGAAAGCTCTCCGATGATCTCTATAAAATCTGTGCCGTCTCGCCGTATCTTTTCGTTCCGGCCTCAGAGGGCGCGTGGTTTCAGGAATGGATTGACCGCATAATCGACTCACATTTTCTGAAAAATGACATCGACGATGCTACGCTCTCCGTCGGATGCTTTGAGTTCCTGACACGCCTTTCCCAGCTCCGCACCGGCCTTTCCCGGACGGAGCACCCTCTGTATCTCCAGTATGTCCGCCCGGCAATGCAGGAAATCGAAAGTCATCTTTCCGACCCGCTCAATGTGGATGATCTCGCGGAACAGCTCCATATCACGCCGCAGTATCTGACACGCCTGTTCCAGCGTTTTGTCGGCAGCTCTGTCCGCTCGTACATCAGCGTTCTGCGCATCAGCCGCGCCAAGGAGCTTCTCATCAGCCGTCCCTACACTACGCTCGACGGCATCGCCGCCCTCTGCGGCTACCGCGATGTCAGCTACTTTATCTCGGTTTTCCGCCAGCAGACCGGGACAACGCCGAAGCAGTTCCGGAAGCTGTACGGCATATAATCTGAACACCCCTCTTTCCGGCGCAAAAAAAGATCCTCCGTCTCATTTCACAGACGAAGGATCTTTTTTCGTTCTCTCTTATTTCATGCTTTTCAGAATGCTTCTCGCAACCGACAGTCCGTTTGCGCTTGCCTGCTGGAGGCCGCGGGTTACGGATGCGCCGTCGCCGATGGCGCGGAGGCCTTTGACGCTGGTGCAGAAGTCTTTGTCTACGACAACTTTGTTGGAATAGAATTTGACTTCTACGCCGTACAGCAGTGTCTCATCGCTGGCGATACCCGGTGTTACTTTGTCGAGGGCTTCGATCATCTCGGCAATGTCGACCATGATACGGTGCGGGAATACCAGGGAAAGGTCGCCCGGAACGGCATCTTTTAAGGTCGGGATCAGGTTATTGCGGCAGAGGCGCTCTTCTGTCGTTCTTCTTCCGCGTTTGAAATCGCCGTACGTCTGAACGAGGATCTTGCCGTCGCAGAGCATGTTGGAAAGCTGTGCGATCTGTTTGCCGTACTCGATCGGGGTTTTAAATGGTTTCGTAAAGTTCTTGGATACCAGGAGGGCAAAGTTCGTGTTGTTTGTCTTGAACTCCTGGGATTTGTAGGCGTGACCGTTTACAACTGCCAGACCGTTTTCATAATACTCAGTTGCCACCTCACCGGACGGGTTCGTACAGAAAGTACGCACTTTGTCGTCAAAAGTCGGGGTATAGTAAACGAGTTTTGCCTCGTACAGGTTCTTGTTCAGAAACTCCATGACCTCGTCGCGGACTTCCACGCGGACACCGATATCGACGGTTCCGACCTCGGTCTCGATGCCGTGGCCGTTGCAGATATGTGAGAACCAGTCGGCTCCCTCGCGGCCTACTGCGGAGACAATCTCATCTGCCTCGTAAACCGTTCCGTCCTCAAGTGTTACAGCTGTCGCACGGCCGTCCTCGATTGTAATATCATTGACCATCGTGTTGAATTTCATTTCCACGCCGATCTCTTTTAAGTGATCCTCGAGGCGGCTGTAAATCTTGTAGCCCTCCTCAGTTCCGAGATGGCGGATTGGACATTCGATCAGCTTCAGGTTGGCGTTGATCGCTCTGCGGCGGATCTCACGGATCTCTTTTTCTTTATCGACACCGTAAACATTCTTGTCTGCGCCGAAATCCAGATAGATCTGGTCGGACTCATGGATCAGCTCAACCGTCTTTTCATATCCTAAAATCTCCGGCAGATTTCCACCGACATCCGGGGAAAGAGAAAGCTTTCCGTCGGAGAATGCGCCTGCTCCGGCAAATCCCGTTGTGATCGAGCACGGTTTGCAGTTCACGCATTTTTTCGTTTTTCTCTTTGGACACTGACGGCTCTCGATCGAACGTCCTTTTTCGATCATCAGCACCTTCAGATCCGGTTTTTCTTTCAGCAGTTCATAGGCACAGAAAATACCTGACGGGCCTGCGCCGATAATAATGACATCATATTTCATTCTTTTTTAATTTCCTCTTGTTTTTTATCCCATCACGATCAGATACTGACCGTCCGGCAGGGCAAAGACTTCGCTCTGCTCTTCTAATTCTGCATCCGACATTTCTTCCACGTCCATGCCCTCTTCTTCCATGTAGGCGCGCACGTCGTCCAGATTGTCGGCAACGACTGCAAAGCAGTCCTCCAGAAAGGCCTCTGCCTCATCGTAATTTTCAGCCACCGACTCGTCGAATAACTGGCCCTGATTCATTAAAAATGTGTTGATGCATTCTTCAGTATATTCTCCCATTCTGGTTTTCTCCTCTGTTCGTTTTATTTTTCCTGATTCTTTCTGTGAAAAAGCGTTAAGATTTCCTCCGGCCGGTCGAGCAGCTCCATCGCATGGTTGTCGATCAGCTCCTGGCGCGGGCGGAATCCCCACGTCACACCAACGGTAAACATGCCTGCGGCGTTTCCGGTCTGCATATCCGTATTGGTATCGCCAAAGTACAGGCACTCTTCCGGTCTGGCGCCGAGTGCGTCTGCAATCGCGAGCGCACCGATCGGAGACGGCTTTCTCGGGATTTCTGCGGTCTGCCCCTGAATCCGGTTGAAAAAGCCCGGTCCGTACACGCTCTCCACGACGTGGATAGCCGCCTCATGCGGCTTGTTGGAACATACGGCAATCGGAACTTCTTCCCGCAGCGCGGTCAGGGTTTCCCGCATATTAGGATACGGTTTTACGTGATACAGCGGGTCCTCGTTGAACCACGCGCGGCCAAGGCGGATGCCCTCCTGCAGATAGTTGAGCTCTGCATCTCCGGCGTCTTTTAAAGCGCGCTCCACTGCCAGATCGAAACCGTCTCCGGCGTAAAAGTTGAAGGCTTCTACCGGGCGCGGCACAAGTCCAAAATGTTCCAGAACGCGGTTGACTGCGTGCGCAATCGACTCTACAGTGTCTGCGATGGTGCCGTCCAGGTCAAAGATACAAGCTTTTATCATATTCTGACTTCCCTTCTTTGTCTCTTTTGTTCTTCGATTTTCTTTCTTCTCTCTCTTCTTGTCCGCAATCATTATATCCTGTATTTTTTCCCTGCGCAACCATATTTTCTTTTCCGGCGCTTTATGCTAAAATGAAACTGTTTTTCAGATTCTTGGAAAGGAAAAAAAGAGAATATGAATCAGACTGTGAAAATATTTTTTACCGATATGGATGATACCCTGCTGAATTCCGAAAAGCAGGTGACAAAAGAAAACATGGATGCCATTTCAGAGGCACTTGCTGCCGGCCACAAAATTGTGTTCAACACCGGCCGCCCGCTCTCCGGCTTTCTGCCGATCTTAAAAGAGCTCGGACTCGACCGCGAAGGCTGCTATGCCATCGCATTCAACGGCGGACTGATTTACGACTGCGCGGCAAAGAAAACGCTGTACCGCCGCACGATTCCGCTCGAATATGCACGCGTGATCTTTGAAAAAACGCAGGAGGCAGGCCTCTACTGCCACACCTACTCCGACACCTCCCTTCTCTGCCGCCATGCAGGCGAGGAAACGCGCGTTTACACACAGGCAATCCACATTCCCGTCGTGGAAGATCCGCTTCTGCCGGAGCACCTCGCCGAGGAACCATGCAAGATGATCGTGATTGATCTCCACGACCGTGCAAAAATGGACGCTTACCGCGCTGCCATGGAGCCGTGGGCAAAAGGAAAAATTTCGATGTTCTACTCCAGCCCGCATTACCTCGAGCATGTCCCGGAACACGTTTCCAAGGGCCATGCCGTGAAAAAACTCTGCGAGCTTCTTCAGATTCCGCTTGCCAACACCGTGGCTACCGGAGATCAGGAAAATGATATTTCGATGATCGAGGCCGCTGCCGTCGGTGCCGCCATGAAAAATGCGACCGATGCCGTAAAGGCGAGTGCCGATTATATCACGGAAAACGACTGCAATCACAGCGGCGTGGCGGAGATTCTTCGTAAGTTTATCCTTGCCTGATGCTGTTTCTGTGTCAGGAAACCTTCTTTTTCTTGTTTTCTTTGGCACTTTTTCCGAATTCTGTAAGATTTTACTTTCTTTTTTGTTGAAACTGTATTACAATAGTTTCAAAGGACGGCATTTGAAAGGAGACTTGAATCGAGATGTCACGGAAATCAAAACGTATTCTGCTTACTCTGGCTTCTGCCGCTGTCGGCGCAGCCTGCGGTGCGGCAGTCTATTTTATCCGGAAAGGAAAAGCAGATCTTGAAACAGATTTTGACGATTTTAAAGACGAATTTGAAGAGGAAGAGCCTGCTCCTGCTGAACGTACTTATACGACCCTTCCGAAAACGAAAGGTGCGGAGGATGCTGCACCGGATCCGGAATCTGCAGCTTGCAATGAAGGTTCCGAAACAGCTGATGCAGAAGCTGAAAGCGAAACCGCAGAGTCCGAAGAAGAAGACGCTGAAAAAGAAAGCTGTGCGGACGATAGCGAAAGCACATGTGAAGCGCCGGAAGCTGAATCTGGCGATGATGAAGCGGATTCTTGCGAGGAAGAAACAACAGAAGAAACTGCAGGCGCCGCAGAAGAGACACTGTCTGCTGCGGATCGTGAAGTTTCTCCGCAGGAAGAAAGCGAAGTAACCGCAGAATAAAACCCAAAAACAGAATATAGAAACATAAGGAAGTAATTCCTGGGGAGGGAAACCTCCCCTTTTTTATGGAAAGGAGATTGTTATGGAACTTGCAAAACGCGATGACGTTCCTGTAGAACTTACCTGGGACCTGTCTTTAATTTATCCAACCGAGGAGGCCATGCTGGCTGATGCGCAGAAAATGAAAGAATTAAGTCTTTCTATGGAAGCATCCTACAAAGGAAACCTCACCGATGCAGCCACGATCAACCACTGCCTCGACGATTACCAGGAGGTCTACCGTCTGATCACACTGACCGCCAACTACTGCGATCTCGCCGTCTCTGTCGACTATTACAACAGTGCAAACCAGACACGCAACGACCGCATCAACAGCCTGATCTCTGAGATTTTCAGCCGTCTCACCTTTATCGAGAGCGAGCTTTCCGAACAGTCCGAGGATGTTTTGAACGAGGCCATGCAGCAGTCAGATACGAACCGCTGCTATCTCGCCGAGATTCTCCGCAACAAGGCACACCGCCTGAATCCGGAAACCGAGCGTGCCATTTCCGCTCTGTCCCAGACCTTCTCGGCTCCGTACCAGATCTACAACATGGCAAAGCTTGCCGATATGAAATTTGATTCTTTCACCGTAAACGGAAAAGAATATCCGCTCGGCTACTCCCTGTTTGAGGATAATTACGAGTACGAAAAAGACACCGATATCCGCCGCAGTGCATTCTCCGCCTTTTCTACAAAAATCAGACAGTACGAAAATGTAACGGCAGCTGCTTACAATGCCCAGCTGCAGACAGAAAAGACCATGGCCACGCTGCGCGGCTTCGATTCCGTCATCGATTCTCTGCTGTTCCCGCAGCAGGTCAGCCGTGAGCTGTACAACCGCCAGATCGATCTCATCACCACCCGCCTGGCTCCGCATATGCGCAAATATGCCCGCCTGCTGAAAAAGGTTCACAACCTTGACCGCATGACCTTCGCCGATCTGAAAATCGCCGTCGACCCGGAGTACGATCCGTCTGTCACGATCGAGGAATCAAAACAGTACATCGAAAAAGGCCTTGCCATTCTCGGTGATGATTACGTTTCCATGATTCAGGAGGCCTACAAAAAACGCTGGGTTGACTTTGCACAGAACCAGGGAAAATCCACCGGCGGCTTCTGTGCCAGCCCGTACGGAAAAGGTTCCTTTATTCTCTTAAGCTGGAATAACCGCATGGCAGATGTTTTCACGCTGGCGCATGAACTCGGCCACGCCGGCCATTTCCGTCTCTGCAACGGCGCACAGGCGATTCTCGATACCGAGGTTTCCTCTTATTTTGTCGAGGCGCCGTCTACCATGAACGAGCTTCTGATGGCTCATTATCTGCTGAAAACGACCCCGGACAAACGGTTCCGCCGCTGGGTTTTAAGCTGTATGATCAGCAACACATATTATCATAACTTCGTCACCCATCTGATGGAGGCTGCTTACCAGCGCGAGGTTTACAAGCTCATCGATGCCGGCGACAGCGTACAGGCTGAGACGTTAAGCAGCATTATGAAAGAGACCCTGCAGAAGTTCTGGGGCGATGATGTGGAAATTTCCGATGACGCAGCGCTCACCTGGATGCGCCAGCCGCATTACTATATGGGACTTTACTCCTACACCTACAGCGCCGGACTGACCGTTGCCACACAGGTATGCAAGCGCATCGAAACCGAAGGCCAGACCGCTGTCGATGACTGGAAAAAGGTACTGACCGCCGGAAGCACGAAGACACCGGAAGAGCTGGCAAAAATGGCCGGCGTTGATATCTCGACGGATGCACCGCTTCTCGATACGATCGAGACAATTGGATCGATCATCGATGAGATCTGCGAGCTGACCGAAGAGCTGGGCTGCTGATCCTGTCCGCATTGTAACTCTCTATCAAACAGTAAAAACGGATTGTTCCGTCAGTTTTTGTTACTGGCGAAGCAATCCGTTTTTTTCATATCTTTTTTCACGCATTCCAGCACTTTTTCAGAATCGCAGCTGCCTCTGCAATCTCCTCCTCAGAAAGCCCGGCGTACCCAAGCAGCACTGTGCCGCCCTGTGCGGGATCTGCGGCAGCGCCGATGCAGTACCGTTCCAGCCCGTACACGCGCACGCCATCCTCTTTTGCCCGCTGCACCGCCTCCGCTTCAGAGAGTCCTCTCGGCAGGTGGACCAGCACATGGACGCCCGCATTCTCGCCGGACACCGTGTACTCCCGCCCAAACTCCTTCAGAAGCCGGATCAGCAGGTCGTGTTTCCCTTTATACTGTGCACGCATCCGGTTCAGATGGCGCTCGAACGCGCCGCTCCGCATAAACTCTTCCAGAATCTTCTGGTCCGTCTTCGAAACTGTCGCGGAAAAGCATCTTCCGTTCTCCTCGTAGGCAGGCAGCAGCGTCTCCGGCAGCACCATGTAGCTGATGCGGATGGACGGCGCAATCGCCCGCGAAAACGTTCCAAGATAGATCACTTTTCCCTCTGTGTCATTGCCCTGCAGTGCCGGGATCGGGCGGCCCTTGTAGCGGAATTCACTGTCGTAATCATCCTCAATCAGATACCGCCCATTTTCCCTCGATGCCCACGCAAGGAGCTGCATCCGCCGCTTCATCGGCATGACCATGCCCATCGGGAACTGGTGCGACGGCATGATGTACGCCAGATCCGCCCCGCTTTTTTCCAGCTCCGCCGGCCGCATGCCCGCTTCGTCCATCGAAATCGTACACATCGCATAGCCGAGCTTCGCAAAACAGCGGTAGGCACTGATGTAGGTCGGATTTTCCATCGCCACTTTATGGCCACGCCCTAAGATCACCGAAAGCAGCATCAGCAGATAATCATTTCCCGCTCCGACGATGATCTGCTCCGTGCGGCAGTTCACGCCGCGTGCGTGGTGCAAATAGTCGCGGATTGCCTCCCGAAGACCGTGCTCGCCCTTCGCATCCCCGAGCTGGAACAGGCTGTCATCTGCGTCCAGCAGGACTTCTTTCGAGATCTTCTTCCAGCTGTTCTGCGGAAATCCGCCCGGCGCCGTGCCGGTCACGGCAAAATCGTAGCGGAACGGCGTCTGTTCCGCGGCATCATCCTCTTTTGTCTCCTCTTTTTTTTCATCGAGGCGGTACAGCCCCTCAATCTCACAGACAAAGTAGCCTTTGCACGGCACACTCTCCAGATACCCTTCGGATACCAGCTGCTCATACGCCAGATCCACGGTACTCCGGCTCACCGACAGATAGCCCGAAAGCGCCCGCGCCGACGGCAGCCGCTCCCCTGCACGGATCCGTCCGCCGCGGATTTCCTCGCGGATAAAACCGTAGATCTGCTCATAGAGCGGTGTCTTCCGATGCGGATCCAGCGAAATCGTCAATTCATTCATCTTCCCATCTCCCCTGACAAAAAGAACAGCCGCTTGGGATGTCGGTTTCATCCAGGCGGCTGCTCTGTTCCATTTCAAAATTCTTATTTATTTCGCTGCCGGTAGCTTGAAAGAGCTCTTCAGGGATACGATACGGTTGAACACCAGCGCATCCTCTTTGGAATCTTTTGCGTCTACACAGAAGAATCCGTTTCTGACAAACTGGAAACTGTCGTATGCTTTCGCATCTTTTAAAGACGGCTCCAGATAGCACTCTTTTAATACGGTCAGGGAATTCGGATTCAGATTCATGGAACCATCCTCGTTGTAAACGCCCTTCTCCTCGTCGATCAGGTTTTCGTACAGACGGCACTCTGCTTTGACGGCGGTCTTTGCTGCTACCCAGTGGATCGTTCCTTTTACTTTTCTTCCGTCCGGGGAATTTCCTCCCTTGGACTCCGGATCGTACGTTCCATGGATTACGGTAATATTTCCGTTCTCGTCTTTCTCGCATCCGGTGCAGGTGACGAAGTATGCGTTCATCAGGCGGACTTCATTGCCCGGGAACATACGGAAGTATTTGCGGACCGGCTCCTCCATGAAGTCTTCGCGCTCGATGTACAGCTCTCTTCCGAACGGTACCTGACGGCTGCCAAGCTCCGGATTCTCGAGGTTATTCTGTACTTCCAGCATCTCAATCTGGTCTTCCGGATAGTTGTCGATGACAAGTTTCACCGGATTTAAGACTGCCATGGTACGGGCTTTTTTCAGCTTCAGATCCTCGCGGATGCAGTACTCCAGCATCGCATAGTCAACGGAGCTGTTTGCTTTTGATACACCGCACAGATCTACGAATTTCTTGATGGACTCCGGTGTAAAGCCTCTGCGGCGGAGTGCTGCGATGGATACGAGACGCGGGTCATCCCAGCCGTCTACCACGCCGTCCTCTACCAGCTTTTTGATGTAACGTTTTCCGGTAACCACATTGGTCAGATACAGCTTTGCAAACTCAATCTGGCGCGGCGGCATCGGATATTCCAGCTCGCGTACAACCCAGTCATACAGCGGACGGTGGTCCTCAAACTCCAGCGTACAGATAGAATGGGTAATGCCTTCGATGGCGTCCTCGATCGGATGCGCGAAGTCGTACATCGGGTAGATGCACCAGGTATCGCCGGTTCTGTGGTGATGCATATGGGCTACACGGTAGATAACCGGGTCTCTCATATTGATGTTCGGTGATGCCATATCGATTTTCGCGCGGAGTACTTTGCTTCCGTCCTCGAATTCGCCGTTTTTCATGCGCTCGAACAGGTCCAGGTTTTCCTCTACGGAACGATTGCGGTACGGGCTCTCTTTTCCAGGCTCGGTTAAGGTTCCGCGGTACTCACGGATCTCCTCTGCGGACAGATCGCAGACGAATGCTTTTCCTTTTTTGATCAGTTTTACGGCTGCCTCATACATCTGTGGGAAATAATCGGATGCGTAGTACAGATGATCTTTCCAGTCTGCACCAAGCCACTGGATATCGGCTTTGATGGAATCAACAAACTCGGTTTTCTCTTTCGTCGGGTTTGTATCATCGAAACGCATGTGGAACTCTCCGTTGTACTCCTGTGATAAACCGTAGTTTAACAGGATGGATTTTGCATGTCCGATATGAAGATAGCCGTTTGGCTCCGGCGGGAATCGTGTGCATACATGGTCGTAAACGCCCTCTGCCAGATCTTTGTCAATCGCAAGCTCGATAAAATTTTTGGAAACAACTTCTTTTTCTTCCATAATAAGGTCAGGCCTCCCTCGAATCTTTTCGTTTGGAGCACTGCCCCGAAAAGGGCGCAAAATGCTCTGTGTATTCTATCACTATAACACAAAAGCATTCTCCTGCAAAGCATTTTTTTCGGTACATAAAGCCGCCGGAGCGGACCGGTGCCTATTCTTCTGCCTCGTGTGCGGTCACCTGGCGGTGCTCCACGGAGGTCGAGAACACGATCTGCGTCCGCGTCCGTCCAAAATGCTGCAACTCGCCGATAAACTGGTCGAGCTCAATGGTACTAACAAAAAGGCCCTCAATGAGCATGGAGTAATCACCGGTAACGCAATTACATTCCACGACATTGTGGACCTTTTCAATATAGGGATAAAATTCTTTTTTCTGAACCGGCTCAACCTCGAGGTTGATGAACGCTTTGATCGGATATCCCAAAAGCGCCGGATTTAATTTGACCTGATATCCTGTAATGTAGCCTTCCTTCTCCAGCCGCTCAATTCTGGCGGAAACTGCCGGGGAGGATAAAAATACGTGTTCCGCGATTTCTTTCAGCGGCATCCTGGCGTTTTCCCGAAGGAGATTCAGGATTTTTGCATCGATGTGATCGAGCTCATGGCGCATCGCATCGTTCTTGCTTTTTTCATGTTTCATACGCTGCTCTCCTGTTTTTTCACTTTTATACTGTTCAGCATATCACGTTCGCCGTTTTTTGTCTACGAAAACGTGTCCTCGCGGAAACTGCTTTCGAAAAATAAGTAAAAGTACCTCTTTCCCTTGGTATTTAAAATCAAATGCAAAAATAAATAAGATTCCACAGTTCTTCGGCGGCGGTATTTACAAATTTCTGCCCTGGTGTTATTCTTCCGGTATCGAAAGGCAAAGCAAGAATTGTTTCAGACAATATACACAACTCAATGCGTGCAGAAAGAAGGAGATTATTATGAAAACAAGAATTGAAGCAGATTCCATTGGTTCCCTTGAAGTCCCCTCCGACGCCTACTACGGGGTACAGTCCCTGCGGGCAAAACGGAATTTCCCCATCACGGGAACGCCGATCCACCCGGTCATGATCCAGAATCTGGCGAAAATTAAAAAGGCAGCTGCCATCTCCAACCGCGAAGCACAGAGACTGCCGGAGGAAAAAGCGGCTGCCATTATCTATGCCTGTGATGAAATCATTGCCGGCAAATTAAAAGACCAGTTCATCGTTGACGGCATCCAGGGCGGCGCCGGAACGAGTGCTAATATGAACGCAAACGAAGTCATCGCAAACCGCGCCATCGAAATTCTGGGCGGCACCAAGGGTGATTATACCATTGTCCACCCGAATGACCACGTCAACATGGCACAGTCCACAAACGACGTTATCCCAAGTGCAGGAAAACTGACCGTGCTCGATCTGCTCCCGGATCTTCTGCATGCGCTCGAGTCACTCCACGCAGCACTGCTCGATAAGTCCCAGGAATTTGACCACATTTTAAAGATGGGAAGAACCCAGCTTGAGGACGCCGTTCCGATGCGTCTCGGCCAGAGCTTCCACGCTTACGCAACGATGATCGAGCGTGATATCCGCCGGATCGAACGCGCCAGAAAAGAGCTGTTCACCCTGAACCTCGGCGGAACAGCCATTGGTACGACGATCAATGCTTCCGATTACTATCTCCACCACATCGTGCCGACCCTCGCTGCTGTGACAGGCTATCCGCTGATGCAGGCGGACGATCTGTTTGACGCGACGGAGAACCTCGACGGATTTGTGACGATCTCCAACACGTTAAAGACCTGCGCCGTCAACCTCTCCAAGATGTGCAACGATCTGCGCCTGCTGTCCAGCGGACCGCGGACCGGATTCGGCGAGATCAACCTGCCGCCGATGCAGAACGGATCCTCGATTATGCCGGGCAAGATCAACCCGGTTATCCCGGAGGTTGTGACACAGGTTGCCTTCCATGTCATCGGAAACGACACCACAATCACGATGGCGGCTGAGGCTGGCCAGATGGAGCTGAACGCGTTTGAGCCGGTTGTCTTCTACTCCCTGTTCTCTTCCATCACCTCGATGACAGGCGCTGTGAATACGCTTGTGAAGAACTGTATTCTCGGCATTACCGCAAATGAGAAACGGTGCGAGGATCTCGTTTCGAAGAGTGTCGGCATCACAACGGCGCTCTGCCCGTATATCGGATACCAGAAAGCGGCCTCGATTGCAAAGAAATCGCTGAAGACGGGCGAGAGTGTTACTTCTCTGGTTCTGAAAGACGAACTGCTGACACAGAAACAGCTCGACGACATTCTCGATCCGTACGCTCTGACCGGACCGGAACTGCCGGCAGAAGACGATCTGGCTGGCTGAATGTAACTGCTGCTTTCCTTCATAATTTCTTAACGATACGCAAAAAGGCTTCCCGGATTTCCTTGCTGTCCGGGAAGCCTTTTTCTGTCGTTTTCTTTTATATCAAACTCTGTTTAGATTCTCGCTACGCCGCTCTTTCTTGCTGCCTCTGCAACGGCTGCTGCCACCGCATCTTTGACACGCGGATCAAAGGCTGCCGGGAGGATGTAGTCTGCGTTCAGCTCTTCATCGCTTACCAGGCCTGCGATTGCGTAAGCTGCTGCGACCTTCATCTCATCGTTGATGTCGGATGCGCGCACGTCGAGCGCTCCGCGGAAGATACCAGGGAAGCACAGTACGTTGTTCACCTGGTTCGGATAATCGCTTCTTCCGGTGCTGACAACGGCTGCTCCTGCCGCTTTCGCCTCATCCGGGAAGATCTCCGGAGTCGGATTTGCGCATGCAAAAATAATCGGGTCTTTTGCCATGGTGCGCACCATATCCGGGGTGAAGGTTCCCGGTGCAGAAACGCCGATAAAAATGTCGGCTCCTTTAATCACCTCGGCAAGCGTGCCTTTCTCATGATTGTAGTTTGTGATTTTCGCCATCTCTTCTTTGATCGGATTCAAACCGTCGCGTCCCTCGTAGATCGCACCTTTGCGGTCGGTCATGATCACATTTTTAAGGCCCATCGAGATCAGCAGGCGGATGATCGCGATTCCGGCTGCACCGGCTCCTGATGTGACGATTTTGACTTCATCGAGTTTCTTTCCGACCAGTTTCAGCGCGTTGATGACACCGGCCAGTGTGATGACTGCGGTTCCGTGCTGATCGTCGTGGAAGATCGGAATATCACAGCATTCCTTTAATTTCTTCTCAATCTCAAAACATCTCGGTGCGGAGATGTCCTCCAGGTTGACGCCGCCGAAGCTTCCGGCGAGCAGGCGCACGGTATTGACGATATCATCGACGTCCTTGCTGCGCACGCAGAGCGGAATCGCATCGACACCGCCGAATTCTTTGAATAAAACGCATTTTCCTTCCATAACCGGCATACCGGCTTCCGGTCCGATATCGCCAAGTCCGAGGACTGCGGTTCCATCTGTGACAACAGCTACGGTGTTCCATCTTCTGGTCAGCTCGTAGCTCTTATTGACATCTTTCTGAATTTCCAGGCACGGCGCTGCCACACCCGGGGTATAGGCAAGACTTAAGGCATCTTTTGTATCTACGGCTGCACGGGATGTCATCTCGAGCTTTCCGCGTAATTCATAGTGCATCTTTAATGATTCTTTTGCGTAATCCATCGCTTTTTTTCCTCCATGTGGTGTATGAACGCGCCTCATTAATAATAGGAAGAGAGATTCACGCGTCATACGAGATGTCTGTTCGCTGCACCCCTATTATAGCAAGCGTTCTCTAAATTTCAACCTGTGTTTTGATTAATGAAAAAATTTCCACTTTTCCGCCAAAAGCGGCTGCTTCATTTGCGAAATTTTATCAAAAATACTCTTTTTCTTTCTCTCAACCGCAGTCCGATCCTGCCCGGAAGGCTTTTTTTGCTTTACAGTAAAATTCAACAAAATTTTTTATAAAGCAAAAAATCTGCCCGCCTCCCATCCTTTTCAGACTGGAAAACAGACAGATTTTTTTCTTTACTCCGCCACAATATTCTGCAGCCAGACTCCTTTCTTGACAAGGACAAATCCAATCACGCACTTGATCAGGTCAACCGACATAACCATAAAGTAGATTGCGTAGATCGAAAGTCCGGTAAAACGGCTCAGGCAGAAAGCCACCGGCACACTGACAACCCAGATAAAGACGCTGTCGAACAGGAACGTGATGATCGTTTTTCCACCGGAGCGCAGGGTAAAGTAGCTTGCATGCAGGAATGCATTGACCGGCATGAACATGGCCACTTCCACGATGAAGATTGCCGCCATGTGGCGTACTTCGTCCGTCGTGTTGTAGAGGCGTGGGAAGAGCGGAGCCACGAGCGCCATCAGCGCGCCGATCACAATGCAGAGTAATACGGAAAACGTGATCAGCTTCGTATCGGTATCCTTTGCCTCTTCCATCCTTCCGGCTCCAAGGAGCTGTCCGACGATGATGGCAACGGAATCGCCGAGTGCAATGAAAACGATGTTGAACAGATTCGAGATCGTGTTGGAGATATTCATCGCGGCTACGACATTCAGTCCACGCACGGAGTAACACTGCATCAGGATCGCAACGCCGCCTGCCCAGAACGTTTCGTTCAGCATCAGCGGTGTTCCTTTGATGAGGATCTGTTTCGTCAAAGCCGCCGGAACACGGATCGTGCGGTACAGATGCTTCGTAAAACGATATTTTTCTTTGTTTCCGTGCGTGCAGATCAGCACGATCGCCATCTCCACGTAACGGGACAGCACCGTTGCGACTGCCGCGCCGACAACGCCGAGCTGCGGTGCACCGAGTTTTCCGTAGATTAAAATGTAGTTAAAAATCAGATTAACGAAGACAGCGGTAATACCGGCCTTCATCGGAAGCATTGTCTCGCCGCATTCGCGCAGCGTGCTGGCATAAAGCTGCACAAACAGGAACGGCGGAAGTCCTACCAGCATGACCTTCATATAAGAAATGCCATAGGCTAATGTCGCATTCATGTCCTGGCTTCCCTGATCTCCTGTCAGGTAGAGACGAATCAGAGGCTCGTGCGCACCAAGAAAAATAGTGATTGCCGCTGCCGTCAGGATCACGCCGATCCAGAGCTTGAAGCGGAAGGTGTTTCGCACACCCTCGTCGTTGCCCTGTCCGAAATACTGCGCAGTGAAAATTCCTGCACCGGATACCCCTCCGAAAATGCAAAGGTTATAGATAAAAAGAAGCTGGTTGACGATCGCAACACCGGACATCTGCTCGGTGCCGACCTGTCCTACCATGATGTTGTCGAGAAGGCTGACAAAGTTGGTGATCCCGTTCTGAATCATAATCGGCATCGCAACGCCAAGTACCATCAGGTAAAACCGTTTGTCCCCAATAAATTTTCTGTGTTTCTGCATGGTTTCCCCCTTTTCTTGCTTTGTAAAATAAATGACATAAATCGGAGCCTTTCTGGATTTCTCCAGGCAGGCCCCGAACAGTAATGTTTATTATACACGATTCATGTTTAGAAAGAAAGATCCTTTTTATCTTTTTTCTGGCTTTTTTTGACATCTTAATTTCAGAGCATTAAACAGCCTCAACAATAAGATAAACATAACTCCCCATATTACCCATGCCGCAAAGCACCCAATTCCCTGATGGCGGATATCTACCATTATTCCAATAATAAAAGGAAGTGACATAAACATAATTACTGCCATTATAAAATCAAAAATAATGTATAACACTATGTTTACCTTCCCTATTAAGAATCTGCTGTTTGATATTCATTCTGTATTTTCTGATTTGCCGCCTGACCAATATTAAGCTTTTCAAACATTTCTTCTGTATCCAGACTTCTGCTGTAATACGCAGTCATCATATCCGCTGTGATCGATTTTCCAAATCTTCTGGGGCGGCTGTTGCAGATAAACTTCGATGTTGTGTCAATCACACTGTTGGTGTATTCCAGCAATCCTGTTTTATCGATATATATTTTTGAGTTTAATACGTCCTGAAAAGCATTCACCTTTGAATTAAAAAAATCGTCCCACAGCATGCCGCCCCTGTCTGTTTTTCGTTCTCGCTGTCTATCGCCATTTTATCATTCACTTCTGAAAATAGCAAGGCAGACAAAAACGAGGAACATCGTTCCATGCTCCCCGTTTGTCCGTTTCTTTTTCAGTTTTCTTTTGACACATATAATTAATTTTTTACGTCTGCTCTTATGCCGCAAATTTTTCCACCAGCGCCACTGCCACCTTCATCACCCCGGCCAGTACCATCACAAAGATTGGGTTCTTTTTGCCTTTCTGCAGCAGGATGAGGCTGATGATAAAGATCACGACAAGACTCCAATTCGTCTGCGCCAGCCGGATCACGGTATCTCCTTCACTGCTCCAAAACGCCGTGACCAGAATTGAAATCCCTGCGGAACCGATCATCGCCACAACCGCCGGGCGGAGGGAGTGGAGGATTCCCTGGAGCATTGCCATTTCGCGGTATTTTAAATATAGCTTCGCAAGCAGTGTGACGAGAATACACGACGGCAGAATACATCCAAACGTTGCCGCGAGCGCTCCTGGGATGCCTGCGATTTTAATTCCGACGAAGGTTGCCGAATTGACTGCGATCGGCCCCGGTGTCATCTGGGAGATGGTGACAAGATCCGTAAACTCCGACATCGACAGCCAGCCGTGTCCCTGCACCACCTGCCCCTGAATCAACGGCATGGCGGCATAGCCTCCGCCGAAGCTGAACAGGCCGATCTGGAAAAAGCTTAAAAATAGCTGAAAATAAATCATTTCACACCCCTCCGTTTCGCCAGAACCGTCCGCAACGCACCGATGGCACCGCAGACCAGAACAATATAGATTACATTTATGCCAAAGAAGCAGGCTGCTGCAAACGCACAGACAAGAATCACCAGCGACAGCGGATCTTTTTCTTTCACAACCCCGGCTCCCATCTCATACGTCACGGATGCAATCACGGCTCCGACGCCTGCCTGCATTCCTTCGAGCATCTGGCTCACGAAAAAATTATCCCGGAACGCCTGATAGCAGACCGAAATCACAGAGATAATCAGAAACGGCGGAATAATCGTTCCAATAATCGAAACCAGCACACCAATCATCCCCGCCAGCTTATACCCGACAACAATCGCCCCATTCACCGCAATCGGCCCCGGCGATGACTGCGCAATCGCCACCAGATCGAGCATCTCATTCTCCTCAATCCAGTGGTACTCATCCACAAATTTCTTCTTCATCAGCGTCACAATCACATAACCGCCGCCGAACGTAAATGCGCTCAGATACAGCGTGGAAAGGAACAGTTTTTGCAGTACCTTACGTTTTGACTCCATTGTTTTCTTCACCTCATTTTTTCTGTTGTACCTATTCTACCATCTTTGGCACCAAAAAGCGACCCACTTGTTTTCACAAATGAGTCGCTCTTCTCGTTTTCCTATCTTATTTCTCTGCACACAGCTCCACAAACGCCTGCACTGCCTCGTTTGCATTGCCGTACACGCCTGCTCCGAAGTCATTGCAGACCTGCTCCAATGCCACGCGGATGGAATCCGGCACGCTGCCGTCGTTGATGAAACTTGCCTCAATACTTTTTGCATCCCGAAGCCCCGCATACCGCTCGTCGGTTCCGTTTTCTGCCATCGACGGCAGGCCTTTAATACTGGCCATCTCGTCGATCTCTTTTTCCTGCATCATAAAGCGCAGAAACTCAACCGCGATCTCTTTCTCTTCGCTGTCTTTGTTGACCGAAAATCCATACCACGGCTGCTGGTACGCGTAAGCGCCCTTGTCCCCGAGCGGTGCGTATAAGAATTCGTATTCAAACGGATTTGCGCTGAATGTCTCCGATTTGGATTCTCTCTTTTTCATGCCGCTGACACACTCGGCATTGCAGACATAGAACGGCATATCCAGATCGGTTCCGGCAATGTTCGAATAATAGAAATAACAGTCCTGTCCTTTGGAATCCTTATATTCGAGCTTTCTTTCCCCCAAGCGAATGACGCATCTTCTTTTTCCCTCACAATCATAACTGTACCTTTTGTAATAGTGTCTTTTTCTTCCTGCCCATCTCCTGCTGTTTTTTATATAACGAAAAGATCCCGGTTTCCCGGGATCTTTCTTAGTAAGCTGATGACGGGAATCGAACCCGTGACCTCCGCCTTACCAAGGCGACGCTCTACCGACTGAGCCACATCAGCACTCGCAAGTTGTTTTGTTTTTTTGTTAGCTCCTTGCTACATTTGGTATTCTATCAAAACTATAGTGAATTGTCAACAGTTTTTTCTACAAATTTGAAAATTTTTATTTGTTCACAGATTTTCCTGCGTTTTTGACAATTCGCCGTAATTTTTTCGGTCGTTTTCCCATCTCACGAACAGACCTCCCGCACTTTGCTGCGGATTCTCTGCAGTGCATTGTCGATTGCCTTCGGCTGCTTTCCAAGTTTTTCTGCAATCTGCGTATAATCGTACCCTTTCAGATACAATTCCAGCACCTGGTACTCAAATTTGCTGAGCCGTTCTTTGATCCGCTCATGCATGCCGATTACGTTTTCCCGGCTGATCATGATCTCCTCCGGTGTCTCCTCGTCCACCAGGCGCAGCTCCTGCTCGGAAACCGGTTCGCTTAACGAGACGAAGCTGTTCAGCGGCTGATGCTTCTGGCGCTGGGACGATGCCACTGCAGAATACATCTGACGATCGATGCACAGGCCGGCGAAGGTGGCAAACGATGCCTCCTTCCCCGGTTTGTAGTCACGCACTGCCTTAAAAAGTCCGAGCATGCCCTCCTGGATCAGATCCTCGTGATCTCCGCCCACCAGGTACAGCGCCCTCGCCCTGGTCCGCACCAGCGATTTGTATTTGTCAATCAGATAATCGGTAATCTCGCGTTCTCCTGCCCGCAGACGCGCAATCAGCTCCTCATCCGTACAGGTATCGTAATCTTTCACCATCATATCTCTTGTATCCTTCATCTTTCTTCCGCCGGAGCGTAATGTGATTTTCCGTAATTTCTAGCAGCTTCTCTGTCTTACAATCTCATAAGCGAGCACGCCGGCTGCCACGGAAGCGTTCAGAGAGTCGATATCGCCTTTCATCGGAATTGTGGCTGTGAAGTCGCAGTTTTCTCTCACCAGACGGCTGACACCCTCTCCCTCATTTCCGATTACAAGGCCGATCGGTCCTTTGAGGTCGAGATCATACATTCTCTGTCCGTTCATGTCCGCGCAGACAAACCAGATGCCCTTTTCCTTCAGCATTTCCATGGTCTGCACCAGATTCGTCACCTTTGCCACCGGTGTGTAATTTAATGCACCTGCCGACGTTTTGGCAACGGTTGCTGTCAGGCCGACTGCGCGGTGCTTCGGCACGATGACACCATGTGCACCTGCCAGGTTTGCGGTACGGATGATCGCACCGAGGTTATGCGGATCCTCAATGCCGTCCAGCAGAAGGATAAATGGCGGCTCCCCTTTCTCCTCTGCGCGCGCGAGGATGTCCTCAACGGTTGCATAACTGTAGGAAGCCACCTGTGCAATGACACCCTGATGCTTTCCGGTGGTGGACAGCTCGTCAAGACGTTCTTTTTCTACATAATTGATGATGGTATCGTGTTTTTTCGCCTCACGGATGATCGTGCGGATCGGGCCGTCCTGGCTGCTTGCAAGGACGAACAGCTTGTCCACGGTCTTGCCGGAGCGGAACGCCTCGATGACAGCGTTTCTTCCCTCTACCATGCCGCCTGTAAACTCCTCATCCGCCTGCTGTACTTCCTGTTTTCTGTCTCTGTCACGGTAATCTCGTTTCCCCTTAAAGTCACGTTTTTTTCCGTCTCTTCTCTCAAAGTTTCTCTTGTCGTTTCTGTTGTTTTCTCTCATATCATTCCTGTTCCGCGGTCCCAAAAGCAGTGGGAACTTTTGCTTTTTCAAAAGCCCCACTGCCCTGCCGCTTCTTTTTTATTTTCTGAATCTTATCTGCTCTCACACTTCGCCAAGTCCTGCCCGGATCAGGTCGATCATCCGCTTGTAATCCCCTTTCAGGTACAGATACCCCATCACGGCCTCAAACCCGGTTGCCCGGCGGTAGTCGATCGTGGACGCATTTTTTGCCTTGGTATAGGATTTCGCATTTCTGCCTCTTTTATAAATCTGTTTTTCCTCTTCGGTAAACAGCGGCTCCAGAATCTCAATCATCGCCGACTGTTTCTCCGCCTTTACAAGCCCTGCCGCATGGCGGTGCAGCTTGTTGACCTGCATATTTGCTTTCCGCACCAGAATCGTGCGGATGACGATCTCATACGCAGCATCCCCGATGTAAGCCAGCGTAAGCGGCGAATACATGCGGATGTCATGCTGTTCCAGTCCGAATACCTCCGAAAGATAATCCTTCTCCCCGAAAACCGCCTCTGGAAAAAGCTCCTCGTTTTCTGTCTCTTTGCCCACTTCCGTCACTTCTGTTCTGTCCTTTCTTTTTTCCTCATCTGACGCAGCTCGCCCTCCAACTCGAGCACACGGTTCGTAAGCTCCGTATTCTCCTGCTGCAGTACCTTGATATCCTCGAAAATCGGGTCCGGCAGATGAATGTGATCCATGCTTTTTCTCGGAATCCGCACATCATTCTGCTTCACAATGTGCCCCGGCACGCCGACGACGGTACAGTTCGGCGGAACCTCCTCGATCACAACCGATCCGGCTCCGATTTTGGAGTTTTCCCCAATCGTAAACGATCCGATGATCTTCGCACCGGCGCTGACCATAACATTGTCCTCCAGCGTCGGATGACGTTTCCCGGTCTCCTTACCATTACCGCCGAGCGTCACGCCCTGATACAGCGTCACGTTGTCTCCGATGACGGTCGTCTCTCCGATGATAACGCCTGCTCCATGGTCGATAAACAGTCCCTTTCCGATCGTCGCACCCGGATGGATTTCGATACCGGTTTTTCTCGCTGCCCGCTGTGAAATCCACCTGGCCAGAAAGTAATGGCCTTTCAGATATAGCTTGTGCGCCCGTCTGTACTTCAGCATAACACGAAATGAAGGATACAGCAAGACTTCCATGGGAGAATGTATCGCCGGATCCCGCTCCTGAATCACCTGAAATTCCTCTTTAAAATACGCGAAAAAACTCATCTTTCCTCTCCTTGCCTCCTGCCGGGACTTTTTCAGATTTTTATTTCTTACCACCTTTTTTGCCCGAAGGGCAATATTCAAAAACGGAGCTGTTTCATCTCCGATAAAGACGAAATAGCTCCGTGGTTCCACTTTACTTTAAGGACACACCTGCCCTCTTCTTTTCTTCTGCATAACGTGCAGGACCCGTGCCGGACTACCCACTTTTTCCGCTTCACCCGGCCAGCTTCCGGACGCACTTCAAAAACCTTCGTTTCAGGCAGCTTCCAGCTCCATTTGTCTGCCATTCTCTGTGAAACAATTCTGATTTTCTACTTTTTCCGTTCCAAGCCTTTTTCTGTTTCCGTTTGTTTTAGTTTATGCAAATTTTTCTCGTTTGTCAAGCAAATTTCCGCCGGATCCACTTGCTGATTTCGACCGCCGGAATGACAAGCAGTCCAAGGCCGATCGCCACATCATATTCCAACGCGCTGATCCGCTCAAAACCGAACGCACTCGACAGTGCCGGGATGTAAATGACGGCGGATGTGAGGACAAATGAGAGTGCCATCGCGCCCCACAGATACTTGTTCTGATGCTTCATATGGAAAATAGAACCTTTCCGTGATCTCATATTGAAGGAATGGAAAATTTCCACCATAGAGAGTGTCAGAAACGCCATCGACATGCCGTCCGGGCTGTTGACGATTTCCCAGCGGCCGGCTTCCAGATAGTGGCCGATGAAGTAGGACGCCAGCGTCAGCACCGTAATCACGATGCCCTGAAACGCAACATCAAAGCCGAGGCCGTCCGCAAAAATACCGTCATCCGCATTTCTCGGCGGGCGTTTCATGATGTCTGTCTCACCGTCCTCCATACCGAGCGCCAGCGCCGGGAAGCAGTCCGTAATCAGGTTAATCCAGAGCAGATGCACCGGATTTAAAATCGTAAAGCCCATCAGCGTCGCGCAGAAAATCGACAGCACCTCGGCAAGGTTCGATGCCAGAAGGAACTGAATTGCCTTGCGGATATTATCGTAGATTCGTCTTCCTTCCTCAACCGCTGCGATGATCGTCGCAAAGTTGTCGTCCGCGAGCACCATATCTGCCACGTTTTTCGTCACATCCGTTCCCGTGATGCCCATTCCGATGCCGATATCCGCACGCTTGATCGACGGCGCATCGTTGACTCCGTCTCCTGTCATCGCGGTGATTCTGCCTTTCCGCTTCCACGCATCGACGATCCGCACTTTATGCTCCGGCTGGACGCGTGCGTAAACAGCATATTCCTCGATTCTCCGGTCAAGCTCCTCATCGCTTAACTGGTCAATCTCGGCTCCTGTTACCGCTTTCCGGCCCGCCTCCAGAATACCCAGCTCTTTTGCAATAGCAACTGCTGTGTCTTTGTGGTCACCCGTAATCATCACCGGACGGATGCCTGCCCCGCGGCATTCCCGGATCGCATCGACTACTTCCGGCCGCACCGGATCAATCATACCGCAAAGTCCTAAAAAGCAGAGATCCTGCTCCAGAAAGTCCGGCTCCTGGGAGGACGGCATCTGGTTCCACGCTCTTCCTGCTGCCGCCAGCACGCGGAGTGCCTGGTCTGCCATCGCCTTGTTCTGCGACAGGATTTCCTGCCGGAATGCTTCTGTCATCGGCTGTTTTCTGCCGTCACGCCAAACGGAGGTACACCGCTTCAGAATCTCATCCGGTGCGCCTTTTGTGCAGGAAAAATACGTTCCGTCGTTTGCGCGGTGGATCGTTGTCATGCGTTTCCGCATCGAATCAAACGGCGCTTCCCCGACACGCGGATACTGGACGGACAGGCTCTTCTTCGGGCATCCCTCTTTCTGCGCATCGTTGACCAGCGCACATTCCGTCGGTTCTCCGACTGCCTCGCCGTTTTCGTCCGGCTCCGCATCGGAGCAGAGTGCCATGACGGATACGAGACGTTTTATATCGCTTCCCTCATGTTTTACCACGGTCATCTTATTCTGGGTCAGCGTTCCTGTCTTATCCGAGCAGATCACCTGCGTACAGCCGAGCGTCTCGACAGCCGTCAGTTTCCGGATCACCGCATTCCGCTTTGACATTTTGGTCACACCGATGGAAAGCACGATTGTGACAACTGCTGCAAGGCCTTCCGGAATTGCCGCTACGGCAAGGCTGACGGCTACCATAAAGGTATTTAAGATGTTCTGCGGCGTCACGCCCTCTTTTAAAATACCGACAATGAAAATCACGGCACAGATGGCAAGCACCATCACGCTTAAGATTTTGCTGAGCTGGTTCAGCCGCTTCTGCAGCGGTGTGCTCTCATCCGCCGACTGCGTCAGAACATGGGCGATTTTTCCCATCTCGGTTTTCATACCCGTTCCGGTGATAACAGCGCGGCCGCGGCCATAGACAACGGTGCTTCCCATATAGACCATGTTTTTCCGGTCCCCGAGCGGAACCTCGCTGGCTGCGCCGGCGTTCAGAACATCCGCTGTTTTATTGACCGGGACAGATTCTCCGGTCAGCGCTGCTTCCTCGATTTTCATGCTGGCGCTCTCTAAAATACGGCCATCCGCCGGAACAGCATCGCCCGCTTCGAGAATTACAATATCACCGGGTACGAGCTCCTCGCTCTTTTTCACTTCCATTTTCCCGCCGCGCATCACCTTCGACGTGGCTGCCGCGATCTCCTGCAGAGCTTCAATCGCTTTCTCTGCCTTGCTCTCCTGCAGAACACCGAGCACCGCATTAATGATGACAACGGTGAGAATAATGACCACATCAGCGTACGATTCGCCTTCATACGCCGATGTGATGCCGGAAATCAGCGCTGCGGCGAGCAGGATCAGGATCATCGGGTCTTTCAGCTCTTCGAAAAACCGCTGCAGATTACTCTTCTTTTTCCCTGCCGCCAGCCGGTTCGGCCCGTGTTCGGAAAGCCGCCGCGCAGCTTCCGCCTCGGAAAGTCCCTGCTCCGTTGTCTGTAACTCATCAAGAATCTTCGAACTTTTTTCCAGATACTCTTTCATTTCCATCCGTCCTTTCTTCTGAAAACACTTTTTGCGTTCCTGTGATAAGTTCCCACTGGTACACCGGTCTCTTTCTATATAGAAAAAGACCTATCCGCACCATATTTGTTGATACAGATAAGTCTTGTCATTTCATACAAAGCCAGAAGAAATGCTTTTTCTTCGGTTGTTGGCCTTATAGCGTCACGTATGCCGCCGACTACTCCCTTATTCTTCTTCCAGTCTACCACATCTTCCGGCCTTGTGCAATCGCATTTCTCTTTTATTCTTCTGCGTTCTTTGCGCATCCCGGGCAGCCGCTGCATCCGCCTGTGATCCGGTCATCCGGCATCAGGTCGAGTGCCTTGGAAATGCAGCAGATCGCCTGTGCGGAAATTCCCTCTTTCTTTCCGGTAAAGCCAAGTCCTTCCTCGGTCGTTGCCTTGATATTGACCTGATCCTCTTCGAGATGAAGCGCCTCCGCCACATTTTTCACCATCGTGTCGATGTATGGCAGGAGCTTCGGCTTCTGTGCAATAACGGTCGCATCGATATTTTCAATCAGATACATCCGCTCCTCGAGCATCTCACCGACTTTTTTCAGCAGTTCGATGCTGTCTGCGCCCTCATACGCCGGATCATTGTCCGGAAAATGGCGTCCGATGTCCCGCAGTGCTGCAGCGCCGAGAAGCGCATCCATAATGGCATGGACCAGCACATCCGCATCGGAATGTCCCAGAAGGCCATATTCATACGGGATTTCCACACCGCCCAGAATCAGTTTCCGGTTTTCCACCAGTTTATGCACATCGTAACCCATTCCTACTCGCATTGTTCGTTCCTCCGCTTCGTTACTTTCTAGTTAAATCCATACAGCTTCTGCGCTACCTTGTAAGCATAGACTGCAATTTTCTGTCCCGGTTTTGATTTGCTGCTCATAACAGTTCCGAAAATGCCGTGGCGGATGCGGAAGTAATCGGCTGCATCCTCCTGTTTCAGGTATCTCCACAGATCGTTCTTTTTCTCGAGATTTTCTTCCGTTCCGGAGCGCATCATCATCACGGAAGAAACCGTCATAATGATGGTCAGATAACTGATCATATATTTCCGCAGGTACTTCGACAGCCCCTTCTGTTCACCAAGGTAATCGATCATCAGCTTGTTGACACGGATCTGCTGGTCAATTCTGCCGATCATGACTTTCTCGTTAACCGACTGGTCGGCTCTTCCGATAAAGTAGCGGTAGAAATTGACATCGAGATAATACATCGTTTTGACGTACGGAAGCGGAATAAACGCAACCAGATTATCCACATAGAAGGTGTGCTCCGGCAGCTTCATGCCGCACTCTCTTAAAAGAGAAGTCCGGTAAATCAGCGAATGCATCAGCAGATAATGTGTTTTGCCGAGAGCTTTCGCCTCATCCCATCCGAAAAAACGGCCTTCCGGCAGCGATTTCGCATAGCGCATCACACGTTTTCTCTTGGCGCCCTCTTTTTCATACACATAGTTACTGATCAGAAGGTCGAGTGTTTTCGGTCCGCGTACAACTTCTGCCAGAACATTTAAAATCTTCTGGTATGCCTCTGGGTTTACCCAGTCATCACTGTCCACAACCTTAAAGTACAGACCCGTCGCATTTTCCACACCCGTGTTGACTGCTCCGCCGTGGCCCTTGTTTTTCTGATGAATCGCTTTTACAATCGTCGGATATTTTTCCTGATAGCGGTCTGCAATCTCTGTGGTTCCGTCCTTGGAACCATCGTCCACGATCAGAATTTCTACTTCTTCTCCGCCGACCAGCAGCGAATCGATACATTTCTCCATATATGCTTCTGAATTATAGCATGGTACTGCAATTGATAAAATCTTCATCTTTTTTCTCCCTGCTCTTTTTTGCTCTTCTGCCGTTTCAGGCACGTTCCAGATCTGTGTATTTTGCGTATTCCGCAAACGCAGACGGAATGGCATATCTTTCAGCCGCGGTTTTCGCATCCGCAAAAATCAATCCGGCTTTTTCTTCCCCTTCCTGCTCCACATCGTTTCCTGCAATTTTAATGGCGTATCCTGTGATATGCCACTCGACATGGGAAAAAATGTGCTTGTACGGCGGCAATGCCTGAATATGAAGCGGCGTCACGCCGAATTTTTCTGCCTCTTCAAGTGCTTCCTGTTCGGAGAGCACGCCATCGAAGTTCGGGAACTCGTAAAGTCCCGCCAGAAGTCCTTTTTTCGGCCGTTTCCGCACTGCTGTGTGCGCACCGTCCAGAAATAACAGAACGGTTCTGTCTTCGATTCTGCGCGGCTTTGCGCTCTTTTTAAACGGATATTCCGTCCAGGTCTGATGCTGTCCCGCCAGACACTGGTCAAAAATCGGACAGACTTCACATTTTGGTGCGCCGTTCGGCAGACAGACCATTGCGCCGAGATCCATCATCGCCTGATTGAAGGCTCCCGGATCTTCTGCCGGCATGATTTCGGTCAATTCCGCTTCCACGCGGTTTTTCACGGACTGCTTTAAAATGTCCTCTCCGTCCTCCCGGAGGCGTGCCATCACACGAAGCACATTTCCGTCCACCGCCGGCACCGGAATGCAAAACGCGATCGATGCAACGGCTCCCGCTGTGTAATTTCCAATTCCCGGAAGTCCTTTTAAGGCTTCGTAATCTGCCGGAAATACACCGTCATACACTTCCATAATTTTCTGTGCGGCCTTCTGCATATTCCGCACACGGTTATAGTAACCAAGGCCTTCCCAGAGCTTCAAAAGCTTTTCCTCGGGACAGACCGCAAGTGCTGCGGCATTGGGCAGTTCACGCATAAACCGCTCATAAAACGGCTTGACCGCCTCCACCCTCGTCTGCTGGAGCATAATCTCGGAAACCCAGATTTCATACGGGTTCTTTTTTTCTCTCCACGGCAGCACTCTTTTATTTTCGCCATACCATTTCAATAATGGCTTTGTGATTGTGTCCTGCATAGTAATCTCCTGTTAATATATCATTCTTATTTTGCCACATTTTCCTCCAAAATGCAAAATAAACATTGCGCTCTCACGTGTTTTTGATTAAAATTAATAAATACTTTAAAAGAATAACCAAAACCCTTAAGATATGGAGGAAAAACTCTTGATCGACAGTATTATTTTTGATGTGGACGGCACCCTGTGGGACTCCACAGACGTTGTTGCCGACGCATGGAATCAGATTATGGAAAAAGAAACTGATATGACACCAAACCTCACCGGAGCCGTGTTAAAAGGCCTGTTCGGCCGCCTGCTCCCGGATATCGCCGCCGTCATTTTCCACGAATATCCAAAGGAGCGCCAGTTAGAACTGATCGAGGCATGCTGTGCCAAAGAGCATGAGGCACTTCTTGCGACACCGGCTCCTGTTTATCCGGGACTTGCCGATGCACTTTCTATTCTTTCCAGACATTACCCGCTTTATATCGTAAGCAACTGCCAGGCGGGCTATATCGAAGTTTTTCTGGAAGCCACAGGCCTCGGTCACTATTTCAAAGGCCATCTCTGTCCTGGCGATACCGGAAAGGCAAAGGCAGACAACATCCGTACAATCATCGAACAGAACCATCTGCAGCACGCGGTCTATGTCGGCGATACCGACGGCGACTACAAGGCGACACGCGAGGCCGGAATCCCGTTTGTCCATGCCGCATACGGTTTTGGTCAGACCGAAAACCCGGACTACACCATCACTTCCCCGATGGATCTTGTCACACTGTTCGTACCGGAAAACTAATTTTTAACAGTTTCTTTCTCATAAAAAATACGCATTCCTGTTTTGATAACGGAATGCGTATTTTTTATGTTCTATTTCTTCTTTTCTCAGCTCTCGCCCTTACCTGGGTAATCATCGTCACCCGTATGGTCTCCCTGATCCGGTGCGCTCGGTTCCGGTGTCGACGGGGTCTCGGTCGGTGCTACGGTCGGCTCCGGCGTAGACGGGATCTCGGTCGGTGCTGCGGTCGGTTCCGGCGTAGACGGGGTCGATGGAGTTGATGGGGTTGATGGAGTTGATGGGGTTGATGGAGTTGATGGAGTTGACGGCGTGTAATCATCGTACGTATAGGATGGCGTTCTCGTCGGCGTTACTGTCGTGGTATTCGTCGTATCATCGACATTTTCGTCATCTGCTTCCGGTGCCTGTGTCACAGTAAGCGTGTCTTCACTTACCTCATAAGCTTCGGAATAATAAATGATAACCGGTGTTCCGTCATCGACATTGTCATATAATGCCTGTGCCACTGCAGTCGGAAGTGCAACAGATCCTGTCGTCGATCCTGCAGTCAGATACAGGTTTCCGCCGAAACTGCTTCTCCAGGAAGCATCGTAGAAACCAATCTCTCCGTTGAACGGAATCCAGGAATCCACATCTCTTTCCCAGGAATAGCTGCCGTCTGCCTGAAGCTCTCCGTGCAGTTTTTTCTGGCTTTCTTTTGCTGCGGTTGTGTAGATACCCGGCTTCGTGTAGCTGCTCTGCTCCATCAGACCGGTTACACAGTCACCGTCGACAACCAGATTTCCATCTTTGTAGAGCCAGATATGCTGACGGCTGGCATCAACCTCAACATACGTCTTGCCGAATCCGTTGTTCTCTGTGGAAGCAGCAAACTCTCTCTGCGCATACTGCGGCTCTCTTGTATCTGCTGCGTGAGCATCTACTTCTTCTGCGATCTTTGCAATCTCCTGCTCCTGATCCACTTTCCATCCGTAGCCTTCCTGGCTGATGGTCACGCCGCCTTCGATACCGGTTGCCGGGAAGGTGTGATCCTTGCCATCGGTATCGATCGCTGCCGCAAGATTTGCCACATATTCTTTTACTCTTTCATTCCACTGGTTTTCATCTTTGGAATAATTTCCATCCGCATCGACTGCCAGCCAGTCTTTCATGGTATTTCCGTCAAGAACCTGTGTTGTTCCATCCGGCATACTGTATGTGATGCTTGCGCGTACCAGTTCATTTAACTGATCCTTCTGTGCATTCAGTGTTTCGTCATCTGCTGTTACCAAGGTTCCGTCGTAAACGCCTGCTTTTTCAAGATCCACTTCGGTATCCGCATTGATCAGCGCGTTTTCGATGCACTGTTTTGCAAGGGTAAGATCCATTCCCTCACCCATAACAGCATCCACAATCTCAAACTCATTGTTCTGGAAGGTGATGTAGGCGCTGGCCGGTGCATTCTCACCGTCTGCGGACTGGAATTCGTCAAATCCATCAATCACCGCATCCAGTTTTTCCTGACTGTACTGCATGGTGACCTGGGAATCTTTCTCTTTTCCGCCATTTCCCAGAAACCAGAGGAAACTGTTCTGTTTCTTTAACACGCTCTCCACGCTGCCGTCTCCGGCATAGGTATAGTCAATGTCTTTTCCGCTGACACTCTTCGTATCATTGTCTTTGAATTTTACATTTAAGGTATAGTTTGCAGCCTGCTCTTTGATTTTCGTTTCTGCCTCTTTGGCCGTCATATCCGAGCAGTCTACTCCGTTGATGGTTGTTCCGTTGAAGAAATAATTCTGGTAATGGAACATTTTGCTTCCATAGAAAAAGCCTCCCACAGCAATAACAGCAACGGCTGCAACGGCGATAACCGCACCGCCTTTTCCCTTTTTCTTCTGCGGTTTTGCGCCATGCGGAATGTACTCTTCGTCGTCATCCTCATAATCGTCGTAGTCATCATCCTCATCGTCTATTTCCGGCATTGGGATATGGCCTACCGTGTCGCTGACGAGGCGCTCCATTGCGGCTTCCACCTGATCACCAAGCACTTCTTTCTCCGAACCCTTGGTCTCTGTCTTCTCTTCTCCCAGCAGATCATCCTCATCTGCGAATGGATCGTTGATGATCAGATCATCATCCACCATCACTTCTTCCGGTTCCGATTCTGTTTTTGTCTCCGCCGGATCGTCATCAAAATCAACGAGACCTTCCAGTTTTTCGGTTGTCTGGCTTACACGTGAGACTTTCTTCGGTGTCTCAGCCGGCGTCTCTTCGATTTCTTCTTCCTCTTCTGTAAATTCCGGAATCTCGATGTCCTGCGTCACAGGCTCCACTTTGGTCTGCTTCATTTTCTGCTTCGCTTCTTCGTCTTTTGCACGCTCAGTTGCCTCAAGGACACTTCTCAGATTACTTAAATTTGCAGTCTCATCCGGGATCCGATCTTCGCTTTTTGTTTCTTTGCTTTCAAATTCAATGGAGTCTTCGATGTCTGCCAGTTCTTCCTGGAATGTTTCACCGCTCTCCTTTTCCGCCAGGTCACGGTCAATCTCTTTTTGCAGGGCAGCCCAAAGTTTACCGTCCTTTAAATCATCATCTTCAAACTTCATATTTTTTGCTCCTCATAGTTCTGTGTCTGCACTTTACTTACTTCTCTTCTTTTTTCCTTGTTTCAACTCACAGTCGGTATTTTCACGGAGTCTGACATGTCGAAAATAGTTC
>ENA-OYZM01000009-OYZM01000009.1-human-gut-metagenome-genome-assembly--contig:-NODE-9-length-112157-cov-26.400341_pt1 | contig 112157 bp, 94 predicted proteins | sample MGYA00243291_ERZ653477 | MGnify/ENA primary metagenome ERZ653477 (study PRJEB26926, sample SAMN06165024) | human gut metagenome | biome: ENVO:00009003; feature: ENVO:2100002; material: ENVO:00002003... | reverse complement strand
TATTACTGGGGCTACCGCCCCTAGACCCTGTCGGGGGCTACGCCCCTGCGACCCCTTTTTTTAAAATTATATAGATTTTTCGACAGTCTGGACCGCTCTTAATGAGCGGTTTATTTTTATCCCCTATAATAATTTATCGCATAACCGCCGTATGACAGCCGAAAATAAGACATATAGCAAAAAACAGTTGCAAATGCGACGGTAATAGTGTATAATAAAATATGAATATACTGCCTTAGTAGCGGTAATTTTCAAATGTGAAAGGAAAATCTATGTTACTTAATATAATGAACAGTCTTGGCGATCAGCGGAGCATTATCATCACTGTATTCGCTTATGCGGTAATTCTGCTTATTGCCATACCGATACATGAATGCGCACACTGCTTTGCGGCATATCTTTTGGGCGATGATACAGGACTTTATTCGGGAAGAATCACGCTGAACCCGATAAGGCACTGGGATCTCTGGGGTACTATAGGTATGCTTACTGTCGGACTAGGCTGGGGCAAGCCCGCACCCGTAAACCCCGTCAGAGCAAGAAAGGTTTCCGCAAGAACGTTCATGGCACTGACTGCGGCGGCAGGACCTTTATCCAATGTTATACTCTCATACATTTTCGTACTTATCGGAAAGCTTGTATGGTTCTTCTTCGGTGCTTCAAATCCCGATGTTGTAGCATATGTTTACTACGCTTTTGATATGGCGGCAAGCATCAACGTTTCGCTTGCAGTGTTCAACCTGCTCCCCATACCGCCCTTGGACGGTTCAAGAATAATGCTCGTATTCTTAAAGGAAAGAACATATTTCAAGCTGATGCAGTACGAACAGTATATAATGATCGCCGTACTCGCTATCTGCTGGACAGGTGTGCTTGATGCACCGCTGAACTTCCTTGACAATGCGGTTATGAGCTTTCTTGATTTCACGACCTCTTACGTTCCTCTTGTACCTCTCGGAGTATAAGAAATGCAGGAACTGAAATTCAAGCTGGAGGTCTATGAAGGACCGCTCGATCTTATGCTGAGCCTTATCGCAAAGCATAAGCTGAATATTTACGATATAGAAATCTCTCTTCTGCTCGAACAGTTTATGCTGTATCTCGACCGAATGAAGCAGGCCGATATAGAAATAGCGGGCGAATTTCTCGAAATGGCGGCAAGGCTTATCTACATAAAGTCAGCCGCACTTCTGCCAAAGCACGAAGCGGAAGAAATGAAGAAAGAGCTTCAGGGCGTACTGATAGAATACGCTATGTGCAAGCAGATAGCATTGCAGCTGCAGCAAAGCTGGGTAGGCGATGATGTATTCGTGCGTCCACCCGTACAGGTGGAAGAAAACAAGGCATATCTCGGCATACACGAGCCGGACGAGCTTTTTCTGGCAATGTCGAACTTAAACTACAAGGATGCGGTACGAAAAGCCGTGCCTCATGTAAAGCCTGCCATCGCAAAGAGTTTTGTCAGCGTATTCACAAAAATAGTATATGTATTGAAGCGTATAAATGACGGTCATAAGGTTGAAGTAAATTCGTTATATAAGGGTCAGTCCAGATCGGACTGCGTGGCTGTGTTTCTGGCACTTTTAGAGCTGTCGAAGAACAGCCGTATAAAGTTTACCGATGACAACAAATATCTTCACTTTGTGCCTAAGGATAAAATTGAAGAAGAATTCTCTTTCGGAGAACCGGATGAAAGCGAGGCGGCGGATAATTGAATTACAATGAATCAATCTGTATAATAGAAGCTCTGCTGTTCGCATCGGGTGAACCGATTTCGCTTGACCGACTGAGCGAAGCAAGCGGCATCGAGCCGGAAACGGTGGTAAAGCTGATTGACAGGCTTGAAAGGAAATACAACGTATCCGACAGTGCGATAAGGGTGCTAAGGCTTGAAAACTCATATCAGCTTTCGACAAGAGAAGAATATGCACCTTATATAAAGCGTGCAATGGAAAACAAGCGTCAGGCAAGGCTTTCCCCTGCGGCACTTGAGGTACTGGCTGTAGTAGCTTATAATCAGCCCGTCACTAAAGCGTTTGTCGAGCAGGTCAGAGGCACTGACAGCTCCGGTGTTATAAACACGCTGGTAGAACGTGAACTGCTGTATGAGGCAGGCAGACTTGAGCTGCCCGGCAGACCTATTACATACAAGACAACGGACAACTTCCTTCGCTGTTTCAAGCTTGAAAGTCTGGCACAGCTGCCAAGCCTTCCCGATGAAGACGGACAGTTAAACCTGAATGAGATCGGCACATTACAGCAAGACGGCGACTTTATTCCGGATGACAGCTTTGAGGAATAATCCGATTACTCCTGCGGATACTCTTATCGGAGTACCGTCCGCACACCAAACCGAAACGGAGGGCTTATGGGCTGGCTTATTTTCATAGATATATTGCTCATCATCGTACTTGCTCTCATGCTGTCGGTAACAGTCAACGTACATCTGAACGATGAAACGAGAATAAAAATCAGATACGCAGGCATAACAATATTCTCTGTTTCTCCCGAAGACGAAAAACATAAAAAGCAAAAGAAAAGCAAGGAAAAACAAAAGAAATCGCCGGACGATAAAAGCGATAACATTTCTGCGGATAACGAAAAACCGGTGCAGAATACCGAAAACACTGCCGATAAAGCAAACGGCAGCAGCGATATATCCAAAGAAAGCAAGAAAACGCATAAAGTCGGGAAAAAAGCAGATAACAACGGCGACGACGGTCTTTTATCAAAGCTCGGTCTGAGCGGCGACATCAGCGAAACAATTGAATTTGTAAAACAGCTCATCTCATCGGCGTCAAAACCGGTAAAACGGCTTATAGGACATATCCGTGTAAGTAACTTTTATCTGTTTATAACTGCAAGCGGAGAAGATGCGGCGCAGGCGGCGATGAACTACGGAAAAATAAACTGGCTTGTACACACAGCTTTAGCGGTGCTTTACAATACCGTTAAGCTGAATGTGAAAAAGATAGATATTACCGCAGACTTTACATCGGGCAAAACGGAGTACGAGCTTTCGTGCAAAGTGAAACTGAGGCTCGGAACAGCCATAGGCTGTGTCTTGTGGCTTTTATTCAGAACAGCAAAATTATATTTGAAGATAAATTCAAAGAATGTAAATAAAACTGCAACGGCTGAAAGCAATACAAAGCCAAAAGCAGAGAAAGCGTAAGCTTTCGGAAAGGAAATCAAAATGGCAGAACAGCATCCAATCAACGGACTTATGGGAACTTCTATGGAGAAGATAAGAGAGCTTGTTGACGTTAACACTATAATAGGCGACCCTATCACCTCTCCCGACGGAACAATAATCATTCCCGTTTCGAAAGTCAGCTTCGGCTTTGTCGCAGGCGGCTCAGACCTGCCCACAAAAGCTCCCAAAGAAGTATTTGCAGGCGGAAGCGGCGCAGGCATCACGATAAATCCGCAGGCTTTTATCGTAGTACAGCGTGACGGCGACGTTAAAATGCTTGAACTTGGTGCAACCGGCAACAGTGCTATTGACGGTATAATCAGCGGCGTACCCGACCTTATTTCCAAGATCAAGGCTATCTTCTCGAAGGATGGCGAAGAAGAATCTGAAGAAAAAACAGAAGAATAAGCAATAACATCTGTCCTTTTCGCATAAGATATACCAAAACTATGCGGAAAGGACAACGTTATGCAAAGAAAGATTCTATCTGTCGCAGCTGCCGTGATTTTTACTTTTTCGGCGGCGACAGCAGCTTATGCCGAATGCGCAGCACGGCTTGACTATCTCGAAAGCTCCGACAAAACAAAAACTGACGTTTCAGCCGCCTGTGCTATTCTTATTGAGGCGGATACGGGAACTGTGCTTTTTTCTAAAAACGAAAAAGAACACAGACAGATAGCAAGCACGACCAAGATAATGACTGCTCTGCTGACCCTTGAGGCAGGAGAACCCGACAAGGAATTCGAGGTAGACCCGACCGCCATAAAGGTCGAAGGGACCTCAATGGGACTTCAGGAAGGCGATATTGTAACACGCAGAGCTTTATGCTACGGTATGCTTTTGCCTTCGGGAAATGATGCGGCAAATGCGGCGGCGGTAAATATATCCGGCAGCAAATCGGCTTTTGCCGTGCTGATGAATAAAAGAGCCGAAGAAATCGGTATGACCGACACGAACTTTGTCACCCCGTCGGGACTTGATGCAGACGGTCAGTATTCCTGTGCCTATGATCTTGCCTTGCTTACACGGGAGGCGATGAACAATAAGGACTTTGCAAAAATATGCGGATCGCCAAAAGCAAAGGTTTCTTTTGGCAATCCCAAAAGCGACCGCATACTCGTTAACTCTAACAAACTGCTCACAAGCTATGACGGCTGTATCGGAGTTAAGACAGGGTTTACCGACAGTGCGAGAAGAACTCTTGTAAGCTGTGCCGAACGTGACGGCGTAAGGCTTATAGCGGTAACGCTTAATGCGCCGAACGACTGGAGCGACCACGCAAAAATGCTGGATTACGGCTTCGAAAAAGTGACGCTTTGTGAAATGAAGTACGACTCATCCGCTCTTTCCTTATCCGTTGTCGGCTCAGAAAAGGAAACGGTCGGTGTTGAATGCGGTACCGTAAAACTGCCGCTGTGTAACGAACAGAAAGACAAAATAACCGCAGAAATATATATGCCGAAATTCATTTATGCAGGACTTGCCGCAGGCGAAAAGGTCGGCGAAATACATTACCTGCTAAACGGAAATACAATAGCGACAGCGCCGCTAAAAACGGCTGAAAGCTGTGTACAAAAAGAACGTAAAACGGATTTTTTTACCGTTATATATAAATTCATTGCAGGACTGCTGACACGCTGATACTGTATGGATACGGAATTTGAAAGGACTACGGAACAATGGAAAAAGTGAGATTACAGAAAATAATAGCAGACAGCGGCTACTGCTCACGCAGAAAAGCCGAGGAATATATCGAACAGGGCTGTGTAAAGGTAAACGGCAGACCGGTTTCTCTCGGTGACAAGGCCGATCCCAAGAACGATATTGTAACGGTAAACGGCGAAAAGATAGCTTCATCCGGCACTCAGCTGAGATACATAAAGCTGTATAAGCCGAGAGGCTATGTGACCACTATGGCGGATACGCACGGCAGAAAGATAGTTACCGACCTTCTCAACGACATTGACGAGCGTGTTTATCCCGTAGGCAGACTTGACAAGGATTCTGAGGGACTTCTGATACTCACAAACGACGGTGCGCTTGCAAATGCCGTAATGCACCCGTCACGTCATATAAAGAAGCGCTACCGTGTAACCGTAAGGGGCGAGGTAACAGATGACAAGCTGACAACGCTTGCTTCCGGTGTTAAGATCGACACGGGCGTTACACTTCCCTGCACCGTTGCGGTACTTGCCGAAGAAGAAAACAGGACTGTGCTTGAATTCACGATTGCCGAGGGCAAGAACAGACAGATAAGAAAAATGTGCGAGGCTGTAAAATTACAGATAGTGCGTCTTAAAAGAAACGCTGTCGGAAATATAAAGCTTGGTATGCTGAAGCCGGGCGAATGGGCAGACCTTACCGCAGAAGAGTTAAAAGGACTGAAAGCACTGGTTTCAAGCGACAAATCGACCAAGAGAACGGGTAAAAAATGATTACGATACTTAAAAACAACATTATTACCGACAAGCTGGTGTTCGAGGCAAAGGACGGCGATACGCCTGTAGGCTCGGTCGTCTGCACGACAGACGGCGAAACACTGTTTGTCGAAAAGCTTGAAACACAGTACATAATGCTTGTTGACGGGCTTATGAGAACCGCTATGAACTACGCTTTTAATCACTTTATAAATAAGTGTACCGTAAATATGCAATCCGAAACGGTATGGAATGAGCTTTTAAAACGTGGTTTTGTGCAAAACAACGATAATCACATCTCTGACATTGATAATTTTTTCACATCTCATAAAAGTTGCAAAAAATAGCGAATTTCGCTTGTTATTAAAGCAAAAATGAGTTATAATTATACTCGAATATGATGTGCCCAAAGGCATAATTATAAACAGCGGTCGGCTCTTATTTTCAGCAGCTTACCGCTTCACAGAAAAGCGAGAACGGAGGAATTCTGGCAATGAAGAAAACAATTGCTGAAATGGAGCAGACAGCCGCAAGCGAAGCTGCAAACAAGCTCAGCTCTCTGTTTGACGAGGACAGCTTTGTCGAGCTTGGCAAATTTGTCGGAGCAAACGGTGAAAAGACAGGCGTTGTAAGCGGTTACGGCTATGTTGACGGAGCAGTCGTATATGCGTACGCTCAGGACACAAGCGTTAATGCAGGTGCGGTAAACACTGCGGCAGCTCTCAAAATCAAGAAGGTTTACGAGCTGGCACTTAAAAACGGTGCTCCTGTTATCGGTATCTTTGACTCAAAGGGCGGAGATATCAAGGAAGGTATGAAGACACTCGGTGCATACGGCGAGATAGCCAAGATGAGTGCGGCACTTTCGGGTGCTGTTCCCCAGATAGCTGTAGTAGACGGCCTTTGCGCAGGCACAGCCGCTATGATAGCTTGTATGGCTGATGTGGTCATTATGACAGAAAAGTCAGAGCTGTTCATGACAGCACCTTTTACAGCCGATGATAAGACGGCAGGTGCGGGTACAGCCGAGAATGCCGCAAAGTCAGGTGTAGCGGCTATTCTTGCAAAGGACAGCGATGAAGCTATAGCTAAGGCTAAGCAGTTATTATCCGTTCTCCCTGCGAACAATCTTGAAACAGCAGGAAACGATTATTATATGGAAAACGATGCGGCTGTATCGGCTGATCTCAAGGGCATCGAGCTTATCAGCTCGGTAGCCGACAAGGAAAGCGTTATTGAACTTTACAAGCAGTTCGGTACATCTGCGGTTACCGCAATAGGAAGCCTCAACTGGAGAACAGCAGGCTTTGTTGCTACAAACAACGGTGCAAAGCTGACAGCAGACGACAGTGCAAAGATCGCACGTTTCGTTACTCTTTGTGACGCTTATTCAATTCCCGTTGTTACATTCGTTGACAGCGAAGGCTTTGAAAAGTCAAGTGCGGCTGAGCTTGCAGGAAGCATCCGTGACAGTGCAAAGCTCGCACAGGCATACGCTTCCGCTACAACAGCAAAGATTGCAGTTGTAACAGGCAAGGCTTACGGCAGTGCTTATGTTGCACTCGCAAGCACAGCGGCAGGAAGCGACTTTACATTCGCATGGGAAGGTGCGGTTATCGCTCCCACAACTCCCGAAGCGGCAGTTGTATTCTTAAACGGTGTTTCGGAAGACAACGCAAAGCAGGCTCAGGAATATGCAGACAACGAAGCAGACGCATTCACAGCTGCGGCTAACGGCTATGTTGACAGAGTTATCACAGCCGAGGATACAAAGTCCGCACTGACATCAGCAATTGAAGCAACATCTTCAAAGAGAGTTGTTACTCCTGCTAAAAAGCACGTTAACTTCGTATATTAATCGACATAAGAAAGGATTTTTGTTATGAAAAGATACAATATCACAGTAAACGGTACCGCTTATGATGTAACCGTTGAAGAAACAGACGGCAGTGCAGCACCTGTTGCTGCACCCGCAGCAGCTCCCGCTCCCAAGAAGGCTGCAGCTCCCGCAGCTCCCGCAGGCGCACAGGGCGGCGTTAAGATCAGCGCTCCCATGCCCGGTACTATCGTAGACGTTAAGCTCGCAGTAGGTGCTAAGGTTACAAACGGTACAGTAATCGCAGTTCTCGAAGCTATGAAGATGGAAAACGACGTTGTAGCAAGCTGTGACGGTACAATTGCAAGCATCAATGTTACAAAGGGTCAGTCTGTTGAAACAGGCACACTGATTGCAACAATCAATGCGTAACTCTTGATTGAAAGGAATAATAAAGGTTATGGCAAAAGTAGGAATTACCGAAACCGTACTGCGTGACGCTCATCAGTCGCTTATCGCAACAAGAATGACTACAGAGGAAATGCTCCCTATCCTTTCCACAATGGACAAGGTAGGCTATCATTCGGTTGAATGCTGGGGCGGTGCTACATTTGACGCATGCTTACGTTTCTTGAACGAAGACCCCTGGGACAGACTGCGTATATTAAGACGTGAAATGCCTCACACAAAGTTACAGATGCTTTTCAGAGGACAGAATATGCTCGGTTACCGTCACTATGCTGACGATGTACTGGAATATTTCGTTCAGAAGTCTGTAGCAAACGGTATTGATATAATAAGAATTTTCGATGCGCTCAACGATATAAGAAACCTCGAAACAGCCGTTAAGGCTGCCAAGAAGGAGGGCGCACACGCTCAGATAGCTATTTCTTACACACTCGGTGAAGTATTTACAGAACAGTATTACATCGACTACGCAAAGAGAATTGAAGAAGCAGGCGCTGATTCTATCTGCATCAAGGATATGGCGGCTCTGCTTACTCCTTATGAAACAGAAAGACTTGTAAAGGCACTCAAGAGTGCTGTAAATATCCCGATCCAGCTTCACACACACTACACATCAGGACTTGCTTCAATGTGTCTGTTAAAGGGTATCGAATCGGGCGTTGACGTTATAGACACAGCAATGTCACCCTTAGCGCTCGGCACATCGCACGCTCCCACAGAGTCAATGGTTGCCGCATTACAGGGTACAGAATACGATACAGGACTTGACTTAAAGCTCCTCACAGAGATAAGAGAATACTTTATGACACTCCGCAAGAAGTACATCGACAGCGGTCTGCTTGACCCCAAGCTTCTTGCAGTTGACGCTAACGCTCTTATATATCAGGTTCCCGGCGGTATGCTTTCAAACCTCCTTTCTCAGCTTAAGCAGGCAGGTAAGTCTGACAAGTTCGAGGAGGTTCTTAAGGAAGTTCCCCGTGTAAGAGCAGACGCAGGCTTCCCTCCCCTTGTTACACCTACATCACAGATCGTTGGTACACAGGCTGTATTCAATGTAATTCTCGGTGAGCGTTACAAGACTGTAACAAAGGAATTCAAGGGTCTTGTAAAGGGCAGCTACGGTAAGACACCTGCTCCCATCGACCCCGAGTTCAGAAAGAAGATTCTCGGTGACGAACAGCCTATCGACTGCCGCCCCGCAGACCTTATCGAGCCTGAGCTTGAAAAGCTGAAGGCTGAATGTGCTAAGTGGTCACAGCAGGACGAGGACGTATTAAGCTACGCTATGTTCGGTCAGGTAGCTGAAAAGTTCTTTGAAAAGCGTAAGGACAAACAGCTTGGCATTGATGCTGAACACGCTGATAAAGCTAACAAGGTAATGCCCGTATAATTTAATTTAACTGCGGCAGGTTGAAATACACCTGCCGTTTTTAATAATCTGAAAAGGACGGAAATATGAACAGACGCAGACGCACAGACGAACCGGTAAAAAATATACACAAAGAAACCGAATATCACACTGTAGTAACCGATGACGGAACGCAGGACGAGGGCTTTAACTGCAAAGCCTGCGGAAAATTCATTACGGTCAGGGATTGCGGAACAAACAACCGTAATCACTGCCCCCACTGCTTATCAAGCATACATCTTGACAACATACCCGGCGACCGCTCAGCCGATTGCGGAGGGATAATGGAGCCTATCAGCATTTATGTCCGTCCCGACGGTGAATGGGCGCTGATACACCGCTGTAAGAAATGCGGAGAGCTTAAAATAAACAGGATTGCCGCAGACGATAACGAATATCTGCTGTTATCGCTTGCCTGCAAGCCACTTGCAAATCCGCCGTTTCCTCTCAGCGCATTATCGTCCAATTTCGGCAAAGAAGACAAATAATCATACAGACACAAAACGAGCCGTTGCACGAATAAAGTGCAACGGCTCAATTTTATTCACGGCATTGGCTCAATCAAGAACAGCGCCTCCCCATTCAACAACCGTAAAGCCTTTACGAACGATTGGCGTAATTTCGGGCGGCGTTATTTCATCACCGCTGTATTCGGCAAATCCGAACCATATACGGTATATGCTGTCAGGCTTTACCGAGAAAGTCAGCGGCATCGCATTATCAACACCTTCGGTCAGCATCGGATACATGACATAATCCGTGCCGTCTTTAAGATAATCCGCCCAGTATTCAATGAAGTCTGCAGTTTCCTGCTCATTAAAGCCGTAAGAAGCCAGTATTTCACGGAAGGCTTCTGCACGTTTATTTGCAGGAATAATGAAGCCTTCTTCGGTCGAAAACGCTTTCCTTTTCACAAGAGCTTCGTAGAACAGATAACCGTAGCTGTTTTTATCCTTATCGGTAAGCGTGCCGTCCGGCGAAGCCGTTACCGTCCATCCGTCATTATATTCGGGAATCGACAAGGTAAGATAACCCGGTTTACCGAATATGACCGTAATTTCTGTTTCGGTTTCGGGATAAAGATATATGTTCGGTTTTTTCGCCGTAACGTGATTCGGCAAAATCGTACTGCCTGCCTTAGGAGCCATATTCAGCAGTTCGTCACGCAGCCACTCAAACTCCTTTTCACGCCCCTCCCTTACCATCTGCGCATAGAAGTTCAGCTTATCGTAATAACTCTTTTTCCACCAGTCCTCTAACGACCATTCGGCATCTCTTGATGGATAAAACACATTCTGAAACAGGTCTGTATAATAATCATTGACATTTTGCAGTGTAATATCGACCGTTCCGATAAGCGTACTGTGATTGGCATAATCCAGTAAGGCTGTCTGCGTTGCAACATCCGACCAATTCTTCACCGCCTCGCCAAGCAGTAGGTTCATACCCTTTACCGTTCCTGTCGGGTCCTTATCCCCCACAGCCATATCCGCCCAGTTCATCATAGCCTGCCATGCGGTAAGCGTATCGTATGCTGTTGACAGTGCCGGGTGTGATGCGTAGGGATTATCCTGCGGATGAGTAAGCTGATTTGCCGCAGAAAGCGAATCCATTAAATTTGTGGCGAATCCTGCGGCAGAAAAGATTCCGTCGCCTGTCTTCACCGCATTGCCGTAGCTTGTTTCAAAGCCGGGCGTATTTTTTACGCTATTCCAGCTCTCTCCTGCCAGATTAAAACCGTCTGATATATTGTTGCCGTAATCGTTCCAGAAGTTAAGCGAGGCTGTATACGCTTCGGTTGCGGAAGAACCGATCTGACCGATAACATCGGTAGCAGAAGGAGGAGTAACCGGTCTGCCTGCCGTATCTCCTCCGTTTGCAAAAGCGGTAAACGACAAAGCGGTAATCGGCAATATGCCGCTTAATATAAGCGAAAAGGTCTTTTTTCTCATTATGACACCTCCCTTGCTACACATTCCTGATATGTTTCGACAAGACTTAACAGATAGCTGTCTTTTCCTGCAAGCGTCTTTGCGTCCGACAGATATTTCTCTGCCTCCTTATAGCTTCCTCTGTCATAGGAGATTACCCCAAGATAGCACAGCGAATAGCCGTCAGACATATCGAGAAGATGTGCTTTTTTCAAATAGTAGATTGCAGATGTATTGTCATTGTTTTCGTAATAGGAAAGTCCCAGCATCAAATGCCCCTTTGCCCAGTACGGATGCTCGGCAACTGCGTCAAGCAGTGTGCTTACTACATAAGAGAAATTGCCCTTATCGAATTTGTTGTACCATTCTGCCATTGTGCAATAATAATCTATGCTTGTTGTATTCTTGAGCTTAAAAAGCATCGACCTGCTCTTATCTGCTTCTTCCGCTCGCATATAGTATTGTGCAAGACAGAGTGCGGAAGAATCGTCCTCGCCGTAAGCTTCGACATAATCAGCATATTTTTCTTCGGCGTTCTCCGCTGTTTTTGCACTGACCATTTGCCCGAGAAGTATCTCTTTTTGCCGTAGCGTACCCGTGCCTGAGCCTGATGTAATAAATAAACAGCACACAACCGATATAACAATTCCCGCAAGAGCCGATACGTTGCTAAGATACTTCTTCCGATTTTTAAGCACGAAAGACAATACGACCCCTGCCGCCGACAGCAGCATTCCGACAATTCCGAGCCAGACAGTACCTCCCAGAAAGAAGGTCTGCATTGTCAGAATAAGAAAGATTACAATTGAAATAATAATCGGCATTATTCATTTCCCCCTTTCTGCGATGCTTCATGTTGCTTTTCTATCATTGCTTTCGCACCATCACGATATGAATACGGATGGATACCTATTCCCTCATAATCACTGTAATAATTGAACCACGGACTAAGACCGATAGCAATCTCTGCAGCGGTATAGGCATTTTCCCACTCCTCCAGTTCCTCGTATGCGGCATAAAGCGCATACCATATCATCGGATCATCGCTCTTATAATCTATCGCTTTTTTGTAAGCCGCCACAGCCTCATCGTATTTTTCCTGTTGCATAAGCGTCACGCCCTTGAGATAATAAGGATAACACAGCTCGCCACGCTCTGAAATTACCCGATCGGCAGAAGCAAGTGCCGTTTCCATCGCCTCAGTATAGGCGTCATCATAGATAGAATGACCGCCGTAAGACGGGTAGCAGGCATTGACATAAGCCGCCAGATAATTCTTCAGAAACTCGTCGCTGTTAAGCTTGTTTATCTGCTCATCGCTGAGAAGGCTGTACTTTGCTTTTGTGGTTTCGGTATCCACCACCAGCAAGGAAAAGTAGGAATGCAGTAATTCGTCCGCTTTTTTAGGATATTCACTCGTCTTTACCTGCTTTGCAAGTTTCAGTACATACTCTGCGGAAGCATCAAATTCTCCGCTTTCAAGCGTTGCCGCCGCCGCATAATAGAGGGGAACGGGGTTTGTATCGTCCTGCACCTCTTTTGCGAGCTTAAGACATTCATCGTACCGTCCCGTTTTTAAAAGCGCATACATAGTATTTTCACGAATAAAGAAATTGTCGAATTCCTTGAGTGCTTCCAAGCCGTAATCCGCACACTTGTCAAGCGCCAATGCCCTAAGATAAGTCTGCATGACCAGCTTTTTGATACCGAGCCGTTCCTCTTTGGTTATGTCTTTTCCGAGCTGCTTTTCAAACTGTTTTTCAAAGTTTTCGACTACGGCAAGAATTCTCTTATCATCCGAATAGTCAGCAGTGAGGTAAAGCGAATGCTGCTCCTGATTGTTATAAAACATAACCGCTATGTAGCTCCATACGAAATCCTCAGGAGCCTCCAGTGCCTTTTCGACAGCTTGGCTTACAAGCTGATAGGTGATACCGGTACCGACAGAATCGGCTATATTCGTGCCGTTTGTAACACCTACCCGCATTTTAGCGAGCATCTCGGCATATTCGAAGCTGTTTTGATACGAGAAAGCCGTTTCAATCACTTCTGCCATAACTGCGGCATTTTCCGCAACATCCGGCAGTCCTCCGACATATATTCCGTTTGCCGCTAAATTCGTCAGTATTTCTGTACGGCGATTTTTCTGCTCAGCCGTCAGTTCATCGGCATTTTTATATTCTGCAAGCATATCAAAGCAGAAATCGGTATCCTTTATATAGCCTGCCGTATAATACTTCTCCATAGTTTCAAGTCGGTCATCTGTGTGGTTTGCATAGGTATCAAGATAAGCCAGCATCTGATTTGTTGCTATCTCGCTCTCGGAAATATCATTCCAACCGCCGTCGGCTATTTCTTTCCATATCTCAAGCTCACGCTGAATCTCCCTGTAGTCGTTGACCGCCGTGATGATGTGCCCTCCGAGCAGATTATAGCACGCCGTATTTGTGCGGCTGTAGTATTCAGCCTTCAACCTGTCGAAAGGCGAAACCGTTGCGGGAATAGTCATCACGGCACAGATTGTAAGTACCGCCGCACCTACAGCAGTAGGTATATAGCCAAGACTTGATTTTTTCGTTTGTGCCGATGTGATTTGTTCGTCCGTTCCTGCCTTTGACAGATTCCCGTGGCACACAAATTTAAGTACGGGAACAATCAGCACCCAACAGAACACCGCATAGATAAGTTCGGCTATGAGCTTTATACACCACACCCGTTTTTGTGCGAAGGTCGATTCAACACCCAGCCCGAAAACATACGGCAAAAGATACGCAAAAACGATCGCAAGCAATATGCATACCGCTGTCAAAAGTAACTTTCCGCCGACTTTTCCTTTAATGCCGCCGTTAACAGCACAGCTTAGCAGATAAAACGAAAGTCCGAGCAGTATTCCGCCGGCGGCTATCCCTATAAATTCACCGACCGTTCCGAAGCACTTGACAAAAAGCGCCGTCAGGAGTTTTCCGCCATACAGTGCCGCTATACAGGGAATACAGCCCTTAATCCATACTGCGACAGCCTCCTTTGCCGTTTTTCCGATTGAGCAAACTGCAAAAAATGCAAAAACAAAGGCACATACAACGCATAACACGTCGGCAATAAACACCGTACCCGCCGCTAACGATTCTTTCTTTATGCAAAGCAAAAGGGTCTTTATCAGATCGGGTAAAATGACAAGCGATGCGATTATTCCGAAAATCCACCTTGCAAAAGCATTTTTATATGCTCCTGCGAAATATTCTCCTATTCTTTTCATAGGCAATTCCTCCACTTGTATTATTTATGATTTGATTTTGCTTAAAACAAGCTCGTTTTCAAGATATTGCGATATGCTGTCGGCTACGGCTGTTATAGCTCGTTGCACGCCGGATTCCGACAATCCCTCGCACTGTCTGACCATCGTTACGGATAATTCGGTACCTTCCTCCTGCCTGCTCACCGAAACGGAAAAAAGGCTTGAATTTCCGTACACCGATATTTCCGATAATATGGTCGATGCGTCCTCTTTTTTATATTCGGCGCCGTTTTTGTCCAGCACTTCGTAAATTGCAAGTATCACATACTGCCGATCATACGGAAGTGTTCGCTTTGTTGTTTTTCTGTCCGGCAAAGCACAATGCCGCATATTCATAATCCGCTCCCCTTTCTGAATATGTCCTATTGCAAGCTGTCATCGTGTCGTTTCATACACCGTTTGTTATTGTAATTATATCTGAATAACGCTCCGCTGTATATAAGGGAAGTCCGCCAATCTGCAAAAAACAGGTTGGCGGACTTCCGCCATTTTGTAAAAATCGGCATAACAATGCGGTTTTTACGATATAACGCAAAAATACCTCCCGCCTGAGCGGAAGGTACGAGCATTAGGATATTTTATATGTTGTTGTAAAGAGAAACAAGACCGATACGGGATTTAGTTCCCGTTTTTCCGTATATGGCGGATACATACCGCTCAAGAGTTCGCCTTGATATGTACATATTGTCTGCTATCGTCTGTAATCCGTCCTCGGTGTTTACCAGCAGCCCGAATACCTCGGCTTCTCTCGGAGTGAGTGAAAACTTTTCCGACAGCTTTTTCAATATCTCTTTGTCGCTCAGTTTGTCGCCGCCTGTTGAGGAAAGCTCGTCAAAAAACGTTTTTCTCTTATTGGTATAGAAAAATGCGGCGATGCTTGCCAATACAAATAAAATCAGCTCAATGGTGATTATCGCAATGTTATTGTCCGAATTCAAAAGGGCAAGAGAGCCTGCCGAGATCAGCACGGCAACAAAATTATTGACTGCTCTGCCAACCCCCGACAAAAGCTCTGGAGTTTTTGAATAACGGGCAATCTCCATAAAAGAAGCGGTAAAAAATACAACAAAGAAACCTGCGGATAAATAAAAGATAACCAGCCCCAGCATAATCGGCCCCGCAAATCTGAGAATAGCAAGACAGATGGTTGACAGGATCATTACGCAGTACATAATCATACTCATATACTTTCTGCCGCCAAAATCGAACAAAAAGCCTGCCGCAAGTCCGCTGAGTGCAAGGAGTATTCTCGGCCACTGTCCGATATTCACCACACCGTTTGCGTGATAAAGGGTAATTGCATTATCCATTGTGCTGAAAATACAGGTCATAAACGCAACCAAAAAAACAAGTAAAACGCTGATTTTTACGACTTCTTTACCCGCCTTATCGGTTTTCTCGCCAGCTTCGTTTTTCGGGAACGCAGGGACGATGCTGTTCTTTTCCGCTCTTATCAGCATAACGGCCAGTAGCAATATAAACAAAGAAAGCACCGCAGCTTCGATAATATCAATGTGGATCAGGTTATTATTAGCAATCTGGAGCAATGTTCCGAGCATATAGGATAAGCCTGCAAGACGTGCAATATAAGTGTTATCCTCCAACAGACACAGCGATTTATAAAACACCGCACCTCCGAACAGACCGAGAATCAAAAACAGCACAAGCCCCATACACAATGTAAATGCGTAAGTACTGTGACGGCATATCAGAAAAAGACAAACGACCGACAGCACTGCAGCCCCAATAGAAATTACAGATTGCAGAGCCTTTTTGCAAAGCCTTGAATACAGAGGGTACAGAGCAGATCCCACCACGCTTGCACCGAGAGCGTAATTCTGAGCGTTTACCGACTTATCGCCCGATACTGTGCAGGAAATCATATCAACAAATAAAAACTCAGCCTCCAAAAAGGTAAAAGTAAACAGGCTCATCAATATGACAGCTTTTATACGGGAAACCCTGTTTTCCTTGTTAAAGGCATCGCTTTGCCTGATTTTTTTCAAAATGCTGTTCATAATCTAATCCTCTTACCTATATCGGACGCAAATTCCTTAATACTGTTCGGCTCACAGGCACCGCCGAAATTTCGGCGGCGATATTTCATTCCTGTTTATTCGTTTATTATGGCTTAACCTAAAAACAGGAACTGCCGACTTTTACTGTCAAAAATATAATAACACATTTTACAAAATAACACAAGTGCCTGCAGGACAGGGATTTGTTTTTACTGCCGCTGTTACTTCTTAGCCGATTGCAACAAATGTCAAGGCTTCTGCACAGCAAAAAAATAAACCGCACAACAATGCGGTTTAAAAAATCAAATTCTTATACTGCCCTATGCAGCTTTAAAGTCTTAGCTATAAAGCCTCCGGTTTTGCGGTCGGAAGATACTCTGCTAAAACAGCCCTTCATATTTATGAGCTTTCTTTCTGAATAAAAGTCCACGGCAACACCTCGGACGTAACCTCCTTGCCGTTCAGAATATCAACGAGCTTCTGAGCCGCAATTCTGCCTATGTTTCTGTCCTCATAGGAAAGCGATGTTATCGTGACCGGAGAGATCCGGCTAAGATTACTGTTGTCAAAGCTGACTACGGCAACGTCCTCAGGAACACGTCTGCCGGCTGAAAGCAGGCACTTAATAAGTCCGAACGCCACCTCATCGTTATAGCATACGACCGCCGTATTATCGCCAAGCCGATTCAATACCTCCTGCGGATTATCGAAAAGATCCTCCTTTGTTTCGGTAATGTACCAGAACACATTCTCATCGGGAATTATCAGACCGTTGCGAAACAGCTCCGAAATAAAGCCGGAATACCGCTGATGACCTTGAATGTCATCGCTTTTGAAAAAGCCTGCGATTTTTGTGTGACCACGTTCAATAAGATGCCGCACAAGCTCTGCACCGCCTGCCTGATTATCCGCACATACAGAATATGTGCCGCTGAGCGACGGGTAATATCCGTTGAAAAAAACTACAGGTATATCCATTTCTATCAGTTTTTCATACAAATCGAAATTAGGATTCGGCATAGCCGATTTTGTACCCTCTATCAGTATTCCGTCAACGGGATTCTTGAGTATTTCTTCAAGTATCGCACGCTCGTTGCAAACACAGTTGCGTGTCGCAGAAAGAACAGCGGTATACTTGTTTTCGGATAATACATCATTCACTGCCCGCAGCTGACTCGGGAAAATATAGTCGCTGATGTATGTTGCAACCACAGCTATCTTCCCTGTCCTCGGATTAAGCCGCTTCGGCCGTACCAACGAGCCGCTCCCCTGACGCTTTAATATAAGATTGTCCTCTACAAGAAGCGACAATGCCTTGCGTATCGTCTGACGGCTCACATCATACTGAGCTGTCAGCAGCTCCTCGGTAGGAATCGGCTGTCCCTCTTTATACAAACCGTTTTCAATATCGTTTTTAATTGCCTGTGCAACAGCTTCATATTTAGTCATTAATTATCACCTCTATGCAAAGCACAAGTTCGTACAAAAGAATACAAATTTGTTCACATATATAATACAACTTTGTCCGTTGTTTGTCAAGCAGTTTTTACTCAGCACGATATTTATAAGTCAAAAGCATCTGTTTTGTGACAAATGCACAAATCATTCCGGCAAAAATGTTCAATTCATGCATTGCATTTACTTATCTTTTGTGTTACAATAAAAAAGCAATACAGACAAAACTTAAATTTGTAACAGATTTATCTGTAACTTGTCTTTTAAATTTACAGCAGAAGATATACGTCTGTTTGCAAAGATGACTAACACGGAGCTTGTTATGATTGATGACAAGACCGACATAAACAGTTTTGAGCGGCAGCTTGAATCGCTTGACGCTACTGCGGCTCTCAAGAGGTGATAATATGACAATACAAGAGAAGATACAAAACGCAAAGACATATCTCGGAATCGAATTCGGTTCCACCAGAATAAAGGCAGTGCTTATAGACGACACATTCGCCCCGATTGCTTCCGGCAGTCACGAGTGGCAGAACCGCTATGAAAACGGCGTGTGGACTTATTCCCTTGATGACATCACAACAGGTTTACAGCACTGTTATGCGGCACTCACAGAGGATATACGGCAGAAATTCGGAGTAACTCCGACTACCTATGGTGCAATGGGTATTTCCGGAATGATGCACGGTTATATGGCATTTGACAAGGACGATAACTTACTCGTTCCGTTCCGCACATGGCGCAATACTATCACAGAGCAGGCGGCATCCGAGCTGTCAGAGTTGCTTTGTTTCAACATTCCACAGCGTTGGAGCATAGCTCATCTCTATCAGGCAATACTGAACGGCGAGGAACACGTCAGACATATTGCTCATATCAATACGCTTGCAGGCTATATTCACTACCGTCTTACCGGAAAGCGACAGGTCGGCATCGGCGAAGCGTCCGGCATCTTCCCTGTAGACCGCACCGATTACAACGCAGATTACATCAAAAAGGTTGATGAGGTGCTTTCGGCAAAAGGTTTCTCAGTAAAGCTGGCGGAAGTTCTCCCTTCAGTGCTTAACGCAGGCGCAAAGGAGGCGTTTCTGACCGCCGACGGCGCTAAGCTGCTCGACCCGACAGGTACACTGCAGCCGGGAGTTCCCTTATGCCCTCCCGAAGGTGACGCAGGTACGGGAATGACAGCGACCGACAGTGTGCTTCCCCGAACCGGAAACGTATCGGCAGGCACCTCGATATTCGCTATGCTTGTTCTCGACAAGCCGCTTAAGGGCTACTACCCTGAAATTGACGTAGTGACTACTCCCTGCGGCGCTCCCGTTGCTATGGTGCATTGCAACAACTGCTCCTCCGAGCTTGACGCATGGGTGAAGATATTCGGTGAATTTGCACAGCTCAGCGGTCACCCTATCGCAAAGCCCGCACTTTATGATATGCTGTATTATCACGCACTGACGGGCGACCCCGACTGCGGCAACACCGTTGTGTATAATTTTCTTTCAGGCGAGCCTGTTGCAGGAGCGGAAAACGGCAGACCGATGTATTTCCGCACTCCCGACGGAAAATTCAATCTTGCAAACCTGTTCCGTGCGGAAATATACTCTACTATGGCGGCACTGAAGCTCGGAATGGATATACTTTTTGAAAAGGAGCAGGTTTCCGTTGAAAAAATAACAGGACACGGCGGTCTGTTCAAGACAAAAGGAGTTGCACAGCAGTTCCTTGCCGACGGGCTGGGTTGTGCCGTTTCCGTTATGAAGACCGCCGGAGAGGGCGGCGCATGGGGAATGGCTCTGCTTGCGGCATATACTGTATGCGGCGGCGGAAAATCACTGTCGGAATTCCTTGACAGCGAGGTATTCGTCGGTATGGAATCCACCACGCTTCAGCCCGAAAAGAACGGTGCTGAGGGTTTTGCAGGATTTATGGAAAACTACAAACGTGGACTTGCGGCACAATACGCAGCGTCAAAGTAAGAAAGGACGCAATATGTTAGAGAAATTAAAGCAGGAGGTACTTGAAGCCAATCTTCTGCTCCCGAAATACAACCTTGTAACGTTCACCTGGGGAAATGTTTCCGCAATTGACCGTGAGAGCGGATTGATGGTGATAAAACCCTCCGGTGTACCGTATGAGGAAATGACAGCCGAGGATATGGTGGTGGTCGAACTTGCAACAGGAAAAACAGCCGAAGGCAAGTGGAAGCCATCCAGTGATACGCCTACTCATCTCGAGCTATATCGTTCCTTCTCCGCTATCGGAGGTGTCGTGCATACCCACAGCCGCTGGGCTACTTCGTTCGCACAGGCAGGTGCAGGCATTCAGCCGATGGGCACAACACAGGGCGACTACTTTTATGGTGAAATACCCTGCACCCGTGCCATGACTCCCGAGGAGATTCACGGCGAGTACGAAAAAGAAACAGGAAAGGTCATAATTGAAACATTCAACAACATCGACCCTATGACTATCCCTGCGGTGCTTGTCAAAAGTCACGGTCCGTTCACCTGGGGCAAAGACGCACACGAGGCGGTGCATAATTCCGTAGTGCTTGAGGAAGTCGCATTTATGAATTACCACGCCCTCAATATCGCACCCACTGCAGGAAGAATGCAGCAGGAGCTTCTTGACAAGCATTATCTGCGCAAGCACGGCGCAAACGCCTATTACGGACAAGGCTGAGAGTGCTTGTAATCTGACTGCGACGCTAAAACAACCTACCGTTTTAAAAGAACGAAATAACATAACCGCAGGACTGCTCAGCTTTAAATGAGCAAGTCCTGCGGATTTTGTTTTTTTAAGAATAATCAAAAACTTTATATTCCTTACCGTGATGCGATTGCGGATATTCTGTTATTGCTTGACGGCGAGGGGTGCATTACCGCATTCATAAAGGGTTTGCTTTGTGTCCTGTTGCTTTTTCTGAACTTAACTGCAACACACAGGTTTGGCTTTTCTGCTGCTCTTTTACATCTCTATTGCAAACCGACAAAATGTAATATATTTCAAAAATTCTATTGACAAATCTAAATAAATCATATATAATTTAAATGTCAAAATTTGCAAAACACTCTTCTGCGCTATAAGTTGATAACAGCATACAAGATTTGAATTATGGGGGTGATAATATCAAACAATTATTTAACAAAAGCGGCATGATGATAACATTCTTTGCCGTAACGTATTTTCTTTGCGCTTTTCTCATTTCCATGTTTTTAAATTCAGTAAGCTCAGGTGTCGCAGGCAGACTTTCAGATAATGCAGAAATAATAACAGTCAATCAGGACCACAACTCCGAAAGTGCCCTCACCTACAGCGATTTAGGCGATATACTGTCAAAGCATAAAGCTGTCGGTGCAATAAAACTCGTAACCGAATACAATTCCGGCTACGCCCTGTTTGACTACGAAAAAACATCTTCTGAAAACAGCGCACCGACCGCCGTGATAAAGCCTGAACTTGAGCCGTACTGTATGACGATAAACGGAAGAAAAACGATAAACTTCATCGGACAGAATTACACCGTCAGCAGTATCAACATATACGGAGGTAAAGACAGCGATTTCATATTGCAGTCTGATAAGCTCAGCGGCAGCACGGTGCGGTTTTCTGGACTGACACTTATAATTGACAACAAAGATAAAACGCCCTCAGTCACCGAAAGCATAAAATCAGATATAACCGGGAAAAACCCCGATACCAATATCAGAACCGATGATATATCCAAGATAGCGGGAAAAGGCAATCTCTTTACATCAGGCAATATAGTTATCATCATTGCAATATTGCTTATCGGTCTGCTTATTCTTATGAATTCGGGCGTGTTCACATGGTCATGGATAAACTCCAAACGCTCCGAAATAATGGCTCGCCGTATATGCGGTGCAGATGATGCGGACATTAAAAAAATGATATTCATAAATTTCCTTATGATCTCCGCAGTCGGCATACTTATCGGCTTTATTGTCACACTGCTCCTTACTCTTATTCCTGCCGTTTCTTATTATCTCGGCAATATCAGAATTTCCGCAGGACTTATATCCGTAACGTTCATTCTTCTTATCGGCGGTATAATTTCCTACAGTCTGAGTGACAAGTATTCGCACGAACAGGTCATTTCGTTAAGGAGAGTGTTATGAACAAGCAACTTATAAAAATAATTCTTTTCGATATAAAATCGAATCTGCTTTCCTGCCTGCTTCTTACATTCCAGATGATAGTAGCATTCTTTGTTATAGGCAATCTTTGCAGTATCACCGCATATAAAACTGTAACTGTGAATGCCCTTGACGGCTTTGATTTTCCCAAAAACGGCTACAGCCCGTCAAGCACCGATATTTACACCGACGGCGGAATAGTGGTTGATTATGACGACATAGAAAAGGAAAGAAACCTCAGCTATTACATAGCCGAAAACTATAAAACCGAGGGGCGTTCCGAATTCTATGAAGAAAAAGACGGTACAGAATATACTTTGTCTGTAATTACAGAGCATTACTTTGATATATTCGGCTTTGAAGTAAGCAAAGGACGGCTGTTTCAAAATGCAGAATACGGCAAAGATCTGTCAGATAATCCGCCCGTAGTTCTCGGCAGTGACTTTGAAAACGACTATAGCATCGGCGACTTGTACCTTGATAAATACGAGGTAGTCGGTATACTGAAAAGCGGTATGAAAACAACCTTTTTGCAAGGTGACAAAAGCTCTGTTGTTTCCGCCGACAACAAAGTGTTCACTCCTGTCATGAGCATTGAAAGCATGAAAGCACAAGGCATTGATTACCCCACCTCACTTATCTATGCCGATGATAAATCCGACCTTGCCGCAATAAATGATTACGCCGCAGAAAACGGCATGAATACATATAACTTCATATCTGCCGATGAAACAAGACAGCTTATCGACCTTGTTTCTACAAAAGCCGATATTTCACTCATCGTCATATCATCAATAATCATTATTCTTGCGGTATTTTCAATGATACAGTCAACCCTGCTCTATGTCAGAAAAAATATCCGTGAACTGCTCATACACATGATTTGCGGTGCTTCACAGTCGGATATCCTGCTCAGGATAAGCGCCGAAGTGCTGATTATAAACCTTGTCAGCGTTGTTGTTTCATCTCTTATATTTATGTCACTCCGGACTACACTTGTTTTTATGCTGACAGGCATTGCAACGGCAGTGATAGCCGTTGTGCCGGTTACGGTGAGCATTAAGAGAAAACCGCTTATTATGCAGATAAAGGAGGAAAAGTAAATGATCAGACTCGACAACATATCAAAGACTTTCCGTGACGGTGACACACAGGTTCAAGCATTGAAAAATATCAGCTTTGAAGTAAACAAGGGCGAACTTGTCGCAATAATCGGAAAAAGCGGAAGCGGAAAATCAACGCTTCTTAATATTCTCGGACTTCTCGACAAGCAAACGGACGGCGATTATTATATTGACGGCAAAAAAGTATCTTCCATACCTGAGCGTGAAAAAGCAAAGCTCAGAAACAGTCATATAGGCTTTGTAATGCAGGATTTTGCCCTTGTCGAAAAGTACACGGTAAAGCAGAATATAAACATCCCTCTTATATACACAGATAAGCCTATCAATAAGGAAAAGGCGATAAACGATGTATTAAAAAGCGTCGGACTGTCCGATAAAACAAACACGCCTGCCTACAAACTGTCCGGCGGTCAGAAGCAAAGAGTAGCCATAGCAAGAGCGGTGGTAAACGAACCGCAGATAATCCTTGCCGATGAACCGACAGGCGCACTTGACAGCATGACCGCAGATGAAATAATGCAGATTTTCGAGCGCCTCAATATGTCGGGAAAAACCGTCATAATCGTAACCCACGACAAAGACATTGCCGCTCGCTGTAAGCGTGTCATCGAGCTTTCGGATGGGGAAATTGCGAAAGGTACAAATTAATCAATTCGTGCAGTAATAAAAAACAAGTGTTTTTGCTTGACTTTTCAACATTCTGAGGGTTGCCGCAGCAGCCCTTTTATTATGTCCGAATTTGTAAATACGCAAAGCTAAAGTTCAGAGAAGCGGATAAATGTGACATAACGGTATTGTTATACCGGAAGCCGTTGATATTCGGTTTTAAATGAGGAACAAAAGGAACGTTTAGCCCGTGCGCTAATAGCCGAAATACCATGTGTTCCCCTTGTGCGTCTGATGTGCGTCAGAGTTGCGTTTTCGTTCCTTGTTTTTTGTGGAAGTCTGCGCTGCTATTGTCGTTGAATCTACTATCGTTCCCTTTTTTATGATCAGTCCTTTTGCTGTGAGTTGCTCTACCACCTGTGAAAAAAGCTTTTCCTGCAGCTCGTTTTTTGAAATGGCAGTCTTTTTTTACAGCGCCTTTGTCTGTCGTTTATTGATCATCACAATATTCTTGCCGTCACCGCAGTATCTTTTTTCTGTATTCTGCCGGAGAAAATCCGGTCACCTGCCTGAACTGCCGTGAGAAGAATTTTTCATCATCGTAACCGCAGCTTACTGCTGTCGCATAAATGCTCATGGCGGTAGAATACAGTAAGTAGCAGGCTTTCATTACCCTTGAATTTATGCAGTCGCGGTTGTAACTTACATCAAAGCACTGCCGATAAATCAAGCGGAAATGCCCCTCGCTGACGCACATTTTTCTGCTGACTTCCGAAAGCTTAGGCATCTTATTAGGCACTGAAATTATCCTGTTCCTTATGTCGGCAAGCTCGTTATAATGCGGAAGTCTTCTTCGTTCGCTTATCAGACCGACATCGTGCTCTGCATTCAGCGATACGGCTGAGCGCAGTTCTCCGACCAGCGTGTTATCGGAACTGTGGTATGTGATAATAACCTGCCGTTCATCGTGCCGTGAATAAACCTCGTTGTGGAGCGATATTTTCAGTTTCTCAGGAAACATTCCGTTTTCCCTTTTGAACAGGATAAGAAATGTGTTGTCATCGGTCCGGCAGCATATTTCATGCTGAGTGCATACACGTTTAATTGCTGACGCTGTTTCTGCGATTATATCGCTGCGGTAGTTTTCGCCAAACAGGTATTCTCCGCCGTCCGGGAAACTAAGCCTTACCGCCTGAATGCAGAAGTTATGCCCGGCTTCCTCCACAATGCTTTCAAATTCACGAAGATTGTAGAACCCCGTCAGCGAATCATACAGTGCGGATTGCCGCTGGCATTGCGTGAGATAGTGGATATCATTCTTCATTCGCAGAAATTCCAGCGTATCCGCAACAGTCTTGTTCCAGTCGCGGAAGCTGAAATCATAGCTCGCCGGGCGGTTGTATTCCAGCACCGTATACCCGTAAAGCCTTGTCTGAAAGCACACGGGATTCACATAGAAAATCGCAGGGGAATCGTGCTCCGTAATGAACGGCACGGGAGTTTCGCCGCTGCTGAACTTTATCGGAGGTTCTGAATACTCGTTACCTATCGCACAGCACAGGAACTCACCACCGTTGAAACGTTCACTGTTCCATGCGCTGTCAAGGCACAGAAACAGCCTGTCAGCGCCGTGCAGCAGGTAGAAAAACTCGCTTACCGCTCCGGTGTATTCCTCAAGAGTACGCGATGTGGTGAGCCTGCCGGAAAACTGTGCCACGGTGCTCATAATGGTGTGATACTGGTCTATCTTTTCCGCGATAAGCTCATCTAAAAGATGCGAACGGCAGATGCCGCAGGAGCAGGTGTTTCCGCTTACGAACCTGTCAGAATTGTCTTGAATAGGACTGTCGCCGAGAATAGCACCCACAGCGTCCCATCCCATTTTACGGCGGTTTCTGCGGTAAGTCGTCAGCAGCGGATAGTGATATATCCTTCCTGCGGTATGGTCGCCGCCGGTCAGGTCGTAGCCCGTTACTGTCAGATTGCCGGGAATATCCACTCCTGCCTCCGAAAGAACATCACACAGCCCGAATGCCATGGAATCGTTTGTACATATCACCGCCTGAGGTCGCGGAATTTCACCGCTGAGATACCGCCGGGCAAGTTCCTCGCCAGAATCGTTCCAGAAGTTTCCGTAATACACTCTGATATTATCAAAGCTTATTCCGTGCTTTCCGAATGCGCGCTTGCAGCCGTTCAGACGCTTTTGCGAAGCGGCGTTGTCCCTGCTTCCCGTCAGTATATCGATGTCCGTGAAACCGTGAACCGTTATCAGATGTTCCGTCATTTTCTCCAGGTCGGTTTCATCGTCGGAATAAACGCTCTTAAATCCATCCAACTCCCCGTCAATAACAATGGCGGGGATTTTTGCAGCTCTTATTTTATCGATTGTATCGTTGATTATTTTTATATCCCGGAATGCCTCGGCTGTGACAATAACGCCGTCAAATAAATCCGGCTCAATCAGGGAGTAAATTATGTTCTCATAATTCAGCAGATTATCGTCCTGCCAGTGGTTGTATATGTTTGAGTAGACCACAACATCGGTGTCATTCCGGAAAGCGGCTTCGGATATTCCGTATAGTATATCGCGCTGTTCGGATGCGTCGGCTCTTGCGGTAATGACCGCTATTCTTCTGCGCATAATATCACCCCGTTTACAGTATAGCTTAATTCCGTACTAAAGTCAAGAGCAAAAGTGCATATTATGACTAAAAGGTGGATTAAATGAATATATGCTGTTGAATTTTTGCATTGCAATGTGTATAATAAAATTAAAGCAATACCGTGCAAAGATTGTGCGTGTATTGTGCAATATGACGAAAAAAATGTAAGCAAGACGCACACAAAATCCAATAAATGGTTTTTGTGCGGTGTTGCCCAAAAACAATGAGGTGATGCTAATGAAAATAAGCGAAAATTGCTACAAGCTGGAAAATACGGCTAATCCAATTTCGCCGAATGTATTCTGCGCCGACCCGACAGGTGTTGAGTACAACGGCAGACTTTATATTTACGGCACTAACGACCATCAGGAATACGAGGCAGTCGGCGATGACGGAAAGAACGGCTATGCTCACATAAAATCCATCGTTATGCTGTCAACTGACGATATGGTGAACTGGGAATACCATGGCTTCATAGACGTCGCAAAAATAGCACCTTGGATAGTGAATTCATGGGCGCCGTCCGTAACTTCCAGAGTTGAGGCGGACGGAAAAACTCATTTTTACCTTTACTTTTCGAACAGCGGCTGCGGTGTAGGAGTGCTTACGGCGGAACACCCTCTCGGACCGTGGAGCGACCCTCTCGGAAAGCCGCTAATCTATCAGAATATGCCGGGGCTTGAAAACTGTCCTGCGCCCTTTGACCCGGGAGTATGCCTCGACGAAAACGGCACAGGCTGGCTTGCGTTCGGCGGAGGGACTCCACCTACAAGTAATACGCTGCACACAAACATACCTAAGATAGTGCGGCTCGGAAAGGATATGCTTTCGTTTGACAGCGATTTTGTTCCGATAGACGCTCCGTATTTCTTCGAGGCAAGCGAGCTGAACTACGAAAACGGAACGTTTATCTACACATACAGCACGGACTGGCAGTCAAGAGAAAACTGGAACAGAACGGACGTTCCGGCGCCGGGAATATGCAGCATGGGCTGTATGACGAGCAAAACTCCCCTTGACCCGGAAAGCTGGCAGTTCAAGGGCGGATTCTTCCTGAACGCCGGTGATTCCGGAATGGACTGGTGCAACAATCACACCCACCTTATCGAATATAAGGGAACAAGGTACATTCTTCACCACACACTTCACATTCAGGAGCGCACGAAAACAAAGGGAGGATTCCGCTGTATGTGCGTGGATCTACTGCCTTACACGGATACGGAATTCCCCGTCACAAAGGCAACACGCGAAGGCGTCACGCAGACTCAGCCGCTCGACCCGTATAAAGCTCACAGCGGTGCGGAGATGTTCACCTGCGCAGATATGTGGTACGAACAGATATCCACCGGCAAAATGGCTGTGAAGTCGCTGGCAGGGGGCGCATGGACTTACATAAAGGGCGTTGATTTCGGCAAGGGCACAGAAAAGCTGCTCGTTACCGCAAAGGGCATGGGCGTTATCGAGCTTCGTCTTGATGACAGGAATGCCGAACCGTTGGGAGTGATTGAACTCGCAAATGATGGATTTGATAAAATTCCTGTGGTTCTTCCCACAAAAATAACAGGAATTCACAATGTATATTTTGCATTTTCAAGCAAGGACATCTGCCTTGAAAGATGGCAGGCTGAATGAAAGGAGTAACCATGAACAAGAAGATAACGGCTTTGATTTGTGCAGCGGCTATGCTGCTTGTTTCCGGCTGTTCCGAGCAGAACGGCTCGAATGATTCACCTGTGCAGACAGAAAGCTCTGCCGACAGCGTAGACAGTGTGAGCAAAGCGGAAACAAGCGACAAACCTGACAACGAAACAATAATCGACAGCCTTAATAACGGAATAATAATCGACGAGGTAAGCGGAAATGTCTACAAAAACGAGCGTAACGCCAATCCCATTTCGCCGAGTATATTCTGCGCCGATCCCACCGCGGTGGAATATAACGGAAGGCTTTACGTTTACGGCACGAACGACCAACAGCAGTCGGAAGAGGGAACAAAGAACGACTACGCCCATATCAAATCGCTTGTGGTATTTTCCACCGATGATATGGTAAACTGGATATATCACGGCAGGATAGAGGTCGACAAAATAGCGCCGTGGATAACAAATTCATGGGCACCGTCAATTGCTTCCCGCGTTGAGGAAGACGGTCTTACGCACTTCTATCTGTACTTCTCCAACGGTGGCGGCGGTGTGGGAGTTATTACCTCCACCGACCCGGTAGGTCCGTGGTCTGACCCTCTCGGCGAACCGCTGGTTTATCAGAATATGCCGGGCCTTGAGAATTGCCCTGCGCCGTTCGATCCGGGCGTCTGCATTGATGAAAACGGCACAGGCTGGCTCTCCTTCGGCGGAGGCACACCGGCAGACGGCAACACTATGCACAGCAAGATCCCGAAGATAGCAAAGCTGGGAAAGGATATGCTTTCCTTTGACAGCGAATTTGTTTCCATTGACGCTCCCTACTTTTTTGAGGCGAGCGAGCTGAACTATATCGACGGAGTATATTACTATACATACTGCACTGACTGGCAGGATCACAAGACCGGCTGGAAGGAGTACGAGGGGGTCGACGTTCCGCCCGCGTGCAGCATGGCGTATATGACCACCAAGACCCCTCTCGATGCGGATAGCTGGGAATGCAGAGGACCCTATTTCTATAATGCGGGAGAGAACGCCGACGGGGCCTCCGGACTTCGCTGGGCTAACAACCACACTCATTTCATTGAATATAAGGGCGTAAACTACATCATTCACCATACGCTTCTTCTGGAGGAGCTTATGGGAGGAAAAGCGGGCTTCCGCAGTATGATGGCAGACTATCTGCCCATGGACAAGGCGACGGGCGATATCCCCATAACTGCGGCAAGCAAGAAGGGCGTAGCGCAGATAAAGCTGGTAGACCCCTATACCTATAACAGCGGCGCGCTGATGTTCACCAGTGCGGATATCGGATACGACAAGGTAACGGATCCTGCCGCAAAAAGCACTGCCGACGGCGCGTGGATATATGTAAGAGGAGCGGACTTCGGCTACGGGGCATCAGAGTTTATCGCCGAGGTCAAGGGCAAGGGAAGGATAGAGGTTCGTCTTGACGATATTTCCTCCGAAACCGCCGCGTTCGTCGAGTTCGACTGCGCGGATTATACCAAAATACGCTCGGACGGCTTTGCGCAGTTTGACGGAAGAAACCATAACGTTTATTTCGTATTTTCCGGCTCCGATATAGAGCTTAAGTCGTGGAAGTTTTCAAAGGGCGACGAGCAGCTTCGTCCCGAAGAGAGCATAGCCTCCACCGATATACCCTACAAGACGCTGGTATTTTCGGGACAGACCGAGCCCGGACCGAGCCCCTCTGCGATGCTCGACGTTCCGAAGAACGGGGACTATTCCATAAAATCCTCTTCTTTTGACAAGGACAGTGCCATAGTCAACCTCGGGTTTATTAATACCGATACCGATGCGAAGTATAAGGTGCTTGTGAGATCGCTGACGCTGGCAACCGAAAACGGAGAGGTTGAAATTCCCGTAAATAAGGAACTCAATCCCGCAAGCTCGACGGAAAACGGGCTTGAAAACGGCTGGGGCGGCTCCGAGGTCGGATCGCTGATTTACGGCACGGAGGAATGCGGAATATTCGCGGTGAAAACTGACATAGAATGGATAAACTATCGTCTGGCACTTAAAATAAACGGCGAAGAGACGCCGTTCACATCCATCACTTACAATGTCACCGTAAGCGGTCTTGAGCTTGACGGCTGACGTCGGCAGCAGAAAATCAGGAGACAAAAATGAAAAGACTTGTTAGGTTCGCTGCGGCGCTGACGGCTGTATTGTCGCTGACGGCATGCACGGCGGAAGTTGGCACGGGCACCGTGACGTCGAATCTGCTACCGTGCGTCACCGCCGAGCCCGAAAAAGAGGAGGATACCACAATGCTTGATAAGGATATCATAAAATCCACGATAACTTCAACCGACGACGGCAACGGAAACTACACAAATCCCGTTATTTTCGCCGACGTGCCCGATATTGATATAATCCGCGTTGACGACGCGTTTTATATGGTTTCGACGACCATGCACCTGTCTCCGGGGTGCCCCATAATGAGATCCTACGACCTTGTAAACTGGGAAATAGTAAATTACGTTTTTGATACACTGGAGGACAGTGATAAACTTGCCTTAAGAAACGGGGAAAACAATTACGGCAAGGGTCAGTGGGCGACTACCCTCAGATATAACGACGGTGTGTATTACGCCGGCTTCACTTCCTTCTCCACCGGAAAAACTTATATCTATCATACCGACGATATAGAAAACGGGAAATGGGACAGGTTCGTGTTTGACGAGTGCTTCCATGATATGAGCCTTTTGTTCGACGACGGCAAGGTGTATCTTGTCTACGGCGGCGGACAGATATGGTACGTTGAACTGGAAAAGGATCTGAGCGCAGTCAAGCCCGGAACCAAGAGAAAACTCATCAACGACGCGGGACTTGTCAAGGGCTGCCTTGCCGAGGGTTCTCACGTCTATAAGCTGAACGGATATTACTATATTTTTATCATAACATGGCCTCCTCATGGCAGAAGAACGCAGCTTTGTTACAGAAGCAAAGCGCTCGATGGCGAGTGGGAAATGAAAGTGATAATCGACGATAATATGGGCTTCAGAAATGACGGTGCCGCACAGGGCGGTATCGTCGACGATAAGGACGGCAACTGGTATTGCTTTGTATTTCAGGATCACGGGGCGGTGGGCAGAACTCCCGTTTTGTCGACCATGACATGGGAGGACGGCTGGCCGGTCGTCGGCGTTGACGGAAAGGTGCCCAAGACCGCTAAGATTCCTTTTGCGGGTCACGAGAAAAAGAGCGTCGTCACAAGCGACGAATTTATCAACTCACAGATAGTGAGATCCTATCACAGCTTTGCCGACACGCCCGAGGAAGCGGGCGAGAGCGATTATAACGGCTCTAACCTCGCGTTGGAATGGCAATGGAACCACAATCCCGACAACCGCCTCTGGTCGCTCACCGAGAGGAAAGGCTATCTTAGGCTGAGAACGGGCGATGTCTGCGGCACTGTTGCCAATGCGAGAAACACCCTTACGCAGCGAACCTTCGGACCGGAATGCGGCGCATATATAAAGCTCGACGTTTCGGAAATGAAAGAGGGCGATGTTGCGGGGTTTGCCGCCTTCGCGAAAAAATACGGTTATGTCGCCGTAAAAATCGAGGACGGGAAAAAATATATCGTAACGGTTTGGTATGACGATAACGACAATGTTGAACAGGAATTTGAAACGGAAAGGGTCGAAATAGCGGAAAACGAAGTGTATCTGCGGGTCGACTGCGATTTCAAAAACGCGGCGGACAAGGCGTATTTCTATTACAGCCTCGACGGCGATAACTGGACGAAAATAGGAAACACGCTGCAAATGAATTATTACGGTCTGCATTTTATGGGATACCGTTACGCGATATTCAATTTCCCGACAAAGCAGTCGGGAGGTTATGTTGACGTGGACTTTTTCAGGGTGGAAAACAAGCTGCTCAAATAAACTGATAGATTCAATGCGTTTCAGCCGCGCAGGGGGTCAGACCTTGTGCGGCTTTTTCTTTTTCGGGCTGCTGTTTTTTCTTCTTTCGGGAGGAAAGAGTTTTTTCCATTGAAAAAAAGCGGCTTTGTGTTATAATTTAAGTACAGTACTGCGGCAGAAACTGCAATACTGCTAAGAAGGAGCAAAAGTAAAGTCAAAATTTGAGCCGCATTAAACAAAGAATACGGCTGCAAAAACCACCCACCTCATAATGGGGCGGGTGGTTCATATTCAGTTAAATTGTTGCAACCATTCGTTAATTTCATCTTTTGAGGCTCCGCCGCCAAACCTCTTACCGCTTTCCCATTCGAGCGCTTTCATATTATCCTCCTCTGTCGGCTCAGATAGAGTAATACTTTCGGGCGGAGTGCTTTTCTCGGCTCTCGGGATTTACAACGGCGAGAAGTTCTTCCCGTGTTATACTATCTCTATTGATGAGGTTAAGGTAAACGGCGAAGTCCGTGAGCTATCCGGCAAGGAATATACCTGTTCCGACGACGATAACTGCACGAGAGTAAACCTCTATAACCAGTGGGTAACATCTATCCCTGATGACAGCAGATGTGCCGATGGCGACAAATCCGGTCTGTCTGCGACTCTTCTTTCCGTCAAAGACAATGAGATACTTTCGACGCTGGAAATAACATTCACTTATTCAGCGCCATAAATCAGATTACCTGTGATATTCAAAATCTTAACCGACGGATTCCATCAGCACAGCGATCCGTCGGTCTATGTGTAAAGGCATTGGAGGAACCATTATGAATTATACAAAATCAGTTGAAAAATGGGGCGTTTTCGAGTTTTGCTCCGAGGGAACCACCGCTGGCAACCCATTTCTGGAACGCAGTATCACTGCGCTATTTGAAAGCGATTCCGAGCGCAAAACCGTAAATGGTTTTTACGATGGGAACGGAATATACAAAGTAAGATTCATGCCATCGTTTGAGGAAGAATACCATTTTACGGTCTGCGGGAATTTTTCTGACAGTAAATACGAAGGAACTTTTTCTGTCACGCCGCCGTCGGAAAATAATCACGGCTGCGTAAAGGTACATAACAAATATCATTTTCAGTATTCCGACGGAACACCATATTATCCTGTCGGCACGACCTGTTATGTATGGAATCTGCAAAGCGATGACCTTATCGCGCAAACACTTGAAGCTCTGAAAAATTCCCCGTTCAACAAGATACGTTTCTGCATATTTCCTAAAAGCTACTGCTACAATTCACGTGAGCCTCGCTCCTATCCATACGAGGGTACTCCGGTTGACGGAAGTGCTATCACAGAGGACAATGTGTGGGGCTACACTCCGGACTCCAAGGGCAACAACTGGGATTTCGAGAGGTTTAACCCCAAGCATTTTCAGCATATTGAATACTGTATCAGCGAGCTTCAAAAGCTGGGTATTGAGGCAGATATTATCCTCTTTCACCCGTATGACCGTTGGGGCTTTTCAACAATGACACCGGAGCAAAACGAACTTTATCTGAAATACACAGCGGCAAGGTTTTCGGCTTTCAGAAATGTATGGTGGTCATTCGCTAATGAATATGACCTGATAAAAAACAAGAGCATTGAGGACTGGGAACGATATGCGCAGATAATCGTAGAAAGCGACCCGTATGATCACCTGCGATCAATACATAACGGTAATCAGTTTTACGATCATACAAAGTCATGGATAACGCACTGCAGCATTCAGCGTTCTCCGGAGGGAACATCCGAGTGGAGAAAAAGCTATGGCAAACCGATAGTAATTGACGAAATGCTTTACGAGGGAAATATCCAGTATGCGTGGGGCAATATTTCGCCGCAAGAGCTTATTCGGAGGTTCTGGGAAGCACTTTGCCGCGGCGGCTACGGTGGTCATGGCGAAACCTATATAGACGATAAGGCGGTATGGTGGTCTCATGGCGGAGAGCTTAAAGGTGACAGCCCGGAAAGAATAGCTTTTATGCGAAAAATACTTGAGGAAGCTCCGGACGGCGGATTGCGACCCAAAAACATGGAATGGGACGAGCTATGTGTGGTTCCGGAAGATGAAAATCTATCTGATGAAACCGGTTATCACCTGTTTTATAACGGGATTTCGCGTCCGGGATTCAGATATTATCATATTGACGATAATAATATATACACCGTCGACATTATAGACACATGGAACATGACGGTTGAGAATGTCGGAAGTTTTAAGGGACGTTTCAGAATTGATTTGCCCACAAGAGAGTATCTTGCGGTTAGAATTAAGAAAGCTGAGAATGGGATAGAATAATGTTCGCCCAGAGAGGTGACCTATTATTCTACAATTCTGGCGTGTTCAGACTTGGGCAAAGCTGTAGCTTGCAGACGGGACATAAATTTAAGCCCACTCGGTGAACTTCAGTATGAAAACGATCTGTACGCCGACAGCATATATCAAAGGCTGATTGACTGGCTTCGAAACAGTGAATGTGAATATGTACATACCACCTAAAAAAGTGGACATATCTACATACCTATCGTTAAAAGGTTTAGCCGTAGGAAATCAAACTGGCTCTGCGGTGACAGTTTTTCTGTCATCGCAGAGCCTTCTTTCGTTAAATTGTGTTGATAAATCCCATTAAATAAGGACTTTCGGATAAAGAAAACGGACACCAATCAAGATACCCATGTATCAAAATTGGTGTCCTGTTATGCGTCTGCCGGGAATAAAAGATCGGGTGTTGCCATAATGTTATCCTCTTTTCGTGGAGCGTTGCCTGATAATTCGATTGTATCTGCTGTTTCCATTCTATCACAGGTAATAAATTGTGTCAAGGATTATGCAAAAAGAGTGTCACTGTTCATTTCGGAACGCATCACTTTAACAACATTCTCAAGGGTTTCTTCGTAATGGAGTGCATCGAAGTTTCGCCTTTTTCCGCTTGGTGTGTAAAAATCTTTACCGTTCCATATGCCACTCTTTTCTTCAGCACCTTTAAACAGATTGTCAATCCATTTTTTATACTCAGACTGATTAATGCTGTTGCGAATAGCTTTGTTTGTTGCTTCATCATCAACAGTTTCTGTAACTTTGATGCCTTTGTTGTTTTTGTATCTAAGTGCCTTTGTCAATAGCATTGTGAAAGTGCCTGTTTTTAAATCTGCTATCTTTGCTTCGGCTTCTTCAGCACTCATTCCAGTGCTTTTGTAATATTTCTTGAACGCTTCGATAACCTCATCGTGATACTTGTTAAAGAACTCTTTTTTTACAGACAAAGGGTTTTCGCCATTCTTTGCTGCTATTTCTTCTATTCTATTTTCAAACGTTGAGAGCAGTTGCTTCGACAAGGCAATTTCTTGCTCGTTAAGTGTCTGTTCTTCTTCTCTCTTAACAACATTGCCGATAACATCTTCGCCGTGATCGAGCCTGTATATCTGCATCATGCCGACATCATCATATAATTTATCGAGCATTTTCTGCTCACCGCCATTGTTCTTGCCATCTTTGCTGTTGAGAGCATCTTCAAGTGTAACGGCATAGCGATACATACCCCTGACTTTTTCTCCGTGCTTTTCGTATAAATCATAGTATTTTCTTCGTGCCTTGTCTGCTATTTTCTCGTTGACTTTATAATCTATGTCGGGATAAGTAGGTGTCCACGCATCACCACCGTAAACCTTGTTTCTTTTATCAGCTTTCGGATCAATCGTTGATTTGTCAAAAACAAACGAACACTCACCATATTCTGCGTGACCCATATCAGATTTTATAACCGCTATAGACGGCATCGGGAAACCGCCGAGATTTAATGACTTGACGAGTTTATCTGTATAGATATTATGTACAGCTATGAGATTGCCTTTTTCTTCTACGGGTTCGGAGAGGGAGAATTTTGTGTCTGTATCTTTTAAATATTGCGAAACATTAAGACTATATACGCCGTTTTTGTATCTCAGTGGTAAATCAAAATGTACCTCTCCGTCAAATACATCATTGACCTCTAAAACGGTTGACGGGATTTTCAATGTAATTACTGTATCGCCATAGTCGCTCGCATATACGTTATCCTCTGAGCTAAAGAACAAAGCATCCTCTTTCGCTATCATTATTCCGGTTTTCCGTATCTTTTCAGCGGCATCTGCGTTTGTTCTGTGGTATACTGTCACATTACCATTTGTATCAACCTTTGCATTTTTGTCATAAATGCTCAATAATTCTAATAAATCTTCGTTTACTTTGATACCTTGTTTTATTTTGTATCCGTAAATATCATTAATATTTTCGACATATCTGTCGTTTTCGGAGATTGAGAATTTATTGCTATTTTCCTTGACAGTTTCGGGAATTTGTGATATATTGTTATTAGAAGCAGATTTGTTTACCGTATCTACGCTTAATTGCGGTGCGGTCATTGAAGGCAAGTCTGCTTCTTTTATTATTGTTACTTCGTGTAAATAGAATTTACTATTTTTTTCGTAGCAGGATAAGATTTTACTATAACGCCCATAATAGCGTCTGCATTATCTATTTTTCCTCTTGCCGCTATTATATATCTATCCACACTTGTTTTCTCGTAGTTAGGCGTGTATGTTATAATATTTCCGTTTTCTATTACTGCTTTAATCGCTTTAACTGCTGACAACTTAGTTTTGCCATATCCATGAGCAATTGTGCTTTTTGCCCCTGATTTGACCAATTCTATTAAGCCAAAATCGTTCCTATAAGCAATGTTTTTTTGTTCGTCAAACACACTTAAAACATAATCAGATTTGTGTTTATAGGTTTCGACTGCCGAATCATATTCAACATCAAATACCTCTTCTTTTGAGATTTTATCTATGTTGTCTTTAATAGCACCAACAACAACCTTTGTTTCCAGCTTTTCACCAATAGACATTTTCACACCGTTACTCTGTGTATCGGTGTTTTCTTTTGCGTTCGAGATCTCAGCATGATTATCAACCGCCACTTTTAAGCCTTCCTCCCACAGATTCTTTATCTCCTCAAGAGCCTTCGCATCTTCGGAGAGCTTGCCTGCGATAAGATGGTTTACATCACCGCTCTTAACGTGCTGTAGGTATACTCAACAAAATTTTTGAAACAAAACGGTCAGAAAACGGTCAGTAAAAAAATAAACCGCATAACAATGCGGTTTGAAAGGATTATGGTCGAGGTGACAGGACTCGAACCTGCGGCATCCTGCTCCCAAACGCATTTATGATGGCACTTTCCGCTGAAAATGGCTTTTTCCGCCCCTTTCCGCTCGGAAAACCGCACTCTTCGGCACTCTTATCTCCACTGTTTCCGAGTGCTCCGAAACGGTAGGTGGTCTGTTATGTGGTCAGCAGAAATTTCCGCAGAATACTGTGCTCTCCCCGCCTCTCGCCTTTATGCGAAAGGCGATTGCTTTTTATACGGTTATTATAACTCCAACCAGCACCTGATTCAAGTCAAAATTTGCACCGCAGTAGACAAAGAAAAATGGAATTACGAAAAAGCAAGGAGGAAATTAAAAACTTGCAACAAAAAGTTGATAAATGCTGAAATCGCAGTATTTTTCTGCCGAAAACTGTTGATGTTTGGAGTAGAGTGTGTTATAATGATTTTCAATGATACAATGTACTAACTATAACTATTTATGAGGTGTAATACAATGGCCGCAAGCTATAAAAAATTGTTCAAGCTTCTGATCGACCGTGATATGAAAAAGAAAGAACTCGCCGAAAAAGCCGGCATCAGCATCGCCACCATCACCAAGATGGGCAAAGACGGCGCTGTCATCTCCAGCGACGTCCTCGTAAAGATCTGTACCGCGCTTGAGTGTACTATGGACGATATTGTTGAGATTGTACCAAGCAAGTAAAGTCCTGTTTATCGTACATTAAATGTTGTAAATTGATATAAGGAGTAGTCTTTTTTATGATTACTATCGATGATTTATCTTTATGGATAAAAGAAAATACTGCATTAAGCGACAGCTCGATTTATAAATACTCTCGGGCTGTAAATACAATTTCAAATGAAATGCAGCAAAAAGGAATAATCCCTGTTGGGTTGTTTGACATGTCGGTATTGCAGTGTGCTTTTTATTTGCCTATTATACTGAGAGATCCAGATTTTATTTCAAAGAATAGTACCGGAAATAACATGTATAGCAATGCCCTCAAGCAGTATCGCATGTTTAGAACAGCAACCTCAGACATGATTATCAACCAATCTGAAGTTGAAGACGCGATTTTAGGGTACGAGAATCTTAATGAAACAGAAAGAACCGCTATTGTAAAATCCCGGGTTGGACAAGGCTTGTTCCGAAAAAAGTTGCTTGAAAAATACAATAGTACTTGTATTATTACCAGCGTTTCTGTTAAGAGGTTATTGATCGCAAGTCATATTAAGCCTTGGGCGGTTAGTGATAACGAAGAAAGACTCAGCGATGAAAATGGTTTGTTGCTTAGTCTTACATATGATAAACTTTTCGACTATGGATTAATTACATTTACAAATCTAGGGAGATTATTGTTTCATCGCAGCTCTCCGTTGAGGATCGAACAAAACTCCACCTGTCGACAGATAGAGAATATGAATTAAAAATGACTTCAAAAATGAAAGAACACTTGGATTATCACAGGGATATTATTTTTGTTAGAAAGTAGTTTTTGAAATGAGGGTTATTTGTGGATAATCATACTCCTGAGCAGCGCCGCAAAAATATGCAGGCGGTTAAGAATAAAGATTCGCAAATAGAATTGTTGCTTCGTAAAGAATTATGGTCTCGCGGTCTTCGTTACAGGAAGAACGTGAACCGCATATTCGGAAAGCCAGATATTGTGTTCGTCGGAAAAAAGATAGCTGTTTTCTGTGACAGTGAATTTTGGCATGGATACAATTGGGAAGAACGAAAGAGAGACTTTAAGTCCCATCAAGAATTTTGGATACCGAAAATTGAATGTAATATGGGGCGCGATCGAGAGGTAACGGCGAAACTTGAAGCCGAAGGTTGGACGGTAATTCGTTTCTGGGGGAATGACATTAAAAAGGAAACTGCGAGATGTGCAGATATAATAGAGATAGCCTATAAGGAGAAAGATTAAACATGCCGTTGAGAACAATAGATTTGTGTGCCGGTATTGGCGGTATAAGAAAAGGATTTGAAATGACAGGACAATTTGAAAATGTTTTGTCAGCCGAAATAGATAAGTATGCCTGCATAACATATGAGCATTTGTATGATGAAAATCCGTATAATGATATAACATCTACAGAATTCAAAGATCGTGTCGAAGGAATCGACTATGAGGTGTTATTAGCTGGCTTTCCATGTCAAACGTTCAGTCGGGCAGGACTTGAAGAAGGTTTTAATGATGAAAGAAAAGGAATAATTTTCAACCATATAGCAGAAATCATTGACAGGACCCGACCAAGAGGCGTTTTTCTTGAAAATGTAGATAACCTTATTAGACATGACAATGGCAATACGATTCGTACCATCATCAACAGATTGGAATTAGATTTGAATTATAAAGTTATTGGTGTGATGTATGATGAAAATGGACAGCCCATATATGATGGCAGGGATTTTGTACGGAATTCAAAGCAATTTGGCGTACCGCAAAACAGACCGCGAACATATATCATGGCATTTGATAGAGCACATTACGGAGAAGAACTGATCAGAGCGTTGCCAAATTTGCTTCCGGATCATAACGATCTAAATATTTATGAAGATTTGAATGACCTGTTGGAGTTTGGTGCGGAACCAAGGCACTATATGTCATCCGGATATCTTGAAACATTAGAAAGGCATCGGGAACGTCAGAAAGCCAATGGTAATGGCTTTGGTTACATAGTAGTCAACAGACCGGAGGTTGAACATCCGATTGCTAACACATTACTCGCAACCGGAGGCTCCGGCAAGGAAAGAAATCTTGTCTTCGATCCGCAGGATGGTATTGCAGGTATGATTGTCCCAACCAAAACAACCCCACTCAATGCCAAAGGGATTCGAGTTATGACTCCAAGAGAATGGGGCAAGTTGCAAGGCTTTATAGGATACGCGTTTATTGAAAACGGTGTTGATACATTTAGCTTTCCCGAAGGCATATCTGATTGTCAAAAATACAAGCAATTCGGCAATTCTGTTACTATTCCTGTAATAGAAACGATGGCGAGATTTATGTTGGAGTGCTTTGAAATTCTCGGAGAATTAGCAAACATTGAGTAAATAACACGCATTAATTCTCATAGAAATAACGGAGGATTAAATTATGCTCGGCATATATGACAGCCTGAAAAAACTCATCGATAAGTGTGATTTATATTTTGATGGTCATATTATTTCCAAAGAACTGCTGGTTAAAAACTATGCAGATTTTTTGGCGAGCAATTTTGAGAAAAAACATAATGTAGTCATCTCCTTGCATACAGGTTCGGTTTGCTTTGATATAGTAACCATCTTGTTTACTGCAATCAGCAACATAATGTATAACCAAGATAATGCGGAAGATTTTGTGCTATCGCTTAATATCGGGGACAAGGTTTTGTATAAGAAGAAGCGCTGTAAATTCGAGGGCATCACAACCCTGCAGGGTGAAACCCTTCGGAGAGCTATTTTATATTCAGAGAACAAACGACAAGGTCGAGTGGAGGGGTGTAGGGATTTTGTCAAAGAAGATTGGTGGAATAAAATCTCTCCGTACAATGGTGCCGCAAGGAATCTTGATGCTCGTGGAATCAGAACCGATAGCAAAAAAAGAAATGACTTTCTCACATCAGTTTTTGAATTGAGTGCCGATGAAATCCCGGCGTTTATAGATAAGTCATCAGTCATTGTTATGAATCGTGATCGTTCCGAAAGAATTATTGATAAGTTGGAGATTTGCTATGATTCAAAGCGCATAAAGATAACTGAAATCATGCCGGTATCGTATTGTTCCGAAAACGAAGAATACCCGTATGGAGGCAATCCGGGGAAAATAGAACCTGCTATCAAAATTACAAACAGTATATCCAATGCAAGAAGCATCGTAACTGGAACCTGGCAAGGCAATGAAACCTGGATTAACGATGTGGTTGGAGTTTCAATTATCGGATTTGGCGCTATTTCTCGCGCAAGGACAGAAGTATCGGAAATGATGAAGAGACGAAAACTTAAGTATGTTTTTGTGTCTTATAATATTTCTTCCGAAGAAGGAGAAACATTGTTAGACGAAGTTGATGACGCTGCGTTTTTTGCTTGTACCACAGAGTACCTTCTCAATTCTTCATTTCCTATCGTTGAAGAAAATCCATATACTCTCGAGTTGGACAAGCAGGTTGATTCGGTTGTTAATCACAAAACCATTCCTCTGCCCGTTAAAACATTTGATTGCGATTGGGCTATGTATAAAAAGGTGCAAATTGCCCTTGCCCGTATGCGACATTCGGGTTACAAAGAGGCAGAAGACTTTGTGCCTCTCGCGCATTCTGTTATGAATTTAATGATAACTTCCGTCTTTCCGTTTCAGCTGATGGAAACATTGGTCGAATCCGGAATTTTGGAAGTAGAGTCCCCACTACAAAGAATTCTCCGCCTTACAGATATGATTTCGGCTTTTTCGGGTGAAGTTAAGGATGCCGCAAAATCTATTTTGGAATTTTTGGAAGATGGATATACCAAGCTACTTACTTGTTCCCCAAAAGAACAGGCACTATTTGATTTGCTTTCAAAACACCGTAACCAAAAGGTAGCCATAATTGTACCGAAGGCATACTATGCTAACATTCTGTACAATCTAAACATTTTGGATTATTTTGATGATGCAGCTCAACTTTGTATATCTACCGCAAATAAATTTGATTATTCGCAGCAATACGATGCCATTGTGGCAATAGGCGCTTTTTGGGGTAAAAATTTTGATCCATTCAGAAGCAGAGCTTCGTCCACAATATATGTTATCGTAAGTGCGGTAGAAGAAAATATCTTTAAATACAGGAAAAAACTTGCCGCTACGATAGAGCAAAAATTCAACGTATGCGCAAAGGTTCCCATTGATTATATCGATAATGATACCGAGGTATACTCTGACGGCGCGACAGAGGAAGAAGTTTCTGAAGTTATTAATTCTGCTTCGGAGGTAACGGAGTATATAAACAGAATCTTTGAAACCAAATCATTGGATCTGCTTAACACCAGATCCGGGGTGCACTACAGCACAACGGAAATATCATACATCGCTACCTGTGCAGACGGCGAAAACATTTTCTTCACAAAGAAATACAGAGCATTTGTGTTTGACAGTGCTAAAGAGGACGTAATTGAGGTGCCCGTAGATAAATTATCTCCCGGAGACACGGTAATCTTCAAATCGAATAACAGTGAAACAAAAGATATTGTTACTACTTTGCTGGACACTTATATTGATGAATACCAAACAACCAGCGAGGATATCCAAATGGCGTATCTTAAAGCTCGATATTGGAAAGAAGTTTTAAGAAAATATCGTACTGATAATAGTTTGTCGTTCAAAGAATTGTCCAAACGCCTGGAGACTCACGGTGCCAAAAAGCACGAAGTAACGATTCAAAGCTGGTTGGCGGAAGATTCGTATATTGTGGGCCCGCAGGACAATGAAACATATATTGCTATCGCTGAAATGACGCAAGACGCTGATATGCTTGCCGATCCAAAATCTTTTTGTATTGCTTGCGAAAAAATAAGGAGTATCCGTATTGGCATATTGAAATTGATTGCGAAAACAATCATCAGCAAATACAGCAGGAAGTTATCAGCAGAAGACGATATGGCTAAGGTCGTTTCTGAAAATATCGATGACATATCGACTTTGGTGCAAATTGAAACTATCACACCTGTGATGGACAAAAAAGCACCTATCAATATGGTTAACAGGCCAATAACAATTAGCTAAGGAGCATAGTATGGGTAATCAATATATAGATGTTCGTAAAGAATATGTCGAACGTGTAAAACGAGAATTGCTCGGCCCGGGTTCTGAAGTCTGTATTCCCGATGCGGAACACGAACTTATATCCAGTTCTCCGAGTATAAGATATTCTATAGGTATCTTGTTTCCTCAAAAGCAGCGTTTTACAAAAGATAATGATGATGCGACGGATGAGGAATTTGTGACCGAGAACGAAGCGGTTGTTGCCGAGGATGATACAAAACAACCCAAAAAGAAAAACTCCGACGGCACAGAAGCCGGTTCCGACCCAGAAGAGGATTCGCTTGATGAGCAAATCGGGTTGGCTATGCAGAACCTGCCGTCTTCCATGGGATATTCGTTTTTTGCCAAAGGCAGCTGTGATACACTCACTTTCAATTTGACATTTGCAACCTACAACAACAGCAAAATGGAGAATTGTGCATATCCCGTCCCCATCGATTTGCCTGATAGTTATATCGTGCCTCCCGAAGCAAGTGGTTATGTAAAATATGACCCTCAATATAAGTGTCTCAGATTAGCATCTTCGTATAAGATTAAAGACATAAAGTCATTGTACGAGAGAGATGTTTTGCCTGAGGACGAACAAGCTTGGATTATAAACGGAATGTATCGCTTGTATGATCAGTTTCACGGAGGATATGTACGCCAACCACATACTGCAGAAATTACGCTTAATTTTGATAGCAAGAATTATTGCGATACCGTTTACGAAATAGACGAGATTCCAGTAAAATTAACAGCATTACGAAGAGTCATAAAAGACGATGTGTATTCCATCACCGTAATGCTCGTGAATCCTCGTGGTAACGATGCAAATACAACTAATCCCAAAGAGTGTTTATTTCAGCCAAAACTTCGCATATCAAGTGAGAATAATGGCTTTATATTTGCTGATACAGCATCCTATTCTCAATATGGAAATGATGATCCGGAAGAATTGTCCAACCGTCTGCTTTATCGCAAGAAGCGAGTGTATGGTTACGGCCTTGGCGCATCTACTGCATGGGAAATAAGCGGTGCCGGTAACGGATGGCTGGAAAACGAGTTTTTTCCAACAGCAGAAGTCCCTTCTATGGACTTTAGTCTCGACAAAGAAAAAAGCAATGTGCCGTTTTATGTGCTGTCTATGAAGCAACTGTCTGATTTAGGGGAGCGCAATAAGACGGAGATTCTGTCCGGCTTGCGTGTTTTCGTATCCGAGTATAAAGATTGGATCGACGAGCTGAAGCAGCAAACTTTTGAAGACGAGGCGATGCAGAAAATCGCAGCACTACATATCAAAAATTGTCGCACATCCTACGAGAGAATGGTTGGCGGCATTGAACTTTTGGAATCTGACGTTTTAGCCTGGGATTCCTTCAGATTAGCAAACCGAGCTATGTATATGCAGAGAATTCATCTGCTGATCCAATCGGCGATGTCTAAAGAGGAGCGATATGACGGAGACGAAACTCTGGATACGGTTCTTGAAGATTTGGAATATGACGATGTTGAACCCACAATCAACGAGTTGTTGGAAAACGTCGGTTATGAAACGACATTTAAAGATCCCACTTGGAGACCGTTCCAGCTTGCATTCCTACTTATGAGCATAACCGCTATGACACTGGACAAACCCGAAGATGTGAATCCTGAAAGGGATATCGTTGACCTCATATGGTTTCCTACCGGCGGTGGTAAGACTGAAGCGTATCTTGGTTTGACGGCATTCACAATTTTTCATAGAAGAATGGCGCATAAAGAAATCGCAGGCGGTACATCCGTAATTATGCGATATACATTACGATTACTGGCAGCACAACAATTCACCCGTGCTGCAACGCTGATTTGTGCATGTGAATACATTAGGACGGATTCTGCTAAAGGCAGAAGAGCCAAGTATCCGGCGTATGATCTCGGTAACGAAAGAATTACCATTGGCCTATGGATTGGTGGCAATCACACACCGAACCGTAACCAAGGCGGTTCGAAAGATAAACCCGCCGCAAAAGATTGTTTGGACGAACTTCGACTGGCAACAATTAAAGATTTGCAGCATAAGAAAGACAGATATAATAAGTTTCAGGTGTTAAAATGTCCCTGGTGTGGCACAAAGCTTACTAAAGAAATCGTCGATGACCATATCGTCGGCGATTGGGGGTACCAGATGGATGTGCATCATCGATTCTATCTGAAATGTACCAATCAAACTTGTTGCTTCCACGATCACAAGCTTCCCATTCAGATTGTCGACGAGGAACTGTATTCTGCTCCTCCAACACTGTTATTCGGCACGGTTGATAAATTTGCAATGATGGCATGGAAGGAAGAAGTGGGCTCTTTCTTTGCTGTTGGTTCTGATAATCGTGCACCGGAACTGATTATCCAGGACGAGTTACATTTGATTTCAGGTCCCCTCGGAACAATGGTAGCGATGTTTGAAACAGCAATTGATTATTTGTGTCAAGAAAAAGGCGTTCGACCAAAAATAGTTGCTTCAACCGCAACTATTCGACGTGCAAAGGAGCAGTGCGCAGCTCTCTATAACAGAGATGTTGCACAGTTTCCATCTCCAGGTTTAGATGCCTCTGATTCATACTTTGCAAGAGAGGCGGAAATTGACTACGAAAAGAGTAAGTACGGCAGATTGTATGTTGGTTTGATGCCGTCCGGAAAAACAAAAGCGATGATGGAAATTCGTACCATTGCCTCGCTGATGCAATGCATTCACAGAATGGCTTTGCCGGATGAAATCAAAGACAAGTTTTGGACTCTCACTACATACTTCGGCAGCTTGCGTGATTTAGGAAAATGTCGAACCTTGGCGGAAGATGATATTAAAGATGCTATCACTCGTCAGGCACAACGCCTGGGAACAAAGCAAAATGCAAGGCGCTTTTATTCCCCGGACGAGTTGACCAGCCGTGCATCTACCACCGAATTGAACGAGACTTTAGATAAACTTGAGAAGACACAGTATTCCCTTGAAAACTACAAGAAAGTGTCGCATCTATTGTTGGCAACAAATATGATTTCCGTAGGCATTGATGTTGCACGTTTGAATGTTATGCTACTTGTGGGTCAGCCGAAATTGACCAGTGAATACATTCAAGCTTCCAGCCGTGTTGGTCGTTCTTTCCCGGGCGTGGCCTTTACAATGTATGATGCTTCTAAAAGTCGTGATCGTTCTCACTTTGAGCAATTTAAGCAATACCACGAATCTTTCTATCGGTATGTTGAGCCTACAGGTGCAACACCTTTCTCAAAGCCGGCACGTGACCGGTCGTTGAAAGCTTTACTGGTTGCAATGATTCGCAATGCCGAGCCGACACTGCGATCAGAAAAGGATGCATCCCAATTTACAGTCGAACGATATGAAGGAGTCATTGAAAAATTAAAATCATATATTGTTGCGCGAAGCATCAGTATCACAAAGCGACTGAATCCGGATATGTTAAATGACGGTGCAGATATTGCTGATGAAATTGATGCTTTCTTCCGCGAATGGGAGGAGAATGCTTCTGTCTATGATTCTGAACATTTTAGTTATGGTGAGAAGTTCATGGTAAAACACCCTGAGGCAGACCAAGGAAGATTGTTGAAGCCGTTTGGTACAGATGATCGTAACGGCTTTGATGCTATGACCTCTATGCGAAATGTAGATACGACCGTAGCTGGAAATATTATAGTTTGGGAGGATTAACAATGAGTGTAAAAGTTCCAAAGGCTAAAATCCGCTTGAAAAATAAAACTGCATACTCTGTGCGCGCTTCCCAGGCAGTATTGCAATACGGTGTTGGTGCAATGGTTGACTTTCGAGATAGAACTCTGATGACAGCGGCTCCGGAATATTGGAGCGGCAGCGTTTCTCATATACGCGATGAGCGTTTGGAAAAGATTCTTCATGTGGATTATTTCGGAAAGCCCGGAGATAAAGATGATGTAAAGTTTGCAGAAGGCATATCGTATGTCCGTTTTCCGGAATGGTATTTCTGTCCCAGTTGCAGACGGTTCAAACCTATTGGTGAATGGGTAACGGAATACCGTGCAAAGAGTCCTAAAAAGGCCGAAGAAGATCCGCATATGATACAAACGATGAAATGTCCGAAATGCTTCCAGGAACTAGTTGTGGCACGTATTATCACGGCCTGCCAAGAAGGTCATATTGATGATTTTCCGTGGGTTAAATGGGTCCATTGTCAAAACTTTGGAGGTCCTAAGGAGATTTGCAGTAGACCCGAATTAACCATTACAACCTCATCCAGCGCCTCTGAAGGCCTTGAGGGTTTGACATTAAAGTGCCTTAATTGTGGTGCAGCCGCATCTCTTCGTGGTGCATTCGATCCCGGAAAATTCGAGGAACTCGACAAAAAGACAGATTTCCGTTATAACTTCCGTTGTGCCGGCAAACATCCGTGGAAGCACAAAACAGAAAGCTGTAAGAGTACAGAATATCCTAAGGTGTTGCAGCGAGGCAGCTCCTCTGTGTATTTTCCTGTTACTGAGAGTTCTCTTGTTATTCCTCCGTATTCAAGCATTGTGACAAACAAGATAGATGAAAGTGCTGCCTATGCTGAATACAAAGCAGTAATCGCATCCTACCTGTCAACGCCAGGTATAACAGCAGAAACAATTGAGTTGTTGCACAATTCGCAAACTCAAGTCTATGCACAAAGAATTGCCCAGGAAACGGCAATTCCGTTTGATAAAGTGGTTGGCGTATTGAAAAGAAAGAATGCTGCTCCAGATGATGGTGAATACAGCACTGCAAGTGTTAAATACCGCGCAGAAGAATATGAAGCCATCACGGGCGAAACAGTAATTGAAGCGGAAGACTATGGTGAATTCTATCGAGAAGGAGTCGATATATCAGCCTATAATTTGCCGTTCCTAAAAAGTATTTCGCTGATACACAAAGTGAGAGAAGTGCAGGCGCTGGTCGGATTTACTCGGTTAAAGCCTGTGGATTCTACAGATGCTCCCGGATCGCAGGCGGTTGTAGTGCCAGTTAAAGAGCCTGACACCAAGTGGTATCCTGCATATGATGTCCGTGGCGAAGGTATCTTCATTGAATTTGACAGTTCTTCGATCAATAATTGGAGATCTGAGAATCAATTCCTTGCCGAGCGTGTAGCGCTCCTGAATGACAATTACAAAAAGTCGTTTATCGGCGAAAACCATCCAAGAGAGATTACTGGAAAATTCCTGTTGTTACATACAATATCCCACTTACTGATCAAACAGTTGAGCTTTGAGTGTGGATATGGAATTGCATCATTAAAAGAACGCATTTACTGTAGTGAGGCTGCCGATGGAAAAGAAATGGCGGGCATCTTAATTTATACAGCTTGCGGCGACTCCGAAGGTACACTCGGAGGTTTGGTTCGTCAAGGTAGATCCGACACGTTTCCGAGCATTTTTAACAAAGCAATCGAAAACGCCAGAACTTGTTCCAATGATCCTGTATGTAGTTTGAGTCAAGGTCAAGGACGTGATTCTTTAAATCTGGCAGCCTGCTATTCTTGCACCCTAATTCCCGAAACAAGTTGTGAGGAATTTAACTGTTTCTTGGATCGTGGCGTCGTAGTCGGTACATTTGACAACCCCAATCTCGGATTTTTCCAAGGTGTTTATGAAGGCGCACCAGTACCAGCAAACGCCCACGTTGTATCCGATGCTCCTCTGACTCCCCTCGTGTATAAGGGCGGCGGAACGGATATGAGTGACAGTACATATGCAGACATTTGGACTAATCTTTTGGATTGGTCAACCGATGAAACAGAAACGAAGTTACTCCAAGAGTTGATTGTAAAATCGGATTTTTGTGCAAGTAAAATAAAACCCGTGATGAACGGAACAATGCTGGATCTCACAACACAAGAAGAATATGCTTGTGACTTGATTTGGAAACAGGCAAAAGCCGTTTTCCTTTCCGCAGAAAATGAAGATATTGTCCAAGCTATCCGTAATGGTGGCTGGATATGTTTTTGCGGATCGTCAACAGACTTAACTGCTGATGAAATTATAAGAACTATACCGGAGGCTTAATTATGGCAATAATGATTCCCAATCGGCCGCATTCATTCACTCCTGCAAGTTTAGAAGGGGTAATGTTTACGGCACTTGAAAAGCTACCTGATGATTATTATGTTTTTCATTCTTTGAAAATATCGACGGTAGTCGATAATACATTTCATGAGAGCGAAACCGACTTTGTAGTTTTCAATAAATGGTTGGGAATTCTTTCTCTTGAGGCAAAAGCCGGTCAAGTTCACTACGAAAACGGTTACTGGTTATATGGAAATGGTGAACCCATGCATAACGGTGGCCCCTTTAATCAAGCTGCGTCTAGCAAGTGGAAACTGATCAAGTATTTCGAAAACCACCGATTCTCATCGATTTTAGGAAAATGCAAATATCTTCATGCAGTATGGTTTCCTTCTATAACCGAAATGGATGTTAGAAGAATGGTACTCCCGACAGAATCAGATAAGGCATTGATTATGACCAAAGAGGCCTTATCTGACCCGAAACCATATTTGGAAAAGATATTTTCTATGGAGTTGCCCGGTAAAAAAGAGACAAATCTTACCGAATCGGAAGTCAACCGCATTTTGAGAGAGATATTGTGTCCGCAATTCAATGTTTTCCCATCCGTGTCTTTCGAATCTGACCTTAAAAAAATAGTATTTCATCGGTTGTTGGAAGAACAATCCGGTATTCTTAACTTTTTGTCAGAACAGAAAACCGCTGTTATTAACGGCGCTGCCGGAACAGGTAAAACAATGATTGCTGTTGAAAAAGCACAACGTCACGCAACTGTCGGAGAAAAGGTGCTGTTTCTATGTTATAACGTACAGCTTAAAAATTATCTTTCCGAAAATTATGCTCACGATAATATTGATTACTACACTATTTCCGGATTGGCATGTAAACTTTGTAACACAACAACTCCCAATTACGAAAAAATGAAATCCGTGTTAGAGGATATGTATGTGTTTGATAACTTCCCCTATATGCATGTGGTAATTGATGAGGGTCAGGATTTCGGTATCGAAGCTGTACAAGAAACCGGAATTATTGAAGTGCTGAAGAGTATAATAACCGATATAAAACCTGATAATGCAAGCTTCTATATTTTTTACGACAAACTTCAACTGGTGCAATCGAGAAAAATCCCGCAATACATAAGTGACGCTGATTGCAAACTGACACTTTACAGAAATTGCAGAAATACAGAGAATATTGCAACAACATCTTTGGCTCCGATTACAGAACGCAAACCCAAATTGATAGACGGGTGTGTCAAGGGTGTACCAGCTAAACTCCATTTTTGTGAGTCGGACGAAAAAGCACGAGAAAAACTTGATCTTATTATTGACACATTAAAAGGACAAGGGATTAAAGATATCGTTATTCTTACTTGCAAAACTGAAAGTGCCAGTGTGTTGGGAGGTTTTGTTTCCAACGGAGTATATAGAGACAAATACCGTTTTTCAACATGCCGAAAGTTTAAAGGCCTTGAAGCTGATGCTGTAATTTTAGTAGATGTAACCTCGGAAATATTTGAAGAGGAAAACTCCTTAATATACTATGTCGGAACATCTCGAGCACGGTTATGGCTTGATATCATTACAACTATGGATAACGAGGCGTGTACTGATGTGCTGCAATCCGTATTCGAAAAGCGGGGTCATATTAAAAATCCGCAAAGAGAGTTGGCTGCAGCTATTAATGCAATTCCCAGTAAATAGAATTTGTTGCGGTATCCAGGAGAATGTTTAATGATAAAGAGTTAATGCACGATCCGATATTCCTTGCAGGAAAGGTTGAGGTCTCAACAAAAGAAGATCTGCCTATCGTTCAGGACTTGCTTGATACGCTTATGGCACACAAGGATAGCTGTGTTGGTATGGCAACTAATATGATCGGCGTCAAGAAACGCATTATCGCTTTTCTCGACGAGAGTGGACGAGCTCCTACATACACTGTTATGCTCATCCCCGAGATTGTTAAAAAAGACGGTGCGTATAACGCCGAGGAGGGATGACTGTCTCTTCTCGGTGATCCGCGTCCGTGTAAACGCTATAAATCTATCAAGGTGAAGTATCAGACTTTGGATCTACAAACTCGAATTAAGACCTACACCGGCTGGACAGCGCAGGTCATCCAGCATGAAGTAGATCATTGTAATGGAGTATTAATTTAAATGGGTGGGAAGAAACATGATTACAAAAGATCAATTGGTAAGAAGCATAAGCGTTATGAGCCCCGGAGAGATAGATTTCTTTTTAGGCTCCGGTGCTTCTATTAATTCAGGAATTCCTTCAGGAGGAGATCTGGTTTGGTACTTTAAACGGTTGATATATTGTAATGAGAATCGTGTTTCTGTTGAAAAATATAAAGATCTCTATTTGCCTTCGACCAGAGATATGCTACAAGATTATTTTGATAAAAAGGGAACATATCCTCCCCAAAATGATCCCAAAGAATACTCTTACTATTTTCAGGAATGCTATCCTATTGCAATATCTAGACAGAGATTTATAGATGAGCAAGTAGCATATAAAAATCCATCTCTTGGGTATTTATGTCTTGCTGAGTTGATTTCTAAAAATAAAATCAAAAATATATGGACTACAAACTTCGATTCTTTAGTAGAAACCGCAACAAACATTATTGATCCACAAAAGGATATGTTAGTTTGCAGTTCTGCTAACTCAACGAGCATTCCAAATTTTAATCCTCAACACCCTTGCATATGTAAATTACATGGTGATTTTCGATATGACACTCTCCAAAATACGGATGAGGAGTTGCAAGCTTTAGAAAAAGCGATTTATGAATACTGGAAACAATCTATGATGGGCAGAGGACTCGTTGTTGTAGGTTATTCCGGCAATGACAATTCAATTATGAATTTCATAGAGGATAACATTGACGATCCGGCATTCCTTTCCAAAGGCTTGTATTGGACTGTCATAAGGGACGGAAATGTTTCTCAAAGGGTTGAGAATCTTATTTTAAAAGCTAGAGAAAAAGGTAAGATTGCAGAAATTGTTGAAACAGACGGTTTTGATGATTTATTGTATGATACTTATAAATGCTCGGGATTGTCTAGCGCGTTAATTGATCAGCAATGGCGCACTCGCATGAATGCGAGAAAACCAATGATCTTCACACAATCGCCTATACGCTCCTTTATTAAACTGAATGCGTATTCCATTGCACAATTTCCTAAGTGTAAGATTTTTAAAACTGATATAACGAAGTGGGAACAGTTGCGTGAATGTGTTGGCGAGGAGAAAATTATTGCCGCATTATTCAAAGGACACATATATTCTTTTGATCGTGTAGATGATTTGCGAAAGGTGTTTGCAAATCATATTAAATCGGATATTTTGGAGGAAGATGTAGAAAAGTATATTTTAAGGAGACATAATTCAATATATGTAGGAATGCTTTATGATTTGATTGAGCAGCATCTGAAATCAAGGGGATTTATTCGGTACGCAAAAAATCGTTACTATCTTCCTAATACAAAAAAGAATGAAAAAGGATTATTAGTATATGAGGCTGTAGAATTTGCGATAGAGTATGTTTCTCCACAACTGTATTTGTGTTTGTTGCCCACAGTACATGTTAGCAAGCTCAACGGAGAAAAGTTGTCTAAACAAGATTACCAGCACCAAATTAATCAACGAATCTCAACAATATACAACCAAGGATATAATGAAAAGCTTAGATATTGGGAGGGGCTATTGCGTAAAAACGGAGCTTTATGTTTTGAATATAAAGATATGACAGTCATTTTTCACTCTCCTGCAACCAGTTGTGGTGGTCTTAATAGAAGAAAAGAGTGGGATGAACTAAATGCGTATTCTTTTGATGAACCTATTATGTGTTTTTCTGATTCTGATGAGCAAAATTGTTCAATCAATCAATTGCGAGGATTGGTGAAGTACGGACCTATTGATTGTTCGTATGTTTCGGAAGAAACAGCGCATACACCCATAAAGATAGCTGTTTTATCCCCAAAAGAGACTCTTTCAAACATATTAAAGCATTTGAATGGTTTGAATTCTCAATCATGTCCTAAAAAAGATGCGTTTCTACCGAATTACGAGGGGTTTTCAACTATATATCGCCGAGAACTGATTATTCCAAGTGAATATAATACGGCACTTTGTGTAACATATCCAGGTTCTTATTTTAATGCAAAACCGGCAAGTGAATTTGTTGATTTTCTTAAGCGCGGTATAAATAATTTTGCAACACGCAGATTTGAGTTCGATGTTTTAGTTATTTACATTCCAAAAAGTTTTTCTCGTTTTCGAGAATCGTCGGATATTTCTCCCGATTTTAATTTACACGATGCGATAAAACTGTATGCAACAGAAAAAGGTGTCGCTGTACAATTTATTGAGGAACGCTCAACAAATTCGTATGACCCATGCAAAGTGTTCTGGGGACTTTCTACTAGTTTATATGCAAAATCACAAGGCGTTCTTTGGCATCCTAAAGCGATAGATGAAGATACCGTATACATTGGAATTGGATATGCCCAGTCTGAAAAGAAGGGGATTTGCATTGGTTGCAGTCAGCTGTTTGATTCAACAGGAACTGGGGTGAGGATGATTTTACGAAAAATAAGTAATCCGCTGTATGCAGGTAAGAGAAATCCTTACATGGATAAAGATGAAGCTAGAAAGATGATGACAACTTTAAGAGAAAAGTATTATCGTTGTTGTCCTACATCTAAAATACGACGGGTTGTAATACATAAAACAACTCCGTTTATGAAGGATGAGATTATAGGAATAACTCAGGCTTTTGAAGGTGTGGATGTAGAACTGATTCAAATACAAGAGTATTCTTCTTGGCGCGGGGTTAGATTCGGAGATTATGCGCAAGCAGATGCGTATAGTTTTGCCCTTCAGCGAGGAACGGTTGTATCTTTGAACGAAGAAAGTTTTCTCTTATGGACACATGGATGCGTCATGAGTGATGAATTGGCTGGCAGGAATCGAAACTATTATAAGAGCGGACGAGGAATCCCGTCTCCTGTTCTTGTTAAGCGTTTTTATGGACAAGCAGATGCTGATGTGTTGGCAAAGGAAATACTAATGCTAACAAAGATGAATTGGCATAGCGGGGATAGCCTTTATAAGATTCTTCCTGTAACACTTGATTTTGCAAAAGTGTTATCTCGCATGTCAAAGCAGGATGAGGCCATATATGATAAACCGTATGATTTCAGATATTTTATGTGAAGAATCATAAAAAAGTTTTTTCTCTGGACTTCCGCACCGAACTGTGGTACTGTTGTGTACTGCAAAGGAGGTGCTGGTATGTCACGAATGACTGTAGAAGAAATTTACAGAGGCGAAAAGTATGATGTGATGAGTGTGGCGACGGCGGACTATCTTATGAATGGGCGTCCGTCGGAATACGACGAGCGGACATGGCTTGATATGCTGCTTGTCAAACACGCGCTGATTACGGCAGAGAAAATGAAAAATGAGGGCGACACGGTGTCGGGTATGACCGATGATGTGTCGTCCTCTTCTTATGTGAGGTGGGACGATGACGACGCTTGAAGATCTGTATTACGGCAATATCGTTCCGCACGAACACAGTTTTAAGCGCAGGAGTGCTTACAGTGAAGTGTTGAGCTATGTTATTCGGCATCAGGACAGCTTGATACCGACGCTCACGGCTCAGCAGAAAGAAGTCTTTGAAAAGCTCAAAGACTGCGAGGCGGAACTGCACGGTATGAATGAGCGCGAAGCGTTTATCAGCGGCTTTAAGCTCGCGGCGAGAATCATGACCGAAGTGTTGTGTAAACCGTCAGAGGATTGAATTTGCAGAAACAAGGCCGAGCCGATTTCGCGGTTTGGCCTTGCGATTTTCAGTTCGACACAGCACGGTTAAAATCTGCACCGCAGAAAACAAAGAAAACAGTATTCCCGCAAAAGCGCCGGAATATACACTGTTGGCGCAAAAAACTTGACAGAATTTTTCCGGTATGTTATACTGCAAGTAAAGAAAGCAACCGACAATTGAATACACATATTTCTGTTTTGAGTTTCAGACTCGCACTTACATAATCACCGATGCAGATCAGCATCGGGATTGAGTGCGGGTCTTTTTGTTTTGCAAAACAGCAGTTCTCTACATAACACGGCGAAAAACCGTGTGAATTTAACAGGAGGAAAAACCAATGAAAGAATCTGTTTACACCGCTTATGAGGATCTGCCGCTGTTCCTTAATGCTGAAACGGTAGCCAAGCTCCTAGGTATCTCCATCTCAAGCAGCTACGAGCTGATGCACGAGAAAGGATTTCCGTCGTTGCGTATCGGCTCACGGCTCATCGTACCGAAAGAGAAATTCCGCGCATGGGTCGAAGAAAAGACGGGAGGCAGCATTTGAAATTCACCCGATATCCAAAGCGTGATGCGATCCGGGATTATTTTCCTCTGCCGAATGAAATATTTTGTTTGGGACTGAGCAGCGGTGAGATTGCTGTCTATGCGTATCTGCTCCGATGTGAAAATCGAAAAACCTTTCAGTGCCATCCAAGCTACAAAACGATTGGCAACGCTGTCGGCATGAGCAAAAACACCGTCAAGAAATATGTAGACAGCCTGATTGAAAAGCAACTGATTACTGCCGAGCCAACCTCAGTCATTACCCAAAAAGGAGAAAAGCGCAACGGCAATTTGCGCTATACAATCCGCCCGATAGAGGATGCGGTGGAGTATCATTACGAGCAGCATATGATTCGTTTGGAATGCGAAATGCGGTGTCAGTCAGCTTTGAAAAAACTCGACGAATTTGACTGCAAACACAAAAAATCGGCGGTTTAACGGCAGTTTTACGGCTCGTCCGAAAATAAGCAGGAGAAAGCGAGGGGTTGCCTTGCTTTCCCCTCGCAGGACACAGCGGACGGCAACGCCGACCGCGCAAGGGTTTGCAGGGCTTTTACGGATGGCAACAAAAACTGCGATTTAGGGGTTGCTCGAATTTTAACCTCGCTGATTTAGGGGTTGCGAATTTTACCCCAAATTTAGCTGGATATTCCGCCATGTATGTGGTATTGTGTTGTACTGCGAAAGGAAGTGATACTATGGCAAAACGAAGACCGTCGGGAGACGGTATGGTGCGCAAGCGCGAAGACGGACGGTGGGAAGGCCGCATCGTTGTCGGTCACAAAAAGAACGGCGATCCGATTCACCGCTATGTGCTTGCCCGAACACAAAAGGAGTTAATCGTAAAGCTCCACGACTGCATCGAGATGTACCGCGACGCCGACCTCACCGAGGATTCGAATATGACGATCGGGGAATGGCTCGACCGATGGATCAATGAATATATGATCTTCACGATTCGTGAAAGCACGCTGGATTCTTACAAAGCGATGATTAAAAATCAAATCAAACCGTATCTCGGTGACAGACCTTTGTCGGCGCTGACCACGCAGGAACTTCAAAAATTCTATAACAGCGTCAAAAAGAAAGGTCGGGTGAAACCTGACAGGCTACACGGTACAGAGCTTGCCGACAGTATGGTGCGCGGTATTCATATGATGCTGCACGAAGCGCTGGATATGGCGGTGCGCCTACGGCCGATTGTTAAAAATCCAACGGTCGGCACAACGATTCCCAAAAACAATTATCCGCCGAAGCAGATACTCAATGACGAACAGCTTGAGCGATTCATGCAGCGCATCCGACAGGATGAGCGGTGGTACGATTTCTTCTACACCGAGCTGACCACAGGACTGCGGCGGGGTGAAATCTGCGGACTGAAGTGGGAGGACTTCGATGCGGAAAACGGAAAGTTGAAAGTGAGGCGCTCGGTTGCTAAAAGGAAAGGCGGCGGATTGAATATCGGCGAAACCAAAACCGAGACGGGAACGCGCACGATTGTCCTGCCGCCGAGCACTGCGGAACTTCTGCGGAAGCGAAAAGAAACGGCAGTCAGCGAATGGATATTCCCGAATATCTATGAGCCCGAAAAGCCGATGCACCCCGACTATGCTTACCACCGATTAAAAACACTGTTAAAACAGGCAGAGCTTCCGCTGATTCGGTTCCACGATCTGCGCCACACCTTCGCCACTCACGCGCTGGCGGGCGGCGTGGATGCGAAAACCCTGTCGGGAATCCTCGGGCATACCAACGCCAGCTTTACGCTGGACACCTACACCCATGTGACCACCGATATGCAGAGAAACGCTTCCGCTATCGTGGGAAGCTTTATGGATGAGATTATGCTTGAAGGAGATGATACCAATCGCTAAAAAAAGAAAAAATGGTAAGGGCACATTACGCCTGCGTAAAGACGGTCGGTGGGAAGGAAGAATTGTTGTCGGGTACAATGAGAAAAGCCTGCCTATTACAAAATGCGTAACGGCGAAAACAAAAACAGAATGTTCCACTAAGCTCGAAGCGCTGAAAGAACAGTACGGACGCTCTTCCGACAGAATCAAGGCGGATATTCCGTTCGGGGATTGGATCGACTTCTGGTATCAGACCTACTGCCGACACACACTCCGTATTACCACAAGAACCGACTATGAAAACCGCATTTACAATCATATCATTCCCGAAATCGGAAAAATTCCGCTGAACAAGCTGTCGCAATCCGATCTGCAGCAATTCTACGCAAAGGAAAAGACAGACGGAAGAAAACTGCATGCAAAAACTTACGGAAAGGGACTTTCGGACAGAACGATAAGGGGGATACATGCCAACTGCCGCACAGCTTTACAGCGGGCGGTGCAGGAGGGCTTAATTCGCACCAATCCCGCCGTCGGCTGTAAGCTGCCACCGAAGAAAGCACGGGAGATGCAGGTGCTCACGCAAAATGAAATTATCCGATTTCTGCATCAAGCAAAGGAAGAAGGCTATTATGAACTCTTTCTGCTGGAGCTCGGCACGGGGATGCGGCGCGGTGAGGTATTGGCACTCAAATGGAGTGACCTGAACTTCAAAACAGGAGAGCTGCATATCGAACGGCAGGTATATATCATCAAGGCAGAGGTGATTATATCGGAGCCGAAAACAAAAGCCTCGATACGCACCGTTATTCTGCCACTGTCACTCTTGAAAACCCTTGTGGCGTATAAGGAAACGGTGGATTCGGAATGGATGTTTCCGTCACCGACAGATAACGGCAGACCGAGAAATCCGTCATCGGTTAGAAAACGGTTACAACTGATCTTGGAACGGGCGGGCTGTAAAAAGGTGCGCTTTCACGATCTGCGTCACACCTTTGCTACCATGGCGCTGGAGCACGGTATGGATGTGAAAACGCTCTCGGCAACCATAGGCCATGTGTCATCTGCAACCACGCTTGATATTTACAGCCATATCACCGATACTATGCAAAGACAGGCGGCGGTGCATATAGACCGCAAAATCGGCGGCACAGACGCCCAAATGCCGACGGCTGAGCCGTCGGCAGGGCAAGACACCGTCCCGATCGAATTCACGCCGTACAAGCCGAAAATACGCAAACCCGGCACGGGCTGTGTCACGATGATAAACGACCACCTGTATGAGGGACGGTACACTCCGACCAACGCCTACGGCAAGCGGGAAAGCCATAATATCTACGCGAAAACAAGAGAAGAATGTGAAGAAAAGCTCGCGGAAATGATTGCAGAGGTTAAGGCCAAATCAAGGCGGAAAAAGAACGGCTCAAGGCAGAGCAAGAGGCCTGACCAAACGGCACGGATTTTTCTGTGCCGTTTGTACTTGCTATGTGATTTCAAATGCATGCAATAATTTGTATAAATGATTGAATAATGGAGAGATGTGTGTTATAATGTTGACAAGCGTATGGCAAGATTTTTGGCTTGTGTTTCGCAAGCGTTGACTAAAATGGTGGGAGCATTTGCGTCTTTCCATGCTTCATCGCCTCTTTAATCTCTGTAAATTTCGCATAATGAGTTGCCATACGCTGCTTTTTTTAGGAGATGTCATGTATGACTTTTGAATATGTATGTACCAGAAACGATCTGGCGGATTTATTGGAAATTCCTCATGGCAAGCTGACTCACGTTTTATATGTTGCCAAAGTCGATAGTTTTTATAAAATATTTGAGATTCCTAAAAAATCTGGGGGAACAAGAAAAATCTGTGCCCCGACTGGAGATCTTAAGCAAATCCAGAAAAAACTTTATAGCATTCTTTTACACCATCAACAATTCTTGCGCAAGCAAAACAATATACGCACTAATATTTCACACGCTTTCGAAAAAGGGAAAAGTATCATTACGAACGGCGAGGTGCATAGAAATAAGCGCATAGTGGTAAATATTGACCTGCAAGATTTTTTTGATAGTTTTCATTTCGGTAGAGTTTGTGGTTTCTTTGAGAAAAACCGCGATTTTGCCCTTCCACATGAGTTGGCTATTGTTATGGCGCAGCTAACATGCTATCAAGGTAAACTTCCGCAAGGTGCACCAACTTCGCCCATCATTACGAACCATATCTGCCAAATCTTTGATATGAGGATTTTAAAAATCGCAAAAAAATATCATTTGGATTATACCAGATATGCTGATGATTTAAGTTTTTCTACTAATGATAAAAAATTTATTTCACAATGGGAACCTTTCTATAACGAATTAACTTATGAGGTTGAGCGGGCAGGATTTAAAATTAACACCAAGAAAACAAGCGTTCAATATAAGGATTCGCGCCAAACGGTAACAGGTTTGGTAATTAACAAAAAACTCAGTGTTGATCATAGGTATTACAAACAAGTGAGAGCAATGGCTAATTCTCTCTATAAAACCGGATGTTTTGACAATAATGGTGTTGAAGGAACAGTTAGTCAGTTGGAAGGAAAATTTGCTTTTATCGATCAATTGGATAAATACAATAACATTAAAGATGTTGGTCAACAACATTCTGTATTTTGTCTTAACGGACGAGAAAAACAGTATCAAAAATTTTTGTTCTATAGGTATTTTTTTGCACATGAGAAACCAGTAATTGTTACTGAGGGAAAGACTGATATTAAATATATAAAAGCAGCTTTAAAGAACCTTTATGCAGATTATCCTGAACTCATCGAAAAAACTCCGGAGGGACACTTTGATTTCAAAATCTCCTTTTTGAGAAGGTCGAAGAGGTTTAAATACTTTTTCCATATGAGCCAAGATGGTGCTGATGCCATGAAAAATTTGTACAACTTTTTTTCGGACAAGAATCCAAAGTATACAAATTATTTCAAAGTTTTTAGCGGATGCTCTGATAAGAACTTGTGTAATCCTGTAATTTTGATTTTTGACAATGAGTTGTCTAATAAGTGCAAACCATTACACTCGTTTGTTTCTCACATTGAATTATCATCTTCTGATAAAGATAAACTCAAAGAAGATCTTTGCATGAAAATAATTGATGATGGCAATTTGTTCTTAGTGACAAATCAATTAGTAGACGGAAAAGCAGAATGTGAAATAGAGGATTTATTCGATGAAACTACAAGAAACCATGTTATTGCTGGAAAGACATTTTCATCGAATGACAAAGCGGATAAGGAAAAGCACTATGGGAAAGAAATATTTGCCAATTTCATTCAGTCAAATTACAAAAGTATTAATTTTGATAACTTTAGACAGATGCTTAATAACATCGTAAAAGTAATTGCTGAATTCGCTGGTACAGAAGGATAATATTTGACCCACAGTAAACAAAGAAAAAGGCTCTGGAATCAAGCAATTCCAGAGCCTTTTTGGTCGAGGTGACAGGACTCGAACCTGCGGCATCCTGCTCCCAAAGCAGGCGCGCTACCACCTGCGCTACACCTCGATATTTTTATATCAACTTTTTTCTTATATCTCTGTTTTCTTCCCTGCTTTGTCCGCCCTCTTGCGGTTCCCGTAATCTCTTCGGCTCAATAGTGAGCCTCGACATTCCGACCGCTGCGCCTAAAAACGTTCGCTTTTTCTGCCACCGGCAGCGCTCACGTTTTTTGCCCAAAGCAGGCGCGCTACCACCTGCGCTACACCTCGATACTGCTATTATCTGAATACAGCTTAAATATTATAGCATAATAAATCCCTCTTGTCAACTGCTTCAATTTTGATTTTGATTTATGATTGTTGGTTTTAATAATGCGTTACAAAAAAGCAAAGTTTCCCGCTGAATAGAACGGATAGGATTTGTTAACAACAGAATTATAATGCGTAATCCCACCTTGCCCACCAAATCTCCAAAAGAAAAACCCCCTCAATCGCAATGACAGAGAGGATTTACGCATGGCTGGGATAGCGGGATTTGAACCCACGAGTGACGGAGTCAAAGTCCGTTGCCTTACCGCTTGGCTATATCCCAGTATAAACGAATGCCGCCGGCACTATAAGCCAGCGCAGGCGGCATTCGTTCTTAATAAATATGGGGTGGGAGATGGGACTCGAACCCACGATCTTCGGGACCACAATCCGACGCGTTAACCAGCTACGCTACACCCACCATAAATGGCACGCCACACAGGATTCGAACCTGTGACCTACCGCTTAGAAGGCGGTTGCTCTATCCAGCTGAGCTAGTGGCGCATGGTCTGCATTTTCATATTTATCAAAATAAATAAGTTTTCACTTTCGTGAAAACTATGGAGCGGGTGATGGGAATCGAACCCACACAACCAGCTTGGAAGGCTGGGATTCTAGCCATTGAACTACACCCGCATATTCATTAACTGCTTTAAAAGCACGCATCTCATTGACGCTTGTATATTATAACACAATAAAAATGAAATGTCAAGACTTTTTTGAAAATTTTTCGATTTTCTTTTACAGCTTAAAATTGCCGCCATTTCGTGACAATAAACGTCCCGTAAAACAGATACATATTTTATTATTCGCCTCACATCAGATCCATCCCTGCCGTTTTAGCAAGGATGGATATGACGTTATCGGCATTTAAATTTCATCGCTTATCAGGCTCTAAAGCCCCTTGGCATCCTTCAGCGTGATACCGTTTTCACCGAGTGCGATTTTATGGTCAAGACCTACGAACTTGCCGTTTTCCTGCCACAGAACCTCCTTTACAAATGCGTACTTTTCTTCGTCCCACGTTGAAAAATCATCAAGCACAAGTCCGCCCGTATCGCCCGAGTTGGCATTGTAGCACCAGAACGTGTGGTTAAGATGGTTCTCGCTTATCAGACGGCGCATACAGGTCATCCATTTAAGATTAGGCTCCTTCATAAATCCGCCCCATTCTCCTATAAGAAGCGGTGCGGTATTGTTCTTGTAGATGAATAACCAGTTATCCTGCCAGCAGTCACGCATAAGGCTGTCAAAATCATAGTCGCCCTCAAACCACGGCTGCTGATAAACCGTAGGACCGTAGTCGTGCGGAGAATACACCAGCTTGTTCTGATATTTTCCGAGATTGACAGGAAAATCCTTTACGCCCCTGAGATTACCGCCCCACCAGTTGAAATAGTAATCATCGTCATTTGTCGAGCTGAAATCCTTGTTGCTCTTAATATCTGTCGGATATATCTCGGTACCCTCTACCATTATAAGCACATTCGGATTCTTGGCAAGTATTCTTGATGCGGCAGTTTCGGCAACATATTTCCAGTTGTTAGCCGAATCGGAATCGTTCCATATCGCCGCTTTGTCCGCTTCATAGGGCTTGCCGTGCGGCTCGTTCTTGAGATCGTACGCTATTATCGTATCATTATCCTTATAACGATCCGCCATCCACTCAAGCGCCTTGTAATAATCCTCTGCGCTTACCTTGTCGGTATACCAGAGATTCACCGTATGCCCTGAGGCATTTGTTTCTGCGGAATGAATGTCCGGCATAACCTTAATACCGTTCTCCTCCGCCAGCTTCAGAAAATAATCGAATATCTGAAGGCTGTTCATACTGTTAAGCTCTGTATTGTAGGCATTGTTGTAGTTTGCCTTGGGATATTCTCCCGCCGCCCACGAATTTATAAGCTCAGCCGACATCGGCACACGGATAAGGTTGAATCCGTGATCGGCAATAGCCTTTACGGACGACTTAAGCTCACTGTTCCATAAGCCGTCGAATGTATTCGTGCCGGTATTATATCCAAACCAGTTCACACCTGTAAGCCACACCTGCTTACCGTCTTTATCAAGGATTTTGTTTCCGTCCGTATGAAGCCAGTCGTCACCTTGTTCGCCGTCCTTGCTCCTTTCAAGCAGTGCGTCAACATCTGCTTCGGAAGTGCCATTACCGTTTGCGTTCTGATTATTCTGATTATTCTGATTATTCTGATTTACATTTCCCGCTTTAACAACGCACTGCGTTTTGTTAAGTTCTGCCCTGTTTATTTTCAGTTCTTTGTCCGTATTCAGATTACAGCCGATAACCACAGTGGAGCCTGGCTGAATATCCCCGTTATATTCGGCATTTGTCACAGTTACTGTATTTCCGTTTTGGCTGTATGTGCCGTTCCAGCCCTCACAGCCTTTAAGACCGTCTATTTCAACGACCAGCTCCCAGCCCGAAATTCCGCTGTTTGTATTGTTGGTGATACCAAACTGAACTCCGTAATTCAGATTGCCGTCGTCGCCCCACGAATTATCTACGGAATATTGCAGGACAATGCCATCTTCCGTTACAGCGCCCTGCGAGCTGTCTGTCGAAATATCGCTCTGCGTGCTTTGGGATAATGATGAGTTTTCGCTGTTATCTGCGGATGTGCCGCTCTGCGATGATGACGATTCATCAACGGTTTTTCCTCCCGCAAGAATCACTGCGAGCGTTACCGAAAGCCCTATTATCACCGCCGCCATAGCCGCTATAATTACAATAAGCCATTTAGGCACTGCCGTCTTAACGCCGTCTTTTGCCGCTTCGGTCGTGCTTTCATTCTCAGCCGATATTTCAGGGCTGTTCTGCTCCGGATTTTCTTCCGTTTGCGAAACATTTGTGTTCTTTTCTTCCATAATATATTTCCTTTCAGATATTTATTCCGTTACGAAAATCTCGTATTCTCCGCCGTCAATTATATCCGACAATCCGTAAACCACACTGCTCAGCACATATTCCCCGTCATTGATATATATTTCTATCAGATTGCTGTCGACATAGATTTCGAGCCTGTTCCCCTCTTTCACAACAGGTGTTTTTGCAATAAGTCTGTAATTTTTATCATTTATAAAAACCGCTGCACGATCAGTTATGATAATATCATCTTCACGGCGGATGATATAACCGCCGATATTTATGCTCTCCCCGTTGTTTATCGCTGTTTTCAGCATATATCCCGATTTATGCGAGGGCTTGCCGCTCTTTTTTGAAAAGGCTTTTCTTATGTTTGGGTGAGGTGAAAAATATATGTGATTATTTCTTATGTCAACCACACGAGGTATACACATCATACCTATGCGTTTATTCTCATTATCGCCTACCGCTTCGGGCATTCTCGCCCACGCAATAACTACATGTCTGCCGTTTTCGTCCATATTGCTCTGCGGCGCATACAGATCTATGCCGTAATCAAACATACTGTATTCATCGCTCATAGTCATTTTACAGCTTTTTTCGTCAAAATCCGCAAAACAGCATATCGCCGCAGAATCATACGTCATATTATCATCAAGTATTCCGATGGGTGAAAAGATTACTAAGCCTTTACCGTTGACTTCAAAATAATCCGGGCATTCCCAGATACAGCCGAATCCTCTTTTTTCGCAATAATTCACATATTCCCAGTTTTCAAGATTTTCGCTTTTGAAAAACAGGAATCTTCCGTTGTTGTCATAGGTGCTTCCGACTATCATATACCACGCATCACTGCCACGCCATACCTTAGGATCTCTGGTGTCGGATTCCGAGCCTGAAGTGCTGTCACGCAAAGGTTGAATTATCGTAGTTTTCGCATTGAAATTATCAAAGGTATATCCGTCTTGCGAAACAATCTTCATCTGTGACGCTATAAAGCCGTAATTCAGTGCGCAGTTGATATTTTCGGGATCTTCTTCACGATAATTTATGCCGGTATAAAAAATGTGCATTTTCCCGTCAAGCTCGACCGCACTACCCGAAAAGCATCCGCTCCTGTCATTTTTCTTGGTAGGATAAAGAGCTATCCCCTTATGCTCCCATGTAACAAGATCGTCACTTACAGCGTGTCCCCAGTGCATTCTGCCCCATACCGGCGCATAGGGAAAATGCTGATAGAACAAATGGTACTTACCTTTATAATATATAAATCCGTTGGGATCGTTTATCCAGTTTGACGGTGATTTCAGATGTATCTTATCCACAAAAAACTCCTTTTCTCATTCGTAAACAAATTTTTCTTACCGTATATCGTCCGATATAACAATTCGCAGAGCCTGCGACAGCTCTGCGAAAGCATTATTGCCTGCTTTATTTTTTAGTAGCGGCATCCTGATTGTCTTTTTTCAGATGCACATCAAGCTGATTATAGGGTATCTCGATACCATTCCGGTCGAACTGCTCCTTGACCGCTTCGTTAAGGTCAAAGTATACCGTCCAGTAGTCCTCAGCCTTTACCCACGGATAACAGGTTATTCTTACAGCGCTCTCAGCAAGTTCGGTTATCCTGATTTTCGGCTCAGGCTCTTTAAGTATAAGCTCGTGAGCGTCTGTGATGCTTTTGAGGACTTCCATCGCCTTTCTAAAATCGGTGTTGTAAGAAATCGTATATACCATGTCCACACGCCTTATTCCAAGCGTTGTATAGTTGGTGACCTTCTTTGATGTTATCTGCCCGTTGGGATAGAAGATAGCTTTATTATCGTATGAATGAAGTTCAGTGTACCACATATTGATCGCTTCGACCGTACCCTCGACATCATCGACCTTGATGTAATCTCCTATTTTGAACGGCTTTGTGAGCATTATGCTGAATCCGCCCGCTATATTTGAAAGGCTGTCCTGAAGTGCAAGTCCGATGGCAACGCCTGCCGTACCTATCACAGCTATTATAGAAGTCATCGGAACGCCGAGAACGGCGAGAACAATAGTAGCAAGCAGCGCATAAAGCAGTATTCTGACCAATGAATAAATAAAGCGTGAAACAGTCTTGTCGATAACATCGTGTTTCATACCCCTGCTCATCATTTTCAGCACGAGTTTGGAAATAACTATTCCTACTATCAGTATTATCGCCGCCGCAATCAGCGTAGGCAAATATCCTACAAAAGCGTTTATCATTTGATTGAAAAACGTTTCCGCTTCTTTTATCTGCTCCTGCGCATTCTCAAGCGGATCGGTAGACGTACCGACCGCCTGTGAAAGCAATGAAATATTCAAGAAAACATCTCCGTTCCGATTTTAATCCGCAGTATCCTCTGCTCTCTCGGTTACCTGTATAGATACCTTGTATTCTCCTGTAACCCAGCTTCTGACCTTGGTTCCACGCAACGTGAATTCCGCAGTCACATCTTTAAGCCCTGCGGTAAGCGTAGTTCCCATAAGGTCAACCGTCGCATAAATATCCTTTGACGCAAGCGCCGCTATTTCATCTGCCGGACCGGTAACATTGACGCTGAGTTCGTTTGTAAGAACATCGACATCAAAATTGTCCGGTGCGTTTATAATACGGATATTGTCCTTCTGGACAGTATAGCTGAGGAACGTGTAATTCTCCGCATCCTCGAAGGAAACCATAGCGGAGGTGTTTCCGCTGATATTCTTATATCCTTCGGGTAAAGCTATCGGAAGCGTCAGCTTCTGTAAATACTTGGTCGTAAGCTGACTGAGATCTATCGTTCCTATCTCGAATTTCTCCTGTGAATCAAGCGAATCGTCGGGTGAAGAAACAGTGAGCGATTCAGGATAGATGCTGTATTTAAGACTGCTTAAATCAAAGTTTGACGGAACATTTGTAAACTGTACCGTAAGAGGCAGAGTTTTCTGCTTATACAGCGTTATATTCACGGTGTAGCTCTCGTTGTCGTATTTTATATCGGGATTTTCGATTATATCTCCGTTACTGCCAAGCAGAACAATCTGACCTTTTGAAGAAACCGACTCTGAGGTTTCGCCAGCAAATACAGAACGTATCTCGACCGATTTCACTGCGTCTATTGCGGTGCTGTCGCCCGTAAGCGTTATAGTCGAAGGCTCAGCGGTAACGCTGTCTATCTTCATACCCGCCGTAGCTGTAACTCCTTCAGCCACAGCCTTCATACTTCCGTCGGAAATGCTGAACGTTTTTGATACCGTCTTTTCGACCTTGAGTTTAACGCTCAGACCCTCATCGTCAACCGTACAGCTGTTTTCCTTTACCGGTGTTACGTTAACCTTTACCTTATATTCACCCGGCGCCGTGACAGCCGACAGATCCGCACTGGCTGTGAAGTCGTTTGCGGTAAGGTTTCCTACCTCGTATCTTTTGCCTGTTACCTGCACGGTAATCTTATCAACATAACTGTTCGTTACGGAAAGCGCATTTTCCGTCATATATTCCGTAGCCTTGACTTCAACCGGAATATCGCTGACGTGAGTTGTGACATCGGGGAATATCTGCATTGAAATTGCAAACCACACAATAACGGCAATCACAAGTGCGAATATGATAGTTTTTAAATTCTTGACAAAGTTCTGAAAAAAGTTCTTTATCCATTCCTTCATTATTTATCCGCCCCCTGTTCTTTTTTCGCATCGGGTGCGTTTTTCTTTTTTTTCTTTGACGCTTTATCTTTCAGTTTCTTGCTTTCGGGTTTTTCCGGAACAAGTTTCTGTGTAAGGAGTTTGCGAAGCGTATCCTTGTTATAAAAACGTGTAAGACTTCCGTTTTCGGCTATAGATATAGTACCGGTTTCTTCCGAAACAACAACTATCACCGCATCTGAAACCTCGCTCATACCGATAGCCGCTCTGTGACGTGAACCGAGAGCCTTTGAAATCAGTTCTTCCTTCTGAGGCTTAGGCAGGAAACATCCTGCGGCATATACCTTGCTGTCACGGATTATCACCGCACCGTCGTGCAGCGGTGTGTTCGGGAAAAATATATTACCGAAAAGCTCAGGGCTCGGCGTTGCGTTGATTATCGTACCGGTGTCTATCTGCTCACCGAGCTTTGTTTCACGCTCGAATACGATAAGTGCGCCCGTAGCGGTCTGCGAAAGCTGTTCGCAAGCCGTACAGACAGCCTCTATACAGTTATGTATGTCGGCGGTCGCCGCATCTGTCTTACTTTCAAAATTAAGAGCCAGCTTTTTTACCTTTGTGGTTCGTCCCATTTTTTCAAGCACACGGCGAAGCTCAGGCTGGAATACAATAAGAATAGCGATAATTCCGACATTGAGGAAGGTTTCTATTATAACCTTCATCGCCTTCAGCTGAAACTGGTTTACGACAAAGAAAAGTATAGCCAGCAGAATTATACCTTTGATAAGCTGCTCCGCCCGTGTTTCCTTGATGATTTTAATGCCTTTATATATGAGATAGGCAAGAAGGAGAATATCAAGATAATCAACAAGTCCCATTGTTGCAAAAACACTCTGTATATTCTCCCAGATATCCTTTAAATACTGGATCAATTTTTCTGCTCCGTTCCTATAACTGCTGTTGCAGCGAATTTCATAGTAAGTTTATATATAATATTGTATCATTAAACGGCGATTATTTCAAGGAGGAGCGGGAAATTTTTTCTTACTTTTCACAAAGATTATCGAAACAGCAGATATCCGCTCGCAGCGGCACAGCCGCCTGTACCGCATAGATAGCGGAAATACGCCTGTCACATCTTATACAGAGCATATTTGCATTGCCGGCGGATAATATTTTTTCAAAGACGGCTTGTATCGGGTTAGCTTAAGCTGACTCAAAAAATTGTACAGGAAACTAAAAAATTCTGAAAATTTTCACTTTTAGAGGTTTACATTCCGGAACGATTATGATATAATACTAAGTTGAAAGCATACGTCTTGGTATGACCGTATGCAAAAACAAAGGAGGACGATTCCCATGGGAAGACAAAAACTTACTATGGACGGTAACAACGCCGCAGGTCACGTGTCTTATGCGTTTACTGACGTTGCAGCGATTTACCCCATTACACCATCTTCAGTAATGGCTGAAGTAACAGATTCCTGGTCAACAGCCGGAAGAAAGAACATTTTCGGACAGGAAGTAAAGGTAGTAGAAATGCAGTCAGAAGCCGGCGCAGCAGGCGCAGTTCACGGCTCTCTCGCAGCAGGTGCATGTACTACAACTTACACAGCATCACAGGGCTTACTGCTCATGATCCCCAATATGTATAAAATTGCAGGTGAATTACTGCCCAGCGTTATTCATGTTTCCGCTCGTGCTCTTGCAACACACGCACTTTCTATTTTCGGTGATCACAGCGATATCTACGCTTGCCGTCAGACAGGCTATGCTATGCTCTGCTCCACTAACCCTCAGGAAGTTATGGATCTCGGTGCTGTAGCTCACCTTTCAACATACGAAGCAAGAGTTCCTTTCCTTCACTTCTTCGACGGTTTCAGAACATCACACGAAATCCAGAAGATTGAAGTATGGGACTATGAAACACTCGACAAGATGCTCGACCACGAAGCTGTAGACGCTTTCAGAAACAGAGCTCTCAATCCCGAGAAGCCCGTTCTGCACGGCACAGCTCAGAACCCCGACATCTTCTTCCAGGCAAGAGAAGCAAGCAACAAGTACTATGAAGCTACACCCGCTATCGTACAGAAGTACATGGACAAGGTAAACGCTGAGATCGGTACAGATTACAAGCTGTTCAACTACTACGGTGCTCCCGATGCTGAGCAGGTAATCATTGCTATGGGCTCTGTTTGCGATACTATCGAAGAAACAATCGACTATATGTTAGCTCAGGGCAAGAAGGTTGGTCTTGTTAAGGTTAGACTTTACAGACCCTTCAGCGTTGACGCTTTCGTATCTGCTATTCCCGAAACTGTTAAGAAGATTACAGTTCTTGACAGAACAAAGGAACCCGGCGCACTCGGCGAACCCTTATACCTCGATGTTGTTGCAGCTCTCAAGCAGGCAGGCAAGTTCCAGGATGTACCCGTATTCACAGGTCGTTACGGTCTTGGTTCTAAGGATACTAACCCCGCTCAGATCATTGCAGTATACAACAACACAGAAAAGCCCAGGTTCACAATCGGTATCGAGGATGACGTTACAGGTCTTTCACTGCCCATCGGTGAGAACCCCAACACAACTCCCGAAGGCACAACCTGCTGTAAGTTCTGGGGTCTCGGCTCAGACGGTACTGTCGGTGCTAACAAGAACTCTATCAAGATCATCGGTGACCACACAGATATGTATGCTCAGGCATACTTCGCATACGACTCAAAGAAGTCGGGCGGTGTTACGATTTCTCACCTTCGTTTCGGTAAGTCGCCTATCAAGTCAACTTACTTTGTAAACAAGGCTAACTTCGTAGCTTGCCACAACCCTTCATACATCGACAAGTACGATATGGTTGAGGACGTTGTACCCGGCGGTTCATTCCTGCTCAACTGCCAGTGGACAGTTGACGAGCTTGACGAGAAGCTCCCCGCTCCCGTTAAGGCATACATCGCTAAGAACAACATCAACTTCTACATCATCAACGCTATCAAGGTAGCTAAGGAGATCGGTCTTGGCAACAAGACAAATACTGTATTACAGTCTGCATTCTTCTCAATCGCTAACATCATCCCCGCTGAAGATGCTATCGAATATATGAAGAAGGCTGCTTACAAGTCATTCGCTAAGAAGGGTGACGACATTGTTAAAATGAACTACGCCGCAATCGAAAAGGGCGCAGGCGAGGTTATCAAGGTTGACGTTCCTGCATCTTGGGCTGACGCTGAGGGTACACTTCCCGTTCACACAGCTACAGGTGACAGAAAGGATCTCGTTGATTTCGTTAACAATATCCTTATCCCCGTTAACGCTCAGAGAGGCGACAAGCTCCCCGTATCTACATTCGTAGGCATGGCTGACGGTACATTCCCCCAGGGCTCTGCAGCTTATGAGAAGCGTGGTATCGCAGTAGACGTTCCCGAGTGGATTCCCGAGAACTGTATCGAATGTAACCAGTGTTCATTCGTTTGTCCTCACGCAGTTATCCGTCCCGTAATTCTTTCCGAAGAAGAAGCTGCTAAGGCTCCTGCAGGTGCAAAGATGAAGGACGCTATGGGTCTTCCCGGCATGAAGTTCGCTATGGTAACTTCTGTTCTCGACTGCACAGGCTGCGGCGTTTGCGCACAGGTTTGCCCCTCTAAGAACAAGGCACTCGTTATGAAGTCACTTGATTCTCAGATGAACGAGCAGCCCATGTTCGACTACGCTGTTAAGGAAGTAGCCGACAAGCCCGAAGTTCACGAGAAGTTCAAGGAAACAACAGTTAAGGGTTCACAGTTCAAGCAGCCCCTGCTCGAATTCTCAGGTGCTTGCGCAGGCTGTGGTGAAACTCCTTACGCTAAGCTCATCACACAGCTCTTCGGCGACAGAATGTACATTGCCAACGCTACAGGCTGTTCATCAATCTGGGGTGGCTCTGCTCCCTCAACTCCTTATACAGTAAATAAGGAAGGCAAGGGTCCCGCTTGGGGCAACTCACTGTTCGAGGATAATGCTGAGTACGGTCTCGGTATGTTCATCGCTCAGGATACATTAAGACACAGAGCACAGGGTCAGTTAAAGGCAATTGCTGAAAAGACTGAAAACGCTGACGTTAAGGCTAAGATCGACACATACTTCGAAACAGCTAACGACGGTAAGGCAAACGCTGCTGCTACAAAGGATCTCGTTGCTGCTCTTGAAGCTCTTGATTGCGACTGCGCTGAAAAGAATGCAGTTCTCAAGGCTAAGAACTACCTCGCTAAGAAGTCCAACTGGATATTCGGCGGCGACGGCTGGGCATACGACATCGGTTACGGCGGTGTTGACCATGTTCTCGCATCAGGCAAGAATGTAAATGTATTCGTATTCGATACAGAAGTTTACTCCAACACAGGCGGACAGGCTTCAAAGGCTACAAACATCGGTGCAGTTGCACAGTTCGCAGCAGCCGGTAAGGACGTTAAGAAGAAGGATCTCTCCGGTATCGCTATGAAGTACGGTTATGTATATGTTGCTCAGGTTTCAATGGGTGCAGATATGAACCAGTGCTTAAAGGCAATCGCAGAAGCTGAAGCATATGACGGTCCTTCACTGGTTATCGCTTATGCTCCTTGTATCAACCACGGTATCAAGGGCGGCCTTACAATCGCTCAGAAGGTAGAAAAGGAAGCTGTACAGGCAGGTTACTGGCATCTGTTCAGATTCAACCCCGCTGCTCCTGCAGGAACAAATCCGTTCACTCTCGACAGCAAGGCTCCTACAGGCGATTACAAGGAATTCATGATGAGAGAAGTTCGTTACAACTCTCTTATGCGTGCTAACCCCGAAAGAGCTAACGTACTGTTCGATAAGGCTGTTGCTAACTCCAAGAAGCGTTACGAGGATCTCGTAGGCCTTGTTGAATACTACAAGAAGGAATACTGCGGCGAATAATCCGCACGAAATAATCTAAAAGCCCAAAAATTTTGAATAGTCGGAATAGAATAGGTTTTTACGCCCCTCCGGGAAAACCGGAGGGGTTATTTTTCGACTTGTATACTTTTGCTTTTAATTATTAACAAGCAGTAACTATTCAAAATTTTATCAGATTTTACTTTTTTTATATACTATTTTTAATCGGAAATTCCCCTGAAATGCCGAAATCATATCGTGATGTGAAGTTTCCCCGTCATAATCGGCGACATTCGGGAATACAATCAATATATAAAACGTACAGGCACCCACGTCTGTGCTTGATGAAAAGGAACAAGTCAGTATGGAAATATTAGAGTGGATAAACGAAAATATAGTATGGGGCATACCGGTGCTTATACTGTTCGCAGGCTCAGGGATTATCTTCACAATAAGAACCAGATGCTTGCAGGTACTGCACTTCCCTACTATAATAAAGCGTACACTCCTTACAAAACAGCCTGAGGCTGACGGAAAGAAGGTTTCGCCTTTCAGAACCCTTACCGCCGCACTCGGTGCAACAGTAGGAACAGGAAATATTATCGCAATAGGAAGCGCTATTGCTTTTGGCGGTGCAGGTGCAATATTCTGGATGTGGATCTCCGCACTTCTCGGTATGGCTACCAGTTTTGCCGAAAACTATCTCGGTGCAAAATACAGAACCGTGCAATCGGACGGTCTTACGGGCGGCGTACCTTTTGCTTACATAAAAAAAGCATTCGGCGGCAAAAAGCTCGGTGCGTTCTTTGCGGGAATGTTCGCTGTCTGCTGTATAGGTGCCAGCTTCGGCATAGGTAATATGGCTCAGGTGAATTCGGCTTCAATGGCACTTCAGAACTGTCTTGGAGTACCTCTATGGGTATCGGGAATCCTTTGTGCCGCAGTAATTGCCGCAATAGCACCCGGAGGTATCCACCGCCTTAGTAAAGTCACATCATGGGTAATTCCGATAGCCGCAGGCGGTTATCTGCTCGGCTGTTTTGCTGTAATTATAATGAACATTGAAAATGTTCCTTCTGTATTCGCACGCATTTTCACAGAAGCTTTTTCATTCAAGGCTGTAGGCGGAGGAACTGTCGGTGTTGTAATGCTCGAGGCTATGAAGTGGGGCGTAAAACGTGGCGTATTCTCAAACGAAGCCGGTCTTGGCTCCTCAGTAATGATTAATGCAAACTCAAGCGCCGACAAGCACCATACGCAAGGTATGTGGGCAATGCTTTCGGTTTTCATTGATACTATCATTATCTGCACTATGACAGCACTCTGCATTCTTTCAAGCGGCGCTGACAAGCTGGTAGACAAAAAGGCAGGCGGCTTCAACATGGCTCTTGTTGCCTTTCAGAACGGTCTTGGCGATTTTGCCGGTGCATTCCTCAGTATCGCAACGTTCATCTTTGCGATAACAACCGTTACAGGCTGGTGGATATACGGCAGAAGCTGTTTCGTTTACCTTTTCACAAAGAAGTGGGTAGGCGTATATCTTGCAATTTTCATTGTTACCGCTTTCGTGGGCGCAGTGATTCAGGCGACAGTCGTATGGGACGTATCCGACCTGTTCAACGGTCTTATGGCAATACCGAACCTTCTTGCGATAATACTGCTTCGCAAGGAAGTTAAAGCTGACATTTAATTCCTTTAAAATCAGTAGATATTAAAATAGTAAAATTAAAAGCACAAGGTGTGCGTTGATTATACTTACTTTGTTTTATACAGCCGGATTCGGGAGTTTTAGATGCTGTAAAATAAAGACGGTTATATAACGCTTACTTTGTGCAATTTTTTTGACGAATTTGCAATTTATCTATTGACCTATTGCAAAAAATAGTTTATAATAGTAAATGGGGAACAAGGTACGATGAACCGTATCGATATTTCCCTACCGAATGACTTTCATCAGCATAAGCTGATAAAATAAAGAAAAGGAGAACAATCGGTTATGACAAAGAATCAGAATGTTTTAAAGTGGGTTGAAGAAATGAAAGCCCTCACACAGCCCGACAAGGTTGTATGGATCGATGGCAGCGAGGAGCAGCTCAAGGCGCTTCGTGACGAGGCTATCGCAACAGGCGAGATGATTGAGCTCAACCAGGAAAAGCTCCCCGGCTGCTTATATCACAGAACAGCTGAAAACGACGTTGCCCGTGTAGAAGACAGAACATTCATCTGCTCAAGAGAGAAGGAGAATGCAGGTCCTACAAACAACTGGATGGATCCTAAGGAAATGTACGCTAAGCTGACAAAGCTCTATGACGGCGTTATGAAGGGTCGTACAATGTACGTTATCCCCTACTCAATGGGACCTATCGGCTCACCTATCGCTAAGGTTGGTGTTGAGCTGACAGACTCTATCTACGTTGTTCTCAACATGGATATAATGACAAGAATGGGCGCACAGGCATTCAAGAACCTGCCCGATGACTCCAACGACTTCGTAAGATGCCTTCACTCAAAGGCTGATGTTGATCCCGAAAAGAGATACATCGTTCAGTTCCCCGAAGACAACACAATCTGGTCTATCAACTCAGCTTACGGCGGAAACGTACTGCTCGGCAAGAAGTGCTTCGCACTCCGTATCGCTTCTTACCAGGGTTGGAAGGAAGGCTGGATGGCTGAACATATGCTTATCCTCGGTGTTAAGAAGCCCGATGGCGACATCAAGTATATCACAGCAGCATTCCCCTCAGCTTGCGGTAAAACAAACCTCGCTATGCTTATTCCTCCCGAGGGATACAAGAAGGCAGGCTATGAAGTATTCACAGTAGGTGACGATATTGCATGGATGAAGCAGGGTCCCGATGGCAGACTTTACGCTATCAACCCCGAGAACGGCTTCTTCGGCGTTGCTCCCGGTACAAACGCAAAGAGCAACTACAACGCACTTGCATCTACAAGAAAGAACACAATCTTCACAAACGTTGCTATCAACAATGATGATATGACAGCTTGGTGGGAAGGTCTTGACAAGAATCCTCCCGAGAATGCAACAGACTGGAAGGGCAACAAGGTAAACGGTAAGGAATACACAGCAGCAGGCAACAAGCTCGCTCATCCTAACTCACGTTTCACGGCTCCCGCTCAGAACTGCCCCTGCATTTCACCTGAGTTCAACAACCCCCAGGGTGTTCCGATCTCAGCTATCATCTTCGGCGGCAGACGTGCAGCTACAACTCCTCTGGTTTACCAGTCATTCAGCTGGCAGCACGGCACATATGTAGGCTCTGCAGTTTCTTCTGAAACAACAGCAGCTGCTACAGGTGCAGTAGGCGTACTCCGTCACGATCCTATGGCTATGAAGCCCTTCTGCGGCTACCACATGGCTGACTACTGGGCACACTGGCTCGAAATGGGCGAGAAGCTTGGTGACAAGGCTCCTAAGATCTTCAACGTTAACTGGTTCAAGCAGGACGAGAACGGCAACTTTATGTGGCCCGGTTTCGGCGACAACATGAGAGTTCTCGACTGGATCATCAAGAGATGTGAAGGCACAATCGACGCTGAAAAGACTCCTATCGGCTACCTTCCTAAGAAGGGTGACATCAACCTCAAGGGTATCGAGGACGAGGTTACATCAGAAGTTGAAGACAAGCTGCTCGCAGTTGACAGAGACCTCTGGAAGAAGGAAGTAGAAGAGATGAAGGAATTCTACAAGCAGTTCGGTGACAAGCTCCCCGACGGTTTAAAGCAGGAACTCGCTGATCTCGAAGCAAGACTTGGCTAATCCATAACCGAATAAACTCCGATCCCCTGTTAAGCGATTAACAGGGGATTTTCTTATGCTTCATACGCTCTTAGCTTGTATGCCACAAGGCAACTGTCACAGCATTATATACGGCAAAACGGCACCGGAAGATTTCCGATGCCGTTTCTGTATTTAATATATTAACCCAAAATTGTCTTATTCCTTTACACCACCGAGTGAAACACCGGCGATGATGAATTTCGATAAGCAGAAATAAACGATGATAACAGGTATGATTGCTATGAAAATGAACATATAAACCTGACCCATATCAAACTTTAAGAAGTCTGCTGAACGAAGCTGTGCGATCATGATAGGCATTGTCTTCTTTGTTGATGTATCAATGATCAACGAAGGAAGGAAGTAGTTGTTCCATGATGCAACGAAGCTGAATATTGCCTGTACTGCAAGAGCAGGCTTCAGCATAGGAAGAACAATCGTGTTGAATGTTCTGAATTCGCCCGAACCGTCAATTCTTGCTGCCTCGATAATATCAATAGGAAGCGAGCTCTTCATGTACTGAATCATGAAGAAGAACACTGCAGGAGCCGCAATAGCAGGAACTATAAGAGGAATATATGTATCTCTGAGTCCCCAGTCGGTACACATACTGAAGAAACCGAGCGCAGAAACCTGTGTAGGAATCGTCATGATAAGTAATATGAAGTTAAAGATAAATTTCTTACCTTTGAAGTCATATACATGAATTGAATACGCTGTCATTGCCGAGAAATAAATTGATAATACTGCTGTACACGTTGCGATAATCAAGCTGTTGATAACACCGTTTATAACAGGTATCGTTGTGTTTGAGATCGCACTCTGGAAGTTATTGATAAATTGATTTCCCGGCAGGAACGAGAAGCCGGACATAATATCGTAATGTGAACGGCTTGCGTTAACAAGCAGGATGTAGAAGAAGAACAAACACAGGATTGAGAAGAAGATAAGAACGATATAACAGATTATTCTGTGAATAATAAGCGTAGGCTTTACCTTCATATCCGGATCTGTTCTGTTCTGCTGAAGTGCTGAGGTATGTTCAAGTACCTTTTCCTTTTTTGCCATGATACTTACTTACCTCCTTTTTTAGACTTCTTGTTGCTTCTGTCAGCAGCAAAGAAGTAGTAAACAACCAGGCTGAGTGCCGCACATACAATGAATATAATTACTGAAAGCGCACCTGCCATACCATAGTTCTTAGATGTACCGATCTGTTCGTTCAGATACATGATAAGCGTCTTGGTAGTGTTATTCGGGCCTCCCTGACCGCCGGTAAGGATCTGCGGTACATCGAACATCTGAAGACCGCCGATCAGCGAAGTGATCATAACGTATACGAGTATAGGTCTGATAAGAGGAAGAGTTATCTTCCAGAATATCTGTGAGCTGCTTGCACCGTCGATTTCAGCAGCCTCAATAACAGATTCGTTGATACCCATCATTGCCGCCATCAGCAGAATTGTCGTGTTACCGAACCACATAATGAAGTTCATGAACGCTACAAGTCCCATCGTACTGCCCGTATAGCTGAGGAATCTGAAAGCCTCGCCGCCGGTAGTGTGCTTGATAAGCTCGTTGATAGGTCCGATATCGGAGAATATTGAGAATATCAGCATTGCAAATGCAGATGCCATGATAAGGTTAGGCATATACATTACAGTTTTGAAGAATCCAAGACATCTTAAACGAAGTCTTACATTAGTAAACCAGTAAGCAAAAAGTAATGAAATGATTATCTGCGGAACAAATCCCAGTACCCACATGATAAGCGTATTCCATGTGAGTGCAAGTATATTGTTACCTGAACTCATATCAAAAATTGCCACAAAGTTATCAAATCCGACAAACTCCGGTCCTATCCAACTAAGACCCGACTTGAAGTATTTGAACATACTGTAATAGAAAGTCTGAATAAGCGGCCAAGCCTGGAAAACAAGGAAAACTAATATGAACGGGAGCATAAATATGTAGCCCCATTTTTTATATTTCCCGATTTGTCCTTTTCTGGCTTTTACCGGCGCGCTTCCTGCGTTAGCTGCCTGAGCCATAAAAACACTCCTTATAAAAATCTCAGTATATTCTCCATCTTGAGCAGTCAAGTATGTTAATAAGGCGGAAACATCCGTAATTCGCCCCATTAACATACTTGACTGCGAATTCACAGAACCCGCAGTCAAGATGAAGGTCAATATTGTTTAAGCCACAAAGCCTTTATTATGCGTTAGCGGGCTTCTTGAGCTCAGGATACTTAACAATAGCAGCCTCATAGAAGTTCTTGAGTGCTGTATCCTTATCAACAGTACCGTCGAAGTATTCCTTGAACTTAGCCTGGAATGTCTCGTTAAGACCCTGGTCGTAGACAGAAATCTTGCTCATGTCGATCTTGGGAGCTGTTTCAACGAACAGAGCGATGTGGTTCTGACCGCCTAAGAATGCTGACTTGAAGTCAGAAGCAGCGAGTTCCTTCATTGCAGCTTCGTTGTTGTAGTAGTCCTGAGTATCCTTTGTGAACTGAAGACCGAAGTCCTTGTCGCAGCAGAATGCTCTCATAACATCGCCAACTAATGTAGCGTTATCTGTGCCCTTTGCAGCAGCGAGCCAAGAACCGCCCCAGAAGTAAGCCTGAGGACCGTAGCAAACTGCCCAGTCACCGTAACCGCCGTTACCTACTTCGAGCTTACCGCCTTCTTTTTCCTTAACTGCAAGTGAGTTACCTGCAAGTGTGAAGTTGATGCCCCATGTTGAGTAGAAGAAGCCGAATACCTTACCGTCGGGACCCTGGTCAGCAGCCCAAGCATCAGACCAAAGAGATGTCTTGTTGTTGTAACCATTGTCTGTGTATGTCTTAGTCTGGTCAACCCACTTCATGATGTTGGCGTCAACGATGATTTCCTTGTTTTCGTTAACCCAAGGAGCAGCAACGTTGTTTGAGAAGGTTCTGTATGCATCATCATAACCTGAGAGCATCTTGTAACCCTTATCAGCAGCCTTAGCAGCTACTTCGTCAAACTTTGTCCAGTCAGCGAGAGCTTCCTGTACCTTCGCGGGATCATCTGTGCCGAGAACGTCCTTAGCAATTGAACGTCTGTAAGCATACAGACCGGGAGTTGCCTGCCATGAAACACCCTTCAGTAACTTTGCATCATCCTGAGTTGTGCAAACGTCCTTTGTATACTGATACATACCTGAAAGATCTTCGTCAGTAAGACCGAGTGACTTAACATCAAGTGTGTACTCTGAGTTAACATACTTGAGAGCGTAGTCAGCTTCGAATAAGAACATATCGATCTTGTCGTCAGCAGATGCAGCTTCGTTCTTGGGAAGGTCTTCATCAAGCTTGTTCTGATAAGCATTGTCCTTGTTTTCAGTGATCTTGAAATTAACTGTAACGCCCTCGGGCATCTTAGCCTTTATGTACTTCTCAAAGTAGTTCTTGAACTCTTCGTTCCATACAGCGATGTTAAGAGTCTTGCCTTCGCCTTCCTTAAGTGTGAACTTATCGGAAGTTCCTGCGTTGCTTGAATCATCAGTCTTGCTTGATTCTTCAGTCTTGCTTGATTCTTCAGTCTTGCTCGAATCTGTTGTAGAAGATCCTGCTGAGCTTGTAGCGTTGCTTGAGCAGCCTGCTACTGCGCCCAGAATTGATGCAGATGCTAATACAGCTGCTAAAATTCTTTTCTTCATTGGTAATTCCTCCAGAAGTATTCATTGTTGTGAATAGCTATCGCTTTCACTGCCTGACCTTGCGGCCTCATTAAAGAGGAGCCGTAAACAATTCCCCGGTAAGAACAGGCTTCCGGTTGAAGTTCCTGTGGCATAACGGTATATACTGCCGTATATGTAACAATGGATAATTCACTAAAAAGACCTGTGGCTTGTCAAAAGTTTTGTTCACTTTTTCCTCGTTGACATAATCATATCACACATTTCACAAATTTGCAAGCATTTTAAGCCCGTAGTTGTGTTTTTTTACCGTAAACGATTACAAAAATTGTTTTTTTGGCACTTTTTCGTCATCCTGCACAAAAATCTGTTACATCTTTGTAACAATTCGGTTGAAACATGATTACTGATTTTCTCGATTTTCCGCTCTATAATCGAAAATTTTTGAATTGTAACGCTGTGTAAACGATTTTATGTTAATTTAGGTCACAAAAAGTTTATAAAGTAATTAATGTACATATAGCACAAAAACAAAGCACTACTATTGTTGAAAAAGCACAATTTAAGAGATTTTCTGCTTTAGCACTTGAATTTGTTATTAAAATAAGGTAAAATGATATAGTAACAAGTACGGAGGGAAAGCATGAGATCTATGAATAAAATACAGCTTACAACAGCTTTGATAAGCCTCGGTAAATTTTCATATATGTCTTTTTCTACGCCGTATTATAAGAATAAGTGTATTTTTTAAGCTGTGCAATTGGATTACACAGCTTTATTTATTTTCTGAAAGGATGTTCGTAAATGAAAAAAGTAGCCATAGTAATGGGCAGCGATTCCGATCTGCCTATCGTAAAAAAAGCGGCTCAGGTGCTTAAGGACTTCGGAGTTCCTACAGAGCTTCGTGTTCTCTCCGCTCACCGTTGTGCCGCAGAGGTTTCCGAGTTTGCAAGAAATGCCGAGAAGAACGGCACAGGCGTTATCATTGCCGCCGCAGGCAAAGCCGCTCACCTTGCCGGAGCTATCGCAGGTCAGACTCCCCTGCCCGTTATCGGCATCCCGATAAAAGCAAGCGCACTTGAGGGCATAGACGCACTTCTGTCTACAGTACAGATGCCCGCCGGAGTTCCCGTTGCTACAGTAGCTATTGACGGTGCGGCAAATGCGGCATTCCTCGCCGTACAGATCCTTGCGGTATCAGACGATGCCCTTATGGAAAAGATGAAGGCATACCGTGCAGCACAGACTGCAAAGGTTCTTGAGGCTGACAAAAAAATGGAGCAGGTACTTGCCGAGCTTTGATCGGTGTACTATATATAATGTAATCAATAAATACGGCACAGCCGCTGAAGAAAGGATAAACAAAATGGAAAAGAAAGAACAGCTTTACGAAGGAAAGGCAAAGAAGGTATTCGCAACCGATGATCCCGACCTTGTTATCGTATCCTACAAGGATGATGCAACAGCATTCAACGGCCTCAAGAAAGGCACTATCTCAGGTAAGGGCGTTATCAACAACAAAATGACGAACTATATGTTCGGTCTGCTTGAAAAAGCAGGTGTTCCCACTCACCTTGTTAAAGAGCTGAATGACAGAGAAACACTCGTTAAAAAGGTTTCTATCGTTCCCCTCGAAGTAATCGTAAGAAACGTAGCCGCAGGCAGTTTCTCAAAGAAGCTCGGCATCGAGGAAGGTACAAAGCTCCTCTGCCCCACACTTGAATTCAGCTACAAGAATGACGATCTGGGCGATCCTTTCATCAACGACTACTATGCGCTTGCACTCGGTCTTGCAACAAAGGAAGAGATCGACCTTATCTCAAAGTACGCTTTCAAGGTAAATGAATTTATGCTTGACTTCTTCAAGAAGCTCAACATCGACCTTATCGACTTCAAGATTGAATTCGGTAAGACCTCAGACGGCACAATAATTCTTGCCGACGAGATTTCTCCCGACACCTGTCGTTTCTGGGACAGCACAACTCACGAGAAGCTTGACAAGGATCGTTTCCGTCGTGATATGGGCGGTGTTGAGGACGCTTACGCTGAAATAATGAAGCGTCTTATGGGCGAATAATCCCGACAATTGAAAAGAATCTAACAGGAAAAGGCAGGATAATATATGGGTGGATTTTTCGGTGCGGCGTCAAACAACGACTGCATAACCGATGTTTTCTTCGGAACAGACTATCACTCCCACCTCGGAACACGCAGAGGCGGTATGACCGCATACAGCCCCGACAGAGGCTTTCAGCGTGCTATCCACAGTATTGAAAACTCACCGTTCAGAACAAAGTTTGAACAGGACGCTACGGATATGAGGGGAAAGCTGTGTATCGGCTGTATCAGCGATACCGACCCTCAGCCCCTGCTGGTGCGTTCAAAGCTTGGTATTTATTCGATATGCAGTATCGGCATAATCAGAAACGCCGAACAGCTTTCAACCGAACTTCTCGAGAGCGGCTGCGCAAACTTTGAAACAATGAGCAGCGGCAGTATAAACTCCGGCTCGCTCATCGGTGCGCTTATCGCACAAAAGGACAATTTTACCGACGGTATAAGATATGCCCAGAGCAAGATTGACGGTACAATGTCGCTTATCATTCTTACAAAGGACGGAATTATCGCCGCAAGGGATCAGTACGGCAGACTTCCTATCATTGTAGGAAAAAGAAGCGACGGATACTGCGTATCCCTCGAGTCATTCGCATTCCAGAAGCTCGGCTACAGCACATATAAAGAGCTTCGTCCCGGCGAAATAGATATGATAACTGCGGACGGCTGTGAAGTGCTGAGCGACGGCGATGAAAGCAAAATGCATATATGCTCGTTCATGTGGACATATTACGGCTATCCGAATGCGGTATATGAGGGTGTGACCGTTGAAACGATGCGTACACGCAACGGCGAGATTATGGCTGAGAACGATATAAAGAACGGCAAACTGCCCGACGTTGACTATGTATGCGGTATTCCGGATTCGGGCGTACCTCACGCAATAGGCTACGCAAACAGGAGCGGTATCCCGTTCGCACGTCCTTTTATCAAGTACACTCCCACATGGCCCAGAAGCTTTATGCCTACCAACCAGACAATGAGAAATCAGGTAGCTAAAATGAAGCTGATTCCGGTCCACGAGCTTATTGAGGGTAAAAAGCTGCTGTTCGTTGACGACAGCATAGTAAGAGGAACTCAGATGAGAGAAACAGTAGAGTTCCTTTATGAGAACGGTGCTAAGGAAGTACACATGCGCAGCGCCTGTCCTCCGATAATGTACGGTTGTAAGTATCTCAACTTCTCCCGCAGCACATCGGAGATGGAGCTGATTGCAAGACAGATAATTGATGAGGCCGAGGGTGCAGATGGTATCAGATTTATCGACGAGTACAGTGACACAAATACAGAGCGCGGAAAGAAACTGCGTGACGAAATATGCCGCAGACTAAAGCTGACATCGCTTGAATTCCAGTCGCTTGACGGAACTGTACGGGCAATAGGCAAGCCACAGTGTGAGCTTTGCACTTATTGCTGGGACGGAAAGGAATGACTCCATTGACAAGCGGTTTGCATGAAGAATGCGGCGTGTTCGGTGTTTTCGCAAAAGAAAAGACCAACGTTGCCGCAACAACATATTACGGATTATTCGCATTACAGCACAGAGGACAGGAAAGCTGCGGCATCGTTGTAAATGATGACGGCGTTTTCAACTCCTACAAGGACACGGGTCTTGTGAACGATGTGTTCACTCCCGAACGCCTTGACGGACTGGGACAGGGCAATATGGCGGTAGGTCATGTACGTTACGGCACGACCGGAGCAAATGCACGTCTTAATGCCCAGCCTATTCTGGTAAATCATTATAAAGGAAGAATGGCTCTCGCCCATAACGGAAACCTTGTAAACACTTACGAGTTACGTCACGAGCTTGAAAAACAAGGCTCTATCTTCCATACGACAAGCGACACAGAAGTTATAAGCTACCTTGTAACAAAGGAACGGCTTGAAGCTCCGTCTATAGAAGAAGCTCTCAACCGTGCGATGAATAAGATAAACGGCGCATATTCGCTTGTTATCATGTCGCCTGCAAAGCTGATTGCCGCCCGTGACGAGAACGGCTTCAGACCGCTCTGCTACGGCATAACAAACGAGGGAACATATATAGTTGCCTCCGAAAGTTGCGCTCTTGACTCGGTCGGTGCTAAGTTTGTAAGAGATCTGCTCCCCGGCGAGATTGTTGTATTCGATGAAAACGGAGTACGCTCCATAAAAGATCATTGCGGCAAGCGTCCGCATACTTTGTGCGTTTTTGAATATATCTACTTTGCACGTCCCGACTCGGTCATAGAGGGTGCATCGGTTCACGAGGCAAGACTTCGTGCAGGCGCATTCTTAGCGCTTGAGCATCCCGTGCAGGCGGATATAGTAATCGGTGTTCCCGATTCCGGTATAGATGCCGCCATAGGATATTCTCACCAGTCGGGTATTCCCTACGGCATCGGCTTCATCAAGAACAAATACATCGGCAGAACCTTTATCTCTCCCGGTCAATCGTCAAGAGAAGATAAGGTGCGTATAAAGCTGAACGCTGTTGCCAGCGTCGTAAAAGGCAAACGTGTCGTTCTTATAGACGATTCTATAGTAAGAGGCACCACAAGCGGCAGGATTGTAAAATTACTGCGTGATGCGGGAGCCACCGAGGTTCATATGAGAGTATCCGCTCCCCCGTTCCTCAATCCCTGCTACTACGGTACCGACATAGATTCGAGAGAACACCTTATCGCTTGTCATCATTCGATAAAAGAAATCAGCGACATAATAGGCACAGATTCGCTCGGCTATCTGAGCGTGGAAAACGCAAAGAAGCTTGCGGTACACGCAAACGGTTGTGAATGCGGTTATTGCACCGCTTGTTTCAGCGGAGAATACCCCACGAATATTCCCACGGAAATGCACAAGGATAAATTCGACAGAAAAATCAGCGAAAGCAAAGAAAAAACCACCACATAAGGACATCAGTCCCCAAACGGAAGGAATTATTATTATGAAGAACAGTTTTTCAGAAAGCTATAAAGCAGCAGGCGTTGACGTTACCGCAGGCTACGAAGGTGTTCGTCTGATGAAAAAGGACGTTGAACGCACCAATATCCCCGGTGTGCTTACAGGCATAGGCGGATTCGGCGGTCTGTTCCAGCTTGATATTGCAGATATGAAAGAACCCGTACTCGTTTCGGGTACAGACGGTGTCGGCACAAAGCTCAAGCTCGCAATGCTGATGGACAAGCACGATACGATCGGTATAGATGCGGTCGCTATGTGCGTAAACGACATAATCTGCTGCGGTGCAAAGCCTCTTTATTTCCTTGACTATATTGCTATAGGCAAGAACGTACCCGAAAAGGTAGCCGCTATAGTAAAGGGCGTTGCTGACGGCTGTGTACAGTCAGGCTGTGCGCTTATAGGCGGCGAAACCGCTGAGCATCCCGGAATGATGCCCGAAGACGAATATGACATCGCAGGCTATTCAACAGGTGTCGTTGAAAAGTCTAAGATAATCGACAACAGCACCGTAAAGGAAGGCGACATCATAATCGGCCTTGCTTCCACAGGTGTTCATTCAAACGGCTTCTCTCTTGTAAGAAAGGTGTTCAACATAAACAGCAAGGAAGTTCTCGATGAAGTCCTCCCCACAGGAAAAACTCTCGGTGAAACGCTCCTTACACCTACAAAGATATATGTAAAGCCCATTTTGGAGCTTATCTCAAAGAAGAACGTAAAGGCTATCTCACATATCACAGGCGGCGGCTTTAACGAGAACGTACCGCGTTCACTCCCCGACGGCTTCACAGCAAAGATTACAAAGCACAGCTACGAAGTGCCTTATATCTTCAAGCACTTACAGGAAGTCGGAAACATCTCCGAACACGATATGTACAATACTTTCAATATGGGTATCGGTATGACCGTTGTAGTTGACAAGGACGATGCCGATGAAGCTGTACAGATACTCAGAAATGCAGGCGTTGAAAGCTACTGCATCGGTGAAATAATCAAGGGTGACGAGGGCATCATAATTGAGTAATATGAAAAATATCGTTGTACTTGTATCGGGCGGCGGAACTAACCTGCAGGCGCTTATTGATGCCGAAAAGTCCGAAGGACTCGGCGGAGGTAAAATCACCTGCGTTATTGCGTCAAAGCCCGATGCCTACGCACTGACAAGAGCCGCAGATAACGGCATCAAGACAAGAGTTCTCGCAAGACGTGACTATGCCGATGTTGCCGCTTACAGCAAGGCTATGGCTGACGCTTTAAAGGAAGAGCAGGCTGACCTTGTTATCTATGCAGGCTTTATGACAATACTTGACGAGCAGGTATGCGATGCGTTCAGGTATAAGATGATAAACGTTCACCCTGCCCTTATCCCCTCTTTCTGCGGAAAGGGCTACTACGGACTTCACGTTCACGAGGAAGCGCTTAAAAAGGGCGTAAAGGTAACAGGCGCTACCGTTCATTTTGTGACAGCGGAATGTGACGCAGGACCTATCATTCTGCAAAAGGCAGTTGAGGTCAGAAACGGCGACACCCCCGAAATTCTTCAGAAACGTGTTATGGAGCAGGCTGAGTGGAAGATTCTTCCCCGTGCCGCACGTCTTTTCTGCGAGGGAAAGATAACCGTAAAAGACGGCATAACCGTTATCGACGATTGAACCTTATGTCCGCATTCTCCCGACTAAACGGGATTTTGAGGACGTTATAACAAGTTATATTCAGAAAACTGCGTGTTCCACGCAAAACCGCAACAGGAGGCTATATGGAAGTTGTAACACTTGAAAAAGAGCTTAACTCTCTTGCTTATCACGGCAGAGGCATCGTGATAGGAAAATCCGCAGACGGCACAAAAGCGGTAATCGCCTACTTTATTATGGGCAGAAGCGAAAACAGCCGTAACAGAATTTTTGTAGAGGACGGCGAGGGCATCAGAACACAGGCTTTCGATGAAAGCAAGATGGAAGATCCCCACCTCATCATTTATGCACCCGTAAGAGTTCTCGGCAACAAGACGATAGTTACAAACGGCGACCAGACCGACACTATCTATGAGCTTATGGACAAGCAGATGACATTCGAGCAGGCTCTCAGAACAAGAGAATTTGAAGATGACAAGCCCAACTACACACCGAGAATTTCCGGTATAGTCCACCTTGACAACGGCGATATGAATTTCGCAATGTCTATCTTAAAGAGCGCAGACGGCGACGGCTCATCATGTCAGAGATACACCTACGCTTACAGCAATCCCTTAAACGGCAAGGGCAAATTCATTCACACCTACAAGTGTGACGGCAACCCCCTGCCGAGCTACGAAGGCGAGCCTAAAACAGTGGTTATTCCCGATACGGATATAGACACGTTCACATCAATGGTATGGGAAAACCTCAATGCAGACAACAAGGTTTCACTCTTTACACGTTACATCGACATTGCCACAGGCAAGTACGAATCACGCATAATCAATAAAAACAAGTAAGCGAAAGGAACTTTACTACAATGAACGAACTTCAGTTAAAGTACGGCTGCAACCCCAATCAGAAGCCGTCAAGAATATTCATGGCAAACGGAAATTCACTTCCTATCGAAGTGCTTAACGGCAAGCCCGGTTATATAAACTTTATGGATGCCTTCAACGGCTGGCAGCTTGTAAGCGAGCTTAAGAAGGCTACAGGGCTTCCCTCCGCAACATCATTCAAGCACGTTTCACCCGCAGGCGCCGCTGTAGGACTTCCCCTCACAGACACGCTCAAGAAGATATACTGGGTAGACGATCTCGGCGAGCTGTCACCCCTTGCCTGCGCTTATGCAAGAGCAAGAGGTGCCGACAGAATGTCATCATACGGCGACTTCATCGCTCTGTCGGACAAGTGCGATGTTTCAACGGCAAAGATAATACAGCGTGAAGTTTCCGACGGTGTTATCGCTCCCGATTACGATCCCGAAGCGCTTGAAATTCTCAAGTCAAAGAAAAAGGGCAACTACAATATAATCAAGATCGACCCCGAGTACGTTCCTGAGCCTATCGAGCGTAAGCAGGTTTTCGGCGTTACTTTCGAGCAGGGCAGAAACGAGCTGGTTATTGACGATAAGCTGTTCTCAAACATTGTGACCGAGAATAAGAATATACCCGAGAGCGCAAAGATAGATCTTGCAATAGCAATGATCACATTAAAGTACACTCAGTCAAACTCCGTAGCTTATGCTTGCGGCGGTCAGGCTATCGGTATCGGTGCAGGTCAGCAGTCAAGAATCCACTGCACACGCCTTGCAGGTACAAAGGCTGACAACTGGTACTTAAGACAGTCACCTCAGGTTATGGGCTTACAGTTTGTAGATAACATAAGACGTGCCGACAGAGATAACGCTATCGACCTTTACATCGGTGAGGATTACATGGACGTTCTCGCAGACGGCGCATGGGAAAACATCTTCAAGGTAAAGCCCGCCGTATTCACGACAGAAGAAAAGAAAGCGTGGCTTGCAACAATGAAGGGTGTTTCGCTCGGCTCAGACGCATTCTTCCCCTTCGGTGACAACATTGAAAGAGCGCACAGAAGCGGTGTAGAATACATAGCACAGCCCGGCGGCTCTATCCGTGACGATAATGTTATCGACACCTGCAACAAGTACGGTATCGCAATGGCATTCACGGGAATCAGACTTTTCCACCACTGATAAGCTCAGTAAACGGGCGGCACGTCCGCCCGTTATTTTTAAATTCCGATAAAGGTATCACTATGCATTTTACTTATACAGATAAAGACATCCTTGACGGCAGATTTGAATTCAGACAGAGCGGTACATTTCGGGTATTGTCACCGTTTGCCGCATTGAAAATAGCAATAGCGTGTATCTTTGAATTGATGTTCGTCCTGTATTCATTAAATATATTGTTGAATGGAGGAGCAATATCTGACAATACCTCAATTATAATAATAAAAATTGCTCTTGCCGTAATTCTGCCGATACTGCCGATATGGTATATACGGATAGTTTCAGATGGCGAGCAACAGTACAGCTACTACGCCGATGAACGTCTTATGCGTATAGCGAACAAACGCCATACCTATATTTTCAGATACACGGACGTTGAGAGCGTAACCTACAAGCCTATGACTTTGTTCAGAAAACAAAAAGGCTATACTGTTACTGTTACGACAAAAAATACCACGCTGTTCTTCCGTTATATCATGCCGTCAAATGCCGAATTTTTCACCATAGAGTCCACACCGTTCTATATTCTTCAACATCCGCCGATAAAAGCGGAAGAAAGGAAAGACCGATGAAAAAAGCACTATTATTGATTTGCGCCGCATCAATTCTCGTAGGAATGTGCGGTTGCTCCAAAACGATCAAAAACCCGCTTGGCATAAATCCGGATAGCCGTACCACATCATCAACAACCCCCGTTCCCCAGACAGTGACACCGCAGACTACCGCAGTAACTACTGCGGCAACATCAACGCAAACTACAAAAGCGGAAACAACGACCGCAAAGCCCGAAACCTCGAACACGTCAATTACCGACAAGTCCGAAACGAAAAAACCGTCCCCTGCCCCTGCTCAGTATACCCCCGTTGGAAGTCCGACCAAGTATAAAATAAACAAATTTTCTCTGATGTACGATGACGGAGTATACTTCAATACCGGCGTCAGCGAATATGAAGAAGATAAAAACGAGCTTTATCTTGTACATTATTCCGATGACGGCGAGATCACATCCAATATCGTTGCTATGTGCAGCGATGAGGACGAAGATACAAAGGGCAGAACGGTAGCCGAGATCGGCGAGGAATTCATGAGTTATTATGTCGTTGGCGATAATGTCGATTCATCGACCAAGAGCATGGTTAAAATCGGCAACACCGACGCATTTTACGGAACTGTAAAATCCTCGGACGGAGATAATTCCGTTGCCGCAACACAGCACATATATTTTGCCCGTCACGGCAATAAAGTGTACACATTGATTGCTCTGCACCTTGACAATAACGAAGAAGCAGTCACAAAGGCGCTTGAATACACGCTCGGGTCAATGTCGTTTGACAATTCCGTAAACACATGACAGCAGAATTAAAGTCATTATCTGCGTCATTGACCGCTCCGAAGCTTCCCGATAATCTTTTTGCGGTAACTGATATTGATGCCGAGCTTTCAAAAGTGCGTGATGACGAATCGGATTTTATTGCGGCGGATTTTTCGAGGCTGATATGCGCCGAAACCGATTTTTCGGCTATCTGTTTCAGAAACTGCCTGTTCCACGGATGCCGCTTTACAGCCTGCGATTTTTCCGGATGCACTTTTATAGATTGCGTTTTCAAGGGCTGCGATATTTCAAACAGCGATTTTTCCGAAAGCTATTTCAAAGCCTGCTCGTTCATCTCCTGTAAGGCGGTCGGAACAGCTTTCAAATACTCGTTTTATAAAAACGTCAGCTTTGACGGGGGCAGCTTTGAGTTGTCGGATTTTCAGCGTTCAAAGCTGCAATCGGTAGCTGTGACAGATACCGACTTCTCCTCCGCTCTGTTTTCTTCGTGTGAGATAAAACAGACGGAGTTTAAAAACGTTACGCTGGCAAGGTCTGTGTTTTTCGGCACAAAGCTTGCAGGGCTTGACTTCACCTCCTGTAATATCGAAGGTCTTACCGTTTCCGATACGGGAGCGGAGCTAAAAGGCGCAAAGGTCGATGTGTGGCAGGCGGCAATGTTCGCAAAGCTGCTTGGCCTTATCATCGAATAATGAATAAATCAAAAGAAAGAAAGGTATTTTTAACATGAACGTACTTGTAATAGGCGGAGGCGGCAGAGAACACGCCATAATAACAGCCCTTGCAAAATCTAAGAAGGTAGACAAGCTGTATGCCGCACCCGGCAACGGCGGTATCTCGAAATATGCCGAGTGCTTTAATGTAAAGGCAACCGATATTGACGGCTGTGTTGAACTTGCAAAGAAGCTCAGACCCGACTATGTATTCGTAGCCCCCGACGATCCGCTGGTTATGGGTATGGTGGACAAGCTAAACGCAGAGGGCTTCAAGACCTTCGGACCGAGAGCAAATGCCGCTATTCTTGAGGGCAGTAAGGTTTTCTCAAAGGCTCTGATGAAGAAGTACAACATTCCCACTGCGGCTTACGAAACCTTCACGGACGCAGACGAGGCTATAGCATATATCAAAAAGCAGAACACCTTCCCTGCCGTTATCAAGTGTGACGGTCTTGCACTCGGCAAGGGCGTTATAATCGCAAAGGACGAGCAGGAAGCAGAAAACGCAGTACGTTCAATGCTCCTTGACGGAAAATTCGGCAAATCCGGCAGTGAAATAGTTGTCGAGGAATTTATGACAGGCCCCGAAGTAACCGTTCTTGCGTTCACAGACGGAAAGACAGTAAAGCCTATGATAAGTTCTATGGATCACAAGCGTGCTTATGACAACGATGAGGGTCTTAACACCGGCGGAATGGGTACGATAGCGCCCAACCCCCTCTACACCCCCGACAAACAGCAGGAATGTATGGAAAAGATATTCCTGCCTACTATAAAGGCTATGGCGGCTGAGGGCAGACCGTTCAAGGGTTGCCTTTACTTCGGTCTTATGCTGACCCCGAACGGTGCAAAGGTAATTGAATACAACTGCCGCTTCGGTGATCCCGAAACACAGGTGGTTCTCCCCTTGCTTGAAACGGATATTATGGATATAATCGAAGCTGTCTGGGAAGAAAAACTCGATACGCTTGACATCAAGTGGAGCGATAAATCATGCGCCTGCGTTGTAATGGCAAGCGGCGGCTATCCGGAAAAGTACGAAACAGGCAAGGTGATAAGCGGACTTGACGAAAACGGTCAGTGCGAGGGCGCATTCGTTTACCACGCAGGCACAAAGCTGGAGGACGGAAAGTTCCTTACGGCAGGAGGACGTGTTCTCGGTATTACCGCTTACGGCGATACATTAAAGGAAGCACTCGACACAGCTTATAAGGCAGTGGATACGATCAGCTTTGAAAAGGCACATTACCGCCACGATATAGGAAAAAAAGCTCTTTCCGCTTTAAAATAATTCCCGAAAACACTTGCATTTCATTTCCTTTTATGTTATAATAGCATTTGCGTGTTAGAATAATTTTGGGTTTGTACGACAAACAGATCTCGGACTTACCCGTATTCCTATAAGGAGGACATATAAATGGGAATATTAGAAATAATCAGTGCTATCGTTCTGATTGTTGCCTGTGTTTTCATCGTACTCGTGGTACTTATGCAGGATACAAAGCAGGGTATGTCGCAGACGATTACAGGCGGTAGTGCAGACAACTATTATCAGAGAAATTCAGGCCGTTCAAACGAGGCTAAGCTGAACAGACTTACAAAGATTGCCGCAGTTATTTTCTTTGTTGTGGCTCTCGTTGTTAACTTCGTTGTTATGTACAGCGGTAACTTCAGCAAGTCGGATAATTCTTCGACAACAAGCTCCGCAACATCATCTGTAACATCTTCCGTTACAAGTGACGATTCGTCAGCTTCATCAGCATCTTCCGCTACTTCATCGACAGATTCTTCCGCTTCTTCAACTGACGCTTCTTCTGCTGATTCCTCAGTAGCCGAATCCTCATCTGAAACAAGCACAGAAACATCTGCAGAATAATTAATGCTTTTAAAAGCTGTCGCACTGCGGCAGCTTTTTTTGTATATGCCTGATTGTTCCGGCAACGTTCGCCGGATATAAGTAAATGCTGATCTGTTGAAAAAAACGCCCTGTTATGATACAATATAATCAATGATTATTAAAGGCAACACCGCATAATTAACGGCTTTCGCCTTTGCCGCACGCTTGCTTGCATATTTTCCGCCATCTTGCGCAAATTTTGCTTGACAGGCGCCAGCCTGCCCGCACTCAATTTATACAATCTGACAAAAAATCTGACTGCGCAATCGCACGACAATAATTATGCGGTATAGCCTTAAACAAAACTTACTCGGAGGAACAACAAATGAAAAAATGCATCGCCATTTGTGGTTTTGCTTTTTCAGCATTTCTTCTCATCTGTATGGTCATAAACTTATTTAAGGGGCATATCGTAGCCGCTGTATGTAGTCTTGGAGCGTGTTTCTTATTTTTCGCTCTGTCTTTATTAACTTATAAAAAAGGCAAAGACAGCAACCCGTAAATCAATCCTTGCAAATCATCCGACATCAGATTTTACACAAAATCTTATACGCTCTAAGGCTGTTCTAAGCTAACCGCACTATAATATCAATATCATAAAGGACGGTGATATTATGAAGCTACTGTTTGCAGAAGATGAGGTCAGTATGGCTGAGGCTGTGACCGACATTCTGACCTATCATAATTATACGGTAGACACGGTTTATGACGGTGCTGACGCTCTTGATTACGCAAGAGCCGAGCAGTATGACGGGATAATTCTTGATATAATGATGCCGAAAAAGAGCGGCTTGGAGGTGCTTAAAACACTAAGGAGCGAGGGGAACACCACTCCCATTCTCCTGCTTACCGCAAAGGCTGAGGTCGAGGACAGGATAGCAGGGCTTGATATGGGTGCGGACGATTACCTGCCGAAGCCGTTTGTAATGGGCGAGCTTCTTTCCCGTGTCAGAGCAATGCTCCGCAGGAAAGACAGGTTCACGCCCGATATAATGACATTCGGCAATGTGTCGCTCAATCTCAGCAGCTGTGAGCTTAAAGGACCGTTGCAGTCCATTGTCCTGCCCAAGATAGAATACAAGCTGATGGAGCTTCTTATGCTCAACAAGGGCATCTATCTTTCCACTGAGGATATTCTCGTAAAGGTCTGGGGCTATGAGAGCGATGCAGAGAGCGGCGCAGTATGGGTATATATATCATATGTAAGAAAACGTCTTGCCGCTATCGGTGCGGATATTGAAATCCGAGCCAAGCGCAGTGTTGGCTATACTCTTGCAAAGATCGGGGATGATGACTGATGGTAAAACAGCTGCAGAAAAAGTTTATCATATCCGCTATGCTGGCGGTAACAATTCTGCTTGTCGTTCTTATCGGCGGAATAAACGTTTTCAATTATCTCACCACCAGTGGCGATAACGACAGGCTTATGGAGATGCTCTGCTACAGCTTTGAAACCTCAACAAAGTGGAGCGCAGATACAACCGACGCATCCGGCAATCAGAATAATCCCGATTTTCCGCCGCAAGACAACGGAACTAAACCGCCCGACGATAAAAAGAACAACGGCTTTGGCAGACACGATAAAAACGCAGTGGATTCTGCACGCTATGCCGCAGTTGCGATCGACAAAAACGGAAATATCATAAGGACGGATGTAACTCATATATCCTCGCTTACCGAGGAAGAAGCGACCGCTATTACCGAAGCACTTAAAAATACCGCTGCGGGAACAGGCACATACAGCGGCTTTCAGTACAGGATAAGCGAAACTAAGCGTGCAGAAGGAAAGGTTATCATCCTGCTTGACAACGGTATGCAGATAAGCTCCTTCTTTACCGTACTGTTTATATCGGTCGGTGCAGGCATATTCGGCTGGCTTATGATGCTGCTGCTCGTAATTCTTCTTTCCCGCAAAACTATCGCCCCTGTTGCACGAAGCATTGAAAAGCAAAAGCAGTTTGTCACAAACGCAGGTCACGAAATAAAAACTCCGCTTGCCATTATCCTTGCCAATACAGATGCAATGGAGCTTCACAACGGCGAAAACAAGTGGAGCAAGAATATCCGTGCGCAGACGCTCAGACTCAGCGGACTTATGCAGAATCTGCTGATGCTTGCCAAAATGGATGAAAGCTCAACAAAGCTCCCCATGTGCGAATTTGATATAAGCACTGCGGCAGAAGATACCGTCGGCGCATTTATAGAGCCTGCCGCCCTCAAAGGCATAATGATTGAACAGAATATCAAAAAAGGCATCAGGCTCAGCGGCAACCGTGACAGTATAGTACAGCTTATGACGGTACTGCTTGACAATGCGGTCAAATATACCGAAAGCGGAGGTGTCATAAGGGCTGAGCTTTACGGCAGCGAAAAGAACATAACACTCAGCATCGCCAACACCTGCGAGCCTATAGACCACCCCGAAAAGCTGTTCGACCGCTTTTATCGGGGCGACAGCGCAAGAACGCAGAAAAACGGCGGCTACGGCATAGGCTTATCGGTAGCTCAGGCAATAGCCGAACTCCACAAAGGCTCGATAACCGCTAAAAATGTATCTGCCTCCGCTTCAGAATCCCGCACCGACACCACAAATAAACAAAACACCAATATGCTTATGTTCACGGTTAAAATATAAAACAACGGTTTGCAGGCGGCTGAATCAAGTCAGCCATCTGCAAACCGTTTTATCTTTAAAGCGTCCGATGTATCCCTTACAGCAATCGACCGCATCATGAAGATGCTTCTCCGCCCGTTATAAATCCAACAATTCCCGTTTTGCCTATTCGTAATCGGTTTCCGCAATCAATTCCGACTATCCGAATTTGACTATCCGGATTCTTTGCAACGCATTTAAACTCAATCAAGTATCTCAATAGAACTTATCTCATGCTCTTTGTAATAATAACCGTTTGTAAGCCCTATTGTTGCTACGCCTTCGTCGCTATCATCTTCGCTTTCGTATAGAATAGCCGTTTCGATATGAACTGCGCCGTTTGTTTCCGTCAGCTTGACTTTGTGAAACAAAGCATCATACAGTGTTAATGAATCAACCATTATTTTTTATTTCATTTCAGTGGTGCCGCAGGTACAAGATGTGTTCCGTTTTTTGAGTAATGTATCGTTCCCCACCATTTTACCGCCCTTCAAATTTACGCTATCATTAAGCGCAAAACTCTCATATACTATTTTTCAGGCTCAAACCCATCATCAAGATAGCACCTGTAGTGAACACTATAATCATATCTGATTACCGGATTTTTCCTCAATCCGAACTTAGCCTTTATATCGTCAATCAACGAGGCATCTATATTAGGATTCATATATATTATAGGTTTCCCTTTGTTAGAAAGCTCAACTCTGCCTCTTGGATAATAATTATATGGTTTGTTGCAGCCTTTCGGCTTGACATCCGCCCATAGTCGTTTATGATTATAAGTCGCTCCCGATTTAGCCAGCCCGTTGTATGTATCTACAGTTCCAAACGGATAAGCAAACAACTCATCCTCTATCACCCAGAAAACTCCTGTGGAAGATTCTTCAGAAACGCCGTTGACACACACCGACTCTTGAATATATCGTTTCATAAACCGCTCCATAAACCCACTTAATAACACCTTTAGCACATCACATTTTACTACCCTATAAATTTACACTACGAGTTCAAATAAAAATTATTTCAAATCGTACTTTTTAGTACATCACAAGTGTTGTGAATATTAACTCACCTTCGGGTGAGTTTTTTATTTACCCAAATAATCAATCGGTATGCTTATTTATATATAGTATCATATCACAACTGATGACAGATTTCAACATATTTTTTAAATAATTGACAAATAACTTTTCTGATTGATAAAAATTTTGTCAAATTTGTTGAATACTACTTGTTATATATTAATATATCATACCACAGTGGATGTCCCATAAACAGTACATTTTAACAACTAAATGTAACCGCTTCCGAAAAGCAGATATTTCCATTACGGCAAACTTTCGTTTCATCAGATTTGTTCTGCTCTTTTTATCGCATCGCAACGAAAACAATAGCAAAAGTGCCGTAACGAAAAGCAAAGCCCTCATCACAGCACCAAACAGTCGGCTTTCTAAACCGACAGCGTCATAATTGCAACATCATAATGTTCTGCTTTCCAAGAATTCCCCTTACTGTTGCCGAAAACATTGTCCTTTACAGCTTCTTCAAAACTGCCTGTCGCAAGATGTTTTCCCGAACACCGCCGTTACGCACATATCTCCGTCATTTATCTGTGCGAATACCTCGCCGTTCATCTTGTGCATAAGCTGTCGGCAGATGTAAAGCCCAAGTCCGCTTCCCTTCAGGTTTTCTGCGTTTGCGCCCCTCCAGAAGCTTTCAAAGATGTGCGGCAGATCCGTATCGGGAAGCGTACAGCCGCTATTCTTCACAGCAATAAGAATACAGCCCTCCTCTTCGGAAAAGCTGATTGAAATTTCCTTGCCGTCGCCGTATTTTATGGCGTTCTCCATTATATTCTGAACCACCTCGACGCTTCGGTCAAGATCTCCGCTTATAAGGCAATCACCATATTCTCCGACGAAAAAATCAGTCTTTATGAGCGACAATTTTTCGGTATAGTAAAGCTTGATTTTTGTTACAAGCTCCGACAGATAAAACTCGCCCATTGTAACATCAAGACTTAAAAATTCCTCTCTTGAAGCAGTGATGATTTCAGCAACATATCCCTCTATTTCATCAGCTTTGGCATTGATGCTTTCGGCGATTTCAAGCTGTTTTTCCTTATCGGTATACAACCCCTTTGAGAGTGCTTTTGAATACAGCTTTATAGCCGACAAGGGAGTTTTTATGTCGTGCGACAGGGACAGCAAAAGCATTTTCTTCTCCCTTTGCAGATTTAATTCACGCTCTTTCTGCTGCTCCATATTCTCCCGGAGCATATCCACACCCCAGACAAATCGCCCGAAAAACCTGTTTTTCGCTGCCTTTACAGGTGCAGTAAGATTACCCTTTGAAAGCTCATAGGGAATATCGGTGAGTTTCTCAAACGGAGCGAGAATTTTTGCCCTTATGTAAATCATAACCGCAATGATTACCACAGACATTATGACGAGGATTACGTTCACAACAATTATTGTTTCCGCCTTATCAACACTTCCGTCAGCGGTATAATCAAAACGGTACAACTCGCCGTTTATCTCTCTGATAACATAGTCGCTGTGGAAATTGTAAAAGTCCTCGGCGTACTCGCTTACACCCGTTACATATTTGCAATCTGAAATGTCATAAGCGTTCCCGTTTTCGATTTCGTTTACAAGCCTTGAAACCTCTACAAGATATGGTCTGCCGCCGGTGCTATCATTAAGAAGTATCGCATTTGCTGTAACAAAAACCGTAATTATAACTGCCACCGCTAAGGCGAAAATTTTGTTAAATGCTTTCATATTTGTAGCCTACTCCCCATACCGTCTGTATATGCTTCGGATTTTTCGGATCGTCCTCGATTTTCTGACGAAGCCGCTTTATATGCACTGTGAGAGTCTGCTGTTCCGAAAAGCTGTCACTGCCCCAGATCTGATTAAATAGATACTTCTTTGTAAGAATCCTGCCCTTGTTTTCGATAAGCAGTACCAGTAAATCAAATTCCTTTACAGTCATTTCAATAGGTATGTCGTTTCTGCATACCGTTCTGCTCACCTTATTGACACGAATATCCCCGTCGATAAGATCATCAACAGCGTACCGACGCTTGAAAATACCTGCAATTTTTGCAAGCATTATGTCAATGTCATACGGCTTTTCAATGTAATCGTCAGCACCAAGAATAAGCCCGTTCAGCTTATCCTCCTTGTCGACCTTTGCACTTACGATAAGTATGGGCGTGTCGCTTTCTTCACGGATTTTTCTGCACACCGCAAAGCCGTCAATTCCGGGGAGCATTATGTCAAGCACAATAAGCCTTGCGCCGTATTTTTCATACAGCGACAAGGCTTTTTCACCTGTTTTGGCAACAGATACCGTGTAATTTTCCGCACGGAGAAAATCACACAGTATATCGGCAAGCTCTTCATTGTCTTCAACAATTAAAATATCGGTCATATTACCACCCTAATTCAAGTAACCGGTTATTCAGCGCACGTTCACGCTCTCTCACCTGAGAATTGCTTTCACATCTGCCGAGATTATATTCGTCCCTGATATTGCCGTCAACTATATACATAACTCTTGTGCATTTTGCCGCAACCTTAACATCGTGAGTTACAAGCATAACTGTCGTACCGTCGGCGTTTAGCTTTGCAAGCTCTTCCATAACTTCATCGGACGATGTACGGTTGAGTGCACCTGTCGGTTCGTCGGCAAAAATCATTTTCGGATTATTGATCATACTGCGGCAGATGCAGGCACGCTGAAGCTGTCCGCCCGAAACCTCGTTAATGTCGTTGTCGGCGATTTCGATAATGCCCAGCTTACGCATTAAATCCTGCCCACGCCGAACGATTTCTTTTCGTGTTTCGGTATTCTTATTCGATTGTACCGCAGGGAGTATGATATTGTCAAGTACCGTTAAGTTTTTCAGCATATACATCTGCTGAAAGATAAATCCCATTTCAAGAAGTCTTAAATCGGCAAGCTCCCTTTCACCCATTTTTGCGATATTCCTGCCACAGAACAGCACCTCGCCTGCGGTAATGCCGTCCATACCCGAAACGGCGTAGAGAAGAGTTGACTTACCCGAGCCTGACGGCCCCATAACGGCTACCATCTCGCCCTCCTCTACAGTAAAGCTGACATTTTTAAGCACATTGTTCTGGCGCTTGTTTACGATATATGTTTTGCACAGGTCTTTTACTTCTAAGATATTCATAGCGGTTTCCTTTCTTATTCTATATTGGCTGTGTCTGAGGACTTGATTTTTCTTGTGTAAAGCGAAGTGAGAAATGCACTGACGGTTGTTGTCAGAAGAATTACGAGAGGGAATAAAAGATACATTTCCGCAGGGTTTATGACATAACCGACCGCAAGCTCCATACCCATCATTTTGAAAATCGGGTCAATGCAAAGATGCGTTAACGGTAGCGCTAAAGCTTCGCCGATAATTACCGCAATAATTCCAACGAATAAAAAGCGTAATGTATGATATGCGTAAATTCTGCCGTTTCTCATTCCCACCGCTTTCATAAGAGCGATTTCGCCCTGTTCCTTTGCAATAAAGGAACGTTCCATAAGTACGGTTATGAGCGCCGATAAAACGATTGTAAGCATAACTACGAGTGATTTTACGGTGTCAAGAGTTCCGGCTACTCCCACCATATCCGCTACCGCTTCAGCGCAAGTCTTTATGTTTTCGTAATCTGGAAAAATTCTCTGAATTTCACCTATTCGCCGCTGTATTTCTTCACTGTCGGGATTATCGGTAAACTTAATCTGAGTGTTGTTACCGCCGTTTGCCTGAACGTAATTTATATATTCGTCGCTGTGCAGCCTGATACCGATGCCCTGCATATTCATTGACTGAAAGAATGCCGAAATGATATATTCCTTATCCCCGTCAACAGTTTTAATTGTAACAGTATCACCGATATTCGCATTAAGTGTTTTTGCGGAAATTCGTGTTATTGCAATTTCATTTGTGTTCTGCGGTGCGGTACCTTCGGTATATTCGTACATATCCATTGTCGTGCCTGTACCCTGATAGATTGTAATATTACTTTTCTTTTCTCCGTGAACAACAGGCAGAGAGAACATCATTTCCTGATAACATTTTGCGGGAATACCGTTTTCAGCAAGAGTTTTTTCCATATTATCAAGGTGCTTCTCCAGCTTTTCATCGCCGCCTTCCAGCATACATTCCATAACCATTTTGCTGTCAAGATATATGTCACAGTTTGCCCAGCCGAAAGTTGCGGCAAGACTGTCGCTGTTCATAGTTGAAACGGTTGCCGAAAGCATAAGCATAAGGGAAAGGCATAGGAAGAATGTGAATGTAATAATGCTGTAACGCTTTGGGCTGCTTACAATATCATTAAGAGCAAGAAAAGGTGTTGCAGGGAGCTTTGATTCAGCGAGGCTCATTACACTCTTTTTTTGGAAACGTTCTCCCGTCTGACCGTTTCGGATTGCGTCAATCGGAGTCATTTTTCTGACCTTACCCGTACAGCCATAGCAGAACGACAGAATTACCGCAATCACAAGCACTGCGCAGAGAATATTTACAAATATCGGATTTGAATTACTTACGATAATATTCTGCGATGATACGCTCATAAGCATTTCACCGAATGGGAAGCTTAATACAAGTCCGATTACTGCGCCGATTACAGAAAGCCCCAGATACTTTGCAAGGTAAAGCCCACGGATTTTGAAATTGCCTATACCTATTGCTTTCATAACGCCGATTTCACGAAATTCATCCGAAAGCGTGAAGGTGATAGTAAAACGCAGCACCACGAAAGCGACAGCAATAAAAATAACACTTACCACAATGAGCAGCCCCACAATTATCATATCAAAAATATAACAGAATTCCATAGAAGCCCTGTCAAATGTAAGAATACTGTTGTCCGCAAGAGGTTTTATCTGCTTTACAAGTGTATCAATATCAGAGGAATGTATGTAAACAAGAGAGCCGCTGTAAAACTCCTCTGCGTTTTCAGCTGAAGTCAGTGCATTATAATCCTCAACACTGATTATATAACGGGTTATAGTAAGCTGATTTGATCCGAAAAGTGCGTCCTTTATCTTGCCCTTGAATATTAACTCACAGTTGATGCCGTTCAATTCTATGGTAAGCTTATCTCCAATTTCAACGCCGATAGCGGCTGCTTTATTTTCCGTTATATATAATTCGCCCTGATTTACTTTTTCAAGGATACTGCCGTCAGAGAGAAAATAATTCATACCTATGTCGCTCTGAACTATATTCGTGCCGCCTTTGGCGGTTATGTCCTTGTCCCCGAAGATAAAATTGTCAGGTGCTAAAAACAGCACATCTTCCACAGCATAGCTGTCAACCGCTTTCGCCGAGCTTATTGTTTCATCAATGTCAACGGCAAGGTTTTTGTTCATTGTTGTCACCAGATAATCAGGTGCATTCGCCATTTCAAAATAATCATCCAGCGCCGTTGTAACCCTTAAAATGTTGTTTACGCTTGAAGATACAAACATCGTCGCAAGTATAATAAACACCAGCAGTATCATATTCATGGTTTTTTTGCTTTTAAGGTCTTTTTTCAGTATGTTTAAATACATTTCCTTGCTCCTTTTATCGTTGTGATTACATTGTAGCATAGAAATTATTAAATAATCCTTAAATCCTGTTTTATATCGGAATTTATTTTATCATATTTTGGTTGGTTGCGCAATCCGGCAACAAAACGCAATAGACAGACATTACAATTTATATAATATCCGCCTAATACGAGAGCATAATATTCACGGCTTGTTTGTCCGTGTATTTTAAGCTTTTAAAAGGCTTGATGAGCAGTGAGCGTAAACGCTCGAAATTCTTTCTCATACATCATCAAGTGATTGTTAAGCCTTTTTGCAAATATTTCTTGAATTACTAAGTTTTATATGATACAATTTATTTAAGAACCAACGCACTGCTCCTAAATCGAAATTCGGAGGTACTTACCATGATAGAGGAAGTGAATGAAAAAGATATTTGCGAATGTGTAAATGTAATCAGAGTCAGCTTTGCCACAGTTGCTGACGAGTTTGGCTTTACCGCTGAAAATGCACCTAAATTCACAGCATTCGCAACTACTGAAGAAAGATTAAAGTGGCATTTATTCGGTGAGCATAGACGTATGTATGCCTTTTGGGATAACGGGAAAATTGTTGGCTACTATTCATTGCTATTGCAGAGTAATAATGAGTGTGAGTTAAATAATTTATGTGTACTTCCGGCATACAGACACAGAAAAATCGGTCAAGAGCTATTATTTCATGCCTTTAATACTGCCAAAAAAGCAAATTGCGTAAAAATCAACATCGGAATAGTCGAGGAAAACAAAAAATTAAAAAATTGGTATGAGCAATTCGGATTTACACATACAGGAACCAAAAAATATGATTTTTTCCCTTTTACCTGTGGGTATATGGAAAAGAATTTATAATTTTTTTCATTTATAAAGCAGAATAACATAAAGGATTATGCTATAATAGTCTTGAACAAGTAGTTATTATTCCGGACAAACAGGAAATGAGAGGTTTAGAGTATGTGCTTTATATGCGACAGAATTAAAATGGTCAACAATGGTACGAATCCATACTTCGTTAAAGAATTGCAAACAGGTTATGTAGTTATTGGTGATAATCAGCATTTTAAGGGCTACACATTATTTCTTTGCAAAGAACATAAAACAGAACTGTTTCAATTAAACCATTCGAAAAAGATCAAGTTTTTAGAGGAAATGTCCATAGTCGCCGAAGCAGTTTCAAACGCTTTTGGAGCAGAAAAAATGAACTATGAATTGTTAGGCAATGGCGATACACATCTGCACTGGCACCTATTCCCAAGAAAAAGCGGAGATATAGAAAACTATGGCAACAACGGAAAAGGACCTGTTTGGTGGTATCCTATGGAAAAAATGTACAATGATAATAACCGCCCTTCAAAGACAGAATTAGAAGATATGAAAGAAAAGTTACTGATAGAATTAGAAAAACTGTTGTAATCCTACTTCAAGTTTTTATGGGATTGCAAAGCCTAAACGGGAAGCAGATATTGATGAGATTATGCCGATGGGGATTTGATTGGAAAAGTGGTTGAAAAAAGTGGAAGTGCGTGAAATAATAGATTTATAAAGGCAGCTAATCTGCCGTATAAATCGGAATTTATCTTGCTGATTTATATATAATACTGTAGGGGACGGTTTTCTGTCAAGAGTAACATGGTTTACACTTTGTGCAAGCACATGGTTTACATGTTATCAATAACAAACGAACATAAAAAATGAACTTGAAATGAGGGCGAAGTTGGCGTTTTACAAGGATATTAAGGATAAAGAGCCGATTGCTCCTATTGATGAGAAGCTGTTGGAATACTATATCAAATAATACTGAGGTGATTTCAAATGAAAATAACAAAACCCGAAATGATTATTTTTGACTATGGACATACTTTGCTTTGCGAGCCTGATTGGAATTCTGACAGAGGAAACGTCGAACTTATGAAATACATAGTGAAAAATCCAAACAATTGCACGATTGAAGACATTCGGAGTGAAGTAAATAAGATATTTGGAGAAATTGAAAGTGTAAGGAATACTCTTGGATATGACATTCCGGCAAGAGTCGGAAACCGCCTTGCATTCGAACATTTGGGCATAGAATTTTCATTGACGCCTTTGGATCACGAAATAATTTTTTGGACTGCTGCTTCACAAGGAGCAATTATGCCTTATGCAGATGAAATGATAGATTATCTTAATCAAGCAGGTATTCGTACTGCGGTAATCAGCAACAATGCGTGGTCAGGCGAAGCAATAAAGGAGCGTTTTGACAGATTACTCCCTAATAATCGGTTTGAATTTATAATATCCTCCTGTGATTATATGATACGAAAACCCGATAAGCGTCTATTTGAAATTGCATTGATGAAATCCGGATTGACATCTGACAAGGTGTGGTATTGCGGGGATAGCTACTCAAATGATGTTGTCGGTGCAAATAACGCAGGAATTTTTCCTGTTTATTATAGCGATACAAATAATAATGCCAATGCCGACTTTGAATATTTGAGCGTAAGGGATTGGCGGGAAATGATAGAAACTTTGGAGAATTTATAATGAATGTTAGAATAATAAACACGGTTTTGTGCCGGGTTGGGTGGAGATGACTGTAAAAGCTACAAGCTTAGTTGAGAATATGAATAAATAACAACTTCCCGTTTATCGAGCAGTTTACCACAAAAGGAGCACCCCTCACGGTTGCCCCTTTTCCTATATTCCCCGAGCCGCAAGGCTCATTTTTTATGCCCTTTTTTCGAGGAGGTGAAACAGAATGTCCGAGAATTTCGGCTTAAAAATAGGTCTTGAGGGCGAAAAGGAGTTCAAGAAATTCCTCGCTGAGATAAACAATTCGTTCAAGGTTCTCGGTTCTGAAATGAAGCTTGTAGATTCCCAGTTCGACAAGAACGACAAATCCACAGAAGCCCTAACCGCTCGCAGCGAGGTTCTGAACAAGGAAATCGACAGTCAGAAGCAGAAAATCGAAACGCATCGTTCTGCTCTTGCCAATGCGGCAGAGTCTTTCGGTGAGGACGACCGCCGCACTCAAAGCCGGCAGATACAGCTGAACAATGCGCAGGCGGCTCTCAACGGCATTGATCGTAAGCTTAGTTCCAACAATTCCGCACTTGAAAAGGCAGACAAAAGCTTTGACGAGGCCGGAGATGGAACAGGATTTCTTATTCTTTCTCATTGATTTGTTGTCCTTTCTTTTCAAGCGAGTGCTTGACAATTGAAAAAAAGCGTGTATAATATAATTAAACACGTTTAATAAGGTGAGGGGATACAATGTCAGATAAAATAAAGCGTGACCTTGAAGCAACAAGAAATGCTCTTTTAAATTCAACTGCAAAACTTATGACGGATTGCAGTGAACCTTCGGAAGTTACATCTCGAGCTATTGCAAAAGAAAGCGGAGTAAATCTTGCAATGATTAATTATTGCTTTGGTTCACGAGAGGGTTTGCTTTATGAGGTGTTTCGAAAGCTTTTGTCAGATGTTCAGAAACACGATACGGAATTTATAAAGATTATGTCATCGGGAATGTCGCCTAAACAGAAGCTTACTGAATTGCATTTTAAAATGATGAGGCTTATGATTGCAAATTACAACTATTCGCAAGCAGTGACAAAATATATATTGTTCAATCGCAATGATGATTTTGGTATGGAAAGCCTACCATTTATTGTAGAACATTTTAACGGAAGAAAAACCATAGAAGATTGCAGATTGATTGCGTTTGAGCTGACAAGTATACACGAACTTTCAGTTCTACGTTATGAGACAATAAAAAGTTCCTGTAATATCGACCTCACCGATGATGAAACACTTAAATGGTATATTTGTAAGAATATAAACAGATTTTTAGATTAGGAGAAATTAATATGCCAAACAAGAAAGCACTTATAGTTGTAGATATGCAGAACGATTATCTTTGGAATAGAAGAAAAAAGATGTTTTCCTATAACACTCCCGAACTTGTAAACGCTGTCAATAGTCTTATTAGCGAGTTCAGTGAACGGGGTGATGATGTGATTTATGTTGGGCAAGTATTCCCCAATATTATCACAAATAAATGGTTTATAGGATTTTCTATAAAAGGTACATCTGGTGCTGAAATTTATCCTGATGTGGATATCGTATCTGATAATTACTTTGAAAAAAATCTGCCTAATAGTTTTACTTCGCGAAGCTTCAAAAGCTTTGTGACTACAAAAGAATATTCGGAAATCACAGTATGCGGACTTGACCTTTGCGGTTGTGCGGGAGCAACTGCAAAGGGGGCCATTAAAACAGGAATGGCTGTAAAGCTTTCAGAAGCAGCTACGGGGTGTCGCTTCGGAAAAGAAAAAGCAAATAGAATGAAAAAAGATTTGATTTCATTGGGTGTCAAAATTATTAAATAGATATAAAAGTGAGCCGTTTTAAGCCTGTGAGGGGTCATTCTTCGGCAAATCTCAAATACAACTGCAACAAGCAAAAGTTCAGCCACTTTTCTCATTCCTTTCAAAAATCCATATCATCATAGCAGCTTCATTCCCATATCGTGTTCAAAGCCTGCAAAGGTGGAGTTCATCAGCGTATATACGGAGTTTAACAGCGATGTTGTCAGGAAGCGGTCTATCCTGCTTATCTTGTCGGGGTAATTCACAAGGCTGTGCAGAACATACTGAACGTGTTCAAAGGTTATCTTTCTGTAAGCAGCTTTCGCCGTTTCCTCGGACACACGTTTTCCCTCGGATATTACAGTCCGTTCTCCGCATAGAACGTCCACCATAAAATCCTTAATTTCCTCAACCATTTTTACAACCGAATCGTCCTCATATGACATAAGGCAGTCATAGTCGATCTGCTTCTTTACCGCTTCCTCTACTGCGTTTCTGTCTATCCCGTCAATCAATCCGTCAGCTCCGGGTGAAAAATTTTGAAAGTCCGTCCGTGGCAGATTGATAGATTGATCGTAAGTATGACTCATATCAGTATTATTTATATCAATATTATTAGAGTCCGAATTTCGTACTTCAAGAAGTCTGTTTTTCGGATTTGCAGAAGTCTGATTTTCGGACTTCTTGATATCTATTTTTCCGACTTCTTGAATTCCGTTTTCCAGACTTCTTGATGTCGGCACAAGATTGGTATTCTGCTCACCTTTAACAATGAAATTCTTCACATACAAAATAGACGGCAGTCCCAGACCTCGGCGTTTCTTTTTCACAAGCCCGATTCCCGATTGATTATCAAGCTCTTTAAGAAGATTGAGAGCCTTTTCGTGACCAACATCAAGACTTTCCTCAATTTCTTCAACAGGGAAAATGATATATACCCTGTTGTGCTTATCTATCCAGTTATTTTGGCACTATAATAAATGTTGGGGAAACCAAGAGCCGAACATAAAAATAAAATTAAAAAATTTTTAAAAAAGTAGAGCATATTGGTTAAAAATCCGTTAAAATAGAAATTGCAAAACCAAATCAACGGAGGACCGATATGCTCTATAAAGATAATACAACAAAATTGCTGAATTTGCAAGACTTTGAAGTCGAAAAAATTGAGGAAACAGAAACAGAAAAGCTGATATATGGTCAGTTGTGCCGATGCGAACAGTATTGTCCCTGTTGCGGCGCCGCAACAGGGACAATACATGATTATCGGATACAGCGAATAAAAGACTTAACAATACTCGGTAAGCGCTGTGTAATCATATTGAAAAAGCGCCGGTATCGTTGCAACGAGTGCGGCGAAGGCGGCTTCGCCGCCGTTTTAGTCGTGGCTGTGCCACAACTAACGCCATAGTACTTATGACATTGCCGACTGCTCTATGAGGAGCAGTAGTCACCGCCGCAAGCGGCTATATCATAAGTACAGGCGCTCTCCGAGGGGCAGGCTTTCCCCCTGCACCACTATAAATTAACCTATTTATAACCCATTTCAAGACAATGATCAGATACAGACTTCTTAAAATCTCTAAGTTTAGTTTGATAGCCACGATGTTCCGTTATTAATCCGTTTATACTCATTTCATTACAAATAAGCAATTCGTTAGTTGATAGCTTAAAGGTTTGAATCATTTGTTCAATGATAACATCCTTTGGATCATCATATCCATCAAATTCACCTTTGCAAAAACTCAGCAAAACCTGTCCATACCATTTTCGAATAGGCTTATCCATACATTTGTGTATATTCTTCATTGAATTAAGAATGCTATTGGCTTTAGCCTCAAAGATCTCTTCTGTAAGAATATCAAATTTACCTGATGCGTGTGCCATTTCATTTCTCGTATCCACAAGATTGCTAACAGTTGAAATCTGCGATTTATCCAATTCAATAACAGTAAACAATTTTGCAATTTCTTTTTCTGGCATTAAACTATATGCAAAGATTGATTCCGCTTCTTCAATGTTAAAATCCCTTTCTCTACCACTATATGGTCGTGCAAAAACAATAGCATCTTTATATCGCTCAGGTTCAATTTGCCCGATTTTCCACGCCGTACAATAGATAAAGGTCATATAAAGAAGATGGAGACCAAAATACGCAAACTGATATTGCCCATATTTATAGTTTACCGCAATGAGATTGGTGATGTTCTGGATGTAATTGATTACGTCCTCTTCATCGGCGGGATCAATGGGAAGATAATTTAGTATTTCTTGTAGGTACGGTACCTCTGTATAATCAACTACATCAGACATGTTTACTCACCCCAGACTTCCTTTATACGGGTTTCAATTTTTGCGGTGAAAACTTTTATGAGCTGCTTAGATGGCTCAATTAGAGATTGTTCATAACTTATCTGGTCAAGTATTTTCTTCTGTTCCTCAAGAGGTGGAACGGGAATGCGATACTGTTTGACATAGTTAATGTCAACACGCTGTTGGCCAGCAGTGCCAGTCATAAATGCCCTTCCACCATCTATAAACTCAGGCGTGTTAATATGATAGAAAATCCACTCAGGGTACACAAGAGAAGTGTTAGCTCGAATTACGATATACTCAGTTGAGCCGAAGCCGATACCATTTGTCAGATTCCGGGCAATTCCAGCTTTACCGTTTTCAAAGCAAGGAGTAATCTTTGCGAGAAGAATATCATTATCTTTGAAATAGGTAAAACCAGTTCTAACATCCGAAATTTTACGTTCCTCGGTTGCTGAAAATGCTGCATCGAATGTATTGAGAGTTGCCATCGGAACAAAAGAAACAAAGGTATCATCAGAAATATCTTTAACCTCTTCTTTAGATGGCTTGAATATAGAAATATTATCCAATGTCATATATTCAGTAGAAGAACAACTTATCTTTGGCATATAATTGGCCAAAACAGTTCGTGCGCTCTCAACAATTTGCCGGTAGCTGTCAATCTCCGATACGATTTTCATTTGTTCTTCTAGGGACGGTAACGGGAACACAAAATTGCCCAAGTCCTCGAAAGTAATGTTTGAAATATTGGTAGTAGTCTTGGCAACACTCTTATAGTAATCTTTTGCATTTTGAGATTGCAACATACTAAACAAATATTTGGGATGAATTTTCGTTCGATCTGCACGAAGAAGCCCCATGAAAGCCCCAAAAGTCATATTCTGATAGTCATCGTCTACGTATGTTACACGGCCAACCAAATCTAAGCTATTAGCCAGAGAAAACAAAATGTCATCTTTTTTTACAAGTTTATCCTCTTTGAAATAACTATCATCGATATAGATAATCTTATCAAAATCGATACCGCCTGTTTGTGCAGCTCTTGTGGTTACTACTCTGGGAGATGTAGCATCAGGGATAGTTTTTTGAGCACTTTTTGGAAATGAAATACCTCTAATCAGATTCGCCACATCACTTAGTTTGGTCATCACATAGGAATTAGCGCTTAACGGAGTTGGCACTCTATATCTGCTACCTACCAAAACAAAAGCATTTTGACGAACCTTTTCAAGAGGAATTACTTCGAAGCCGACCTTAAGCATATCATCGGTCTGTTCCTCATCTAACTTGCGATACTCCTCATATTTTGCTAGATCGCTGGGCATTTCGAGCTTACGGCGGTGATTGTCGAGCGTGTAACCATCGCTTTTGACATCGAAATACCAGAAATCTTTTTTCTTCTCAGAAGACTTAACCTTTTTATTGACTTTGGTCGCATAAATAATATCGGTCTTCACGCCAGTATAAGGAAGAAACACACCTTGCGGCAGAGAGATGATACTCTGAAGCTGACAATGCTCTAGTAAGTACTCGCGTGTTTTTGCAAGATCTTTGCGAAATAGGAATCCTTCTGGAACAACAAGAGCCATGCGCCCATTCTCGGCAGCACTATTGATTGCCTTCATGCAATGCTGTACACAGATGCTATCACCATTTGTGTTAGGGAGATCATATAGATTTCCGTGTTTCGTTTTCTGTGAATACGGCATATTTGCGAGGACAATGTCAAATCCTCTGTGATGCAAAACGCCATTCTCCATATAGGTTTCAGTTCCATCAATGGGATTCGCTAAACTGTCAAGCATTTTGATATTGCTATGTCCATCACCAGCCAAGATCATATTCATTTTAGTGATGCGGGCTGTATTGGTGATTTCGTTTCCGTATACTGTGGACTCTCGCAAGGTTTTCATATTAGCCTCGGTTCGTGCCATATTGTTATGGATATACCGGAAACTCTCAATAAGGAAACCGCCGGTGCCGCAGAACGGGTCATATATCTTCTCGCCAATCTGTGGGTTGACCAAGCGCACCATTGTTTTTACGATATGACGAGGCGTGAAGTATTCGCCTAAATCATTCTTCGTGGAAGTGGAAGCTTTCAAGAAATATTCAAAAGCATCGCCTTTAACATCACTATCTACGTCGGTAAGCATAAGAGGATCAAGTTTATCCATAATTTCTTTCAGGATACTTGCATCTCTAATCTGCAGCGGGGTGAAAATGTCCGTATCATAGAGCGCATTCAGTTTGTCATATACGGTTTTGTTTATATACTCAATACGGGTGGAAATAGGGATCTGCTTAATACTATCCCAACTACAAGCAACATCAAATTTAGTTGGGATACCACTTTCTCGCTTAATCTGTTCGCTTTCACTGATAAGCTTTAAGAACAGAATGTTTGCGAATTCTCCGAAACGCTCAATACCGGCACGCAGACCTTCGCCACGAAGCATATTATTTGCTTCATCAAAAATTCGAATAAGTTCTTTGCGGTCATACTGAACTTTAGGGCTTACGGTATTTACTTAATAGGACGTCAAATAACGCAAAGCAAGGGCTTCGCGAATAAACTCATCAACTTCCTCACCGTTAAGAATAGGAGGCCTATTTGCTACGGTATGAAATGCTTTGCAAAACACGCCATCGGTTGCAAATACAAGAGGTGCTTCAATAACTCTAGCGTAATTTATGCCTTGTTCTAAAGCTGTGTCAATACGTGAACCTTTCTTTTTAGCTTCAATTACGATAAGAGGTTTGTCACTTTCCTTGGAATAAAGAACATAGTCAGGTCTTTTACCACCAAGTTTCTTTTTTTCAGCTTCAGTTCTGGGCTGTTCATAAAAAACATTTTGTTCCTTACCATTTAATTTCCATCCGAGATTTTCAAGGCTTCTGTCAATAAGTATTCTAGTTTCAGCTTCTAACGGCATTGTATTAGTATTCATTGCATAACCTCCTGGTTGCTTATTTTTTTAAGTTCGGAATTAGCTTTATCGGTAAGTGAATACTTTCCACGTGTACTGAGTTGAATAATATAGCCATTAGTTTTTAATTCGCTAATTATCGTATTTACTTTAGTCTTAGTAAAATGTAATATGTCAGCAATTTCCTGCTGCGATAATTTTATTACAAGCTGATTATTAACAGAAATCTGTCGACTTGCCATACATTGTAAAACCTTATATTTATCATTCATAAAGAATTCATACATTTGGAATCCCTCCAAAAACATATATCGGTATTATAATTGTACCATAGCAGTCCAAAAATGTCAATATATCAGGTGAATTTTTTGCTTTTTAAGGGTAAGAAGTTTGACGTTAAGCGTTTCGGGCAACAAAAAAGCACTGCCTGAGCAGTGCTTGAATGGCTCCCCCTGTTGGACTTGAACCAACGGCATCGTGATTAACAGTCACGCGCTCTACCGACTGAGCTAAGGAGGAATATATAAAGAAAGCACAGGAACTGTGCTTTCTTCTTTATGTCGGCATCTATCTATCTTCCCGGGCAGTCACCCGCCAAGTATTTTCGACGT